>Ga0302324_100009282_pt1 | contig 20612 bp, 18 predicted proteins | sample Palsa_T0_1_FD_201949 | JGI IMG/M metagenome (GOLD analysis project Ga0302324, IMG submission 201949) | Peat permafrost microbial communities from Stordalen Mire near Abisko, Sweden - Palsa_T0_1 | ecosystem: Environmental > Terrestrial > Soil > Palsa > Peat permafrost | place: Sweden: Abisko...
ACTCGTCACTTCCCGCGTTCACGATCACCGTGATCCCGTCGGCGAATGCTGCCCCACCCGCGATCAGTGGCAATCCTCGGACGAGTGTCATCGCAGGCTCGGCCTACGACTTCACACCGACTGCGAGCGACCCGGCGGGCAATCCGTTGACCTTTGCCATCCAGAACCAACCCTCATGGGCGAACTTCAACCCCGGTACGGGCGAGCTCTCCGGGACCCCCAGCGCGGCAAACATCGGCAGCTATGCAAACATCATCATCAGCGTGACCGACGGGTTACTCTCCGCCTCGCTTCCTGCGTTCACCATCAATGTATCTGCGGCCGGAACGGGTCCGCCGACAATTGGTGGCAACCCGCCAACGACAGTAACCGTCAGCTCGACATACAGCTTCACGCCGACGGCGAGTGACCCAGCGGGCAACCCGCTCACCTTTTCGATTCAAAACCGGCCCTCATGGGCGAGCTTCGACATCGGCTCGGGCCAGCTCTCCGGTACGCCAAGCGCCGCAAACGTTGGCAGTTATCCGAATATTGTGATCAGTGTGAGCGACGGGTCACTCTCCGTCTCGCTTCCTGCATTCACCATCACTGTGTTCGCGGTTGGAACGGGCCCGCCGACAATCGGTGGCAGCCCGCCGACGACGGTAACCGTCAGCTCGACATACAGCTTCACGCCGACGGCGAGTGACCCAGCGGGCAACCCGCTCGCCTTTTCGATTCAAAACCGACCCTCATGGGCGAGCTTCGACACCGGCTCGGGCCAGCTCTCCGGTACGCCGAGCGCCGCAAACGTTGGCAGTTACGCGAATATCGTGATTAGTGTGAGCGACGGGACGCTCTCCGCGTCGCTGCCGCCATTCAAGATTACGGTGTCGGCCGCCACGGCCGGACCTCTTACGATCAGCGGTAATCCGCCCGCATCGGTGAATGTAGGCGCCACGTACGACTTTACGCCGAGCGCAAGCGACCCCGACGGCCAAGCACTGACATTCGCGATACAAAATCAACCGACCTGGGCAAGCTTTGACACCAACACCGGCGAGCTCTCCGGAACCCCCACGGCCACAAACGTTGGCACGTCCTCCAATATCACGATCAGTGTCAGCAACGGAACGTCCTCCGCTTCTTTGCCGACGTTCAGCATAACGGTCACGGAGGTCGCAACAGCCTCACTGACCGTAAACTGGAGCGCCCCCTCACAAAATACCAACGGCACACCACTGACGAATCTCGCGGGTTACTACATCCATTACGGCACGAGTCCTAACGCGCTGAGCCAGAGCCTGCGGATCAGTAATCCCGGCATTACAACGTACACCATTAGCAATCTTTCTCCAGGCACCTGGTACGTCGGAATTCAGGATTACACCTCCGCCGGCGTAGAAAGCAGCTTCTCAAACATCGCCAGCGCGACTATTCAGTAGCGTTGGCGAATCCGTTGCTGGCGCTGCGCGCAACTGAAGTACCGCGGTGCGAGCGCATACCCCGTCGCCCCGGCCTCAATAGGCTCCGGGAACCAGTGCAGGCATATTGAGCCGGCCGGCTTGGCGCCAACCGGCGCGAAGGCACCTTCCGGTTCGCAGTAAAGCTCAAAGTCATTCTGACGGCAGCCGCACCGCGCGCAATGATTCATCCAATACGAATCGGTCGTCCCGTCTTCGTGGTCAAACGAGTAGTGTGGAGCGAGCAGATGCAATCGGACCCGAACTCTCTCCGGGATATGTTCAACGAGAAACAGTAGTGCTTCAGCCTCGGATACATCCCAGGCCTGCGCGGCGCTCGATGTGTCACCTTGGGCTACCAGCGTCTCGTGACCGACGGGCAATAGCAACCCGACAACAGGAGTGAGTTCACCGCATCGCTCGCAGCGCTGCAACGCGCGCGCGACCCGAAATGTGCGCGCCCTGTAGTTAATGCTAGGAATCACGACTGAATCTCCGATTACAGTTCAACAGTGATCGGCACACACCGCTAGAGTCCGTAGTCATCAGTGTGTGCCTTGTCCGGCCGAGGAGCATCTTTCGCATTCGCATCATCGAGCCTCTGCGCACGCGCGCGCGTTGCTGCCGCGGACGGCTGTCCCGGCATGTGGCGCAACTGGAACCAGCTTTGCCGCGCGAGCTGTCGCACGGCATCGAGCTTGGCTGTGCTTGCCGGGCCCGAGCAGTTTGCCTTGGCGCGCTCGAGCCGCGCCTGCACCCGCGCCCGATACGCCTCACGAATCCGCTCGGCGATATCACTGCGTTGCCCGCGCGCCTCCATGGCGCGGGCGGCGATGGGTATATACGGGATGGGCTCGCGATTAATGCCCTGGGCGGTAAGTGAGCGATGATCGATGCGTGCATCAACATCGGCCTCGCGCAGCGCCTCGTTGGCCAAAGTCGCCCATCGCTCGCGCACCACGTGGATGTCTTTGAGCGCGCAATTGATCCCGCGCGCCTGCAGCTGCGGAGACCACTGCAGATCCATGCCGATTCTGGCCCCTAAACCTGTGGGCAAGACCTCACGCCGCGTTGTCAGCAGGTGTGCATGGTAGTTGCGCGGATCGTTGTGCGGTCGCGGCGCGTGAACCACAAGATCCACTGCGAACAGGTGACGATCTGCCAGCTCGCGCGCAAAGCTCTGCACAAGTGCAACGCGCTGCGGATGCGCCAGCTCGTGCGGCAGGGAGACTAAATACTCGCGCGCGAGGGCGGCGTTGGCGCGAGACTCGGCCAACTCCACTGCATTCCACAACCGCGCGCGATCATGAAACTGACCCATTTCGGTCGCGGCAAACCTTGACGGCAGCACGATCTCCTTATGCATCACATCATTGCGATGTGAATGATCAAAGGTGCGGCCCGTGCGCTCATCGCGCAGGCGTTCGCCGGCGCGATACGCGGCCGCAGAAACAGCACAGCTGCCCGAACCGCGACCGAACAGCTTGACGTCCAGGAAATAAATGGCCACGACAGCACCGCGTAGAGGGAGAACACCCGGCTAGCGCGCAATCAGCACCTGCGTCCAGGCTCGAGCGGATGCCGTCTTGAGATAGCCCACCAGATCCGGAAGCTGCTCCAGCTCGGAGGGCAGCAGTGCCGTCTCGGTAACGTGCTGCTCGTTAACCTGCGTCGAACGGCGTAATCCATGGCTGGAGAAAAACCCCCCATAGTCACATCCGCGGGTGATCTGACGCCGCACAAGCTCGCGCTCGCCGATGAGGCGCGAGGCGAAATGCGATGTGCCTCCGCCTTCGCTGCCGGAGCAGCGTAGAATCAGCGTGTTCCCGCAGTTTTCGACAATAGTCTGTGCGTCACCCGCGCCATACGTGCTCGACACCTGAGCGAGCGACTGAAACCCGAGCACGCAGCGCCCGCCAAATTTGCGCAGGCGGGCGAGCGCATCCTTGAGCCCGTCGATCGCGCCGAGCGCATCGAGTTCGTCGATGACGAACCACAGACGCTGATCAGTCTCCGCATGGCTCATTGCTTCAAAGATCGCGAGCCGTATCCAGGCGGCGATGATGGAGCGCAGAGCTGCCAGCTGCCGCGCCTGGTAGGGAACGAAGAGAACACCATGTCCGCTCGTCAGCCACTCACGGATTGAAAACGCGGTCGCGCGCTGCCTCTGGATATACTCCAAGGCCGCCACTGCGGACGCGGTTACCGAGCGAATAGATGCAAACATGCGCGCATTTTCGGTTTCGAGAAAGGGCTGTGCGGGAGTTCCTGCAACGATCGCGCGCAACTCTTCAGTCCCGGCGATAGCAATCAGCCGCCACAGCTCAGCTGCGTCGCGCCGACCTGCTTCATTGCAGCGACGGGTAATCGCGCTCAGAAAAGTGCGCGCGTATTGGCGCCATTCGCGGCTGGATGCATCCTCGGTCGCGGGAATCAGGCTGCTGACGAGCTCTTCAACGTCAAATGACTGTTGCAGCTCAGCGAATGGCTCCCAACGCAGCGACTGAGGCTCAAACGGGTTGAGAATCGCATCGCCCCGATAGCGCTCGTAGAAACGCCTGCCATAGGCGCCTTCCGGATCGGTGACGATGGCGCGATCACCGCGCGCAAGTGCCGCGCCGAGAAGCTCGCAGATCGCCGTTGACTTCCCGGTCCCCGTCGTGCCAATGAGCTTGAAATGTTTAGTCTCATCCAGGGGATGAATGGCAACGCCCGCTAGTGTCAACGATGGCTTCGCCCGATCTCGGCGGCGGCACATCTTGCGCTGAGCGTGAGTGTGCGGGGTGACCTGAGCGCCACGGCGATGCCTGCCTGCGAGGCGCGGACGCGATGCATAGAAGCGCCCGCCGACAATCAGTAGCGCGGCGAAGGCAACGAGCGACACGACGGGGGCCAAGACTCAATACCCGGCGACGATGAGGTAGTCGCCGTGCTGCCCGAACGCCGGAGCTTTGCGGTCGATGCGGACGCAGTAGCGCTGACTATCACCGCAGCGGCGCAGGTCGACGCGCCCCCCTTGCCGCTCAAGGCGCGCGACGGCGGCGGCCAGATTGTCGCGCTGCATGGTGAGTGCGGCAATTTCAGAACGGGACGGCAACAGTGTGTGCGCGGCGCCGAACAACATGCAAAGCGCGAGCGCGCTGCTTAGCGTGGCAATGCCCACGCTCCACGCCGCGGAGCGCAGGTTTGCAGCATGCCGGAGCGCGCGCAGGGCACGTGCCGCGCCGCCCGTTTCATTCACCAACGTCTGCAACTCCTCGACCAGCGTGCGTCGAATCTCCTCGCGCACCACTGCGTCGAGTCCATGCGTGTGTGCTCGAAGCCTCTCCAGAGCGCTGTCGACCAGGCCCTGATGCGTCTGTGCGGTCTCCATCAGAAGGCCGCAGGCCATAGCTTCGTCACTCACCTGCAGTGCTCCGGCCGGATCTAGTCGAAAGACGGCAGATCGCAATCGAAATCAGCAGAGTGGCAGGCCTGCGCGCAGGTTCGATGCAGCTCGCCGTGAACGAAGACCTTCTGCTGCGGAGTGTGGCTCGCGCGAGCTTGCGCCCCTGTGGCGTGCGCCTTTGGGGCGGCTACGCCGATTTGCCGCTGCGCGCCCTGCTTCAGCGAAACGCGCAACCATTCCGGTCGTGAGGCGAGCTTGAGCAGCCCGCCTAGATCGGGCAATTGCTCAATCTCGGAGGGTAGTAGAGCAAGTTCGGTGCTGAAGTGCTCGCTTCTGGATGAGGAGCCAATCCATTCGGACGCCCGCCGGCTCCGAGACGCGGTCGTCCTCAGCACTTCGCGCTCCCCGATGAGCCGGGAGGCGAACCGGGAAGTGCCACCACCCTCGCTCGCGGAGCAGCGCAGAATCAGTGTATTTCCACAGTTTTCGACGATCGTATGCGCGTCACCTTGGCCGTACGTACTTGAGACTTGGGCGACTGATTGGAAACCGAGCATGCAGCGGCCGCCGAACTTGCGCAGCCGGGCAAGTGCATCCTTCAAGCCGTCAATCTGGCCGAGCGCGTCGAGTTCGTCGATGACAAACCACAATCGCTGATCGCCCTCTGCCGAGCTCATCGCCTCGAAGACAGCAAGCCGCATCCATGCGGAGATCGGCGAGCGCAGCGCGGCGATCTGTCCCGCTTCATAGGGAATGAACAGCACGCCGCCGCTTGCAGACTGGGCCGCACCCGGTTTGCCGCGGCGAATCCAGTCCTTAACTGAGAATCGTCCGGCACGCTCGTCCTGCGCAGCGATGTATTCGAGTGCGGCGACCGCCGAACTCGCCACCGAACGAATCGAATCGAACATGCGTCCGTTGTGTTCCTCAAGGAATGGCTGCGCGGGCGTGCCCGCCACGAGGGTTCGCAACTCACTTGTGGTGGCCACGACCATGAGTCGATAGAGCTCACCCACATTCGTCACACCAGCGCCGTGCGCCTGCCGCGTGACCGCACTGAAGAACGTGCGCGCGTAGCCGCGCCACGCGCGATCCGGACTGCCGTCATCGGGTATCAGCGCCCGCGCGAGCTGTTCGACGTCGTACGCGTTCTTGATCTCGCCAAACAGGTCCCACCTCACCGAGCGAGCATCAAACGGATTCAGAATCACGTCCCCGCGACGAGGATCATAAAAGCGCCCGAGATATGCGCCCTCCGGATCCGCTATAACCGCGCGATCACCTCGAGCCAGCGCGCCGCGCAGCACCTCGACAATTGCCGTGCTCTTGCCCGTGCCGGTGGTACCGATGAATTTGAAATGCTTGACCTCATCCTCCGCGGCAAGCGCAATTCCCGCGAGGGTCAACCCGCCCTCGCGGCCCGGCTCTTTGCAGCTGTGCGCACACTCCTCGTGCTCTAAGATAATTGCGCCGCGCTGATGCAGCGATGCGCCGGATCGCCCTGCTCCGAGTCTTGTGCCGCTGAAATAGCCGATTCCTGCAGCGACCGCCGTGCCAAAGAGCAACTGCGTGAGTCCGCCGCTTGCCATTCCGAGAGCCCGCGTCAGCGGGCTTGCGAGCACCAGGCCGGACGCGGCCAGCGCAGTCACCGGCAGAGCAAGCAATGGGCACAGCAGGAGCTTAGAAAACGCTGCGCGCGAGCGAATCATCCCCGCGATCATCGGCGCTGCGACGACCGTATAACCGATCGCAAGATCCAACCACCCCTGTGCCACCATGACGCCCGCGCCCCGCCGTGCTCATGCAGCTGCGCACGGGCCGCCGCGCTTGCGCGCGGGCTCGTACCAGATTTCCTTGATGAAACGCTTGTGGCGCTCGACGCCAAATTGAATCACGACATCCACCAGCAGGTAGAGCAGACTCTTGATGTCCTGTCTGGCAAGCTCGCGACCACCCGGGCTCTGCTTGACCAGCAGCACCAGCTGTTCAAATGCAAGCTCCGCGCTGGTGGCGTGCACACTCGTGATCGACCCCGGATGCCCCGAATTGACGTTTCTCAGATAGTCAAACGCCTCTTCGGAGCGCAGCTCCGCCAGCAGTATTCTGTCGGGCTTCATGCGCAGGCAGCACTCCAAGAGCTGCTTCGGGGATACGCGCGCGAGACCCTGATCATCTTTCGAGTAGAAAAGGCGCACGTGATTTGGATGACGGTCCAGAACGAGTTCCTTGGCGTCCTCGATTGTAATGAGACGCTCGCTGGCGGGAATCTCGCGGATCAGCGCCTTGGTCCAAGTGGTCTTGCCCGAGCCGGTGGGGCCTGAGACGACGATGTTTTTCCGGCAACACACCGCGAGCTGCATGAAAGTGATGTATTCCTGCGAGTGGAGCAAACGCAGGAGCTCGTTTTCGGTGTCATCGAGAACGTCGCCGGCACGCCGGGTCGTATGAAAGATCCCGCGCTGGGCCAGATCCTGCACCGACCAGACGCCATCGGAGGGCCGACGAATGGTAATGGCAATCGCATCCGCACTCGTCGCGGGTGGCAAGACGATCTGCACACGTTCGCCGCTCGGCAGGGAAGCCGACAGCAGCGGCGAGGATGCATCGATTCGCTGCCGCGTTGAGTTCGCGACGAGCTTAGCCAGCCGATGGCACCAGTCGAAATCGGCGAAACGCAGTGGCTCGCAACGCCAGCCCGCGCTCGTCTCGACAAACGCCTCACCCGGGCGATTGATACAAATCTCATTGACGGTCGGATCGGCGAGCAAAGGACGTAGCGCGCGTAGCGTCAAGCTCAGCGACGACTCATCAATCCTTGCGACGCTATCAGCGTGCCTGGAGTTCATACACGGAGCGAAAGTCGAGATCGCGAGCGACAAACACCTGGATACGATCCCCCTGGTTTTTGATGAGAGTCGGTGCGACGTTGAGCGTGCCCTTGAGGACCTCGGTCGCGACGTCGATCGCTGGCGACGGGCCGTAGATCACCGTTCCGCCGCCGCTCGAGCGCAGGCTTGATTCGAGCGCCACATCAATGACCGATATGAGAATTGCAGCCCCAAAGCGATCCCAGAAATGACGATTGACCTGCCCCGGAAGGCCTGCGCGCCCCAACTCGTCGGTCCCCGGCGAGGCGAGCGGAACAATGACGCCGGTTGGCGTGCGCGCCTCACTCCACAGGACAAATACCCGTGATGACCCCTGCCGCACTTCACTCTGCGTCTCGCCCACGAGCTTAGTGCCGCGCTCGAGCAATACGACTTTGCCGTCCGCACTGAACGTGTCCGTCGGGGTAATGCATGTCGTCATCCCCGGAAGCGTCGTATCGATTGCGGTCTCCAGGGTGCAATCAATGAATGCGCCCTTCGGCAGTAGCAGGCGCTGCGTAGGCAGGACGCGTGCCTGTACCGCCGGCGTCGCGATAGGCGTCAGCAGTCGAGGCAGATCACCCGGACGCGCGGCGGCTGTAGTTACGCCGGAGGCAGTTGCACCCGAATTGCCTACGGCAGCTTCATTGGGCGCCGTCATTGGCGCCACTTCCGGGTCAGCAGTTGATCCCGCGTTTTCCGGCTTCTTTGAGAATGCAGGCCCGGAGAGCCGGCGCTCCAGTGCAAGCTGAGCTGCAGACTTGGGCGGCGGCGAGCCCGGCGCAACGCCATAGGCCACTTCGTTGACTTTGGCTGGTGCCACTTCCAGAGGCGCAGCTGGCGGTAAATCAGCGGCGGTGTTTGCGCTCAGCAACCACGCCGCTGCGGCTTGTGGCACCTGCGCAGGCTCGATCTGCGGTGACTCGATGACTCCGAGCGAAGGCAGCGGCACATCGCCCTGAGCGCGGCTTCTCGAGGTGGCTTGCGCACTCTGCTGCGCGTGCTTCTGCCGCGTGATTGCTCGCGAGTAATACCAGCCAAGCATCGCTATGCCGAGTACCGACATAAGACCTATGGCTAACAAGCCGCTGATGCGCGACTGCAGCGACGCCGACCCGCTGACTGAGGGTAGTCCACGCTCGCCCGCAATGCTCGCGAAACTCACGGCATAGATCCTTTGCGATCACGTCGCACATCAGGTGCGACCGTTCCGGAGTCCAAGCGTTCTCCAGAGCCGGCGTAACCCTTGTTGACAACGCAGCCGGTCAATGCACCGCGGCGCAGGATCAGTCGCGCAGCCACCCGGTGCACGATGACCTCTCCGTCCTCCATACTGAAATTGAGCAACGACTCTGAGCTGTCTTCATTGCGCACAAAGATCGCCGGAACCTCGGCGTGTGAGTCAAAGCGCAGGTGCGTGTGCACCCCGTCATCCGAGGCAGCAACCGGGCGTAGCGCCTCATGGCCGCAGTACCAGTAGTCGGTGTTACGTGCGCGCCCGTCGGACTCGCGCTTTAGGGTCTGCTCTACCCGCGCGCTCGTGCCATTCGCTCCTCCGGACGCATTGACGCTTGGATATTGAAAGCGCAGCGCGAAGATCGCATCGGACTCACTCGCCGCAGCCGGGCGCCGCACCCCAGCGGTGTAGTCAAAATGATAGTGCCGACGGTTGGTGAGCACTGTGAGGTTAGTGCCTACAGCCTGTGCTTTGGGCTTCAGGAAGAGATGGTTGTCCTGCGCGACGAACGACAGCGCCTCGATGTCGCCGGCGGCGAGTCCGACGAAGGTTTCGCCGGATTCAAATTCAAGATCGATTTGGTAGCCCACAAGACCATGGAGCCGATAGACCTGTTCCGGGTTATAGACGGCGACGCGAACGCGCCGGTCGCCGCCGCCACTGGCGGGGTAGATCTCGGCATGCAGCACGGCCGAATACGTGGCGAACAATGCAGGTGCGCTTAGTACGGCTGCGTACGCGCACGCCCGAAGCGCCAATGGGCTCCTCATGGCCGCCGTCCGCTTCCAGCACTTGCCGCGGCGGCGCTCGAGCCTGCACCCGCAGCGGCATCCGCGGTAACTTCGGCTTCGGGTCGAAAGTCGATCACCTTAAAACCGAGCGGATTCCAGCTGCGGGATTGCGGATTCTTCGAAGGCTCGGAGTAGCCGTACTGAATCGTGGCGATCCAGTGTGTGCTTTGCTCATCCGTGGCGCCGGCGGTGCGGCGCGCTTTGACGTAGCGAACTTGCGCTAGATCGGCAACGCCGTTTGCCCTCTCGAAGAAGCTGACCGATACGACACGGGCCCGCACCGTCGAGCCATCCTTGTAGAGATTTAGCGGGGAAAGTGGGTTGACTCGATTCCATTCGTCATACCAGGCCTGATTACGCTGCGCCGAATGAAATGCGCCGCACTCTTGATAGTCGCTTTCCGCGGTCGCGAAGTTAAAGCGTTCGCAAACTGTCACGTAATGCGTCAGCAGATAGCGGGTAACCGTTTCCGCCGGCTCAGATTTGCCTGAATATTGGGGGACAACGTCCACCACACCCGTCGTGTTGTCCACGCGCACCACAAAGGGCTCAACGCTCTTAAGCGGGGTCAACAGCATGAGCGCTACGCCGCTCATCAGCGCACACAGCCACCCGCCGCCGGCGGTCCACCAGGCGACACGCTCGCTTCTGCGAACTTGGGCGAGGCGATCTGCCTCCCACGAAGCGCCTTCGCGCCAGTACGCTTCAAGCTCGGCGTCGCTCATGGAACTCTCGCCTGCGCTTTCCTGCCCGTGACGTCGGGCCGAATGGCTGGAGCCGCGACGGCATTGATCGGGCGTAGCTTGCTGTCACAGCTGACAGGTGCGGCTTTGTGAGCCGCGCACGCCGAAAGCGCGAGCCAGCTTAGAATCCAGATGGCCTTCATAACTGCTCCACTATGGTCGCGGCACGCGCAGCGCAATTGCCGGAGGGGCGACGCGTGGCGAATGAGAGGCGCCGTACGCGATGCCGGCCTTTGCCAGACTCGCTCCTTGGCGTGCGCCCCAGCTCACCGCACCGCTCACCACTCCATAGCTCTGCAGTGCAACCGCATGAGAGAGTCCCGCGGCGATGGGCATGACCTGACGCATGATCAGGAAGGTCAGTCCCGCCGCCATGCAAACCCTGACCGCGTCCGCAATCTGTATCCTGCCGCCCTGATTGGCAGCCGCCTGCGCGGCCGTGGCGATGAGAGTCATCATCAACGCGGCGGCAAGAATGGCGAGCAACGTGATTAGGGCGTAATTGGCCAGCTGCCCCAACCACGACAGGAAGTAGGACCGCGTCGACTCAAAAAGCAGCAGTGTGATAAAGATCGGACCCAGGGCGAGTAGAACTGACAGCGCGATACGCGACAGGGCCAACAAAAAGATCGTGTAGATCGCAGTAAGCCCGACGATCAGATAGACGGCAAACCCTGCGATGTCGTAGGAGAAGTTGCCGTTGAGGATACCGCCCTTTTGCATGAGCAGCGCCCCCGCATCACCGCCGAGAAAGATAATGCGGTCGACCGTGCTGACCGCGTCGTAAGCACCAACCAGAGCTGCAGCGAGCGCGCCGGGTGCATTGAAGAACGTATCGACGACGACGGTGTTGTAGAGCCAGAGCTGCGGGCCGACCGCAAGGACCACGGTGACCATGATGATGCGCTTCAGGCCAGCGCTGAATGGCTCGTCAATCTTACCGGTGAGCTGCAGATAGCCCCACACCATGATGTAGATCGTCGCCACTGCCACAATCGCGGGCTCGAGCGCCGCGGACACGCGCGCAGTCTGATCACCGATGTAGTTCGCAAGCAGCCCGTTGAGCCACACGCTAAATTCTGCAAAGAAGCCCATGGTCGTATGCCAGACATTTACCGCCGCAGTCGCCTCACAGCCCCATTGCAGGCAAAGTGCGCAATGAACCAATGTCGGCGACTGCCCGCTCGCGCTCGCGCTGCTGCCGTGCCAGTTCATCGCCGAGGGCGGCCTGACCGAGGACGTTGAGCTTGGTTTGTTCGTTCTGCAGCATCCCCTGCTCCGCGGTAATTCTGGCCACCAGATCCAATATTCCCTTCTGGTCTGCCGCCTGGGAAATGGTGTTGATTAGCAGCTGAAGCGCCGCAAAACGATCGCTCGTATGCGCCAGCGCCTCCTGCGAGATCGCCTGAACTATGGCCGCGTTGCGCCGCGCCGCCAGCACAGCATCTTGCTCGGCGGGCGCCAGGGCCGACACCTGCTGCGCGCTCAACACTGCGTTGTTGCTGATATTGCTGTTGACGTCTGCGCCGAGCGCGAACCCGGCGCCCGATCCCTGCAGCGCGGCCTGCAGCTGCGTTGCGTTGGCCGGCAGGTAGTTGCGCACCGTGCCGGCAAGAAGCTGCCCCATGCCGCGCCCGCCGATCGTTGATTGATACTGCTGCTCGGCCTGCGCAAGATCCTGACGAGCGGTATTGAGCTGTTGCTCGAGCGTGTTGACTTCGGTCAGAAGCTGCACGAGAGCTCCAGCATCAATCACCGGTATCTGTGCGCGAGCCGAGAGTGATGCGACACTGAGGACAATCGCGGCCAGCGCGGCGGGCGCATATCTCATTGCGGTCATGGTGTCTCTCCAATGGATTGAATGGGCACTGCGTTAAAGAAGCTCGGTAACCATGCCGCCGCCTGCGACCCGTGGTCTCTGATCAAACGGCGCACTTGCTCGACGGCGCTGGCACGACCTGAGATAACCGCAAGCTCGGCGTCGAACCCTTTGAGGTCGAGCTGACAGACGACGCTATAGTGGCCTTGCTTCACCAGAAACATTCGCGAGCCGGGCTCGAGTTGCTCCTTGATGAGCTTGAATTCGCGTTCGGTGAGACCAAACCCGGTGATATACTCATCCGCGCTGGCGTCAACGTTGGGAAAAAAGATCTTCGTCGGGGTCTGTTCGATGATGGTGCGGCTGATGGGGCTCTGCAGCACATCGCTTGCACTCTGAGTCGCAAGGCACATTACGCCGTTCAACTTGCGCCACGTCTTGGGTCCTTCCTTCGCAAAGTTGGCGAATTCCGGGTCCGCAAGCAGTCGCCAGAACTCATCCATCCAGCATGCGAGGCGCCGGCCGTCGAGCAGGCGGCGCACGAGGTGAAAGAGGTACAGCGTCACGGGCGCACGCACCAGTTCGTGCTCTAGGAAGTCCGTGACATCAAATCCAATGACGCTGCTGGCACTAAGACGCGCGAGAATCGAGTCCTCGGCATTGTCGAATACCCAGGCGTAATCACCGTTCGTGCTCGCGCACCAACGTGCGAGACGCGCATGCACTCCCTCAGGCTCGGTTGCATCCAGGAACTCGATGAGCCGCGACAAGCGACGTGCCGCCGGCTCGAGCGCCAAAGTCCCGCGCAGCGCCTGGTCAAGATCCCCCTCTTCGCGCACCGTCAGCGCTTGCGTACGATTGCCGCGCGCCAAGCTACGCAGCCACAGCTTCAGAAATTCGTCGCCGTCGCAGGTACGCGGCAACTGCAATGGATTGAAACCCGTTGGCCTTCCGTTCCTAAGCGGCAGGTACTCGCCATTCAAAGCGCGAACGAGAATCTCAAGGCCGCAATCCTTGTCGAATATGACTTGAGTCACCCCTTGGCGTGCGAGCATCGCGATAAGGAAGCCGATGAATACGGTTTTGCCCGATCCGGTTGGACCACAGATGAATGTGTGTCCCGTATCCTTGCGGCTGCCGCCGTCCGCATCAGCCGGATTGCTGGCGTGCAACGAGAAGTAATACGGTGAGCGCGCGCTCGTGATGAGGAGCGCGAGCGCCTCGCCCCAATGATTGCCATGCGCACGCCCCGCGGGATAGTTGTGAAAAGCAACCATGGCGCAAAAGTTTCGCGAAGTAATCGGCGCCTTACGGGTACGCAGCGGAAAGTTACCGGGCAGCTGGCCCCAAAAAGCCGCCTCCAGCACCAGATCCTCGCGCGCAACCGTCATCCCGGTATCGGCCAGCAAACTGCGCGCGAGCGCCACTTGGTCATCAAGGAGCTTCAGCCTGCCCGACCCGGAGACCGCCGATTCCAGCCGTGGCAGGTCGACGAGCACCTGCAGCGTAAAGTGATGATTCCCCATGACAAATTGATTGCTCGTCAGCGCATCGAGCGCGCCCCTAAGCTCCTCCGCCTGAGAGACTGCAAAGTCTCCCGCGTTCGCCATGCGATTGAATTGGCGTTGCAGGAGGCGCTGTCCCGCCGTCTTAGTGAGAAATGCGAAGGATTGCGTGAGCACGAACGCAAATGGTGCGGACAGCAGCCGATCGAACATTCCCACTACGCTCGGCGTCGGGTACTCCTTGATCCCCAGCATCGCGCCAACACGGGTCGCGTTCAGCGTCCGGTACTCCATCGCTTCAGTGCCGAAGGACAGGCGGCTCGTCGCAAGCACCTCGTAAAGGGGAGCACGCGGCAGCGGAATCGGCTGCCACTCGCCATTGATGAGGTAAGCGAAAAATTCGAGCAGGCGAGAACAGACACGCCCGCCCCTGCGGTAGACGCCCAACGCCTCCGGCTCGAAGCGCGCGAGCGATGCCTCGAGCGACTTGCCGAGTTTCTCGCACACATCGAGCGAGTCCCGTAACTCAAGATCGCTACCTTCACGTTGGGTCTTTGCCAGGAGCCGCGCCGCAAGCCCGGTGGCTGCTCCGGCGGTCGGGCGATATACCACTGCGAGATACCACTCATTCACCATCAAGGTCTGCGCAAGCAGCCGCTGTCGATATTTGGCGTGCAGCGCGTGCGCGAAGCCGGCATCCGCAGCGTTTTCTTCAACCGCTACTTCGCGACGCCGAACCACATGCGCCCACAGCGCAACCTGCGCGCTTGCAATATTCCGCCACAACACATTCAGCCGCTCGTGCCAGGTATTGAGTTGCTCGTCATCAGCACTCTCGAAGCTACCGCCACCGAGACGGAATACCTGCACGTAGTCACCGTACACCGTCTTGACGAGGTTGCTGGCGACATGGGCGGCATACGGAATGCGCTCCGCAGCCAGCAACTCGCGCTTTACGACTGCGCGGTGGCGCCGGGCATGCATCGCTTTGCTCACCAGCGAGCGATCCACAGCTGCAACGCGGCGCGACGCCGGCCACGGGTGCGCGGCAGTTCGATCGCGAGCGGGCTGTAGCTGCTCGCTTTCCAGAACCGCAGGTTGCCGAATAGGCCCGTCAGTCGGGTCCGGCCCCACAGCAGAAGCAGATCAAAGAATCGTGCGTCGCGGGTGCAAAGCAGTACGCTCACGCCGTGGATCGGAGCGGCGATCAGCAAGCTGAAGAGATTCTTGGATACCAGGAACACTTCCATCGTGAATACCAGATTAAAAAGGAGGGCCGAATAGGTCACTCCCCAACGCATTGGAGGCCGCGTCGCCCCGACGAACAACACGTCAGCTGTGACGCCACCGTTTCGTGTGCTCATCACCCGCCCCCTCACACACCGAACATGCCACGCACCCACGTGACGATCTGCGGCGCGCCGAACGCGATCGCGATGCCAAGAATTGCGCCAATACACCAGCCCCACGACATTCGGTTTGCCATTGCCATGCCGCCGAGCGCCATGATCAGGATCACAGCGATGGGTGTGAGCCACGCAATGATATTGCTTTGCAGAGCCGTCGCTCCGGTCAGAAACGGAGAGCTCTGCGCCGTAGCGAGCGTCGACACGCCCAAGCTCGCGGCGCCCAATAGACGTGACAGTACTATCCGCCTGTATCCGCTGCTCTTGAGTCTTCTCATGATCGTGCCTGCGTCATGTCATCGTAGGCGGCAATCCCAACAGGAACTCGCGGGAGTGACTAGCCAAGTATTGGCGTCATTTGCGGCAGGTTTTCCGGTTGCGCCGGTGGGACGATTCGGCTAGCGCAACCACGAGTACGAGTCGTAGCGCCGCGATGTTATTCTGCGGTTGCCGCAAGACACTGTGTGTAACACGCTGAGCCGGGGAAATTTGCCATGCGCCGACGATTTTTCTTAGCAACGCTGCCCTTTGTCGCCGCAAGCGCCGCCGCTCGCGGGCAAGCATCGGCTGGCGCGCCACACAAGGACGCCTCCGCGCCAGATGAAGCCGGGCTGCAGCCCGGGTTTCAGGCCGCCGACGCGCAAAGATTTGAGCGCCCTGACGTACATGCGGGTGATCGGCCGGTCGGCGCAAGCTTCGGATCGCGTTCCGCTGTATTTGGCCTTTCCGGCGCCTGCGGGACGGCACATCCGCTGGCAACGTTCGCGGCGATTGAGACATTGAAACGCGGTGGATCGGCGGCGGACGCGGCCATCGCCGCAAACGCGTGCCTGGGATTTCTCGAGCCCACGAGCGCGGGCCTCGGCGGCGATTGCTACGCCATGTTGTGGGATCCAAAGCTCGCCAAGGTAGTGGGGCTTGCCGGATCAGGCCGCTCGCCGAAAGCACTCAGCCTGGCGACTGTGCGCGCCCGCTCTCCCAAGAACACGATCGCTGCATTCGGCGCGATTTCGGTTTCGGTGCCGGGCGCGCTTGATGCCTGGTGGACCTTGCATCAACGCTACGGAAGGCTACCCTGGAAAGATGTGTTTGAACCGGCGATTGCGCTGTGTGAGTCCGGCGCGCCGGTGCCACCGGTGATCAGTCACTACATTCACCGCAACATGGAGCTGTTCAACCAGCCGGAGCACGGCATCGAGGAAGTCGCCAATGCCAACAAGACCTATGCGCCTGGCGGCCATACTCCTCAGGTGGGCGAGGTCTTCCGCAACGCGGACCTCGCGCGCACCTACCGCTTGATCGCCCAAGGAGGCCGTGACGCTTTTTACGACGGGCCCATCGCACATACGATCGATGCTTATTTCAAACGCATTGGCGGGTGGCTGTCGTACGACGATCTGCGCGCCCATCACTCGAGCTGGACGGAGCCCTTGGTGACTACGTACCGGGGCGTTGAGGTCTACGCGATGGGCGAGAATACACAGGGACTGGCAACGCTGCAGATGCTCAACATCCTGGAGAACCTCGACTTGCGCGCTATGGGATTTCAGTCGGCGCCGTCCATCCATGCGCAGATCGAGGCGAAACGCCTCGCCTATGAGGATCGTGCGCGCTATTACGCCGATCCCCAATTTTCAGCCGTACCGACGAATTGGCTGAATTCGAAGTCATACGCCAAAGCGCGCGCACAACTGATCCGCCCTGACCGGATCCTGACGCCCGTCTCTGCCGGCAAGGCCCCGAGTCACGGCGACACCACCTACTTCACGGTCGCAGATCACGATGGAATGATGATCTCGATGATCCAGTCGAACTTTCGCGGCATGGGTTCCGGTTTGGTTGCGGACGGGCTTGGCTTCATGTTCCAGGATCGCGGTGAGTTATTTTCTCTCGCCGACGGCCATCCCAACATCTATGCGCCGGGCAAGAGACCCTTTCAGACCATTATTCCGGGCTTTGCTACCCGCGACGGGGCGCCTTGGATATCCTTCGGTGTCATGGGCGGGGACATGCAACCCCAAGGCCAGACGCAGATCATCGTCAATCGTGTGGATTACGGCCTGGATGTCCAGGCCGCTGGCGACAGTCCGCGCTGGCATCACGAGGGCTCATCGCAAACGATGGGGGAAGATCTGCCCGGACTGGGCCCGCTGGGAGTGCTGCGCCTCGAGTCGGGTGTCCCGCAGGCGACGCGTCGTGCGCTCGCGATGCTCGGGTGGCCGCTCGGGGAGTCCGATGGCAGCTTCGGGCGCTATCAATGCATCGAGCGTCACGCCAGCGGCGCGGAGCGCGTTTACGCCGCCGCGAGCGAAATGCGCGCGGACGGTACCGCGCTCGCCTATTGATATCTGGCACCGCCCGGCCCGCGGATGACATCAAGGGATCGTGCATATGCAAACCAACACTCGAGCACGACGGTACACTTCAATCGACAACGCATTAAGTAATAGCTTGTTCTTTGCCAAGACTTGCGAGCGTGTTCAGGATGCGTGCTCTCCGGCGCGTGTACGCTCGCCGTCTCTGCTTATGCTTGCTGGCCATGCCAGACGCGGTTGCGAATGATCGTACAGGCGAATGATCTGTGGAAATCCTATGGTCACTTTGCTGCCGTGCAGGGGGTGAGTTTCGCGGTTCCCGAGGGCAGCATCTTTGCGCTGGTCGGCGCAAGCGGTGCCGGCAAGACCACTCTGATCAAGCTGCTCATGAACATTCTGACGCCCTCACGTGGCACTGCCACCCTCCTCGGCGTCGATTCGCGAGCGATTGGGCCGCACGTGCTGCAAAACATTGGCTACGTGTCAGAGAATCAGGAATTGCCGGGACGGCTGCGCGTGGGTGACTACTTTGCGTACCTGCGGCCCTTTTACCCACGCTGGGACCGGCAACTGGAGGAGTCTCTGCGCCGTCAGCTGCGGCTGCCCGGCGAGCGCCGCATTCGCCATCTGTCGCACGGCATGCGCTTAAAGATGGCTCTGGCGTGCGCATTGGCGTTTCGCCCGCAACTCCTCGTCCTCGATGAGCCGTTCAGCGGCCTTGACGCATTGGTGCGCGATGAGGTCACGGAAGGGTTTCTGCAGCAAGCAAGCGGATTGACCGTCCTGATTTCCTCGCACGAACTCGCGGAAGTGGAGCGCATCGCAACGCACGTCGCTTTTGTGAATGCCGGAAAGATCATGTTCCAAGGCACACTGAGTGATCTGCGCGAACATGGGCGTGCGCTCGGCGTAATCGCGAGCGACGATGAAGCGAAGTTCGGCCTGTTGCGGCCCATATTCGTCAGCATGGCGCGCGCCGTGCGCGAACCAGCCTAGGCGCTCGCTCAGGGATGCGACGCGCTTGATCCGGCACATCATTAGCAAGGACTGGAAGCTCCTATGGCCGCTCGTCGTCCTGGTAGCGGTATTCCAATTCCTGCTCGGATGGCTCTCGTTCCGATGGGGTTACTTCGGCGATGATCTGACAGCGCGCGCGCTTTACCCCGCCCTGAACATCGCCTGGTATGTCGGCATTGTGGCGTTGATCGTGGCGGTGGTGCATCAGGATGCCATCCCCGGAATTAGCCAGGACTGGCTCATCCGCCCGATTGAGCGAGGCGACCTGCTCGGGGCCAAGTTGCTGTTTGTCACCGCAACCATATGCGTGCCAATGCTCGTAATGGATCTGATTGATGCGAAGGCGGCGGGCTTCACGCTGGCGCAGGCCGCCGGTCCTACTACCTTCAAAGAGCTTTACGTGCTGCTGACGCTTCTTGTGCCACTGCTGGCACTGGCGTCCGCGACGGAAAACTGGCCCCAGATCCTCGTCGGCGGAGCCGTGCTCGTTATCGTTTATGCGCTTTGCCTGATTGGCGCATCCATTGTCATCGGCCCAGGCCGCTGCCCGACGTGCGGCACCGGGTTGCGATGGATCCAGAGCTTGATCGAACATCTGGCAGTACTGATTGGTGCCATCGTGATCCTGCGCCTACAGTATTTCCGGCGGCGCACCTTCTGGAGCCGCGGCATCATCGCCGCGGGAGTGGTGATGTACGTGCTGCTACAGCTGCCCTGGGGAACGGCATTCGCACTGCAGCAGCGCCTGGCGCCCGCAGCGCGTGACGCTGGGGACATTACAATTAAGTTTGACCCCGCGGCGGATGCCGCCGCGATGGCCCCTGGTCGCGTTGTGCCACTTGCAGGCGCCGCCCGCGCCGCGCGCCAGTTGCTCGGCGGCGATGCGGATGCCGCCGCGGCCTATTTACACCGTCGAGCCCGTGCAGACGCGGAGCCCGTAACCTTTGAGTTGCCGGTGCACATTGATGGCGTGCCGAGCGATGCGATCCTCATCGTCGATCGCTCCGAGATCCGGCTACTTGCCGCTGACGGCCGGATCCTCTACGACGCAACGAACCCCACCGATACCGCTGGGCTGACAATCGCACATGGCGCGCAGGCGAGCCATCAAACAATAGAATTGCCTGCCGGGATCTATCGCCAATGGGGTGAAAGCGCGGCGCGACTCGAGATTACCTATTGGCTCACACTCTTCAAGCAATCCACCACTTTCTCAATGGCGGCAACCTCGGGAGACTTGCGTACGCCGGAACTTGGCCGCTGCCAGTCGCAGCTCAAAAGCGACATCAGTGAAATCAATTTACGATGCAGGCAACAGGGGCTTGGACCCAGTTGCTACGTGGTGACGCTCGTGGCGGCCGATGGAAAGCGTGATCCCGACAGCCCTGATTGCTCGCCCAATTATCGGCCGTTTGCTGCTTTGTGGTCGGCGCCGCTGACGTATTATGGAATGGACCTGCAAGTGCACGATGCGACGGAGTTCGTACAATACCCCATACCGCCCTCACAATTCGCGCAGTCGCACCTGCTTGTGACGACTTATCGGGTGGGAGAGCATTTCACGCGCTCGTTCGCCACGCCAGCATTGCATCTTGCGGATTGGAACGCGCAGCCACGTTAGTAGAGGGGCGCGCGGCGCGGCAGGGTGTGCCGCTTGTCTAGACACCCGGACCATGCCGTGCGGCATGGCCCGGGTTCGGTATGACCGATTTCGTCCGGACGATTACTTCATCGCGAGGCTGATTCGCTCGCTCCATGCTTTGAAGCGCACAGCCGATTCGCTGCGCTTCAGTGCGCGCCCGATTGCCTTAGCGCTCTTCTTTCCAGAAAGCTTACGCAACATCTTCACGTGGGCAGGGGTCCAATAATTTGTCTTTTTGCGGCGAGCCATGTTCACAGTTCCAATGAGGTTGGGAAAACGGGCGCTATTGTAACTCGTTAAATCGCAAATGCCTAACAAAAAAGCAGGAGTTCAGCGATGGGGATACAAACAGGCATCAATCTTCGCTCCCGCAACACAATCATTAATCAATATTAATCAACAAACCTGGGCCTATTGGCGGTCCAATGAGGCTCTAGATT
>Ga0302324_100009283_pt1 | contig 20611 bp, 18 predicted proteins | sample Palsa_T0_1_FD_201949 | JGI IMG/M metagenome (GOLD analysis project Ga0302324, IMG submission 201949) | Peat permafrost microbial communities from Stordalen Mire near Abisko, Sweden - Palsa_T0_1 | ecosystem: Environmental > Terrestrial > Soil > Palsa > Peat permafrost | place: Sweden: Abisko...
CGACTATACGAAGCTCGCGGTCTCTCCTGACGACCTTTACGGCGATGCGCAGCGAGAGAAGGCTTTCAATTGGCAGCGGCGAGTGACTCAAATTGATGGCTTGTGGAACAAGAGCGACTGGCGCTTCTGGCCTCAGTACGCAACCTCTTACACGGAAAACAATCAGCTCATCTTTACCGCCGCCATGCTGCAGGCTCCGTTCTTCAATGCAAAGGCAGATCCTGCCATCAATTATGGTGGGATTGGCTCTGTGATCGGCCACGAGCTGACTCATAGCTTCGACGATCAAGGACGGGAGACAGATGCCGACAATCGTCTGCGTAACTGGTGGACGACGGAAGATGCAGCTCAGTTCAAGGAGCGAGCCGATCTACTAAGCACGCAATACTCGGCGATGGAGCCGCTACCAGGTCTGCATCTCAAGGGCGACGTGACTCTTGGCGAGAACATTGCCGATCTGGGCGGCGTGACAATTGCCCTTGAGGCGTACCACGAATCGCTGCACGGAAAAGCCGCGCCTGTGCTCGATGGTTTCTCTGGAGATCAGCGATTCTTCTTAGGATGGGCGCAAGTCTGGCGTGAAAAACGCCGCGACGACGACCTACGCCAGAAGGTCGCGACCGACGTTCATAGCCCTGCGACCGCAAGGGTGAATGGGGTCGTACGCAATATGGATAGCTGGTATGACAGCTTCACCGTCCAGTCCGTGCAAAAGCTCTTTCTTGAACCTGAAAAACGTGTGCGAATCTGGTAAACCGCCGCTATTGTGCAGCTCAGCAAAGCCGAGTTAGCATTCGGATGCCAGGTAATGGTCATCGCAGTAGCGAAGGTAGATGCGACTCGGTGCAAGGTCGTGTGCATAGTTGGCACTGAGCTACGGCTGGCACTTCATAAGACAGCCAATGCGCTCATCGAACCTAGCCGTGAGCGGTCCGTACAAAACTGTAGGCGTTGGGCCGTAAGGCTCACCGTTACCGACAATTTTTGACGTTGGGTGTAGTGACCCCAGTACAGGCGGCCTGAGCCTTCGACGAACGTTTGCGAACGACGTGCTAAACGCACCCACCGTGCTCTAGGTTTTCTTTGCTGTGAGCAGTGTATTCAGCACTCAGGAAGCCGGTCTTAGTGATCCACGAAACCAGTTGCCAACCAAACTTTTTTACAAGCGCTACAAAAACCGCTACAGTAGCGAAAAAGAAGGCCAGCCTGTTAGGGCTGGCCTTCTTTTAAGTGCTTGATGCTAAGGATTGGTGCGGACGAGGCGACTTGAACCCCTATGCCTTGAGGCGCTAACACCTCAAGCTAGTCCGTCAATTTGCGGTGTTTGGCTATCGTCAACTGCTCCCTATACGGTTGGCGCAACCCATGTACCTTCCAGAAGACTATCTAGTCTATCCTGCCTTCCTCTAACCCACTTGGCGTAAGAGCGTTCAGTAGTCTTAATGGAGCCATGCCCCAGCAGCTTGCTCACGTCCTCCATAGGTATGCCTTTCTCCAGCAGATCCACCGCGAACGTGTCACGTAGGCGATGGCTCATCATGTTGCCTCCACGTTCGATCTCCGCAGCCTTGAACAAGGGAGCGATGACGTACTTCGTCCAACTCTTGACGATGTCGGTCTTGCCATCCCAAAAGAGATATTTCGTCCCTGCAACAGCGAGTATTTCCCGGGCTACATCAGGTGGAAGAACCACGCTCACGTCTGTGCCTGTTTTTTGCCGAACCGTGACGACACGGTAGCGGGTACCGGTGTGAATGATCCGGTTGGTGGGCAGAGTCAATGAGTCACGAATGGCGAGGCCGCTCCAACGCATCAGTTGAACCAAGGCGCGGACATGGGCGGGCGGTGGCGGCCCTTCGAACTTGTCCGCTGTCTCAAGTAGTCGGGCGTATTCCTCTCCGTCCAAGGGCATCGTCGGCGCTTCGTCCACGGTGATCTTCGGCAGGGATGGGATGCGTGGTATCCACTGCGCCTCATAGCAGTAGCGAAGAAAGCCACGGCAGCGCGTCCGCACAACGGAGCGCGTCTGGGAGGAAGGATAGGCAGACTCCCAGGTTGTAGCAAATCTAGTCAGCAGTTCACGAGTTAAACCCTGGACGGTATAGATACCTCGTCCCTCGCAGAACGATGCCAACCGACCAAGCTCACGCTCGTACTTCGCTACGACATCGGCAGTGATGCCTTGAACTCTTTTGTCAGCGAGGAAGACGTCCATAGCGGCGCGGATGTCCTTCGTCTCGGAAGTCTCAGACACGACGGCTTTACCCGTCAGTTGGTCCTCCAGATCTCGCTTTACCTGTTCAGCTTCAGCCCATGAGCGGGTGTCCGCTTTGCGGCGTTGGCGAAGTCCGCCGCTTGGTGTCCAACGTAGCCATTTGCGACAGTCGCAACGCTTGGCGAACTCGTCGACCGCGTATTTGCAGCCGACCGAATGCCGGACGTAGATCGTGATCAGGGGAGTGGTGATCGGGTGCCTCGCTCTCTGAAACTGATGTCACAAGAGAATTAGACACGTTTTTGACACAAAACAATAGCCCCACCCTGTAAGTCTATTGTTTGCGATGAGATATTTTGGAGGCGCGGGTCGGGATCGAACCGACGCATAAAGGTTTTGCAGACCTCTCCCTTACCACTTGGGTACCGCGCCTCGGGTGGGCTCTCATACTTCCGCCCGCCGAAATGTAGGAGAAGTGTAACGCAGGCAGGCTTTCTTTTGGAGCGGGAGACCGGGGTCGAACCGGCGACATCTTCCTTGGCAAGGAAGCACTCTACCACTGAGCTACTCCCGCTCTAATAAGTTCAAGTATAACGACGACATCCGATACGGTCAACGCGGTGTGTGTTTGATGGAATCTCATCACCCTTCACCCGCGCGCAATTTGTAAATATTGCATCTGATTTGTTGAAGGGCTCGCATTTAGGAGCTGATTTATGGGGACAAATCGCATGGCGGTGCCGGGACTACAAAAATGCGAGCAGCTACAGCACTGGCAGGCGCTGCTGGATTCTGCTGGCGAGGGTATCTGTGGGCTAGATCGGGAGGGAAATTGTACGTTCGTCAACCGGACTGCGATGAGCGCGTTCGGCTTTGCCAGTGAGGAGCTTGTGGGCAACAATATGCATCAACTGGTGCATCACCACTATCCCGATGGGCGACATTACCCGCATGAGGATTGTCCCCTTAACCATGTAGTGGGGAAGAAGAAGTCGTTTAGTCGAATGACAGACACGATGTTTCGTAAAGACGGAAGCTCCTTCGTCGCAGAGTTGTCGGCGCAGCCGGTGACGGTGGAAGGAGAGGTAATGGGCGTCGTCGTTACGTTTCGAGAGTTGACCGAAATCAAGAAACAACAGGAGGATCTGCAGACGGCTAGGGATCTAGTCGAATGGCAGAAGGCCGAATTAGACGCGGTGATCGAAGGTGTTCCGCATGGTGTGTACATTGCAACGTTAGACGCGAAGTTGAAGTCAAATAGCAGGGCGAGAGCAATGAGTGGGGATGATTTTCCAAGTGAGTTTAAGACGATGGACCGAGCGTTGGCGGGAGAGTCGTCGACAGAAACTGTGCAGACTGCGGACCGCTGGATTCGCAGCGTGGCTGAGCCGATCTATTTGCGAGAAAAGATATTCGGCGGGGTGGCTGTAAATACTGATGTGACGCAAATCCGGCTGCAAGATGAGGCGCTGCGGAAGTTGGAGAAGCTGGCCGCTGTAGGGCAACTGGCGTCGTCCATCGCGCATGAGATTAACAATCCCTTGGAGTCGATTACGAACCTGTTGTATTTGATTCGACAAAGCGAATCAATGCAGGACGTGCAGCAGTATGCCAAGATCGCACAAGATGAGCTGTTGCGCGTGACCGAGATTACTCTGCAAACCTTGCGTTTCCACAGGCAGAACAGCAGACCGGTAGCACTGAATCTAGCGGAGCTGCTACGTGGAGTAATGGGTTTGTACGCAGGGCGAATGCTGGTGAAAAACATCACAACCGAGATGAATCTGATCGTTTCACCTCCCGTGTTGGCGATGGAGGGGGAGATCCGACAAGTGGTGAACAATCTGGTGAGGAATGCACTGGATGCGTTGAGTGTCGGAGGAAGGTTATTGATTCGCTTGCATCCTGAGCGGGATCGACATGACGGTAGCAGAGGCGTGAGGTTGACAGTGGCGGATACAGGGGAGGGAATCAGCCCCGAGATAAAATTCCGTTTGTTTGAACCATTTCAGACTACGAAAGAGCACACCGGAATCGGTCTCGGGCTTTGGGTGAGTAAAGGAATCGTGGAGAAGTATGGTGGAAGAATCCGAACCAGGACAAAGACTGGGCATGGGACTGTGTTCACGGTATGGCTACCAGTGGATGGCGCCGCTAGTTCGACTGCTCAGGCAGATTAACTGCGATGCGTGGGCCGGTCGCAATGTGGGAGCGAAGGCGCGTCACGTACGGTGTCACGAGGAGAAGAAGTTCACTGGAGTCCATATTTGTGGTCTTGTCCGATGTCGCAGTTTGGAAGCCAGGTAGCTCACCCAGACCAGGAGCGCCGTTGATAGCCGAGGACTGCGAACGCGTGAGAGTGCTGACTAGAAGAGTAGTTTCGCCGTCGTTAACTGTGACGTCTGAGATGAACTGTTCATTATTGAGAATAGGAATATTACTGATTGAGTCCCCGCTGAGGGCTTCGATTTTGAGGTCAAGATGCATGCTGATTGCGCCCGACCTCTGCACTGAGGGCGTTGCCTTTAGAGTCAGGCCTAGATCTTCGTACTGAATTTGCGGAACGGTGACTGTACTGAGCGACGAGTTGAGCAGGCTGGAGACGCTGACCCCGTTGACGGAGACACCAGCCAGAGCGGAGCTTGCTCCCGTCCCGCCGGTGGTGTAGGTGGCCGTGGTGATGGGGAAGCGCTCACCAACGCGGAAGGTGGCTGTCTGCCGGTCGCCGACACGGGTCTGGATATCGTTTAGGGCGCGGGTGTCGCTGGAGTTGAGAGAGAAGGTGAAGGCAGGGTTCTGGTTGGTAGTGATGCCGGTCGCAGAGATTCCGCCCCCGATAAAGCCTACGGTGCTGGATAGGAGCGCGCTTTGGACGAGACCGGAGGCTATTAGAGCCAAGGCAATCGTGAGGTTGCTTGCGTTCGCTGGGACAAGCCCCTGGGAGATGGCCTGGTTGACCAGCGTCTGATTGGCGCTAACGATGCTTTGTGCCGCGGCGGAGACACTGTAGATGCCGACCTGCTGCGGGAGTTGGGCGCCGATGTTGCGTTGGTTGGTTCGATCCGCTGTGTAAAGTTTGAGTTCGATCATGACCTGGCTGCCCCCGTCGATGAGGTCAGCGAGTGTCAAGTTGACGTAGGTCAAGGTCTGCTCTGGTGCGCGGATGACGAGATTGCCGGATCCTTTTTCCACGGTGAGCTGCTTGATGTCGAAGACATTTTTGACGACGTTACCGAGCTCGTCCATTTGCTCGTTGGTCATGCCGGGCACATAGATGGTCTCCTGCAGGAGTCGTTCGAGGCGTTGACGGTTTTCCGGGGTGTCCTTGGCTATAAGAACGCTCATGGGATCGAGCGGAACGGCGAAGCAGTGGACCATTTCCAGCAGGATGGGGACTGCCTGTTGGTAAGGAGTGTCGTCAAGGTCAAAACGCAGATCCTGTCTCTCCACGGATTCGTCGAAGGAGGGACGGATGCCGTAGCTGGAGAAGACGCCTTTGAGGACATCCTGCTGATTAGTGTGCAGGTGAAAGCTCTTCGTGCCGGCGTTGGGCAGGAGTGTGACCGGGCCGGCGAGTGCGGGACCCTGCCTAATCCATGGTTCGATCTCTGGACGGAAGATTTTTGGAGCTACGCCGGGGTCGATACTCTGGGAGCCAGTTTCGTTTTCCGGATCGAGAAGACGTGCCTCAGCGAGGAGTGTGTCCGCCTTCTGGTTTTGCCCTAGAAGGCGAGCTTTGCCTGCTTGTTGTATAAGTTCTGCGACATGACGCTGGTGGGTGAGAGATAAAGCAAGGGCGTAGTCGCGGTTGGCAGGGTCAAGCCGGGTCGCTTTGGTAAACTCCGTCTCCGCGCCATTGAGATCCTTGCGGTCGAGAAGTCGTGCGCCAGAGAGGTAGGCATCCTCGGCAGCTGCGGACTGGTGCTTGTTGTGGGGATTAGTGGCTGGCTGTACAGCATTCACAGTGCCTGAGGATGGCTGGGTTGAGCTTGCGGCCGGAGGAGCTTGATTGGCTTGAGGAGGGGCTTGTGCCAGTGTGGTGAGAGACAGACTGATAATTGCGAGCATGGCCGTGCATCGGGTGAGAGCTGCTGCACGAGGCTGGACGGAATGTTTCATCTACTGCTGCTTTAGACGGAGCTCCAGCCTAACGGGCACTGGCGATGCTTTGAATGCGTGGACGCTCGCTGCTGGGCGGCCGGCGCATGCCGTTGCGGATCTGTGCGGTGTCCATATCGAGCTCAGCGAGGGTGCGGCTCAGGGTGTTGCGGTGCATGCCAAGCTCTTCGGCTGCTTTGCACTGGTTTCCCTTATGGTGCGCAAGCACTTCGAGGATGTAGCGCTTCTTGAATTGGCGAATGGCGTCCGTGTAAGGGATGCCGGCGCTGTGCATCTGTGTAATAAGTCCATCCAGTTCGCGTTTCAAGGTTAGTCCTCGCTTGCAGTCTTTTTCGAAGGCTGCATTCTCATTGTGACTCTATCGGTGCGGCTTGATCCAATCGGGTGCGTCGTGCTTGAGCTGCTCGGCGCCGTCCAGGATCTGCCGCCGGAGGTCGTGAGGTACAACGAAGGATACCGCATGCGCCCCCGCAAGGAAATAGGGAGATAGATGAGAATTTGCAATCCACTGAGATTGCGGGAGAAAAGCGGCAACGGCAATCAGAATGGCCACGCCGAGCAAACAGCCCCGGAAGAAGCCAAAGACAGCGCCCAGTATCCGGTCGAAGAAGCCCAGTCCGATAGCCTGTGCGGTGCGATTCAGGGCTTTCCCTAAGAGAGTGCTGAGCATCATGACGCCAAGGACGATGAGCAGAAAGGCCACGATCTGCGCAGTGGCCGGCGTTGTTATAAGGCTGCTAAGCAGAAGCGCGACATGATTGTAGTTCCAGGAAGCGAGCAGAATTCCAGCGATCAGACCGCCAAGCGAGAAAAGTTCGAGGATGATGCCGCGCACCAAGGCCATGATCGTCGAGTAGACCAGAACGGCTGTCAAAAACCAGTCGAATGGGTTCATTCGGCTTCGGTATGGGGAAGGTTGATGTGACCAGTGATCGCTCGGAAGGCGTCGAGGTACTTTTCTCGAGTACGGGCGACGACCTCGTCGGGGAGTGAGGGTGACGGTGCCTGCTTGTTCCAGTGAATGGATTCAAGGTAGTCGCGGACGTACTGCTTGTCGAAGGAGGGTTGGGGGCCGCCAGGATTGTAGGTCTCGGCGGGCCAGTAGCGGGAAGAGTCGGGGGTCAGAACTTCGTCAGCGAGAATGATCTGGTCGCTGCCGCTTTCATTATTATTTTCATTCCGGACCTGGCCGAACTCAAACTTGGTATCGGCAAGGATCAGACCCTTGCTGGCTGCGTGTTTGCCTGCTTTCTCGTAGATAGCGAGAGTGAGGCTACGCAAGTTTTCCGCTGCTTTCTGCCCGATAGTGTCGACCATCCGAGCAAAGGAGATATTTTCATCATGGCCGACGTTATTCTTGGCTGCGGGGGTGAAGATAGGCTCGGGGAGACGGTCGGATTCACGGAGGCCTGCAGGAAGTTTGATGCCACAGACCGCACCGGTCTGCTGATAGTCCTTCCATCCGGAGCCGGAGAGGTAGCCGCGGACGACACACTCAACGGGGAACATCTTCGCACGCTTCACGAGCATGCTGCGACCGTCGAGCTGCGCAACAAAAGGCTGCAATTCGGGTGGAAAGTCCGCGGCGATTGCACTGATGAGATGGTTCGGAACGGTTGTCTTCAGGAAGTCGAACCAGAAGAGGGAGAGCTGCGTCAGGATCTTCCCCTTGTCGGGGATGCCGCTGCCCAGGACCTGGTCGAATGCCGAGATGCGGTCGGTGGCGACGAAGAGAAGCTCATCGTGCTGCAGTGCGTATATATCGCGGACCTTCCCGCTGGTGGTAAGAGGAAGGGAGCCAAGGTCGGTTTGGAGAAGGGCTGTGGGCATTAGGTTGACGGTACCACCTCTAGGACAAGGATTCGAGTGCAGCGAAAGCTAAGGCAGAGTGAGAAGCCAGTCATCGGTTCCTGGGCCTTGCGACGGCCAGTGCGGGCAACGGGCGAGGACGGTTTTAGGATCGGGTCCGAGTTCAGCAAAGGACGCTCGTGCATTGCATTGTTGGTTATTGAAAGGAACATCTCGCAGATACCGGCGGAGAAACGGCGCGAAGCGGGGATGGTAGGAGACGACGATATTGGCCCCGGAGTTCGTTGAAGCGTCATTACCATCACCCCAGAGAACCCTCTGATAGGACAGATCATCGCCGAGCGATGTGGGTTTGTTTATAGATGGGTCGAAGAGGAATGTAAGCGGCAGCAGGACGCTGGAAGCAAAGGTCGGCACTAATAGAATGATGCCGCATATGGAAGTGAGCCATCTGGGACGCAGGCGCGTGAAGAGCATGACCAGCAACTGGTAGCTGGCAACGGCCAACCACTTGAATAAGACATTTACGCGATCGGACGCAGTGCCCCATTTGGTTACCGTAAAGATGATATGAACCATAACTAGCACGACAGCCGCGCGGATGAGGTAGAACCTCACAGTTGCGGGCACATGCAGCCAGAAGATCCTCAGTAAGAGAATGGCTAACGTCATGAGTGCGAGAGAGGCGGTTGTGATCGGGACGTGCATGTTTTGGGCTTAGGGAAATCTCCACTGGACTACTCAAGAATAATCAACCACAATTTGCACGGATAAGAGCGTGTCAGGAATACTGCTCGTTCGCGATTGGAAAATATCCATTTTCCTTTACTTTCGCTACGGTAGAAAAGAGCTGGGAGGGCTGATTCAGCCACTCCAGCTGCGTAAAGCTAAATGAAAGCGAGGACATCAGGCTACGGCGCGCCGGTTCTCTGCGGAGTCGCGGCGGCCGAGGTTAACGCTGACGATCTTCGAAACGCCAGGCTCCTGCATGGTGACGCCGTAGATAACGTCGGCCTGCGCCATGGTGCGTTTGCTGTGGGTGATCACCACAAACTGAGTTGTCGCGCTCATTTCAGAGATGAGTTTGGCGAAGCGGCCCACGTTGGTCTCGTCGAGTGGCGCATCGACCTCATCGAGGATGCAGAAGGGTGCCGGCTGGAACTGGAAGATTCCGACCAGCAGGGATAGGGCGGTAAGAGCCTTTTCTCCGCCGGAGAGCAGAAGAATGTTCTGTAGCTTCTTGCCCGGTGGAGAGGCGACGATGTCGATGCCGCTCTCGTTGGAGTTCTCTGCGTCGGTGAGCTTCATGAAGGCCTGGCCGCCACCGAAGAGCTTGGCGAAGGTGACTGAGAAGTTTTCGTTGATGATCTTGAACGCTTCGTCGAACTTGAGGCGGGAGACATCGTCGATCTCTTTGATTGAGGCCTGGGTGTTTTCGATGGAGTCGAGGAGGTCCTTGCGTTGGGTTTCGAGGAAGCTGTGGCGCGTAGTGGTCTCGTTGTACTCTTCGAGGGCCATCATGTTGACGGGGCCCATGGCCTCCAACTTTTGCTTGAGTGCGCGAGACTCTTCCTCCTGACCGTGGAGGTTGTCGCCTTCAATACGGACGATGGTGGCGTCTTCGCGGAGAGTTGTGGGTTCGGCGCCGAGGTCATTGAGACAGGTGGCGTCAATGTGCTCGATGTCGGAGGCGAGTTTGGCCGCGCGGGCGGTGAGGCCGGCACGCTGCTCGCGAAGAGACTCGGTCTCGTGCCGCAGGGTGCGGAGGCGCTGGTCGAGTTCGGTCATGGCAGTGCGCAGCTCTGCGGCCTGTGTGATGAGGCGGGTGCCTTCAGCTACGGCGGTAGCGCGCAGTTCAGAGAGCTCTGTGTGCTGTATGGCGAGGGCTGCGGTCTCCTCTTCGCGGCGAAGTCTTTCGGCTCCAGCGGCAGCGAGCTGCTGATCAAGCTGCTGAATGCGCTGGCTCTGGCTGTTATAGAGCCGGGTGGTCTGGTCGAAGTTGGCAGCGGCGTTGCGGCGGCGCTCCTCGAGGCCGGCGAGCGAGGCAGCGGCAGCGGCTGCGGCCTGCTGCAGTTCTTCACGCTGGCCACGGAGTTCGTCGAGCTGCTGCTGCAGGGCGGCCAGGCTGGCTTCGAGAGTGGTGCGCTCGTTCTCGAAGGCTGTTGCCTCCTGCTGGCGGCGGTCGATTAGCTCAGCCTTCTGGTTACGGGCGTCTCGATTGCGTTCGTTGGTGAGCGCCCCGTCCTGAAGGCGGCGTTCAATGCGGGCTACTTCTGACTCCATCTGGCGGAGAGCCGCGCCAGAGTTGGCGGACTCACGCTCCGCGTCGCGACGCTCGTGGGTCTTGCCTTCGATGGTGGAGTTGAGGGCGGCGATCTGGTGCTGGAGTTCGACTGTATTGATGTCGGTCTGGGCAAGCTCCTGCTCGGCCATCTCCACCTTCTGCTGAACCTCTGCGAGTTCGCGCTTCAGGGCTAACGGACCCTGGGCGCGGGGACGTCCGCCGGTGACGGTAACGTTGTGAAAGGTCTCGCCGGAGGGGGAGAGAAAGAACGCCTGGGGGTTCGACAATGCGAGCGAACGGGCGGTGTAGGAGTCCGGTGTGACGAAGCCTTCGCGAAGCTTTGGAAGGATGACTTCGAGGGACCTGCCAAAGCCGTCGAGAACGCGGACGCATTCTTTAAGCGGGATGACGCCCTCTATGCCTTCGATGTTTGTTTGCGCGGCGCTAGTCATGCCCTCGGCGAAGGCGAAGTTGGCCTGGGAGTCGTTGGGGTGTACCAGGAAAGTAGCGCGGCCAGTGACGTCGGTCTGGAGCAGGTGCATGCCCGCGTCGGCGGCATCCCAGGATTTGACGACGATATAGTTGAGTTCGTCGCGGAGGAACTCGTCAACGACGCTCTCGTACTTGCCGTCGACCTCAAGGAAGTCGGCCAGCGTACCTACTGCGGCCATGCCGTCGATGTTCTGCTTGTAGGCGCTGGTCTTGAAGATGTTACGTACGGTGTCGGTGGAGTAGCTGTGCTCACGGATGAGAGATTCTAGGGAGGTACGGCGGCCGGTGAGAGTCGCGACTTCGCCACGCAGCTGGTCGCCGCGGCGCTTGGACTGGGACTCTTCGCCACGGCTTTGTTCGATCTGGAGGCGGAGTTCGGCGATCTCGGCTTCGAGGCGCTTGAGACGTTCGGTGACGGACTCGAAGGAGATCTTTACTTGGCCACGCTGAAGGCCGAGAGTCTCAAGCTCCTGCCTGGCGATATCGGATTCAGAGAGGAGGCGTTCGGCTTCGCGCTCGAGGCCGGCGAGGGCGGCTGCAGCTTGGGCCTCTTCGTTGCGGGTCTGGGCGGCGCGCTGGACGAGTTGCATGGTGGTGCGGCGGTTCTGCTCGGCTTGCTGCTCGGCGGAGGCCAGGGCGCGAACGGCCTCCTGGGCCTGAGCCTGATGGCTCTGCGCAGCCTCGCGAGAGCCGGTGGATTCGGCGGTCGCATTCTCGAGGAAGCTGCGATGCTGCTCGAGTTCACCGGAGAGCGAAGCAAGCTGCTCACGGGCTTGGGCAAGGTCGTCGGCGCCCGCGGCAAGACGGCTGGTGAGCTCGGCGATGCGGTCGGCGTTGGCGGCGGTGCGGGCGGTGATGCGTTCCAGCTCGACGGAAGATTGGTTGGCCTGGGCTCCGGTTTCGCGGATCTGCTGATCGAGGGTGTAGCCGGTGCGGATGCCTTCACTGTGCTCGGCGTCCATGGTGTCTACTGTTGCAGCTTGAGCATCGATCTGGGCGGCAAGTGCGGTGATCTTTTCGGTGGTCGCGGTCTGCTCGGTGTCGAGTTGCGACATGCGACTGGCAAGCACGATGCGGAGGCGTGTGCGCAGCTCGTCGCGAAGAGCACCGTAGCGCTCGGCTTTGGAGGCCTGGCGCTTGAGGGTGGTCATCTGACGGGTAACTTCGTCGAAGATGTCATTGACGCGTGAGAGGTTCAGGCGGGCAGCTTCGAGGCGGAGTTCGGCAAGGCGCTTTTTGGTTTTGAATCGGGTGATGCCGGCTGCTTCTTCGAGGATCGCCCGGCGATCGAGAGGCTTGGAGCTGAGGAGCTGGCCGATGCGCTCCTGGCCGATGATGGCGTAGGATTCGCCGCCGAGGCCGGTGCCCATGAAGATGTCCTGAATATCGCGGAGACGGCAGATCTTGCCATTGAGAAGATACTCGCTGTCCCCAGAGCGGAAGAGGCGACGCGTAATGGTGAGCTCGCCAGCACGGATGGGCGCGCGACCGAACTTGCGGCGGCGGATCTTGAGAACGACGTTATTGGGGTTGGCGAGCTCGGCTGCGGCGTCTGCTTCCGTCGGAGGCGGGAGGATGTGTGGGCCTTTGGCTTCGCCTTCAATGATAGTGCCCGGCTGGGCCTCGGCTACGGCCTCTTCCGTCTCTTCGGCGCGCTGCTGGCGGAGCGTGGTCTCGTCCCAGTCTGTGGGAGTGCCTTCATCTATGACTATCTCGGGCTCATCGGATTCACCGGGGAGGCTGGCACCGTCGTACACCTCGGGGTCGACGAGGGTGAGCGAGACCTCGGCCATGCCGGTCGGCTTGCGGTCGCGGGTGCCAGCGAAGATGACATCTTCCATCTTGAGGCCGCGGAGGCTCTTTGCGGACTGCTCGCCGAGGACCCAGGTAATGGCGTCCGAGATGTTGGACTTGCCGCAACCGTTGGGGCCGACGATGGCAGCAATGCCTTCACCGGAAAGCTGGACCTCAGTGCGGTCACAGAAGGATTTGAAGCCGAGGATCTGGACTTTTTTGAGCTTGAGCAAATTTAGACCTCTGCGACGAAAGCGGTAGTTGGGAAGGTATTCGCCCGATTGGTATGACTCATTCCACTTTAGCTGCGGAGCAAGCTGGAATCAACGAAAACAACACTACTGGTTGTGGATAAAAAGACTGTAACCCTACAAATGGGTGACGAGAGCGTGGTGGAGGGGTTGGGAAGAGACAAACTTACATATCAATGCCAAGTGGTTGTGTACTGAGAATAAGCCGATGATGTAATTTGCGCGAAACCCTATTGCAATTTCGGCGCTGTGTGACGTGAGACGGGCATATGGGTCGCAGTGTAGTTCAACCACGATATACAAGGTCACGGCGTACAGAAGGCAGCAGAGCACCCTGAGCATGCAGCTAAAGCCCAGCCGCGCACCACTCGAAGGGCGACCATCAAGCCCCCGCTAACGAGCAGGTGACGAAGGCCCATGTGCACTCCACGCTGGGGCACGATCACTCGACCGATGCAAATGCGAAGTTAATAGTCCACAAGTAGTGCTTGTCCTCACGAATTACCCTGGCCGATCGGATTCGGCCCGGGTGATTTTCGGGCGGAGAACTGGGTGCGGTGTGATTGAACACGATGAACAAGAGGGCTCCGCTGCCGACGGAATCTGTAAGTTGGTTCGGATTAAACTGAGCAGGCTTGCCATTCGTGGGTTAGCGTTTCTATAATCCGCATCATCATCTCTGGATGCTACGAATACCTCAGCATTTAGCCTATGGGCTAGTCCGAAGCCGATTTCTCGATGGATTATGCTTCGGAGGGGGATTCGTGTTATATCCAGAGTTACCCCGGAAGCTCGGTGGACATCAGATAGAAGAGCTTTACTGAGGAGTGTGGAATGAAGAAGGTAGTCGTTGCGTCTCTCCTGGCTGTTGCTGGCATGGCAAGTGTTGCGCGGATCGCGGTGGCACAGACCCAGGTGAATCTTGGTACAAACGCGCAGTCCACTAGTGGCGGCGTACAGATGTCCCCGGCCGAGTACAAGGCCTATAACGATGCGATCTCAACGACAGATCCAAAGGCCAAGGCCGTGGCGTTGGAAGCTTATCTAACGGCGTACCCACAGTCCGCGGTGAAAGCAGATACACTGCAGCTGCTGATGGCGACGTATAGTGCGATACCAGATCCGGCAAAGACGCTGGATGCGGCCGACCGCCTTTTGCAGGTCGACCCAAACAACATCCGCGCGCTGCTGCTCGAGGTGTACTTCCGCAAGGCGGCAGGAGATCAGGCGACTGACCCGACCGCGAAGCAGACTGCTTATGACGCTGCGGCTGGCTTCGCCCAGAAGGGCCTGGCGGCCACCAAGCCGAAGGACATGAGTGATGATGATTTCACCAAGTTAAAGGGGGCTGCGTATCCTGTCTTCTACGATACGATTGCTACGGACGCCCTGAACAAGAAAGACGCAGTAACTGCGATCACGGACTTCAAGTTGGAGTTGTCGTCTGTCCCAGCGGAAAGCACGAAGACGCCTGGCCCGCTGCTGCAGGATACCTATACCCTTGGTCAGGCCTACTATCAGTCCACCCCACCTGATTACGTGAACTGCACCTGGTACGCCTCGCGCGCAGCGGCCTTTGCGCCAGAGCCGTATAAATCCCAAATGCTACCGCTGGCAAAGTATTGCTACAAGAAGTATCACGGTGGCGATGATGGCTACGATGCCGTGACTACTGCGGTGCAGACGAATCTGAATCCTCCGCCTGGCTTTACGATTAAGCCGGCCCCGTCGCCGGCGGACATTGTTGCGCAGGTGATCGCGAGCACGCCGGATCTTGCGACGCTGGCAGTGAGCGATAAGGAGTTCATTCTGGCTAACGGTAAGCCGGAGGACGCGGCCAAGGTCTGGGATACGGTCAAGGGTAAGTCGGTCCAGTTTCCGGATACTACTGTGGTCTCGGTGACGGATACGGCGTTACTGGTCGCGGTTTCAGACGATGCAGTGCAGTCCAAGACAGCGGACTTTACCTTCCAGTTGAAGGCGCCTCTGAAGACGCCCCCGGCGGCAGGCACGAAGGTGACTGTGACCGGGACGTATGCTTCGTATACACCCAGCCCAATCATGATTACGATGAGCGACGGAGCGGTAGCGGAGCCGAAGAAGGCTCCAGTGCATCACACGACACATCGCTAGATCAATAAACAATAGAAATATAAAGGGCAGTCCGAGAGGGCTGCCCTTTATATTTCTGTGGCTGTGCGATGGATGTGCTTCGCCCGTAACGAATTCTGGCTATTCGCCGAGCATGATGCGCTGAATGTGATGGGCGCGACCTGTGTTTCCGTCGCAGGAGATCAGCGCTGCGCACATCTTCGGATTGCCTTTGGCGGGTTCGAACTTGCCAGGCATTCCGGTGAGGAAGCGCGCGAGAACAAGCTCTTTTTCGACCCCGATGACGGAGTCGTAGGGACCGGACATGCCGACATCGGTCTGATAGGCTGTGCCGCCTGGAAGGACGCGTTCATCTGCGGTGGGGATGTGGGTGTGGGTACCGAGCAGTGCTGTGATGCGACCGTCGAGATACCAGCCGAGAGCTACTTTCTCGCTGGTAGCTTCGCCGTGGAGGTCAAGCAGGATGACCTTGGAGGTGATCTTGCTGAGGAGCTCGTCGGCTTTGCGGAACGGGTCGTCACAGCTGGACATGAAGACGCGGCACTGAAGGTTCATGACGGCGTACTGCTGGCCGTTGCCGAGCTCGCCTTGATAGACGCCAAAACCGGGGGTGCCGATAGCGTAGTTGGCGGGACGCAAAACGCGGCGGCCGCGGACGTGTGAATCGGCGGGGACGGTCATGTATTCGAAGATCTCGCGCTTGTCCCAGATGTGGTTGCCGGTGGTGATGACGTGGGCACCGAGGTCGAAGAGCTCTTCAGCTATTGACGGAGTGATGCCGAAGCCACCGGCGGCGTTTTCGCCGTTAATGACGAGCAGGTCTACGGCATTGGTTTCGAGGACGTGGGGGAGATGTTCACGGACGATGTGGCGGCCGGCGGAGCCAAAGACATCGCCGACAAAAAGGATATTCACTGAAGAAGTTTACATGGTCGGGGGGTGGAGAACGGCTACGGATCGACCGTTGGGCGCGGATAAGTACGCGCGATGGCAAGATCGAGATGACGCATTGATGGCTGGGTGTGGTAGCTTTTTGTGCATGGCACAGAGTGGACGGTTTCAGTTGAGTGTGCGGGTGTTGGCGGTGCTGGCGAGTGAGCCGGATGCGATGCATACCTCGTCGGCGATTGCAGAGGCGCTGAAGGAGAGCGCTGTGATGGTGCGGAGGACCTTTCTGCTGCTGCATAAGGCGGGGCTGATCGAGCAGCGCAAAGGGCCGCATGGCGGGGCGAAGCTGAAGCTTCCGGCCAAGCAGATCGGGCTGGGTGATGTGTTTGAGGCGGCGGCAGGGGATTGGCTAAGCATTGAGGACAAGGCGGTTACGGCGCTGATGAAGAAGGTTCGGGAGGATGCCGTGGCGGCGATGAATGAGCACTCGCTGGCCGGGGTGGTGAAGCGGCTGAAGAAAGGCAAGTAGCAGCTGCGGATTTTGGCGGAATTTAAAGAAAAAAGTTGGGCCCCGGTGTGAGCCGGGGTTTTGCTGTTTTTGCTGGTGTTTTTAGAGGGTGTTTTGAAAAAAACGGTGGTTTGTGGATGGTTTTTTGTGGTGAAAACGTGGTGGAATGCGTGGTAAACGTGGTTCGTTGACGGCCACTTTTCAGCGGCGAAAAATACGCCACGTTTTGGAAGTTTATTTTTTGCGGACGCTGTGGGCTTCGGGTGACGACGAGCTTTGGTGGTTGATGGGCTTCGGTTCTGAACTTGTGCGGGTAGAGCTGCGTTCTGCAGTTTGACCGGCATGCATGCGATTCGCTATTCGGCGGATTCTCCGTGGTTGCCTTCGCTGGCGTCGGTTTGTCTGGTTTGGGGGCGGAGGAGGGGGAAGAGGATGACGTCGCGGATGGATTTGGAGTTGGTGAGGAGCATGGTGAGGCGGTCGATGCCTATGCCTTCGCCTGCTGTGGGGGGTAGGCCGTAGCCGAGGGCGCGGACGTAGTCTTCGTCCATCTGGTGGGCTTCGGCGTCGCCTCGGTCCTTTTCGGTCATCTGCTGTTCGAAGCGGGCGCGCTGGTCGTCGGGATCGTTGAGTTCGGAGAAGGCGTTGCCCACCTCGAAGCCGCCGATGTAGAACTCGAAGCGCTCGACCCAGTCGGGCTCGTCAGGCTTTTTCTTGGAGAGCGGAGAGACGGCGAGGGGGAAGTCGTAGATGATGGTGGGCTGGATCAAGGGGACCTCCCACTCGCCGCTCCACTGCGCTGCGGACTTGATCGACTCCGCCCTGACCTCGAAGAAGTCCGAGATGGCTTTGCCGAAGGGTACGCCGAGCTTTTGTATGAGTTCGAAGAGAACGAAGTTGCAATCTCCGCCCAGCTCGTTGAGGATTCTCGCGTCGGCCACGTCCGGCGAAGACAGCTTTCCTCCTTCGGTCAGGAGGGTTTTGAATTTTTCTTCTGAAGAAAAGTCGTCCATCGTTGGCTGAATGGGTGCGCTTTTTGGCCACCATTTGATGATGGCCTCGCGCATGGAGAGCTTTGTCCACTGGCTGAGGTCGATCTCGTATCCGTTGAAGCTGGTTTTGGTGGTGCCGTTTACTTCTGTAGCGACGAAGGTTACAAGTTCCTGGGTGAGAGTCATCAGGTCGTGGTAGTTCGCGTAGGCCTGGTAGAACTCGAGCATAGTGAACTCGGGGTTGTGGCGGGTGCTGATGCCTTCGTTACGGAAGTTGCGGTTGATCTCATAGACGCGGTCGAGGCCTCCTACGACTAATCGCTTCAGGTAGAGCTCGGGGGCTATGCGAAGGAAGAGGTCGAGGTCGAGCGCGTTGTGATGGGTGGTGAAGGGCTGGGCTGCAGCACCACCAGCTACCTGGTGCATCATGGGGGTTTCGACTTCGAGGTAGCCGCGGTGGTCGAAGAAGGCGCGGATGGCGCGGAGGATGGCGGCGCGCTTGACGAAGACCTCGCGGACGTTGAGGGTTTCGGGTTCGGTTGGCTCGGCTGCGGCGCCATCGCTCGGGACGACGTTCGTTTGAGTCGGTGCGGAGGGCGTAATGTTTGGGGATATTGTGGCTGGTTTGGTGGCCCCGGTGTTCATGAAGAGGTCGACGTAGCGCTGACGGTAGCGTAGTTCGGTGTCTTCGAGGCCGTGGTACTTGTCGGGCAGGGCGAGCATGGCCTTGGTGAGGAAGGTGATGGCGCCCAGGTTGTCGAAGCTGCCGACGTGGACGGTGAGCTCGCCGGTGCGGGTGCGGAAGAGGTGGCCGCGGACGCCGATGTGATCGCCGAGGTCGAGGAGCTTGTAGAGGGCGAAGGTGTCTTCGCCGACGTCGTCCTTGCGGACGTAGATCTGGAAGCGCTGGCCACCCTGCTGAAGCTGGGCGAAGCCGGCTTTGCCCTGGACGCGGATGGCCATGATGCGTCCGGCGACGGAGACGTGGATGGGGTCGGCTTCGAGCTGCTCTGCGGTGAGGGGGTCGTAGGCGCGGCGCAGCTCAGGGATGGTGTGGCTGAAGGCGTAGCTGTTGGGATACGTCGCCTGGGCGTGGCTGAGGCCGGCGAGCTTGCCGAGGGCGGCGATCTGCTGGAGCTTGTCGCGGCGCTGCTGGTAGAGGTTTTTTTCGAACTCTGACTCGTACACGGTGTTCCTTTTGGCTGATGGAGATCGATTTTCAGTATAGCGGTGGGAGGAAGGCGTAACGGTGATACGTGGGATAAAGACTGATAAGAGCTGATGCTTAACATGGATTTGCACGGATTACACCGATTAGAGGCAGGCAAGAGCAACGACAACAGCAGATGCCTACGGGATGACAAACAAACAACGACAAACATGGGCAACGACAAACGCAGTCCCTTCGGCTGTGTTGCTTACCGGATACGGGGAGAGAGACCTCGCTCAGGATGATCTGGTTTGCGGTGAGAGAGGCGAAGTACAGGATGTTGCTCCGTGATGTAATGGGTTGTTATGGCAGATGAGCAGAAGAAGAACGGGGCGCTGGGGGAGCTGGTGAAAGCTGAGTCGATGATTCAGCTGGCGATTGCGCTGCCTGCGGGATGCGTGATCGGGTGGTTGATTGGGAGCTGGCTGGATCGGCACTTTCATCAGGGCTGGATATCGATTGTGGGGATTTTGCTGGGGGCGGTGGCGGGATTTATTCAGATCTTTCGCACGGCTTCGCGTTATTTGAAGAACGACCGCTCGTGATGGAGCGGGAGACGATGGAGGAGGATTTAGCAGTGAGGGCGATGGACAGCTTCAGCGATGCGGATTTTAAGCGGACGATATGGAACGCTCTGCGGCTGCAGGGGGTGATTACGGCTGTGACGGCACCGCTGGTGTGGTGGAAGATGGGATGGCAGAGCGCGGTGCTGCTGGTGGTGGGAGCGGTGATCTCGGGGTCGGGACTGTATGAGTGGCTGCGCCTGATGACGGCGGTGATGGTGAGGATGGATAGCGGCGGGCGGGCGCGGCCGATGGGGCTGGTTCTATTCGGATTCTTCCTGCGGATGGGGCTGACCGTTGTGCTGCTTTATGTTAGCCTTAAGGTTCTGAATGGTTCGGTGTATGCGCTGGCCGCTGGCCTCGCCCTGGGTGTGTTTGCCCTTACGGTCGAGGGGTTGAGGCTGATGAAGGCGTGGACGGTTTAGCCGGTCGTTCAAGAATTTGTAAGAACAAGAACAGAAGACTTCTTTTTATTTTTATATGCCAACACAGACCCTCTTTACCCAATTCCTGAATCTGCACTTTGGTGCGCTTACGACCTCGTTGCTGCGTGCGCTGCACATTCAGCCGACCTATCCCACGGCTCCGATTCCTGACTCGTTTGCGATGGAGCTGCTGGTGTTCCTGATGCTGATCGCCTACTTCGCGGTGGTGCGAGTGACGCTTGATGTGGAGAAGCCCACCCCTGTGCAGCACCTGGCCGAGATGACGCATGAGTTTGTGTTGGATCAGAGCGAGTCGATTATTGGGAATGGATACCAACGGTTTACGAGCTACCTGACTGCGCTGGTTCTGTTTATCCTGCTAGCGAATCTGATGGGTCTGGTTCCGGGGCTGAAGACGCCGACGGCAGATGTTGTGGTGCCACTGGGCTTCGCGATTGTAACGTTTTTGTACTACCACTACCATGGCATTCGGGCGAATGGCTGGGGTTATATCAAGCAGTTTCTGGGGCCGGTGTGGTGGATCTCGTGGCTGCTGCTGCCGATTGAGATCATCTCGCACTTTGCGCGCGTGCTGTCGCTGACGGTTCGTTTGTATGCCAATATGTTTGCGGGCGACCTGGTGACGGTGGCGTTCTTCTCGCTGGTGCCGTTGGGGATTCCGTTGATCTTTATGGGGCTCCACCTGGGCGTGGCTGTGGTGCAGGCGTATGTGTTCTTTCTGCTGGCGGCGATTTATTTGTCGATGGCGGTCGCGCACGATCATTAGGTTTGAATGCTACAAGCTTGACCGCGGATTTCCAGCATGGACGCGGAGAACAATTTGAGTTTCGCTGCGTTGGGGCCTCCTCTCGCAGCGCGCAACAACGCCGCATAGCGTGAGGGTGCCAGCACGGTGAGCATCAACCACCCACTGGCGGCGTATCTGACG
>Ga0302324_100009286_pt1 | contig 20606 bp, 16 predicted proteins | sample Palsa_T0_1_FD_201949 | JGI IMG/M metagenome (GOLD analysis project Ga0302324, IMG submission 201949) | Peat permafrost microbial communities from Stordalen Mire near Abisko, Sweden - Palsa_T0_1 | ecosystem: Environmental > Terrestrial > Soil > Palsa > Peat permafrost | place: Sweden: Abisko...
CGCCGGCTCCTGTCCCGCCGGCAGTGCTTCGAGTTGCTCAATGATATCGTCGAGCGGCGTGGCGCCGGTAACCAGAGGCGTGAGACTCGAAACCAGCACCTCGCTCCGGATCAAATCTTGGATATAGGTGCCGGCCTCTTCCGCCGTGATCTCAGGGCCGCCGCCGGCCTTCGCGCGGATGGTATCGATCAGTTCGCCGACCCGCGCCCCGCTCCGGGCCCGTTGCAGGATGGCCTCCAAAAACTCGTCGTTGTATAGCTTCACCAGGTGATGGCTGCGTTTGGATCCGGCCACCCGGGCCTCGACATAATGCCAAACCTCGCCGATCCTGCGCAGGCTGGAGTTCGGCCAGTAGCGCAACTGACCGGCGAGGGCCGGGTCGCTGCGCAGTCCGGCCGTCAGGGCAAACAGGTAGTCGAAGTCCAGCCGGCAGTGCGGGCGGTATTGCGCGCGCGGCTCGAGCGACAATGCGGCGTCCCGCGGGTCGCCGGGCGCGACGATATATCCGGTCGAACAGCCCGAAAAAAGCCCGAACGGCGTTGCCCGGCCGCACATTCGCGCGAAGTAGCGAACCAGAGACCTTTCGGCTTGCAGACCTTTCTTGCCGTCCGGCTCATCGGCCCAGTACCGGAGGGAGGACTCCAGCGTGGGTGACGCGATGAACAAAGCCTGCACGATTTCCGGCTTCTTCAGCAACTCGCGCAGGCGGGCGCGCAGTAATTCGATGTCCTCGCGCCAGGCTTGCCGGAACGCCTCAGTGTCCGCCCCCGATTCGGCCGCCGCGCGTGTCCGCAGAGACTCGCCCCATTGGACAAACTCCTCCATCGGCAACAGCGGCGTCCGCAGAAAGAAGAATCCGGAGTCGCGGACATCCGGAACGGCCGCGGTATTTTCACTCTTAGCCATAGCTCACCACCCTTCCCGATCCCGGCCGGACAACAGCAGCAGCCGGTCCCACCACGGCTCGACCGGGTAAGCGGCCGACACCAGCGCCAGCGCGGACCCGATCGCGCCCGAGAGCAGCGAGGGGTCGCTAAGTGTTTTGGGAGGATCCGGCCACCACGCGAAGAATCCTCCGATTCCAGGAGCTTGCCGTAGCTTGAGTCCCTGGTCGTACCAATACAGGGCCGCTTCTCGATATCGCGCCCACTGGGTGGACTGTGCGATGCGATTATAAATATGCGCCGCGCCCAGCGCTCCGTGACACAACGGCGGATCCTTAACGCCGCTATTCTCCGGAGTCTGCGCCAGGCTGTGATCGAGCAGCGCCAGAGCTTCATTCTGCCAGTCCCTTCTTCCCATGCGGGCGCCAGCCTGATAGAGGACTGCGCCGATTCCCAAGTCGCCGTAGCACCAGGCCAGGCGGCTGGAGGAGCGCGGCATGCCGGGCAAAAACACCCAGCCGTAGCGCCAGGGAACATCCGGCGGTCCTTCCTGCGCCAGCAGCCATCGAACCGCGCCGTCCAGCAAGCGGCACGCCCGCGCGGTCTGGATGCCGGCAGCCGCTACTTCGCCCAGGAACTGCACGATTCCGGGGACGCCGTGCGCGACGCCCAGATTGTAGTAGCCCGATGGAAACTGATGGATCTGCCGACTGGGGACATGCGCCGGCGGCGTAAACCATGTGATTCCGCCCCAGGACACCTCGGAGCACTTTTCCAGATGGCCGAGGACCAGCTCAAGACCCTCTTGCGCGGACGGCCGCGGAAGGCGTTCAAGGAAATAAACGCCGAGGCCGGCCAAGCCGCTGACCAGGTCGTACGGCTCAGTCCAATGAGCCGCGCGAAGCCGTCGCAGCAAGATACGGTCGATGTCCGCGACGGGGTCTTCCTCTTCGTCGCCAGCCAGCGCTTTGCAGACATGTTGGATCATCCAGCCAAGGCCGCTCAGGCCGCCAAATAGTGCGACCCCCGAAGGTGGTGAATCGGACGCCTGGGCGGCGGCGAGGTTCAGATGCTGGATCGACAGCTCTCTCCATTCGGCGCCGGGTTCGGCCATCTCCAGATACGCGTAAAGCAGCGCCAGTTCACCGTTCAGCGAAGCGTTTGACGGCTCCCGCCACTGCCGGGTGAACTCCGCCGCGACATCCAGGATGGCGCTCCGTGCGGCGGAAAGAAGAGGCTCCGGGAGGATCGGCTCCCAGCGGGGATGGCCGGCCGCCTTCGTGGTGTTCGTCTCTCGAACGCAGGCAGGTGACATCTTCTACTCCTCAAATTGCTTTAGCCGCTGTGCCGGACCGGCGCCGCCGAGGCCCTCGACCGGCGTGAGCCCTTGTCCGCACGGCTTCTCGCACGCGGTCCCGCACGAGTACCCATAGCTCGCAGGCATAAGATCCACCGCGCCCGCGATGTGATCGAGGATGGATTCGTCGAGGTCGCGAATCGTGAGTCTCTTGACGTTCAGTTGTTTTCTCATCTCTTCCCTCTCCTCCTTCACCAGCGATCCGCCGCGAGCCGTCCACTTGGCTGCCGGCTCGCGGCAGATCGTTTTCCGGCCGCTTAGCAGCAGGGATAACAAGTCGGACACGTCGCCGGCGGACAGGTGACGCACGATCCGCAGGTGTGGCAGGTCGCGGCGCACGTGCCGGGGCATGTGGCGCCCACACAGGTATTGGCGCACGTCACGGCGCAGGTGCTGGCGCACGTCATGGCGCAGGTGTTGGCGCAGGTCGCAAGCGTTGCCGCTCCGGCCGCGGCGTGGTCCAGCGACGATTCGTCCAGGTCGCGAATGGTAACTTTTTTCAGGTTCAACTTCTTTTTCATTGTTCCTCCTCAAGGGAAGCGCAGCGCCCGGCCATCAACGGGCCCGGCAAAAGACCGTCGTTTGACCGGTCAGCAATAGCAGGTCGCCGGCGGGCACGTGACGCAGGAGCCGCACGTACTGCAAGTACTCCCGCATGTACTTGCACATGTGCTCCCGCAAGTGGATCCGCAGGACAAGCCGCACCCGCTGGCACAAGTGGCCGTGCACTGCCCCGCGCACGTGCTAAGGCAGGTGCCCCCGCAGGTATTGGCACAGGTGGCGGGACAGGTGTTGGCGCAGGTCGACCCGGCAGTTGCCGCCCCCGCCGCAACCCGGTCCAGCGCCGATTCATCGAGGTCGCGAATCGTGACCTTTTTTAGCTTCAGCTTCTTTTTCATCTTTCCTTCTAAGAAGCGGCTCACGCAGCCGCCGCTTCAATACTGGAGCCGGCAGAGCGTGCCGGCTCCCCAAAACGAGTCAGTCCAGGCGATTAGCAGCAGGGAGCAACCGTGCTTGCCCCGCAGTCGCCCATGGTGTCGCACGCTGCCGTGCATCCCGAGCTGCATCCGGCCGTGTTGCAGCCACAACTGTTGCAGGTGGAGCCCCCGACCGTGTTGCAGCCACAGGTGCTGCCGCAGGTAAAAGCGCAGGTGCTGGGACACGTGCTTTGACAAGTACTGGGACACGTGCTCGAACACGTGCTGTTACCGCTACAGGTTTTGGCGGTAGTTGATCCGCCCGCCACCTGCCCCAGCCCCGATTCGTCCAGATCTCGAATCGTGACTTTCTTTACAGTGAGTTTCTTCTTCATTTTTGGTCTCCTTTCGCTATTTGTGGAGCGCCTGATATACGTCTCGGCCGCCGGGCCGTGCCGCGGCTCGTAGGACGCCCGCGAACGGCTGGCTGTGGCGGCAATCAGAACTGTACTGCCGATCGGCGATTGGCAACCCACTCTTCGGCGATTCGGTAAGTCGACTTACCAGACGCCGCCAAATCGCCCTTCGGAACGGCTCATCCGGACGGGCGCATTGGATCGGCGCCAAGCTGCTCGACCGTCCACACCCGGTTAGCTTCCTGACCGAGTCATGGTTGCCCGGCGCACCACGGCCGAATTTCTGCGAACATCGGCTGGTAAACCGGTCTAGCGCCCATTCATCGAGGCCGCGAAGCGCGACCTTTTTCCCTTTCAGCTTCTTTTTCATCTTTCCCCTGAGACCCGGTTTCTAAAAAGCGGCTCACGCAGCCGCCGCTTCAATACGGGAGCCGGCACAGCGTGCCGGCTCCCCAAAATGAGTCAGTCCGGATTGATTAGCAGCAGGGAGCAACCGTACTTGCCCCGCAGTCGCCCATGGTGTTGCACGCTGCCGTGCATCCCGAACTGCATCCCTGCGTGGTGCCGCAGTAGTTGGTTTGGCAGCCACAGGTGCTGACGTCTGTCCCGCAGTTACAGGTGCTGGCGCAGGTGCTGCCGCAAGTATAACCGCAGGTGTTGCCGCATGTGCTTTGACAAGTGCTGGGACACGTGCTCGAACAGGTGCTTTGACCGGTGCAGGTTTTGGTGGTGGTTGCTCCACCCGCCACCTGCCCCAGCCCCGATTCGTCCAGATCCCGAATCGTGACTTTCTTTACCGTGAGTTTCTTCTTCATTTTTCGTCTCCTTTAGCTATTTGTGGAGCGCCTGATATGCGTCTCGTATCGCCAGGCCCTCGCGGCCGCCGCCGGGCCGTGCCGCGGCTTGTAGAACGCCCGCGAACGGCTGGTACGGCGGCACTCAGAACTGTACTGCCGATCGGCGATCGGCAAGCCACTCTTCAGCGATTCGGTAAGTCGACTTACCAGACGCCGCCAAATCGCCCTTCGAAACGGCGCATCCGGACGGGCGCATCGGATCAGCGCCAGGCTGCTCTGCCGGCCAGAGCCGGTTAGCTTCCTGACCAAGTCATGGTTATCCGGCGCACCGCGGCCGGATTGCTGCGAACATCGGCTGGTGAGCTCGGGCCCAAAGGAGACTGCACATGACCGAAAGTGACAGAACCGGGCAGCCGCCCACACGCGGCGTTTCTGGCAGAAGCGTCTTATCTCTTTTAATGGGAGCTGCGGCGGTGGCGGTAATCGTCGTCGCGGCTTTCGCCGTTCCCCGAATGCGCCCGAAAGTGCCCGTTATCGACTTGATGAGCGTCGTGGTGGATACGGTAAGACGCGAGCCGTCCGTACGGCTGGTTCACGGCGTCGGCGCGCTGACCCCGGACCAGCGTTTCCATGTGGCCGCGCCCTCCGCCGGCCGGGTCGAAGAAATTTGCGTACCCGCCGGCGGCAAGGTGTCCGCCGGCTCCGTCATCGCGCGGCTGCGCAACCTGGATCTGGAGCAGCAGGCGGCGGATGCGGCCTGGACCCTCCAGACCGCAGAATCGGATCTGGTGAATTTGAAGGCGCAGATCCGCAACCAGCGCGCCTCGCACCTGTCCGAATTGGCCACGCTACGCGCGCAACACCGCGACGCCGTATTGAAAAACACCCGCGACCAGGCGCTGTTCCAACAGGGACTGATGCTGGAATTGGACTATAAGCTGTCGACTGCCGCTGTCGGGGACTTGGCGGAGCGCATCCGCCTGGCGGAAGAACAGGAAGCCGCTCTGAACGAGTCGTTCGACGCGCAGTTGGCGTCCAAAGAAGCCGCCGCCAGGCAACTCCGCGAGATGGTGCGCGTACGTCGTGACCAGCTCGATGCGCTCCAAGTGCGCGCCGGTTTGGCCGGCAAGGTCGACCAGGTACTGGTGCAGGCCGGCCAGCAGGTCGCTCCGGGGGCGGATCTGGCGCTGGTGGTCCAGCCGCAGAAGCTGGTGGTGGATCTGGCGATCCCCGAATCACAGGCGCGCGAGGTCGCCATCGGACAAAAAGTAACGATTGAGGCCGCGCATGGAGCGGCCCGCGGACACGTGGCCAGAATCGACCCTTCCGCGGTCAATGGAACCCGCACCGTGGATGTCTGGCTGGATACCCCGCTGCCACCGGGCGCGGCGCCCAACGAAAGCGCGGATGGGACCATCGAAGTCGCGCGGCTGGATGACGCGTTCTACATCGGCCGTCCGGCCCACGCCGCGGCGGGGCGCGATACGACGATCTTCCGGATCCCGGCCGGCGGGAAGACCGCTACGCGCGTGCGGATCGCTTTGGGCGGCATTTCGTCCGCGGGCATACAAGTGCTTCGCGGCCTCGAGCCAGGCGACCAGGTAATTCTATCGGATATTCCAGCCGCCAACGGCTGGGACCAGATCCGGCTGCGATAAAAGGCCGTGCGGTTATGTGGCGAACGCTGTTCCTGTTCATCTTGACGGTAAGCTTGGCGCCATGCGCGCAAGGAGAGGCGGGGTGCGGGTTCCCCTGCTTCCCATGGATGCAACGCCGCTACCAGGCGCCCCGGACGTGGGTGGAATCGCAGGAACCGGCGCGCATCGCGGACTATGTTGTGGGCGGCCACATCGAACTCTCGTTGCGCGACTACGTCGAGCTGGTGCTCCATAACAATACGGATGTCGCGCTCACCCGGTTGCAGATCCACCTGCTGGAGAACGGGGTGCAACGCTCGCTGGGAGTGTTCGATCCTTCTTTCCAGGCGAGTTTCAGCCCGTCCCGGTCCACCGAGCAGACCACCACGTGGTTACAGGGCGTGCCGAACCTCATATCGCTTACGGTGCCCTTCAGTCTGAGTTACCAGCAGTTACTTCCTTCCGGCGTTACCATGAACGTCAGCGCCGGCGGCCAGCGCTACTCCAGCAACGACGCCTACAGCACGTTCGATCCGGCCCTCAGCTCCAACCTGAGCGTGCAGTTCACCGAGCCGCTGCTCCGTAACCGCGGCGGTCTCTCCACCCGGCTCGCCATTCTGATCGCCCGGTCCAATCTGCGGGCTGGCGGCTGGACATTTCGCGATCAGGTGACCAACCTGTTGGCGAACGCCGAAAGTGCATACTGGGACGCGGTGCAGGCGCGCGAGAACCTCGCCATACAAAAGAAGTTTCTAGAACTGCGCCGGGCGGCGCTGGATCTGGCTCGGAAACAGGTGGCCGCCGGTGCGCTCCTGCCCCTGGAGGTCTATCAGCCGAGCGCCAACTACGCGTCGGCCGAACTGGCCGGGATCCAGGCCAAGCTGGCGCTCCTCAAATCCGAGAACCTCATCCGCCAGCAGATCGGCGCGGATCTGGATCCCAAGTTCAACTCGCTTCCCATCGTGCTGACGGAGCCGTACGCCGACGCCGCGGCCGCCTTGCCAGACAGGGAATCCGCCGTCCGCCAAGCGCTCGACGCGCGCCTGGATCGAGCGGCTTTGCTGGAGAAGCTCCACGCCGACGACCTCGGCATTACCGGCGCGGCCGATGCCCTGCGGCCGTCGCTGTCACTGACTGGATCTTACACCTCTCAGGGGCTCGCCGGCGTCTTTAGTCAATTCGGCAGCCCGCTCGCCAGCTTGCCGGGCGGCTCCGCGATTACCCAGGTCCAGGGAGGATTCGGCCAAGCGCTTTCACAGATGTTTCGATTCGGTTTTCCCGTTTACTCGGGGGGCATCACTCTCAGCCTGCCCCTAGGCAATCGCGCCGCGGGCGCGGACCTGTCCAACGCCTATCTGGCCAAGCGGCAGGATGCGCTCCAACTGCGGAAAATCAATCAGGGGATCAGGCTCCAGGTGCTCAACGCCATCGACGACCTGGAGACCGTCCAGGCCGCCGTCAAGGAGGCATCCGCGGCGCGCGATTTTGCCGGCAAGAGATTTGCGGCCGAACAGAAAAAGTATGAGCTGGGAGTCACCCAATTGTTCTTCGTGCTGGATGCCCAGACGCAATTAAACGCCGCCGAAGGCGACCTGCTGAGCGAGTCGATCGCCTCCCGGCGCAGTCTTATGACCCTGCACCTGGCGTTGGGTGACTTGCTCGACGAGCGTGGCGTTGTGCTGGAATAACTGAGCCGGCTGCGGCCGGTAAACGCGCGGGAGGTATGTAGCTTGCTGGATACGGATCGTTTCATGAATCATCTTCACCAGAGGATCGGTTTCCATCGCACGCGCGCTGAAGAGCTGGAGCAATCCATGCGGGTGGAAATGAGTAGGCCGATTGTGACGCGCGATTACCGCGTCATGCTGGTTCTGTCGCGGGAACAATCGAAAAGCCTCTCGACCCTGGCCGAGTTGGAAGCCCTGCTCGAATGGAGGGACGCATGCAGCAAGTCGTGAAGATATTCTCCTGGGGCAATATCGGAGACGCGCTCCTGCTGACGCCCTGTCTTCGGGCTCTGAAAAAACAGCATCCCGAGGTCGTGCTGCATCTCTATTACAAAAACGCCGACCACCGCGATGTATTTCTGCACAACCCATTTGCCAATATTCTGGCCGATCGCGCCACGGCCTCGCCGGTTCCGCTTGGTCATGAGCGCGTGTACGAACCAGCCATCGGTTTTCACTGGCCGAACACGTTGTATAAGGTAAACGCCTCGCGGGTCCTGGCCGAGGTGTTGGATGTCGCCCTCGAGGATGACCGGCCCGAACTGTTCCTGACCGCGGAAGAAACCCAGGCGGCGCGGCAGACCATGGAACGCTTCCGCCGGCCGGTGGTGGCGATTCATCCCTCCAGCTCGTTCGATTACAAGGAGTGGTATCCGGAGCGCTGGGCCGAGTTAATACAACGGAACGCTTCCTGGTGCACTTTTGTGCAGATGGGCGTGGCCGCCGACCAACGGATCGATGGAACGTTCGATCTGCGCGGCCGGTCTCTGCGCGAGGCGTTCGCCATCCTCGGGCAGTGCGATGCGATGGTGGGCGTGGACTCCGCATTGGCGCATGCGGCGCCCGCCGTCGGAACCCCCGGCATCGTGCTTTTCGGCGCCTCTTCCCCGCTGGTCTTCGGTCACAAGGAGAACGTCAATCTTTGGGCCCACGTCGAGTGCTCACCCTGTCTCGACTTCCTCCACTATGGCCGGTGTCCCTTGGGACGGGTGTGCATGCAGGCGATATCCGTCGACGCGGTGGATAAGGCCCTCAATGTGTTACTTGAACCTAAGAAGCGCGCGGCTCACAAAGCGCCGTCTGACGCCCGGCACGAGGAACGCGATCTTCTCGCCGCCCGGTTCCTGCTCTCCGATGAGTTCGCGCTGACTTTCGACTGGGAAGGCGAGCCCACTCTGTACTCGTTCCGATCGCCCGAGCGCCACGTGCGCGTTTCGGAAACGGTCCGTGTCCTGCTAGCCTGCTTTCCGGCCAGCGAGCCCGTATCCGTTGGCGAAGCCCTGGAGGTCTTTGGCCGGTTTTATGGGACGGAGCGCACCCGGAGCGCCATGGCCGGCATTTTAGCGGCCGTGCGGGAACTGGCTGGATTCGGCGTCCTCGTTCCGGCTCGCACCCAGCGCTCGCGCTATTCCGAGGAGATGGCGCGGCATTACATCCGGTCGCGTGAGATTCCGGCCGAGATCTCATCCACCATTGCCGCGGCCGCCGCGGTGTCCGCCGGCACCGCCATTCTCGACATCGGAACCGGAACTGGAAGCATTGCCATCGGGCTGGCGGAAGACTCCGACGACGTCACCGCACTCGATGTTTCGGCGCCCTTCCTGGAAGCGGCACGCGCGGCGGCGGCCGCTCGCGGCGTGCGGCCTGTTTTCCGCAACGCGTGCGCCAACAAGCTGGTGCTCGACGATGCCGAGTACGATGTGCTCGTCATCTCGCAGGCTTTCCACTGGCTCGACGCCAGTTGCGCGGTGCGCGGCGCCTATCATGCCTTGAAACCCGGCGGCCTGCTTTATATTCTTGAAACCAAGCCCATGCTGCCGGCCTCCCATCCGCTCAAGGCCCTCCTCGGTCACGGCTGCCCGAGCCGGGAGTTCGTCGAATGGGAATGCGGACGGCACGCCGAGTGGTACGCCAACTTGTTCGAAGCCTTGAAGCCGCACGATTCGTTGATCGCCTTCGAGCGCACTTGGGTCTTCCATCAGCGCCGCCCCTTCGATAGCGGTTATGCGCGGGCTTTCTTTTTTGTCGAGGACCTCAAAAGCCCGACGCTCGGGCAGAGTGAACCGTGGGAGGCCATCGAGCAAGCCTTCCGGAATCAGCCCGCGGACAATGCCTGCGGCGACATGTACTTTCTCCTGATCGAGTTTCGCAAACTCGACTGCCGGAAGAGCCCGTTCGAAGATCCCCGGCCGCCTGTTTGCGTGCGCCTGGACAGCGCCATTGAAATACCATACCGATCCCCTGGAAAGGAGGCCGAAGTTGAATACAAGCATTGCGCTGTGTAGTGTGGTCACCCGTTCCGTACTGCCGGAGTTCCGGCTTTTGAAGTACTCCTTCGAGCTCTACCATGGCGCGGGACGTAGGTGGTTCCTCAGGACCGACCGTGCCACGGCGGATGCGCTGGCCGGCCATCCGCGGATCTCCTGCACGGTTTTCACCGACGAAATTCTCCAGCGCCCCGATATCGAATGTGCGGACTTTCGGACCATCGTCGGCCAGAAGATGAACGCCTTAGCCGACGCGTGGGATTCCGGCTGCGGCTCCGTTCTGTTCATGGACGCCGATCTGCTGATCACCGCTCCTATCCTCGGTCTTCTGCAGAGTATTCCGGGACAGGTGCTTCTGGCGCCCAATTACTATCCCAAAGGACACGAACACTTTATCCCGATCCACGGGTACTACAACGCGGGCCTGGCGTTTACCCGGACGAATGAATTTCACGTGTGGTGGAAGAACGCTTTCGCGGCGGAGCCTACCCGTTGGACGGACCAGGCCGTGCTGAATGAAGCCTGGCGTTACTTCGAAATCGGGACGATTCCCAACTCGGCGAATATTGGTTTCTGGCGGTCGGCGAACGGCTTGCAGCACCCCGCCATCCCCGCCGATTGCTCCTGCTTGCACGCGCATTTTTTCCAGCCCCTTCGCACCGTGCGCCAGTGGATCGATCGCGCTTTTGCGCTGCACTGCGTGGAGTACCTGAACGGCAGCCACGACACGCGGCACGGGAAACTCCTGCGCAAGATTCTCGCCACGGATGCGCCGGGTTGGTATCAGGCAGCCATGCGGATTCGCTGAGCGCTGCGGCCGCTGGCGGCGAGCGGACTACACTTTCGCGGAATCGCCGTGAGCCTGCGCAACCGGCACACCATTTCCCACTTTCTGCGGCTGGGAAACCTCGGTCAACCGCATCAGAATGCTGGTGACCCTCCCGATGACCTCCGCTTCCGAGGGAAAAACAAAGGATCGGGCCCGGCAAGGCGAGAGCGGATGCGGAATCGAGAGTATCCGGTCTTTGCTCATCTGACACCATGAGCACACATAGCCGGTCCGCAATTCGAGGAAGTAAATGGGCCGATCGTATTCTGTCCGGTAGACGGCCGGCGGGGCCACCTTCTCACATTCGTCAATCTCCACGAACGAGCCCGGGCGGATTAATGGATACATGGTGTAATCGGAACGCCCGATGAACGCGTATCTGCGCTTGTGGCCGTCCAATCGCAGGGTGGTAGCCAGAGGCATGTCGCTTTGCGCGTGCAGGCTCCCGGCGATCAGGGTGGTGTTGTCTGCCGCAGCCCCGCCCGTCGAACACCTGGGTAAGGACGCAGCCTGATTTTGGTTCGTCCCTTCCACCGAGCACAAGTGCGTACTGGCGAGTTGCATGGAACCGTGCAGCCGGCCGGCCGCCTCCGTATCCACGTAGTACGCCAGAAGCTCGGGCAGGGTGAGCCCATAGATGGCGCTTAGTGTGAATAGCTTGTAGATACTCGGAAGGGAGCCGTTGTTTTCCACCTGCACTAACCGGGCGTGCGAGATACAGAACTCCCCGTTCAGTTGTTGAGTGGCTACGGAGTCGCTCAGCCTGGCCACCTCTCGCGTCGTAAGTCCGAGGTGCAGGCGGATTCGCCTCAGCCTCTCTCCGGGGCCTTTCGTAACAGTCGTCGGTATCATCCAATTGCCCTTCCTCATCCAAATGCGGCGGTTGTAACCGGATCCGCCCGCACCGGACTTCCACCGGTCCGCGCGCCAGACCCGCGCTCCGCTGGCTGATCCGGATTTGCCAAAGTTCGGCGATTAGAGTTCCTCCTCGTCATCCTCATCGCTGTCGTCCCGGAACTCGAAATCCTTAATGATGAGGGCGCCATCGATGTCGATTCCCAGGGACGCGATGCCGAGCACCACTTCAGCTACTTTACCGACTTTGGTAATCACAGGACGTTCGTACATGTTATTTCCAGCTCCTTTGCTTTCGTAACTAATTTTCGTGTGCGTGCCTTTATGTCAAGCGCGATCGAGAACACTTAGCTTTTTCTTGTAAGACGGTGAGTCGCCGACCACCCGCCCATCAACCTCGACCCAGGCGTGCGCGAAGAACGGCAGCGGCCGGCAGCCAATCACCAGTTCTGCCCTCTGACCGTCGTACCGCAGAAGACGAACCATCGCCGTGGAGCGCTGCAGGCACCGGATGCGTTTGCAGTACAGCGCAGCCGCCCACTGTATTGCTTCGCACACGGCCGATTCCAGGTCGGGCGCCGGAATCGCCTCGGCGGGCTGTAAGCGGCGCAAGCCGCCGTCAATCCGCTGGAACCCGAACAGCGACATGACCACGTCGAAGCGGAGCAATTCCCAGAGCGCGCGTACGACCAGCCAAGCTGAGGCCCGCTGCGGCATGTCAATTGCCTCCGCCATTGACCAGCAGACCGCCGGCCCGCAATTCAGATACGAAGGCGGTTACGTCTTGCGCCGCTTGATCCTCCGGCAGGCCGTATTCGCGGCTGAGTCCGGTGGCTATGGACGCCAGGCTCTGTCCGCTCGTCAACCCTTGCCAGATGAGACGTCCGGTACGGTTGCAGGTGAAGACCATGCCTCTGGCGACATCCAGCAGCGTCATACCGTCGCCTTCCGATGAGATCCGGACATGCGGTGAGACCGCCAGGCAGCCGCGCGCGGCATTGCCCGGGTTCTTGCGGGCGATCATCCTAATTTGCTTGAACATTCGTACTAACATGGTGTAAGAGTATTCTGTCCGATCGAATGTTTTGCTTCAACCCTAAAAATAAGCATCGCGACACGCCATTTTGTGAGGGTTATATTCTCATTACTGGGTATTACTTCCAGGTTATCGATAACAGGTTGGAAACCGTTACGGCATCGGGGTGGAGGGCGGGCAATATTGCCCGCAGCTGGAGTTTCCTTCACCGTGGGGCGGGCAATTCTGCCCGCAGCCGGCTTTCAGCCGGCTCTTCCCGCGAGCGAAGCTCGCGGGTTACGCGGGCTACGCCCGCGGCGACCGCATGAGTGCGGTCGCGGCACGCTGAGAGCGTGCGCCACGTCGGCCGAAAATGGCGATTGCGGCACGCGTTCAGGGTAACTCGTACTTGCGCAGAATCTCTTCCCAGTATCCCTGCGCCCGCAAGATCGACTCCACCACCTCGCGTACGGCGCCGCTCCCGCCCGGCGCAGCCGTCACATAGTGCGCCTGCGCCTTCACTTCCGGACGCGCGTTGGCCGTGGCGATAGCCAAGCCCACGCGGTGCATCACCACCACGTCCGTGAGATCGTCGCCAATGTAGGCCACTTGTTCCCTCGTGGTGCCTGCGTCGGCCATGATCTCGTCCAGAATGGGGATCTTCTCGATGTGTCCCTGGTACACGTACCGGAACTTGCACTGCTTGGCGCGCTCCACGGTGGCCGGCGAGACGCGTCCGCTGATCAACCCGGTGGCGATACCCTTCCAGCTCAGCCATTGCAGCCCGATCCCATCCTGCGAATCGAAGCCCTTGGTCTCCACCATGTTGCCCGCCGCGTCCGGGACGTTCAGCAGCTTGCCGTCGGTCAGCACGCCATCCACGTCCATCAATAGCAGGCGGATTTTGGAAGCCAGTTCGGTCACTTCGGTTGTCACTTAACAGGTATCTCCTCGTCGAGGCTTAGAATATGGATATCGGTCAGGAATGCTCGAGCGAGCCGCAAGAACGATCACCCGTTATAGCATGTTTCAGCCGCATCACCGCGTGGGCGTGGCGGTCTCCGGCGGCGCCGATTCCGTGTGTCTGCTGCACGTTTTGCGGGAGCTCGCTCCGCGCTGGAATGTGCGCCTGACCGTGCTGCATCTCGACCACCAACTGCGCGGCGAGGAATCTCGCCAGGATGCCGCGTTCGTGCGCGATCTGGCAGCCTCGCTGGGCCTGCCGTTTGAGCTGCGGGAAACCGATGTAGAGGCATTGTGCCGCGCATCGGGCGATAATATGGAGCAAGCGGCCCGCGCGGCACGCCTGGAATTTTTCTCTAGCGCGATGCAAGCGGGAACCGTGGACCGCATCGCCACCGGACACACCCGCTCCGACCAGGCTGAGACCGTGCTGTTCCGTTTCCTGCGCGGCTCCGGGACCGCGGGACTGGCGGGCATCCGGCCGGTCACCGAAGATGGCCTCGTCCGCCCGCTGATCGAGACCGACCGCGCGGACGTGGAGCAATACCTGACGGAGCGCGGCATTCCATGGCGCACCGACTCCTCCAACGTCAGCGAGGCCTTCGCCCGCAATCGCATCCGCCACTCCCTGCTGCCGCAGTTGACCCGCGATTGGAATCCCGCCATGCGCGCGACGCTGGCGCACACCGCCGACTGGGCACAGGCCGAGGAGGCTTACTGGGAGGCGGAACTAGCGCGCCTCGTGCCGGTGCACCTCACCGTCGATTCGGGGGCCGTGCTGCTGCGCGTGGATGCGCTCGGCGAGCTCCCCTTAGCCGTAGCCCGCCGCCTGGTTCGCCGCGCCGCGGAGACGGCCAAAGGCGACCTGCGCGGCGTAGGCTTCGAACACTTTGCCGGCATCCTGGAATTGGCCGCGTCGGCCGAAGGGCACGGGCGGCTGCAAATCCCCGGACTCGATGTTTTTCGCTCCTTCGAGTGGCTGCGGATTGCGCCGCCCACGGCGGATAACCTGGAAAATCGCAACTATCGCCTGCCGTTGCCGGTGCCCGGCGCCGTGCGGGTACCTGGCCAAAAGTGGGTAGTTCATACGGAACTATCTGAAAATACGAACGTAACAGAAACGTCGGCGGACGTATATAATGGTTGCGTGGGGTGTTTGGACTGGAATCGGATCTCCGGTTCCCTGGAAGTTCGGAACTGGCGGCCCGGCGATCGATACCACCCGGCAGGCCGCAGCGGCGCGGAGAAGATCAAGGTGCTGCTCCATGAGGCGCGCATTCCGTTGTGGGAACGCCGGCATTGGCCCCTGGTCACCATGGGTGACGCCATCGTGTGGGCGCGCCGCTTCGGACCAGCCGCAGCCTTCGCCGCTTGCCCCGGCGCGGGTCCGGTGTTGCGCATCCGGGAGACTGCGCCGTAACGTATTTGGAATCGAGAGAGATGTCTTCAACGTCTATACTCATAGCGGCATGCCCCATGCACCCGTTCAGCGGGAGGTTTTGTGAATTCTAACATCAAGACAGCTATTTTTTGGGTAGTTCTCATCTGTTTGGCGGTACTGTTGTGGACCATTGTCCGCCAGGGCAAACATCCCGTGGAGGAGCAGATCGCCTTCACCGACTTTCTGGATCAGGTGAAGGACAAGAAGATCAAAGAGGTCAACATCAGCGGTATCGAAGTGCATGGCATGTATCAAGGCGGCGACCACGGCTTCCGCACGCTCATTCCGGCGAATTACCCGTCTGTCTACGACCTGCTGCAACAGAATGGCGTCAAGGTTGAAATCAAGGACACCAACTCCAACCCGTGGTTCTCGCTGCTGGTGCAGGCTTCCCCATTCATCCTGCTGCTGGCTTTCTGGATCTTCATGATGCGCCAGATGCAGAGTGGCGGCAATAAGGCCCTAAGCTTCGGCAAGAGCCGCGCCCGGCTGCATTCCACGCAGCAGAAAAAGGTGACATTTAAAGACGTGGCCGGCGTGGAAGAGGCCAAAGAAGAGCTGCAGGAGATCATCGAATTTCTGCGCGAGCCGCAGAAATTCCAGAAACTGGGCGGACGCATTCCCAAGGGCGTGCTGCTGATCGGCCCTCCGGGCACCGGCAAAACCTTGCTGGCGCGGGCCATCGCGGGCGAGGCCAGCGTGCCGTTCTTTTCCATCTCCGGTTCGGATTTCGTGGAGATGTTCGTGGGCGTGGGCGCCAGCCGCGTGCGCGATCTCTTCGAGCAGGGCAAGAAGAACGCCCCCTGCATCGTTTTTATCGATGAAATCGACGCCGTGGGCCGCCATCGCGGCGCGGGTTTGGGCGGCGGGCACGACGAGCGCGAGCAGACCTTGAACCAACTGCTGGTGGAGATGGACGGCTTCGAATCGAACGAAGGCGTGATCCTGGTGGCGGCCACCAACCGGCCCGACGTGCTGGATCCGGCGTTGCTGCGTCCCGGCCGTTTCGACCGCCGCGTTGTTGTCGGCCTGCCCGACGTGGGCGGCCGCGAGGCTATTCTGCGCGTGCACACCAAGAAGATCCCACTGGGCGACAACGTGGATCTTTCCGTGTTGGGCCGCGGCACTCCGGGTCTGGCCGGCGCGGATCTCGCCAACTTGGTGAACGAGGCGGCTTTGAACGCCGCGCGCCAAAACCGGAAGGTCGTGATGATGATCGACTTCGAACTGGCCAAGGACAAGATCCTGATGGGCGCCGAGCGCAAGTCGATGATCCTGAGCGACGCGGAGAAGCGCAATACGGCGTACCATGAAGCGGGCCACGCCTTGGTGGCGGCCACCCTGCCGGATGCCGATCCGCTGCACAAGGTCACCATCATTCCGCGCGGCATGGCGCTGGGCGTAACCATGCAGTTGCCCATCGACGACAAGCACTCCTACAACAAGGAATACCTGGAAGCGCGGCTCGCCATCCTGATGGCCGGGCGCATCGCCGAAGAGCGCTACATGCATCACATGACCACGGGCGCGGGCAACGACATCGAACGCGCCACCGACATGGCGCGCAAGATGGTGTGCGAGTGGGGCATGAGCGAGCTCGGTCCGCTGAGCTTCGGCAAGAAGGAAGAGCAGATCTTCCTGGGCCGGGAGATCGCGCAGCATCGCGACTACAGCGAAGAGACCGCCATCCGCATCGACGCGCAGGTGAAGAAGCTGGTGCAGGCCGGTTACGATACCGCGGTGCGCATTATCGAGGAGCATTCCGAGGCGCTGGTGCGCATCGCCGAGGCGCTGCTGGAGCGCGAGATCCTGGACGGCGGCGAAGTGATGCAGATCATCAGGGGCGACACCTTGCCGCAGATGGCCGCCAAGCCGCCCAAGGATACGCCCGATGGCACGCAGCAGGTGTTGCGTCCGGAGCCGAACCGGCGCCTGCCGGGGCTTTCGGAAGGCGAGCGGCCGCAGCCGGCGTGATTCCGCGGTTCCCTGTTTATTTGTTCGATGTAGACGGCACGTTGCTGGATAGCGCCGAGGATATTTGTGGCGCGGTCCAGCATGTGCTGGCGCAAAAACCGCACAGCAAAGACGCTTCGTTCGAATACCTGAAGAGCTTCATCGGGCTGCATTTGATCGATCTGTTCACTGAAGTGTACCCGGATTCGACCGCGGAAGAGATCGACGGGCTGATCCAGCAATACCGCAGCAACTACCTGGCGCGCGGCCACAAGCAGACCAGGCGGTATCCGGGCGTGGCGGAGGCGCTGGCGGCGCTCGACGGCCGGAAGTCTACCGCTACAACGAAGGGATCGCCCACCACGCGCACAGTGCTGGAGCAATTCGGACTGATCCGATACTTCGACCATGTCCAAGGCACCGATGGGTTCCCCTGCAAACCCGCGCCGGACGTAGTGCTGGCGGCGCTCCGCGCGTTGGGGGCCAAGCCCGAGGACTGCCTGTTCGTAGGTGATTCGCCGGCGGATATGGAAGCGGGACGCCGCGCGGGCGTGCGCACATGCGCGGTGCGGTATGGGTACGGGAAGGCGGAAGAACTGGCCCGCTGGTCGCCGGATTATTGGGTCGCGGATTTGCGGGAGTTAATTTCCTACCCGAAAAAGGGTTAGAAATGCCGGATATCTCCGAGCCATACTTCGTTTGTACAAATGCTTGTGGCTCATTGAGTTCCTTGTGGGGCAGGCCCTCGGCCTGCGGCGGCCTCCCAGGCCGCCATGCTTTCTAGACGGTCATCGCGGCGTGTAAGCCGGTCGGGATGCGTTTCGCATTACAATCTAACCATCCCAACCCAATACTCACTCTCTGCGCGCCTTAGACAGCCAACCGAAGAGCGAGATACCTCCGTAGTATTCAAATTCGCCCCCGCGTAAAAAACCCAGTCCCATCTCTAGCCACTTAATTTCCGCCGTCGTTTTAATAACTTAGCGCCAGGAACTGTAGAAGAGCGTCTGTCGCGCCGATATGTTAGGGACAGAAGAAAGGTTCTCCCAAACGGGGACCTTAGGAAACAACGGTGCACAACCCGATCATCATCATTATCGATGGGTTTTGGTTCTGAGACCAGAATAAGTAAATGAATTCGGCGCTAACCCAGCGCGTTAAATAAAAATAAGCAAAAAAACGCTTGCCAAATACATGGCAAATACTGGTATTATTCTTTGGGGGGTGCTCTCAGAGTATACCCCCAAAGATTACCAGACTGGCAATATCTCGAATCGCAACGGCAGGGCAGGATCGATGAAGACCAGGTTTTTGGTCTCGTTGTTGACGATAATCCCGCTCGCCGGAACGCTGGTTCGCTGCGTTCCGTCACCCAGGGCGACGCCCCTGTCCACCCCAAGGCCTCAGATTGCCCGCAAGGCTCTTTTGGCCCGGCTCAAGCGTGCGCCCGCGGAATTTGCTACTGGCAATTTTCGCCAAGCCGCCGCCATTGCGGAGCAAGGCTATCGCGATGCCCTCCGCGCGCGCGAAATACAAATTGCGGCCCGCTTCCTCAATAATGCCGGTGGTTGCCGTTTCGCCCTGCATGAATACCAGGGTGCACTTCAGGCATTTATGGAGGCGCGAAGGCTGGCGGAGGAATCCGGCGATAACGCCACCGCTGCCAAATTGGATCTGAATATCTCTTCCCTCTATTCCGAGCTTCGGCAAATGGACGCTGCCATCGAGTCTGCTAAGCGCGCCATGGGGCGGCTCTCGGGAGACGATCGCACCCGGCAACTGCCGGCATGGCTTATCCACCTCGCTCACCTGTATGCCGACCAGCACCGCATGCCCGAGGCGGTAGCGTTCTACCAACAGGGGATTGCCGCCGCCGACCGCACGGGCGACCAGGCGACGATCGCCGACGGTTGGGACGATTTGGGCTTTGACTACCTCGATCGGCACGAGCTTCCACAAGCCGAGCGCGCCCTGCTGCAGGCCTACCGCATTCGCAAACTAAACCATTTGCGAAGCATCGAAGGCTCCTATCGAAATATTGGGATCTTGCGCTTTGAGCAGGGCGACATGCAGTCCGCTTCCCGGCTCCTGGATCGGGCTGTGGATCTCTCCCGCCAGCCCGGCGGACTGGAGCCCGCATGGGAAGTCTACCATGCCCGCGGTAGGGTCCGCCTGGCCGAGCGCCGGCTGCCGGACGCTTTGGACGACTTTCGCATCGCGGCCCGCTTGGCACGCACATGGCGCCGCGCGGCCCTGCCGGACGATGCTACGCGCGTGAGCACCGAGAATCTCGTACAAAAGGTCCACACGTCTTTAGTGGAAGCCGGAAACCAGCTCTACTTCGAGACAGGCCGTCGCGCGCTCGCGCAGGAGACCTTTGAGTCGGCCGAAGCAAACCGCGCCGCCAGCCTGCGCGCGCTGCTGGCCGAGCCGCGCGATTGGCGCCGGAACCTGCCCGCCGAATACTGGGAGACGCTTCAGAAACTGGAATCCGCCGAGGTCGATCTCGTGCGCGGCCAGACAGTTCCCGTAGCCGCCGCCGAGCGGGTTCAACAGTTGCGGGGCGCCCTGATCCAATTGGAATCGCGTGCCGGAGCGAATACCGACGTGGAGATGCCCGATCTCCTCGAACACACGCGCCGCAGCCTCCGCCCCGATGCCGTCTTCTTCGCCTTCCATCTGGCCTCGCCCGACTCCTACCTGTGGGCAGTTTCACGCGATCGCTTCGCCCTGTATCGCCTGCCTCCCGGCCCGCAAATCGCCGGCTTGGTGGACCGCTTGCTCCAAGGCGTTCGCCAGGGCAACCTGGAAGCCCAGGCCACCGGCTCCCAGCTCTTTCGCATGTTGTTCGGCCAGCTCGATCCGGCATTTCAGGCAAAACCACGCTGGCTGCTGGCCTTGGATGCGCAATTGTTCGAGCTGCCGTTTGCCGCGCTGGTCGTCGAAACCCGCACGCACGGCGCCGTTTATCTCGCCGAGCGGCATTCCGTGCAGATCGTTTCCGGGGCGGGCATGTTGCTGCCACCCGGCGGGGATCGCGCCGGTTCTTACGCCGGTCCGTTCCTGGGAATCGCGGACCCCGTGTACAATACGGCCGATCCCCGCTGGACGGGCGGGCGGCCACGCTCCTTTTTCGGTTTGTCTACGGCGCTGGCCGGCGATTCCGCGGTGGACGATCTGCAGCTTGCGCGTCTGGCGGGCAGCGCGCGGGAAACCGAGGAATGCGCCGCAGCCTGGGGTGGTTCGCACCGGCCCGTCCTGCTGGAAGGCGCTTCCGCGTCCCGCGACCGCCTGCAAACCGAGTTGCACAGCCATCCCGCCGTCCTGCATTTTGCCACCCATGTGTTGCATTCCGGACAAGGCCCCCGCTCGGGGCTCATCGTCCTAAGCCTCACGCGCACCGGACAACATCAGGTACTCAGCCCGGTCGAGATCGCCACCTGGAACCTGGATGGCGCCCTGGTCTCATTGAGCGGCTGCAGTTCCGGCTCCGCCGATGCCCTGCCGGGTACCGGCTTAATGGGTCTCACGCGCGCCTGCCAGGCCGC
>Ga0302324_100009287_pt1 | contig 20606 bp, 23 predicted proteins | sample Palsa_T0_1_FD_201949 | JGI IMG/M metagenome (GOLD analysis project Ga0302324, IMG submission 201949) | Peat permafrost microbial communities from Stordalen Mire near Abisko, Sweden - Palsa_T0_1 | ecosystem: Environmental > Terrestrial > Soil > Palsa > Peat permafrost | place: Sweden: Abisko...
GGCGTTTGGGCTGGCGTTTGGGCTGGCGATTGGATTGTCGTTGCGACCACACCGCCACCATACGGAGGGGGTGTGACTACATGATGCGACCTACCAGCGACCCCAGTGCAGTCGTTCAGCCGGAGTGGGCCCCACCCGGTCGAGCGAAGGGGACCGATGGTCCTGGCCGTCGGGATGACCCAGCAGGACGGCGCAGAACAAACGCCACTCCTCGGGGACACCGAGCGTCCGGGCCAACAGGTCCTCACCGAGGAACGTGCCCACGATGCACGCCCCCAACCCCGCATCCACCGCTCCCAGAAGCACCGTCATGACACCGAACGCGGCGTCGCCTGTCCAGTACGGGACGGGCCACGCGGATTCCGATGTGCCCAGGCCGCCCGACTCGTCGTCCCCTCCGGACTTGTCCGCTTCGGCGTATCGAGCCACGTAGGCCCCGGACGAGGCATAGGCGAGCAGGACCACGGGGGCCCGGTGGATGCCGGCCCAGCGCGAGCTGTCGGCGCGCCAGTCCTCGTCGGTGGTGGCATCCCAATACAGGTCGGTCTCCTCGGGCCCCGAGAGGACGACCCACGCCGTTCCCAGGGTGTTGCCGGCCGTCGGGGAGCGCAGGGCCGCCGCGAGGATCCGGTCAAGGACGGTGCGGTCCACCGGATCGGGTGCGTAGCTGCGCACCATGGCTCGGCGACGGATGGCTTCGTGGAGCTCCACGCCCCCAGTGTTCCAGGTCGGGACCGGTCGGAGCCCACCGGGAATGTTGACCCCGCTGGTAGTGTTTGACCCTGTCGGAGGTATGAGAACGTGGCGACACCGAGAGATCTGTTAAACGAAGCCAAGGCGGCCATCCACGAGGTGGATCCACCAGACGCCGAGCAGCTGCTCGCCCAGGGTGGCATCACCTTCCTCGATGTGCGTGAGCCCGACGAGTACGAGCAGGGCGCCATTCCCGGCGCGGTGCACCTGCCCCGGGGGCACTTGGAGTTCCAGGTGGAGGGCAAGCTTGTGGACAAGACCGCCCCGGTGGTCGTCTATTGCGCCGGCGGCGTCCGCTCTGCGTTCGCAGCCAAAACCCTGGGCGATCTGGGGTACACCGACGTGCTGTCGCTGATCGGTGGCTTCAACAAGTGGAAGGACGACGGACGGCCCTGGGCCGCCCCCCGCACCCTGACCCCGGCCCAGCGCAACCGCTATCAGCGCCACCTGCTGCTGCCCGAAGTGGGCGAGACGGGCCAGTTGAAGCTGCTCGACTCCAAGGTGCTGTTGCTGGGAGCGGGCGGCTTGGGCTCCCCGGCGGCGCTGTACCTGGCCGCTGCGGGCGTGGGCACCCTCGGAATCATCGACATGGACGTGGTCGACGAGTCGAACCTGCAGCGCCAGATTCTGCACAACATGGACCGGGTGGGCGACCGCAAGGTCGACTCGGCCAAGAAGACGCTCACCGCGCTCAACCCTGACGTGAACGTCGTGACGTACGACATGCGGTTGGGGGCAGACAACATCTTGGGCGTGATCGACGGGTACGACGTCATCGTCGACGGGACGGACAATTTCCCCACCCGCTACCTGGTCAACGACGCCGCGCTGCTCAAGCGGATCCCGGTGGTGCACGGATCAATTTTCCGATTTGAGGGCCAGATGACGGTCTTCGATCCCTACGTCGGGCCTTGTTACCGCTGCCTCATCCCCGAGCCACCTCCGGCCGAGCTTGCGCCGTCCTGCTCGGAGGCCGGGGTGCTGGGCGTGCTGCCCGGCATCGTCGGATCCATTCAGGCGGTCGAGGCCATCAAAATGCTGCTGGGACTGGGCGATCCGCTAGTCGGGCGCCTGCTGTCCTACGACGCACTGGAACAATCGTTCCGCACCTTCAAGGTGCGTCGTGACCCGGCCTGCCCGGCCTGTGGGCCAAATGCAGGGGAGATCGTCATCGCCGAATATGACGACCTCTGCATGCCGCACGCACACTGAGCGCTCAGCTCGGCTCCAATGGCGCAGCGGTGGCCCGACGCTCCGACACCAGCTAGAAACTGCCTCATGACAGAACGACTCGCGGTCAACGGCGTAGAGCTGGCATGGGGCGAGTGGGGTTCGACCCCGACCCCGACCCCGACCCCGACCCTGGTCCTCTGCCACGGCTTCACCGGCTCGGCCCATGATTTCTCGCTCCACGTCGACGCCCTGTCGCGTTCACGGCGGGTGGTCACTCTCGACCAGCGTGGTCACGGGCACTCCACCAAGACCGGCGACGTGGCCGGCTACACGCTGGACCAACTGGTTGACGACCTGGTGGCGTTCATTGCGCAGGTCGGGGGCGGTCCGGTCGACCTCCTGGGTCACTCCATGGGAGGGCGCGTCGCCCTCGGCGTGGTCCTGGCCCGGCCCGATTTAATCAATTCCCTGATCCTGATGGACACCAGCGCCTGGTCGTTCATCCCTCCCGATGAAGGCGTGGCCAAGCTTGTCCACGACTACATGACGGCGTTTGATCCTGCCCGCGGTGTGCCGTCCTCCCTCGGCATTGGCGGACCCGAGGATGCCCTCATTGAGGCGAAGACGCCCGAGGTGTGGCGCAAGGAGAAGGAGGCGATCTTCGCCGGCATGGACGCCTATGCCATCAAGGCGCTCGGGTCGGCCCTCCTGGTCGATGGTGGCGGCTCGGTGAGGGACCGGCTGGGCGAGATCACCTGCAGGACAACCGTCCTCGTCGGCTCCAAAGACCACCCGCTGGTTGATCAGGCCCCGGAATTGGCGGCCGAAATGGCCAACGGGCAGCTGGTGGTCATTGCGGGCGCGTACCACTCGCCGCAGCTGACGCACCAGGACGAGTGGCGGGCCGCCGTAGAAGCCCATCTGGCCGGATCGTGATCCCTCAAGCGACGGACCGCATCCCGCTGGCCGGGTCCGATGTCTCGGTGCCGCCCCTTGGTGTGGGCACATGGGCCTGGGGCGACAAGAGCACTTGGGGCATGGGTGGCTACGACGGCGCCTTCACCGAAACGACCATTGGCGAGGCGTGGCAGGCCTGCGTGGATGCCGGCGTCGTCCTCTTCGATACGGCCGAGATCTACGGGTCCGGCGAGAGCGAGCGCATTATCGGCCGTCTTCTGGCCCAGGATCCGTCGGTCCGCCAAAAGGTGGTCATCGCCTCCAAGTTCATGCCGATGCCGTGGAAGCTGGCCGTCGGCTCGCAGCTCGTGTCAGCGGCTCGGGCCTCCGTGGAGCGCATGGGCATCGAATCGATCGATCTGTACCAACTCCACGCCCCGATCTCGCTGCGGTCCCACGAGGCTCTGGCCGAGGCGCTCGCCACTGTCCAGAGCGAGGGCCTGGTCAAGGCGGTCGGGGTCTCCAACTACTCAGCGAAGGAAGTGCGCTCAATGGACGCCGCCCTGCGCAAGCGGGACATGCGCCTGGCCTCCAATCAGATTGAGTTCTCCCTGCTGCGGGCCATGCCCGAGAAGGAGGGCGTGCTGGCTGCCTGCCATGAGCTGAGTGTGGTGCCGCTCGCCTATTCGCCTATCGGCCAGGGTCGTCTGACCGGAAAGTACACCGCCGCCAACCCGCCTCCTGGGAAGCGGACTTTTGGCGACTACCCGATGGAGCAGGTGGATCCCATCGTCACGGTCCTGCGCCGCATCGGAGCGGCGCACGGGGACCGCACGCCCAGCCAGGTCGCCCTGGCCTACATCATCGCCAAAGGCGTCGTTCCCATCCCCGGGGCCAAGAACAAGGCCCAGGCCGAAGACAATGCCGGTGCGTTGGGATGGAGCATGGAGGACGGCGAGGTGGCCGAGCTCGACTCGGTTGCCCTGCACGGCACGCGCACCCTCACCCAGAGATTCTTCCAACACGGCTAAGACACAAGGAGCACCACGACGGGAAGGGCCACCAATCCCGCCGCCCCCGCTCCGGCCACCAGTGCGGTGCGGCGCGATGTCCGCTGCTCCCGGAGTAACCGAGTCACCCGAGCGGAAACGCCCAGAGTTCCAAGGCCGAACGTGCAGGCTGGTGCCGCATGCGGTGTGGCCATCCGCACCAGGGCCGAGGCCAGGGTCTCTGGTCGATGGCGACGCGCGGCATGGTCGTCGGCGGCCATTTCGAGCAGGGCGCCGATGGCGGGGGGCGCCAGGCTCGCATAGGGGATCCACCCGAACAGATCGCGCAGGCCGGCCATCGGCAGCATGATCAGGCCGTGGCGCTCGTGCGCATGACCACGTTCGTGGGCGATGACCGCGGAGAGCTCCTCGCTGGTGAGAACGCGCAAGGTGCCCGCGCTGATCACAATGCGTGGCCTGATTCCCGGGAGGCAGTACGCCACCGCGTGAGGATGATCGAGCATCACCGCTCCCGGCACGCTCGGCGTCGATCCGGCGATCACGTTGAGGATATGGCGATGTCGGGCCCGGGTCGTGACTGTCCGCGCCATGGTGGCACCCATGACGCAGAGCAGCACCACGCCGAGATCGGCGGCCAGCGTCAGTCCTAACGCGTCGGGGAGTCCGAGTCCCCGCAGTGGGTGCCCGTCGATCAGACCATTGAGGAGAGCCGCCATTCCACCCCCGAAGTTGTCATGGAATCGGGCAATCGCCACGCACAGTCCGGCCCCGATGGCCGCCACGCAGGCACTGACGCCGATCGCCTGCCAGAGCGCGACGGCAGCGCGGGGAGCCCGCGAAACCCAAGTCGATCCAGCGAGCCGGACGCTGACGGGACCGAGAAGGGTCGTCGAAAGAAGAGCCAGGAGGCCAGCGGTCACCCAGAGACTCATGGTTCCGATCCCGGTGGCGGTGTCTTCAGTCCGGCCAATGCCTTGCGCAGCACGATCGCTTCGGAAGAGGTCACCGTTTCGGCGAAGCGCACCAGGACGGCGTCACGGTCGACGGCTCCCCCGAGCGCCTCGACCATCAACTCGGCCATGTAGGACTCCCGGCTGGCCAGGGCGGCGAAGCGGTGCGCCTTCTCTTCGGTGGTGCGCTCGACCATCCGCTTCCGGCGCAGGCGGTCGAGGATGGTGAGCACCGTGGTGTAAGCCCGGTCCGGGAGATGATCGGCCACCTGGCGACCGGTGATCGGCACACCCATGGACTCCCACAGGACATCCATCACCTTGCGCTCCAGCTCACCCAACCGGGCCATACCTCCACACTACCAACGATTGATCTTGTCCTCCTACATAACGTAGTAGTACGGTGAGCACCCATGATCGCGCTGCTCGCCGACGCCCCGCTCCCTCCGCTGCGGGGGAGTCAACTCTTCTCGACCCAGTTCGATTTCGTGCCGGTAGCCATGGTCCTTGGCGCGCTCGCCCTTTACCTGTGGGGCGTCAAGCGGGCCAACCGGCTGCGACCGCGCCACCCCTGGGCGATCGGCAAGACGGTGGCCTTCATTGCTGGACTGGTCTGCACCGGGATCGCCATCTTCAGCTTCATCGGCGTCTACGACGGCCAGTTGTTCTGGGACCACATGGTGCAGCACCTGCTGCTGATCATGGTGGCGGCTCCGCTGTTCGCCATCGCCTCTCCGCTGGAGCTGGCCTTCCGTTCCACCACCGGCACACCCCACCTGGTGGTGACCGAGGTGCTGCGCTCGCGGGTGGCCAAGGTGCTCGGGCACCCGGGCGTGGCCTTCGTGGCCTACGCCGTCATGATCCCGTTGACCCACCTGACGGTTTGGTACAACTACACGCTCACGCATGAGTCGGTGCACAATGCCGAGCACCTGGTCTTCCTCGGCGTGGGCTACCTCTTCTGGCGCCAGATATTCGGCTCGGATCCCAACTGCTATCGGCTGCACCCGGCCCTGCAGTTCGGCTACCTCTTCATGGCCATCCCGATCGACACATTCACGGGCTTGTCCCTGGACAACGCCGTGCATGAGATGTTCCATGCGTATTACGCCATCAACCCCACCTGGAGCCAGGCCCGGCTGGTCAACGACCTGCACACCGGCGGCGTCATCATGTGGGTCGGCGGGGACACGCTCATGTTGTGGCCGATGATCCCGGTGGCCCTGCGTTGGCTCCACCTTGACGAGCGCAAAGCGGTCCGGGTCGATCGCGAGCTCGATGCAGCGGCGGCCGAGCTGGCCAGCCAAGACCCACTGCTTTCTGTTGAGTCGTAGCACTTCGGGAATCCCACTGCTGCTGGCAGGGTGTGCCCTGGCCGCCACGGTGCTGGCCGGCTGCGGCTCATCCAATCCTCCGGCTCCCTCGGCCAGCCAGGGCATTGTGGAGAACCGCCCTGTTCCGGCCACCATCCCCCTGATCACCACGGCGGGCACGTCGACGTCCTTGGCCGCTTTCAAAGGCAGGTTTGTTGTGTTGGCCCCGTTTCTCACCCTCTGCCAGGACGAGTGCCCTCTGGTGACCGGTGCCTTCATCGCTCTGCAACGGGATGTGGATGCCGCTGGCCTGGCTCACCGGGTGGTGTTCATGGAGATCACCGTTGATCCGCAGCGCGACACCCCGGCTCGGCTCGCCGCCTACGCGCAACGATTCGGTGCTGACTGGACTCTGCTCACCGGTACCCCCGCCAACCTCAACGCATTGTGGAGGCACTTCGGCGTCTCGGTACAGAGGGTGGCCGAAGCGCAGCCACCCAAAATCGACTGGTACTTGGGAACCCCTCTGACCTATGACGTCAATCACACCGACGGCTACATCCTCATCGACCCGTCAGGGCGCGAACGTTTCTCCGACAGCAATCCCCCCGACCTTCACCACCTCGACAAGGCCCTTACGGGCCTGCTCAATGCGGGTGGGTTGCGGAATCTCTCGCATCCGCAACACCCAAACTGGACGCTCTCCGAAGCTCTCGCCTCGTTGAGCTGGTTGGTGGGAAAGAACATCCCAGCTGTTGGCGGCTAGCCCGGGCCACCAGGGTGACGGTCAGCATGGCAATTGCCGTCACATGCACGCTGGTGCACCACAGGCAGATGGCACCGATCCGGAAAAGCTCGACGGAGAAGAGGTAGAGAACCATGGCAACACCGGCGCCGGACGCGGCCAAGCGCAGGCGCTCCACCCAGCGCGACGGCGAACGCCAGGCCCATTTCAGCGACAGAGCGAGCACCGACCAGGTGCTGGTGGTCACCAGTGTGCAGTTGATCACTCCGGTGTCGGGACAGGCCAGGAGAGACGGATCGCTGGGTGGGGTCAGGGTCCGCTCAGCCCCCCAGATCCATCAACTCGACCCGCACACCGTCGGGGTCGGTGCAGTAGACGAACTCGAGTGGAGTGCCTCCGAAGTCAATGGTCGTCCGGCTCGCCTCGACCAGCTTCGCGGCGGTGGCGGCCACATCGCTCACCCGGAATGACAGATGGGTCAGACCGAGTTGGTTGACCGCCCGCCGTTCCCGGTCGCCGAACGGCGTGGGGTCGCGGAAGGCCAGCAACTCAATAGCCGTCGTGCCGCGGCGGATGAATTGCGAGGTCACGGCCACGTCGGGCAGGTCCATCAATCGGGCGAACTCAGAGCCGATCTCGTGTGACTCCGCCTTCTCGAACCCGAGTGCCTCGCAGTAGAAGCGCAGTGAACGCGCCAGATCGCTCACGCAGATGCCGAAGTGGGAAAAGGTCGGTTCCATGACCCCCAGTCTGGCCCTGAAGGCCTGACCTCCGTAGTGTCAGGGGTGTGACACCGGAAAAGCACGCCACCAACGAGCACCGCACCGACTCGGGCATAGAGATCCATCCCGTCTACCGGGCCGATGATCTGGACGGTTGGGATGCCTCGACCAAACTCGGCGAACCCGGCCAATTTCCCTACACCCGGGGTGTGCATGCCGAGATGTACCGCTCGAAGCTCTGGACGATGCGCCAGTACGCCGGGTTCGGATCGGCCGAGGCGACCAATGAGCGCTTCAAGTTCCTGCTCGATGCCGGGCAGACCGGCCTCTCCTGTGCCTTCGACCTGCCCACCCAGATGGGCTACGACTCGGACCACCCCCGGGCCGAAGGAGAGGTGGGCAAGGTGGGTGTGGCCATCGACTCGCTGGCCGACATGCGCCTGCTCATGGCCGGCCTGCCGATGGACAAGGTCACCACCTCCATGACCATCAACGCCACCGGCGCCATCCTGTTGCTGCTCTACCAATTGGTGGCCGAGGAGCAGGGGGTGGCCGGGGAGAAGATCCGCGGCACCATTCAGAACGACATCTTGAAGGAGTACATCGCGCGGGGGACGTACATCTACCCGCCCCGCCCCTCCATGCGGCTGATCGTCGACACCTTCTCGTACTGCGCCGCCAACCTGCCCAACTGGAACACCATCTCCATTTCGGGCTACCACATCCGCGAAGCGGGCTCGACGGCCGTGCAGGAGATCGCCTTCACACTGGCCAACGGGATCGCCTATGTCGAGGCGGCGTTGGCTGCCGGCATGGACATCGATGCCTTTGCGCCCCGGCTTTCCTTCTTCTGGAACGCCCACAACAACCTGTTCGAGGAGGTGGCCAAGTACCGGGCCGCCCGGCGTATGTGGGCCCGGATCATGACCGAGCGCTTCGGGGCCAAGGACGAGCGCTCCAAGATGCTGCGCTTCCACACCCAGACCGGCGGATCCACGTTGACGGCGCAGCAGCCGGAGAACAACATCGTGCGGGTCACCCTGCAGTCGCTGGCGGCCGCCATGGGCGGGACCCAGAGCCTGCACACCAACGGGTTCGACGAGGCGCTGGGGCTCCCCACCACCAGGGCGGCCAAAATCGCGCTGCGGACCCAGCAGATCGTCGGGTTCGAGTCGGGCGTGGCCGATACCGTCGATCCGCTGGCCGGGTCCTACTTCGTCGAAGCGCTGACTGACGAGGTGGAAGCGGCGGCCAACGACTACCTGGACCGTATTGAGCAGCTCGGTGGCGCCGTGGCCGCCATTGAGGCACGGTTCATGCAGGAAGAGATCGAGAGTGCCGCCTACACATTCGCCAAGGCGGTGGATGACGGCGAGAAGATTGTCATCGGCGTCAACAAGTTCACCGATGCCGAGAGCGAGCCGGCCGACGTCTTCCCCATCGACATCACGTTGCAGCAGACCCAGATCGACCGGACCAAGGCGGTCCGGGCCGCCCGGGACCAATCAGCTGTCGACGCCGCCCTGTCCGCCATTGCGGTGACCGCCCGAGGCGACGGCAATCTGCTGGTGCCCATGAAGGCCGCCCTCGGCGCCATGGCGACTCTCGGTGAGGTGGCCGACGTCCTGCGGGGCGAGTTCGGGGTCTACTCGCCCGGAGGCTGACCATGGGTGATGCGCATCCGTAGGGGTAGGCGGACCGCAGGTCATAATGAGCGCATGCGGAGGAACCGATTACTGATTCTGCCGACATTGGTGACGGTTGGGGGGCTTGCACTGGTGGCGGGAGGTTGCTCGAGTGCGCCGCCGGCCACTCCGTCGTCCACAGGCACCACGCAGGCTCCCGGGCTCCACGAGATCGGCGTCGGTGGGGCGACCACCAAACCACTCGTCATCAACGCCAGCACCTGGGCTGCTTCCTGGCAGTTCTCGTGCCCGGTGAAAAGTGTGTTCACCTTTCATGCCGAGGGCACCGGCAACGCCGATGGGAAGGTGCAGAAGGGCGCAGCGGCCATCGCCAAGTCCGGTGCAGGACTGGCCCATTTCACCGGCCCCGGGACATTCCTGCTCGTCGTCGCCGCCGGCCCAAGCTGCAAGTGGACGCTGGTGGTGACCCAGAGTTAGGCGCTCGCCACCACCTCGAAGTGCTCGACCACCGGAAACGGGTCGTAGAAGTGGTGCAGCAGGGCGCGCCATTCCTCGTAGGCGGGAGAGCCGCGGAATCCCTCGGTGTGGGCCTTGAGCGACTCCCACTCGACCAGGAGCAGGAAGCAGTTCGGGCGCTCAATGCAGCGCGCCACCCGCAGCGACAGGAAACCAGGGCTGGCGGCAATGATCCCCTTGGCCCGCTCCATGGTGGCCATGAACTCTTCCTCCCGGCCGGGAATCACCGGGAGCAAGGCGTGCTCTGTCACGGATGGGCCGGTGACGCTCATGCGTTGAGGAGCCGGGCCCGCAGCACCGGATCAGTGGCGGCGTCGATGGCGGTCCAGGCCAGCGCCAGCGCACCGTCGTGCACGGCGGCGTCGGCCGACGCGGTCACGCAGGCGGCGGCGAACTCGTGCTGATGATTCACCGCGCCACCGGTGGCGATGCCGATGAGGGGATGGATGGTCGGCACGGCCAGCGAGATGTTGGCCATGTCGGTGGAGAACGTGGGCAACGGGGCGTCGGAGTCATCGGCCTCGAACGTACGACCGAGGGCCTCCGCGTTGAGGCGGTAGGCACCGAGGAGGTCGGCGTCCGCCTCCATGTGCGAGTACACCGGCGACAGCTCCTCGTACGTGACGGTGCACCCGGTGGCGAGGGCGCCGGCCTCGAAGCAGGCGCGGATGCGGGGCTCCAGCGCGGCCAGTCCCTCAATGGTGCGCGAGCGCGCCATGTAGCGGCCGGTGACCGCCGCCGGGATGATGTTGGGCGCGGCCCCGCCGTGCGTGATGACTCCGTGCACCTGATCGCCGGGAGGCAATTGCTGCCGCAGGAGGCCGAGGGCCACCTGGGAGATCGTCATTGCATCGAGGGCGTTGACCCCCTGCCACGGGGCGGCCGAGGCGTGCGCCTCCTTGCCGGAGAAATGGACATCGAAGTGGGACACGGCCAGGCACGCCCCGGTGAGACGCTCCGTCGGCCAGGGGTGGATCATCATGGCGGCGTGCACCCCGGCGAAGGCTCCGCGGTCGAGCATGAGCACCTTGCCCCCGCCCCCCTCCTCGGCCGGAGTACCGAGCACGCGGACCTGCAGGCCGACCTGGTCGGCTACCGCCGCCAGGGCCAAGCCGGCTCCGACCGCCGAAGCGGCGATGATGTTGTGCCCGCAGGCGTGCCCCACGCTCGGCAGTGCGTCGTACTCGGCACACACGGCCACCACCAGTTCGCCCTCGCCGCTGTGTGATTCCAGCGCGGTCGGCAGGTCATACACGCCCTCGTGCACCGTCATTCCCCCGGCCCGCAGCGCGCCGGCGACGGCGGCGGCCGACAGCGTTTCGTTGAAGCAGAGTTCGGGTGTGGCGTGCACCGCGTGGCTCAGGGCGACCAGCTCTGGCAGGCGTTGCGCGATGACGCTCGCCGCGGTGTCCTTGGCCGTCTTGGAGTCCATGGGTGCCCTACTCAATCACGGCAACGACATCGCCGGCACCGACCGAGTCCCCAGCGGCGACCCGCACTTCCTTAATGACGCCGTCCTTCTCGGCGGCCACCGCATTCTCCATCTTCATGGCTTCAAGGAGGCAGATGGTCTGACCGACCTCGACAGTGTCACCCACCGCCACCAGGACCTTGACAATGGTTCCCTGCATGGGGACGGCCACGTCGCCCGATCCGGTGCCGCCGCCGGCTGAGGCGGCCGCCCGCTTCGGCCGAGCCGGGCCACGGGGTATCGACACGGTGCCCAGACCCAGGTCGGGCACCCAGAGCTTGACCGAGAAGCGCCGTCCGTCCACCTCGGCGGTGACGTCGCGCTGCACGGTGGGAATGTCCTCGTCGGCCGGAGCGACCGCAATGGGGTCGACCGGCCCGGCGGTGAGCCCGCTCAGGTCCAGCACGTCCTCCACCCATTTGGTCGAGTGCTTGGCCTCGGCAAAATCGGCATGGCTGAGAATGGCCACATCGGCCGGGATGGTGGTGGCGATCCCGCTGATCTGTGTCTCGTCGAGAGCCCGCAACATGCGCCGCCTCGCCGCTTCGCGATCAGGGGCCCACACGATTAACTTGGCCACCAGGTTGTCGTAGAACTGGCTGACGGTATCGAGGGCTTCGTAGCCCGAATCCAACCGGACCCCGGGTCCCGACGGGGCCCGAAACTTGGTGATGGTGCCCGGCGAGGGGGAAAAGCGCCCACCGCTCGGGTCCTCGGCGTTGATGCGCACCTCAATGGCGTGGCCGTTGCGCTGGACCTGCTTCTGCGTGAAGTCCAGGGCCTCACCCGAGGCGATCCTGATCTGCCAGGCCACCAGGTCGAGCCCGGTCACCAGCTCGGTCACCGGATGCTCCACCTGCAACCGCGTGTTCATCTCCAAGAAGAAGAACTCGCCATCGGCGTAGAGGAATTCCACGGTGCCGGCGTTGTAGTAGCCGCAGGCCTCCGACACCTTGACAGCGGCGGCCCCCATGGCCTGGCGCACCTTGTCGGGGAAGTCGGGAGCGGGGCTCTCCTCCACCAGTTTCTGGTGGCGGCGCTGCGCCGAGCAGTCCCGCTCGCCCAACCACAGCGTGTGGCCGTGCGTGTCGGCCAATATCTGCATCTCAATGTGTCGGGGCCAACTCAGATACCGCTCGACATAGATTTCCGGGCGGCCGAAGTAGGCCTGGGCTTCCCGGGCGGCCGACTCCATGGCCTCGGCGGCTTCGGCGGCGGACTCCACCACTTTCATGCCCCGTCCACCCCCGCCGTAGGCGGCCTTGATGGCGAGCGGCCAGCCGACCTCCTCCCCGAACGCCACGACCTCGTCGGGCGACGCCAACGGCTCCGAACGCCCGGGGACCCCGGCCACCCCTGCCTTCTCGGCCGCGATGCGCGAGCTGATCTTGTCGCCCATCACTTCGATGGCCTCTGGTGGCGGCCCGATGAAGGTGACACCGCGGTCGGTGATGGCCCGGGCGAAGTCTGTGTTCTCGGAGAAGAAGCCGTAGCCCGGGTGCACGCCGTCGGCGCCGCTCTTCTCAATGGCGTCGAGGATGGCCTCGGTGTTCAAGTAGCTCTCGGCCGCCGTGTCCCCGCCCAGGGCATAGGCCTCATCGGCCATGCGGACATGGAGGGCGTCGCGGTCCAGGTTGGAGTAGACGGCAACGGTGGCGATGCCCATCTCGCGGCAGGTCCGGATAACCCGGACGGCGATCTCGCCGCGGTTGGCGATGAGGATCTTCTTCAGCACACTGCGCCTTTCGATTGCTCGGGGCCATCACAATTGCACGGACCCTATGGTGTCTGCCATGTGGGGCGGGGAGTGGGACGAACGTCGGTTCGTCGAGATCGACTCCACCAACACCTACCTGCGGGACCAGGCCCGCCTGGGCGCTCCCGAGGGGTTGGTGGCTGTGGCCGACCATCAGACCGCCGGGCGGGGCCGTCTCGATCGTCGTTGGGAGGCCCCACCAGGGGCTTCGCTCCTGGCATCCGTCCTGTTCCGGCCCGAAATGGACCGGGCCGACCTGTACCTGTGCACGGCGGCGGTGGCATTGGCTGCCGTCGAAGCCTGCCGATGCGTGGCCGGGGTCGAAACGGTCCTCAAGTGGCCCAATGACCTGCTGGTCGGCGGGGCCAAGCTGGCCGGCGTGTTGGCCGAAGCGGAATTCGACGGTCCGGCGTGCGCAGTGGTGGTGGGGATCGGCATCAATGTGGGCTGGCCCGGGCCGGCCGATGTGGGCGGGACCTGCCTCAACGACCTGAGCGGGACTTCGGTCGATCGCCAGGGACTCCTCGAAGCCCTTCTGACCTCCCTCTCACCCCGTCGGGCCCTGCTCGATACCGCTGGGGGGCGAAGGTCGCTGCGAGCGGAACTGCGGGAGAGCTGCGCCACCGTGGGCCAGCACGTGCGGGTCGAGCTGGAGGGCGAGACCATTGTCGGCGTGGCAAGCGAAATTGACGATGCCGGCCACCTCATTGTGCTGACCATCGATGGCCCCCGCACCGTCACCGCCGGTGACGTGGTGCACCTTCGCCCCGCGTGAAGACGGGGGAAGACCGGGACAGATCGCTCAGCTCGGCGTCTTGAACTCCATCACCATGCTGGCGAGGTCAGTTCCGACAAAAAAGGGCGGATCCGATTGGCAGGAGTTGGGCTGCCAGACGGCGGTCGCGGTGCCGAGCAGGGCGCCGCTCGGCGAGGTGAGAAGACCGGTTGTGATCGGCGACGGATTTCCGATGGCGGGCAATGCCGGCTCGCCGACGGGGGCGGACCAGTGCATGGTCCAGCGATGCCCGGTGTTGGGGTCGTAGGAGACGGAAAAGGGGAAGCCGTGCCCACCCGCCCCCGGGGTGAGCCCGGGCAGCCAGACCTGGCCCAGGCAGATACCCAGACCCTCACCCTTCTTTGCCTCCAACGCGAAAATCTGCACGGGAAACGAGGACCCCAGCACCGAATTACACGAACCGGAACCGGTGACGCCGCCGATGTCGCTGAAGGGACCGAGATTCTGTTCGAAACCCACACTGCCCCGGCCGCCGCCGCCCCGCCGATCAATGTGCCCATCGACAACGCCACACCGAGCACCGCGGCTGCCGACGCTCCGCGTCCGGATGTTTTTCATGATCCGACCTCCCGCTTTGGTGTCGGGGAGTATGACACCCCCATGTCAGATGGGCTCAGCACGAGTCCGGGCGACGGGGTGCCGCCAGGCCTGAACTATTGTTCCGCCCTTATGCGCCTTCTCGTGACGGGCGGTGCCGGATTCATCGGGTCGAACTTCGTCCGCTACTGGGTCGAACAACACCCCGAAGACCACGTCGTGGCCTACGACGTGCTCACCTATGCCGGCAACCGACCCAACCTGGCTGATATTGAAGACCGGATCGTCTTTGTCCAAGGCGACATTTGCGATGGCGTTCAAGCTGAGAAGACGCTGCGTGAGGAAGCAATTGACACCATCGTCAACTTCGCGGCCGAATCGCACAACAGCCTGGCTGTGCTCAACCCCGGTCTGTTCTTCCGCACCAATGTGATCGGGACACAGACCATGCTCGAAGCGGCCCGCCAGGTCGGCATCGGGCGCTTCCACCACATCAGCACCTGCGAGGTGTACGGCGACCTGTCGCTCGATACCGATGAGGTCTTCACGGAGGACTCTCCCTACCGCCCCCGCACCCCCTACAACGCCAGCAAGGCGGGTTCCGACCATGCCGTGCGGGCCTACGGGGAGACGTACGAGCTTCCGGTCACCATCACCAATTGCTCCAACAATTACGGGCCGTACCAATTCCCCGAGAAGGTCATCCCGGTCTTCACCACCTCAGCGCTGGACGACAAGAATCTGACGCTGTACGCCACCACGGAGAACCGGCGCGAGTGGCTCCATGTACGCGACCACTGCACGGCTATTGAAGCCGTACTCGAACGGGGGAAGATCGGCGAGACATACCACGTGGGCAGCGGTGTGGAGGCGTCCATCATGGAAATCGCCGATCTGGTGCTCAAGACTCTCGGCAAGCCGGACAGCCTGAAGGAGATCGTTCCCGACCGGCCCGGCCACGACCGCCGGTACCTGCTCGACTCGTCCAAGCTGCGCAACCAGCTCGGTTGGGCGCCACAGATCTCGTGGGAGGACGGACTGGCTGACACCGTGAATTGGTACGCCGCCAACCGTGAGTGGTGGGAACCACTGCGCGCTCGCGCCCCAGTCGTCGAAGGCGGCTGGGGGAGCGCGGGCTGAGCCTGCCGCCAACCATGCGCGTCCTCATCACCGGTGCTGACGGCCAACTCGGCCGTGACCTCCAGGACTGCCTGGCCGGTCTGGTGCCCGTGGGTGGGCGCCGCTGCAGCCTGCTCGCCCCGGAGGGCCCCATGAAGGGCCTGTCCTACGAGGTGCTGGGCACCGATATCGGCAACATGAAGGTGGACGACCGCGACTCGGTCCAGACCACCTTCGCCACCTTCAAACCCGATCTCGTCCTCCACGGCGGGGCCATCACGGCGGTCGACGCCTGCGAGACCGAAATCGACTTGGCCTACGCCGTCAATGGTTTGGGCACCCGCAACGTGGCCGAGGCCGCGCAGTCCGTGGGCGCGCATCTGCTCTACGTGTCCACCGATTACGTCTTCGACGGAACCTCGGACCGCCCCTACCGTGAATGGGACGCCCCCAACCCGCAATCGGTGTACGGGCGCAGCAAGCTGGCCGGCGAGCGCGAGTGCCCAACCGGCTCCACCATTGTGCGCACGTCGGGAGTGTGCGGGGCGCACGGCAAGAACATGGTGAAGACGGCGCTGCGCCTGGCCGAAGGAGAGGGCAACCTCACGTTCGTCAGCGACCAGCACTTCTCGCCCACCTTCACCGCCGACCTGGCGGCGGCCATCGTGACCCTGGGCACCGATCGTCGTCCCGGCATCTTCCACGTCACCAACAGCGGGGCCACCACCTGGTGGGGTTTCGTGCGAGCGGTGCTTGAGGCGGTTGGTGACGACCCCGAAAGGGTCCACCCCATCACGACGGCCGAGTACCCACTCCCAGCCCCCCGGCCCGCCAATTCGGTGCTGGACAACATGGCCTTGAGGCTGAGTGGACTGCCCCCCCTGCCGGACTGGCAGGATGGTCTCTCCAGATTGGTCACCGCTCTCACGTCGGAAGAGGCATATAGATGACGGCACGTACCAACGCACGCGATATCCGATCGACGTTCCACAACGTCGCGGTGATTGGAGCCGGATACGTCGGCCTTCCCACCGCGGCGACTCTGGCTCACTTCGGCCACCAGGTGACCCTGGCTGAACGCGACGAACCACGTCTGTCCGCGCTACGGAGCGGACGCATGCCGATCGTCGAGGTGGGACTGGACGAGCTGGTGGCCGGGTCGGTCGAGAGCGGCCACCTTCGCTTCACCGCCTCCGCCGTGGAAGCGGTCATCGGCGCCGAGTTCGTCTTTCTCTGTGTGCCCACACCCCAGGGTGCGGACGGATCGGCTGATCTCTCGTACGTGGAAGCGGCCGCCAAGGAGGTGGGAGCGCACTTGGAACCGGGGGCCATTGTGGTCAACAAGTCCACCGTTCCCGTCGGTTCGGCCACCATGGTGGAGCAGGTGATCGGGCGACCTGACATCCGCGTGGTCTCCAACCCGGAGTTCCTCCGTGAGGGCACCGCAGTGCAGGACAGCTTGCATCCCGACCGCATTGTGGTCGGAGCCGATGACTCCCAGTCGGCCGCCAAGGTGGGCGAGCTGTTCGCCACCACCGGCGCCCCGCTCATCGTCACCGACGCCACCACGTCAGAGACCATCAAGTACGCGTCCAACGCCTTTTTGGCCACCAAGCTGAGCTTCGTCAACGCGCTGGCCGGCTTGTGCGAAGAGGTGGGAGCCGACGTCCGCGATGTGCTTCTGGGTCTGGGCTACGACAAGAGGGTGGGCTTCGAGTTCCTCCGCCCGGGACCCGGTTGGGGTGGGTCCTGCCTTCCCAAGGACACCCGCGCCCTGCTGCACATCGCCCGCGAGGCGGGCTACGACTTCTCGCTCCTGGCCGGGGCCATCGCCAGCAACGACCAGCAACTGGCCCGCGTGGTGACCAAGGTCGAGACCGCGTGCAACGGCTCAGTCGAAGGCGTCAACGTCGGCGTCTGGGGCTTGACGTTCAAGGCCAATACCGACGACCGCCGGGACTCGCCGGCGCTGCAGATCGTCCACCGGCTGGTCTCCCTCGGCGCCAATGTGCAGGCTTTCGACCCCACCGTCTCGGTGGCACTGGACGACAACGCCGACACCACACCCGATGACCTGCGCGGCCTGTTGCTGCGGTCCGACCCCTACGAAGCCGCCGCCGGAGCGTCGGTGGTCGTGGTGTTGACCGAGTGGGATGAGTTTCGCTGGCTCGACTTCCACCGGCTGCTCGAAGTGATGGCCGTGCCGTCCATCATTGACGCCCGCAACCTGCTCGATCCGGCTGCGGTCCGCCGCATGGGCTTCACCTATACCGGGATCGGTCGCCAATGAGCCGCATCGTGGTGGCCGGCGGGGCCGGATTCTTAGGCTCGCACATGTGTGACTTTCTGATCGCCCGGGGCGACTCGGTCATCTGCATGGACGACCTCTCCACGGGTAGCCGCGACAATGTGGCGCACCTCATCGGCACCGACCGGTTCTCCCTGGTGGTCACCAATGTCAGTGAGAAGGTCGAGCTGGAGTCCGACGACAAGATCGATGGCGTCTGCAACCTGGCCAGCCCGGCCTCTGTCCCGGCCTACCTGGCCCGCCCGCTCGACACGCTGGCCGTCGGCAGTGAGGGCACCCGCCGGCTTCTTGAGTTGGCCCGGGCCCACGAAGCCAGATTCCTGATGGCCAGCACGAGCGAGATCTACGGTGATCCCGAAGTGCACCCCCAGGTGGAGTCCTACCGGGGCAATGTCGATTCCACCGGGCCGCGCAGCGTCTATGACGAGGCGAAACGCTTTTCTGAAAGCCTGACCATGGCGTTCCACCGCACCCACGGGGTCAGCGTGGGGATTGTCCGGATCTTCAACACGTACGGGCCCCGGCTCTCACCGGGCGACGGGAGAGTCGTGTCCAACTTCATTTCGCAGGCGCTACGAGGCGAGCCGCTGACCGTGTACGGGGACGGTCTGCAGACCCGGAGCCCGTGCTACGTCGACGATGAGATCGCCGGCCTGGTGGCACTGCTGGACTCGTCGATCACCGGACCGGTCAACATCGGCAATCCCGACGAGCACACCGTGCTGGAGCTGGCCCACGTGGTGCTTGAGGTGACGGGCTCCTCGTCCAGCATTGTCTACAAGCCCTTGCCGGTGGACGACCCCACCCGACGCTGCCCTGACATCACACTGGCCAAAAAAGAATTGCATTGGTCGCCCAAGGTCGCGCTCCGTGACGGGATCGCCCGCACCATGGAGTACCTGGCGCCGCTGGTGGTGCCGGCATGACCGTTTCCGCCAATGGTTACAACCCGGAGTTCGAGGCGCCACGGACGTTTCACAAGCTGTCGGTCATCATGCCGATGTTCAATGAGCGGGCGACGGTGGCGGAAATTATCCGTCGTATGCGCCTGGTCGAACTCCCGGTCCAGCTGCAGATCATTGTGGTGGACGACGGCTCGAGTGACGGCTCGGACAAGGTCCTCAAGGCGCTGGAGGACTCCACGGTTCGCATCATCAGCCACAGCCACAATCAGGGGAAGGGGGCGGCTGTGCGCACGGGATTGGCGGCCGCCACGGGTGACCTGGTGCTCATTCAGGATGCGGACCTCGAGTACGACCCCGACGACTGGCCCCGCCTGTTGGAGCCCATCTTGAAGGGCAAGGCGCGCGTGGTCTACGGCAGCCGCTTCACCGGCGAGCGCAAGAACATGTTGCCCATGCACTGGTTCGGCAATCGCATCCTGTCGCTAGTCACCAACGTGCTGTACAGCTCGACCCTCTCGGACATGGAGACGTGTTACAAGCTGTTCGATGCGCAAGTGCTCGAGGGCATGACGATCATGTCCAACCGCTTCGACTTCGAGCCTGAAATCACGGCCAAGGTCCTGCGCCGGGGCCATCGAATTTACGAAGTGCCGATCTCGTATGCCGGTCGGGAACCCGACGAAGGGAAGAAGATCACCTGGCGCGACGGGTTCAGCGCGCTCTCGGCCCTCTTCCGATTCCGCTTCACCAAGGAGTTCTGAGCCCGGAGTGCCCGGTTCGCTCGCCGCGGTCGTGGTCGACCACGACACCGGTCCGCTACTCACCCGCTGTGTCCGCTCACTGCTCGATGACGGTGCGGAACGCGTGGTCGTGGTGGAGAATGGTGAGCCCGGGAGCGCGCACGACGCACTGACCGACATCGTTGGCCAACATTCCGGCGACGTGTGCATTGTCCGGCCCGGGAAGAACCTCGGTTTCGGGGCAGGGGTCAACCGCGGCTTGGCTGCGTTGGCAGGAGCGGGAACCTCACCCGAGTGGATCCTGGTATCCAATGCTGACCTCCACGTGCACCCGGGAGCCCTGTCCACCCTGCGCCATGTCCTAGAGACCCATCCGGCCTGGGCCATGGTGGGACCGCGTATCTACACCGAAGAAGGCGAGGTCTACCCCTCGGTGCGGCGATTCCCTTCCTTCGCCGAAGCCGCCGGGCACGCCCTTTTCGCCCTCTTCAACCCTGAGAACCGGTTCACCAAGCGCTATAACCCGGGTCCTCCGCCGGGCGATGACGTGGTCCCCGCCGGGTGGATCTCGGGTTCATGCTTCCTGGCCCGGCGATCGGCGCTCGATGAGTTGGGGGGGTTTGACGAGGCGTACTTCATGTACGCCGAGGACATGGATCTGTGCTGGCGGGCTCACCACGCCGGGTGGGGAGTCGGCTACGCGGGTGGCGCCGCGGTGACCCATGTGCAAGGTGTGAGCACGGCCCGGCATCCCTACCGCATGATGGTGGCCCACCACCGCTCAGCCCTTCGCTTCACCGTCCGGACGACGGCCGGATGGCACCGCCTCGCTCTCCCCTTGGCCGTGGCTGTCCTGGGACTACGCATGGCCATGGCCACCGCCCGCCTGGCCCTCAAGCAGTAAGCGCCATGCGCCTGCCCCCGCTGAGGACGGCCGCCCTCCTGGTGGTCGCGGTCGCGGTCGCGGTCTCGCTCGGAGCCTGCGGCACCGGCGGCACCGGCGGCACCGGCGGCACGCCGAAGTCCGCCATCCACGTTGAACCCGAAGTCACCTTCGCATTGCCACCCGCTTCGGCCGGCTGCGCCGGAATGATTTCGCTCGGAGGAGGCGCGGAACGCCTCCCGATCACGGTGAGTACGGTGGCCGGCCAGGTGGCTGAAATGGTCAACGTCTGCATAGAAGGCCACGGTCCCTATCCGTTCGTCATCGACTCGGGGGCCGGGGAATCCCTCATCGATGCCCACCTGG
>Ga0302324_100009288_pt1 | contig 20606 bp, 20 predicted proteins | sample Palsa_T0_1_FD_201949 | JGI IMG/M metagenome (GOLD analysis project Ga0302324, IMG submission 201949) | Peat permafrost microbial communities from Stordalen Mire near Abisko, Sweden - Palsa_T0_1 | ecosystem: Environmental > Terrestrial > Soil > Palsa > Peat permafrost | place: Sweden: Abisko...
GTTCGGGCGGAGTCCCGATTCCACCGCCGAACTCCTGGCAGGCGCGCTTCGCGCGCTTAAGAGTTCGGTCGCGGTTCGGGCGGAGTCCCGATTCCACCGCCGAACTCCTGGCAGGCGCGCTTCGCGCGCTTAAGAGTTCGGTCGCGGTTCGGGCGGAGTCCCGATTCCACCGCCGAACTCCTGGCAGGCGCGCTTCGCGCCGAACTCCTGGTCCCGAGCCCCCACCCGCCCCTACCCCACCGTCACCTCCACCGGCGCCGACACACCCGGTGCGCTGATCTCGTCGGCCGGCGTGTGCACCGAGAGTCCGTAGGTGCCGGCGCCCAGGGTGGCCAGGTTTGCGGTGAAGGCGCCGTGCTTGACCGTGACGCGCTGGCGACGGACCAGGTTCCAGTGCCCGCCCGCTTGCACCGCGAACAGATCGATCGTCGCTGCCTTGGTCGGCGGATGAATCGTCCCGGCGACCGTCAGCGGCGCCGTCGATAGGACCTGCAGGGTGATCGCCGGAGCCACAGCTACCCCGACGAGAGTGGAGACCGCAGCCGGTGCCGCGCGGTGCAGCGCGCGCACGAGCGTGTACCGCGTCAGATGCACAGCGGCGCTGAAGCGGCCGTCGGGGCCCGTGGTCGCGGTCGCCACCGTGGTCTCGGTCGTGTCCTCGAGCGTGACGGCGAACTGCTGCAGCTCGATCGGCGCGCCGGCAATCGGGGAGCCGCCCAGATCCGTCAGCCGCCCCGAGACCTCGACCGGAACGGAGGCGCTCCCCGGCTTCGAGGGCGCGGACAGGGTGATCCGAGCGGGACTCCCAGCCAGCTCGTGGACCAGGGGCCGGATCGCCGGCAGGTGGTAGTAGAGGACGTTCCCCGGACAGTCGGTGGTGCAGCCGTCGCGATGCCCGGCGACCCGCGGCAGCGAGACGTGCTGCCCGGGCCGGAAAGGCGTGTAGAAGTAATCCGCCGGATCGACCACCACCGTCACGTGGCCGAGCGTCGGCACCCCGTGCAGCGACAGCTTCCACGCCAGCAGTCTCTGCAGAGAGCTCAACGCAGCCGCCGACGGGAGCACGTCGCTGAACGTCCCGATCATCGCGACCCCGGTCGACTCGAGGTTGTAGCCCCCCGCCTGCGCCCCCACCACGGCCTGATCGATGCCGCCCAGGCGCGCCTCCCAGATGCGCCCGTACAGGTCGATCACGAAGTTGTAGCCGATGTCGTGCCAGCCGCGGACGTAGCGGTGATAGACGTAGATCCCGTCGATGATCGCGGGGACCTCCACGCTCGAGTAGTCGTTCAGCGAATCGGTGTGGTGGACGAAGGCCATCATCACCTCCCCGTAGCCCGGAACCACAGATGGCGGCGCATGGCTTCCAGCCCACGCCGAGCGAGCGATGATCGCCGGCTGGCCGGGGCCGGCGTCGAGCACAGGCTGCGCGAGCGGCAGCGCGGCCGCGTCGGCGGCCGTGGCCGTGGCCGCCTGCTCAACGTTCACGAAATGCAGGCGCACGCCCCGCAGCGGACGCGAGCTTCGCAGCTCGACGTAGTCGGCCGAGCCCGTCCACACAGCCTCGCCGATCAGAGCATCGGAAACGGGCTTGTCGGGGCCATGACCGAGAGTCGACGCCACACCCCAGCGGCTCCACGCACCCCCGCGGGCCCGGGCACGAAGCTCGATCAGCACCGACCGCGGCGACTCCCACTGCACGCCGGCGAGAGTGAACTGGTGCGGCGCCGCGAGCTCGCTGGACCGCCCCGCGACCGTGCCCACCATCTGGCTGAACACCGACGGCCGAGCGCCGAGCGCCCCGGCAGCGGGCGCCGATCTGCCGATCAGACCGGCGGCTCCGGCACCGGCCAGGCCACCGAGCAGGCCCCGACGGGTCAGCCCCGGCGGTTCGCGCGGGTTGCACACATCACGGGTGTATCAGCCGCCCCTCAACCACACCTAACCGATGCAAGACCCCGCACCACGGCAGGACCGGCGGCCACGGGGAAGAACAACTTTGCTCGTTACACTCGTTTCACGACGCTCGGCGCCGTCCAGGATTTCGCGCCGATCCTCAGTACATGAGCAGACTCGAACGACAGCGGCGGCGCCGGCGCCACGGTGGAAGCCCTCTGAAGCGGGCGTTCCTGATGGGCGTCGTCCTGATCGTGGCCGGCACGGCACTGGCGGTCTTGGCGGCGATCGGATGGGTCGTCGCCGTCGCAGATTCGGCGCCCAACATCAATCAGCTCAAGCCCCGCAACCCCGGCCAGGTCTCCGAGGTGTTCGCCGCCAACGGCCAGCGGCTTGGCTTCCTGCAGTCGCCTGTGCTGCGGACCGTTGTGGCGGGCAGCCTGATCCCCAAGTCGCTGAAGCAGGCGACGGTGGCGATCGAGGACCGCCGCTTCTACCAGCACGGCGGCATCGACGTCGAGGCGATCCTCCGCGCCGGAGTCAAAGACGTGTTCGGCGGCGGCGGCTCGATCCAGGGCGGCTCGACGCTGACGATGCAGCTCGTACGCAACACCTATGAGCCTGAGAAGGACCTGCAGAGCCGCAACCTGAAGTACAAGATCATCGAGGCCAAGCTCGCCGAGCAGCTCGAGCACCAGCACAGCAAGAGCTGGATTCTTGTCAGCTACCTCAATGACGTCCCGTACGGCACCGTCGGCGGGCAGACCGCGTACGGCGTCGCCGCCGCATCGCAGATGTTCTTTGACAAGCCTGTCTCGCAACTCGACCTCCCCCAGGTCGCGCTGCTCGCCGGGCTGCCACAGGCCCCCTCTGATTACAACCCGTTCCTCGACGCGGGAGCGGCCCGCACCCGTCGCAATGAGGTCCTGCAGGCGATGGTCACATCGCGCTACATCACTCAGTCGCAGGCGAGCGCCGCCGAGGCCACCGGGCTCGAGGTCAAGCCGAACACCTACTACACCCAGCGCCAGCAGCCTTACGTCCTCGACTACGTCGAGCAGGTGCTCGACCAGAAGCTCGGAAAGAAGGTCGTCGATCAAGGCGGACTGAAGATCTACTCGACGATCAACCTGCAGGACCAGGAGGAGGCTCGCGCGGCCATCCTCGACGAGCTCGACCAAACGGGCGACCCGGCCGCCTCGGTCGTGACGGTCAATCCGTTGAACGGGCAGATCGTCGCGATGGCCAACTCCACCACCTACGCGCAGACTGAGTTCGACTACGCGACCCAGGCCGAGCGCCAGACCGGCTCGGCGTTCAAGGTGTTCGCGCTGATGACCTTGATCCACGACTACAACGGCAACCCCAACACGACGTATTACCTCTCGCATTACCTCGCCGACGGCTGGCTGGCGGGATACCCGGACTACAACGTCTCCACCTCCGAGCACACCTACCAGGGCCGGATCAACATCACGAAGGCGACGATCCTGTCCGATAACACCGTCTTCGCCCAGCTTGCCGCCGACGAAGGTTTCGACAAGCTGGATGCGATGGCTCACGCGATGGGGATCACCTCGCCACTCTTCGGCAATCCATCCGAGGTCATCGGCGGTCTCAAGGTGGGCGTGTCGGCGCTGCAGATGGCCGACGCGTATGCGACCGTCGCCAACGGCGGCTACCACATTCCCCCGACCGTGATCTCGAAGGTCGTCTATCCGAACGGCAAGGTCGTCAACCTCGGCGATCCCCCGCGCACCCAGGTCTTCAGCGACGCCGAGGCCTACGCAGCGACCCAGGTCCTGAAGGGCGTGATCACCTCTGGAACCGGCACCGCCGCCAATTACGGCTGTCCGGCGGCAGGCAAGACCGGCACGACGAGCAACTACACGGACGCCTGGTTTGTCGGTTACACGCCGGAGCTCTCGACCGCGGTCTGGGTCGGCTATCCGAATGCGACCACCTCGATGAATGACGTGAACGGGCTCGGAGCGGGCTTCGGCGGCACGCTGGCTGCGCCGATCTGGCACACGTACATGGAGAAGGCCGCCGACGGGTACTGCGGTGACTTCACACCGCCGGCGGAGCAGTTCGTCGGCACGCCCTTCTTCGGTTTCTACCACCACTATGCGCTCGGCGGCCCCAACTCCCAGATCCAGGTGCCGTCGACGGTGACCCCGACGACGACGACAGCTACGACCACGACGCCGACCACCGCGACCCAGCCGGGTGTCCCCACCGCCGGCACATACACCAACCCGGAGCTCTACAAGCCCACGCCGCAGCCGGGGCCGGCCACCGGGCAAGGAACGGGCGCCACGGCCGGGCAAGGAACAGGCGCCACGGCCGGGGCCGCACCACCGGGCTTCGGCGACGGGCATACGGGCACCGGGAACTGAACCTCGGCGGGAGCTCGTGCGTCCTCGGGCGGCTAGCCCGATAGCATCCACCGCGTGCCAAAGGAAGAGAAGGTAGAGCTGGAGGGCGAGGTGATCGAGGCGCTCCCGAACGCGATGTTCCGCGTCAAGCTCGACAATGATCATGTCGTCCTCGGGCATGTGGCCGGGAAGATGCGTCGATTCCGGATCCGCATCCTGCCCGGTGACCGGGTCCGGGTCGAGCTTTCGCCGTACGACCTCGACCGCGCGCGCATCGTCTACCGCCACCGCTGAGCGAGGCCGCGCCCGCGCCGTGCGCGAGCTGGATCTGATCGCCGCCATCGAGACGACGCTGAGGCTGGGCGGCCCGCGAGTAGTGCGATGGCTCGGCGACGACGCCGCGGTCGTGCGTGGGAACGGCTACGCAGTGACTTCGGTGGACACGATGGTCGACGGCGTACATTTTCGGCGCGCGCAGCTGTCGGCGGATGAGATCGGTCACCGAGCGCTCGCTGCCGCGCTCTCGGATCTCGCAGCGATGGGAGCCCGGCCGGGCGAGGTCTACCTCGCGCTCGGCCTGCCGGCCGAGACCGAGATCGATTACGCGGTCGAGCTCGCCGGCGGGGCCCAGGCTCTCGCCACGACAGCCGGCGCGACGATCGCCGGCGGCGATGTGACACGCGCGCAGGCGCTCACCGTCTCGTTCACCGTGGTCGGATGGGCAGCGGACCCGAGCCTGCTCGTCGGCCGTGACGGCGGGCGCGTCGGCGATCTGGTGGCGACCACCGGAACGCTCGGCGGCTCGGGTGCGGGGCTGGCCCTGCTCGACGGCCGCGCCCGCGGCCCTGCCACGCTCGCGACCCGCTACGCGCGACCCGAGCCCCGGCTCACCGAGGGTCAGGCCCTCGCCGCCGCCGGCGCCCACGCGATGATCGACCTCTCCGACGGGCTCGCTACCGATGCCGAGCATCTAGCCCGGCGAAGTGGCGTGCGGATCGAACTCATCCTCTCGAGCCTCCCGCTGGCCGACGGGGTCGCAACTGTGGCCTCGCAGCTCGGCTTCGAGCCGGGGGCGTTTGCTGCGACGGCGGGCGAAGACTACGAGCTGTGCGTATGCGTCCCGCCGACGGCCCGCAGGGACGCCGAGCTGGGCGCCGCACGCGCCGGGCTGAGCTGGATCGGGCGCGTCATCGACGGGCCGCCCGGCTTGGTCTTTGCCGACGTCGACGGCGGGCTCGTAGGGTACGAGCACTCCTTCTGATCGGTTGGCGCCGGAGGGGTGCCCGACGCACGCAGCCGGCGCAGGATCGCGTCGGCGACTGCGTGGGGATCTACGTGGTAGTTCCCCGCCGCTATTTGTGCCGTGAGCTTCACCAGCTTCGCCTCTCGTTCGGTGTACATGCCGTCTTGATTCCCTGCCAATGTCCTCGACGCGCTCGTGTTCACCCTACGACCCCGCCTGCCTGCGTTGTAAAATCCGTGTCGGCAGTGCTGCCTCCTGGCAGGATCATCGGCGCTGTGGAGTGGACGCTAGATGGGGTCGAGACCCTACTTAGGCTGCCTGGCCCAGCGGCTGTTGCTCATAAAGGCTCGCGAACACGGCGATCCGCTGGCTGGCGCTGTACAGCGGATTACACGCGGACAGGACGAGACGCTCGTAACCCTTGTCGGCCGTGATCCACAGCGAGGTCGGTGTGACGATCTGCTCGCGCTGAACCCTGTAGGTAAGTCGGGCATAGGGCATGTTCAGCACGATCAGGTCGCCGGGCTCGAGCTCATTGAGGTAGCGGAACGGCGCCAGATAGGTAGTGCGGTGGCCGGCGATCGCAACAGTCCGTCCGGGGACCCCGGGGAAGGCGGTAGCCGGATAGTGGCCCGGGCCCTCCTCGAGGCTCGCCGTGTTCGTGCCCTGGACCACGTCGTAGCTGGCGTGGAGTTTCGGGAAGTCAATGCTCCCGATCTGTTCGCCGGTCACCGCACGGCGTGCGTACAGCCGGGCGTAGAAGGCGATCCGGCCCTCGGTGCTGGTGATTCCGGCCAGGGCCTTATTGTCGAGCGGCGATAGCGACAGCGGCTGATCGACGAGCCCATGATTGATCTCACCTCGCTTGATCAGGCCGATCACAGCGGTCACCGGCTCCTGCCAGAGCAACGTGACGCCGGCGTCGGCCACCAGCAGGAGCCCCGACAGGATCAATACCGAGGAGATCGCGCGAACCAGCCTTCTCAGCTCAGCTCACCGCCTCAGCGCCGACTCGGTTCCGCCGAGTGAGCCAGGCCCGGCGTACGTCACCGGCCCGCGGACGGTCACAGGCGCAGCCTCGGGTGCCGCGACACGCGAAGCACGCGCCGCGATCACCGCCACGCTGACGGCACAACCAGCGACGATGCTCCACTCGAGCAACGCGGGAATCCCGAGCCCACCGCCGGCGATCAGCACCACCGCCGTCCAGATCACGCCGACTGGCCCGAGGTCGAACTGGCCTGCGTAGTAGAGGATCACCAGAGCAATCGGTGCGAGGCTGGCCAGCAGCAGCGTGATCGCGAGCGGAGCGCGGAGCCGGACCTCGGGCGCGACGATCCACATCCACAGATGCATTGCCGGCACGATCAGGGCTGCTGCGAAGGGATTCGTGAACCAGATCGCGAGCGAGATCGCGCACATCACGAGCAGCACGGCGGCTGCCCCGCCCGCTTCGCTGGGGTCGCCTCGCACGCCGGTCCGGCGCACGATGAGGGCCCTGACCGGGAACATCGCCGTCACCAGGACCAGCACAGCCGCGGCGATCTCGGCGACCTCGCGGAGATGAATGTGAATGGCGCCGGGACCGACCGGACCCGGCGGCAACACGCGGATCAGCCCGGTCGCGCCCAAGCCGAGGAGGAACAGCGAGGCGAGCACGAACGGGAGCGCGCTCGCCAGCACCCACCCTGCCCACTTACCGACCGTGTGGCCGCGGCGCCTGGCACGAGCGAACCCGTCCACCGCCGCGCACAGCACAGGCAGCATCAGCGCAAGCACGAGCAGGCGAATCGGCCACTGCGGCACGGTCATCCCCCTGAAGACGAGATAAGCGGACGGCGCCGGGATGTCGGCGCCGCCGTCGAGCGCGCTGATCGTCTGCAAGGCCGCCTGGCCAAAGCTGTTCAGCTGCTGCTCATCCACCGTCGTGCTCGCGCCAGGACCGCGTTCCCCGGCACGCGACAACAGCACCGCCGGAATCCCGCGCGCATCGAACGGGCCCTGCTCGGACAGCGTCATCGGGAACGCGAGCCGCGCAAACTGGGAGGCCAGGCCGGCGCCTCCGGGCGCGAGGCCGGTCTCACTGCGAACGGCGGCGGCTGCCGTGTTTCGCAGTAGGACCGGCGCGATGTTCTCGCCGCTCGACCACGGCACGACGACCGGCTCGCTCACCCGACCTCCGGCCACGTCACCGAGCACGATCACCGCATCGATCGGCCCGCCGAGCGTGCTCGCAAGCTGGGTCGCGCCTGCGAGCCCGGTCGAGCCGCTGATCGAGACGAGCTCCATCGTCCGGCTGAGGGTGCGGCCCGCCAGCACCCGGGCGAGCTCGAGCATGGTCGCCGTGCCCGAGAGATCCGCGGTGGCGCCGGTGCCGAGCGCGTCGCGGTGAGCGACCACCACGATCCGGCCACTCGATGACCCGGGCCGCTCGGCGATCACGGTCTCGAGCGTGCGCGTGCCGTTAGCGGTGTGAGCCTCGAACCTATCCGTCCGGACGCTGAACTGGATCGGGGCGGCCCGCAGGTCTCGCGCGATGAGAGCCGCCAGCGCATCATCCCCGGGAGATCCAGGGCGTCGATCAGGGAATTGCGGCGCCAGCTGGCGGACCAGCATGTTGTAAGCGGCCGGCCCGTTGAATGCGGCGGGCGCGAGCGTCGTAGAGAGTGGTGCGGGCTCGCTCTGGAACGAGAACGCGACCACGATCACCGCCACGATCACCGGAAGGAACGCGGCGCGGTAGATCCGCGGGTTGAGCATCGGGCTTAGGTTAACCACAGTCGGGGACCGCCGGCGTATGTTCGGGCCGGCCGGAGGCCCCGGAACCCCGCCCGCGAATCGCGCTGGTCTACCCTGTGTGGTCTCAGGAGAAGCACGGTGGCCGATCGCTCAGCTCGCATTCTGCTCGTCGACGACGAGCAGTCAATCCAGACCCTCCTGTCATATCCGCTGCGTAAGGATGGCTATGAGGTCGTCCAGGCCACTGACGGCCGGCAGGCGCTGCTCCGGTTCGGCGAGCAGCAGTTCGATCTGGTCGTGCTGGATCTGATGCTGCCGAACGTCGACGGTCTCGAGGTCTGCCGCCGACTACGCAGCCACAGCTCGGTGCCGATCATCATGCTGACCGCCAGGTCCGAGGAGATCGACAAGGTCGTCGGGCTCGAGCTCGGGGCGGACGACTACATCACCAAGCCGTTCTCGATGCGGGAGTTCCGCAGCCGCATCAAGGCGGTGCTGCGGCGCGCGGAGATGAGCCGCCCCGACGAGACGGCGCCCGACGAAGCGCCACTGTTCGTTCGGGAGCTGAGAATCGACTTCCTGAAGCGCTCGGTCCGCGTTCGTGGCATGGAGGCCCCGCTCACGTTTGTCGAGTTCGAGATCGTCTCGGCGCTCGCCCGCGCCCCCGGACGGGTATTCACGCGCGACATGCTTCTCGCGCGGATCTGGGGCGACGCCGCATATCGCGATCCACGCACGATCGACGTGCACATCCGCCACCTGCGCGAGAAGATCGAGCGCGATCCGAAGGACCCGGAGTACCTGTTCACGGTCCGCGGGGTCGGGTACCGATTCCGCGACACCGATCTGTAGCGAGAGCCGGTCCGTGAACGCGCTGCGAAACCGCTTGGCGCTCGCGACGAGCATTGACTCGCTGCGCAACCGCCTGGCGCTGATCTTCTTCGGGATCACCTTGCTGGCGATCGCGGTGCTGTATCTGCTGGTCGCACCCGGATTGCGCTCGCGACTGCTGAACGACCAGCTCGCGTCGCTGGCCAATGCGGCTCGCAGTGACTCGGGCATGATCGAGAAGACGATCGGGACCAGCGCAAGCGGAACCGAAGTGCAGAGCCTCGTCGAGCAGGCAGGACTCAGTTCGGGCGACCGCGTGACGCTGCTGTCAGTCTCCGTCGCCGAGGGGCGGCCGCAGCTGATCGCGTCAGCTGACTCAAACCTGTCGCACGTGACCTCAGAGGACCTCCGCTTCGAGCCTGCGGAGCAGGCCGCGGCGAGCGGTAAGCCGACGACGGGGACCGAGTCGGCCGCGACCGGGACGATCGCCGAGGCGGCGCTGCCGCTGTACGACCAGGGTCAGCTCGCGCGGGTGGTCGTGTTCTCCGCCCCGGTCAGCGATGTCGTCAGGAGCAGCTCGATCGTCCGTCATGAGATCCTCGTCGCCGGCGGCCTGGCGCTGCTGGTCGCGCTGATTGGCGGCTACCTGGTCGCGCGTGCGCTCGCTCAGCGTCTCAAACGTCTCGAACGCGCCGTCGAGGCGGTCGCCGGCGGTGACTTCGCCCATCCGATCCCGATCGACTCGAACGACGAGATCGGTCAGCTCGCGGTCGCCTTCAACGACATGCAGCGTCAGCTCGCTCAGCTCGACCTGGCCCGCAAGCAGTTCATCGCGACCGCCTCGCACGAGCTGCGCACGCCCGTGTTCTCGCTCGGTGGGTTCGTCGAGCTGCTCGAGGACGAGGATCTCGACGCCGAGACCCGCGCTCGCTTCCTCGACCAGGTGCGCGGCCAGGTCGAGCGGCTGCGCAAGCTGTCCGTCGACCTGCTGGACCTCTCGAAGCTCGACGCCGGCGCGCTCGAGCTGAGGCCCGAGCAGGTGGACCTCGGGGAGCTGACGCGATCGGTCAGCGGCGAGTTCGAGCTCGCGCTCGCGCAGCACGACGCCCATCTCGAGCTCCACCTGGCGGCACGAGCGATCGAGACCCTTTGCGATCCTGTGCGCGTAGCTCAGATCATGCGGATCCTGCTCGACAATGCGCTCACCCACAACCCGCCGGGCACGCATATCGTGGTGACAGCCGCCCGGGAGAACGGCCGCATCTACCTGGCGGTCCGCGACGATGGCGTCGGGATCCCGGAGCATGCGCTGACGCGGATCTTCGAGCCTTTCTTCACTGCTGACGACGCCCAGGGCTCAGGGCTTGGTCTCGCGATCGCGAGCGAGCTCGCCGAGCGGATGTCAGGGCACTTGTCGGTGCAATCCGGGCCGGACACCACGACGCTGACGCTCGAGCTGCCCGCATGACCCGCAGGGTTGGGGTCGCGGTGCTGGCGATGGCGGCACTTCTGGCCGCTTGCGGGTCCTCGCACGACGCCGGCCCGGCCGGGTCGGGGCCCGGCGCGACCGCGGTTCAGGGGGGATTCGACGCGAGCGAGGTTTACGACCGCGACGCGCCGAGCGTCGTGACGGTGATCAGCGTATTCCCTGGAGCGGGTGCGGTCGGTTCGACCGTGCAGGGATCGGGCTTCGTGATTGCGAGGAGCGGAGAGATCGTTACAAACGCTCACGTCGTCAGCATCAGCGCTGGGGGCGCGCTTCACCGCGCGAGCGCCGTATACGTTCAGTTCGCCGACGGCAACGAGGTCCCGGCGAAGATCGTCGGGACCGACCCGAACGCCGACATCGCGCTGCTGCAGATCAGCCCGACAGGTCTGTCGCTGCACCCGCTCACGCTTGGCTCGAGCGCCTCGCTCGCCGTCGGCGCACCCGTGGCGGCGCTGGGAAGCCCGTTTGGCGAAGCGGGATCGATGTCGGTCGGGGTGATCTCGGCGACGAACCGCTCGATCGAGTCGCTCAATGGCACCAGCCCCCAGAACACGTTCTCGATTCCCGGGGCGATCCAGACTGACGCCGCGATCAACCACGGTAACTCCGGCGGCCCCCTGGTCGATGCCGGCGGCGACGTGATCGGGATCAACTCGCAGATCGAGTCCTCGAGCGGCGGAGGCGAGGGCGTCGGCTTCGCCGTTCCGGTCGACACCGTCAAGCGTTCGGTGGCGCAGCTACGTGCACATCGATCGGTCGCGTATGCGTACATCGGCGTCACGTCTGTCGACCTGTTCCCGCAGCTCGCGCGGCGCCTGCACCTGGGCGTAACCCACGGGGCGTTCATCCAGAGCGTCGCGGCGGGCAGCCCGGCGGCACAGGCCGGCCTGGCCGGCGGCTCCGCCAAGCTCCGATTCGACGCGGCCGAGTATGAGATCGGCGGCGACGTGATCACGAAGCTGGACGGCCGCGATCTGACCGTCGGGCACGACCTGTCCGATGCGGTCGCGCTGCTCAACCCCGGCCAGGTGGTCACACTCGAGGTGTGGCGTAGCGGCACCGGCCGTCAGATCAAGCTCACGCTCGGTACCCGTCCGACGTCGGGCGGGGAGTAGCCCACCGATGTTCTACCTTGACCAGTATGTTCCAGGCGGTCTCGATGCGCGCGCCCACGTGATCCCTCCGGCGATCGACCCGCTGGCCCACAAGAACATGGCGTTCTCGATCGAAGACGCCGTCTGATGACGACCACGTCGACCGCACTGGTGCTCGTCTCCAACCGGGGTCCCGTGACCTTTGAAGCCGGCGGCGAGGTCCGGCGCGGCACCGGCGGGCTGGTCACGGCGCTGACCGGGCTCGCCTCACACCGGCAGGTCACATGGATCGCTTCGGCGATGACCGACGAGGACGTCGCCGTCGCCGAACGCAATCACGGCCGGCCGTTCGCCGTCCGCGCCCCCGACGGCGGGGAGTACAGCGTCAAGCTTGTCGCCTCCGACGACGACGCGTATGACCGCTTCTACAACATCACCGCCAACCCGATGCTCTGGTTCATCCAGCATTACTTGTGGGACCTCTCGAACGCGCCTGACATCCGTCGCAACGAGATGGAGGCGTTCGAGTTCGGATACAACGTCGTCAACGAGGACCTCGCCCGGGCGGTGCTCGAGGAGATCGAGGGCGTCAGCGAGCCGGTCGTGATGGTGCACGACTACCACCTCTACACACTGCCGGCGATGATCCGCCGCGAGCGCCCCGACGCGTTCCTGCACCACTTCGTCCACATCCCCTGGACCCAGTCGGACGCGTGGCGGGTACTGCCCTCGATGATGCGCGCCGAGATCTACAACGGCATCCTCGCCAACGACATCATCGGCTTCCACACGCGCTCCTATCGCCGCAACTTCCTCCAGTGCTGCGAGGACCTGCTCGACTACGAGGTCGACTTCGACCGCGGCCTCGTGAAGCTTCCCGATCGCGAGGTGTGGGTGCGCGCGTACCCGCTGCCGATCGACGCGAACGGCGTCCGTGCGGTCGTGAACCGGCCCCGGACGCAGGCGTTCGAGGGGGAGCTGCTGCGCCGCCGCCGCGATCACCTGATCCTCCGCGTTGACCGCGCCGACCTGTCGAAGAACGTCCTGCGCGGGTTTACCGCCTTCGACGTGTTCCTCGAGCAGCACCCCGAGTTCCGCGAGAAGGTGAGCTTCATCGCACAGCTGATGCCGTCCAGGACCGATGTCCCGGAGTACGCCGAGTACCTCGAGCGGATCGAGGCGGTGGTCGCCGTCGTCAACCACCGCCACGGCTCCCCGGACTGGATGCCGATCCAGCTCAAGCTGCGCGACGACCTCGAAGAGGCGGTGGCCGCCTACAAGCATTACGACGTGCTGATCGTAAACGCGATGTTCGACGGAATGAACCTCGTCGCCAAGGAGGGACCGCTGGTCAACGAGCGCGCCGGCGTCTCGATCCTGTCGGAGAACACCGGCGCCCACGAGGAGCTTGGCGACTACGCGCTGTCGGTCAACCCGTTCGACATCCAGGAGCTGGCGGATTCGATCCACGCCGCGCTGACGATGTCGAGGGAGGAGCGAAAGCGACGCCACGAGGGGCTGACGGCGATCGTTACCGCACGCAACCCGGGCGACTGGATCGACGATCAGCTCGCCGACATCCGCAAGAAGGGAGCCCAGGATCGGGTCTGACCGGCCACGGTCAGCCCTCGCGCGCCGCCGGGAGGTCCCTAGTGGAGCTTTTCCCCGCGCTCGAGCATCTCGACGAATCGGCGGATCCGCTTCGCCCGGGTCTCAGGCCGCTTGGCGTCGCCGATCCGGTACAGGATCGCGTAGCGGTTGACGCTGTCCAGCGTCGCGTAAAACGACGCTGCCGCCGGACTGCGGTCGAGCTCCGCGGCCAGGTCATCGGGCACGGTTGCGGTGCTCTGCGGCTCGTAGGCCGCATCCCAGCGGCCGTCGCCGCGGGCGAGGTCGACCTGCTCGAGACCGGCCGGACGCATCCTGCCCTCGGCGATCAGCCGGACGGCCTTCTCGCGATTGATCCTCGACCACTTGCTGCGCGGCCCGCGGCCTGTGAATCGCTGAAGCCACGCGAGCTCGTCGTGCGCCATCTTCTGGCCGTCGATCCAGCCGAAGCAGATCGCGATCTCGAGCGCCTCCGCGTACGTAGGGCCTGGCACCCCGGAGCGCTTCTTCGGGATCTTCAGCCAGACGCCGGAAGAGGTCCGATGATGCTCGTCGAGCCAGTCCTCCCAGGCGAGGGGGGAGACTAGTGAGAGGATCGGAAGGTCCTTGCGCGCACCGGCCACGGCGACGAGTATCGCGCCTGCCCCGCCCGCGGCGACGATTATCGCGCCTGCCGCGGGCTCGCGCGGCTGGCGCGCCCCGCACCCGAACCACGCCCCGGGGCCCACGCCCCCTATACTCGGCCGCCGCCCCGAGGGCGAGCCTCATGTCCGAAACCGCACCCTTATATGACCTCATGCTCCTGCTCGCGTCCAGCGCGGACGAGGAGCGGCGCGCGAAGATCGTCGCCGACGTCGAGGCGTCGATCGCCGGCGGGGGCGGACGGCTCGAGCGGCACGACGGCTGGGGGATGCGCACCCTTGCGTTCGAGATCAACCACCAGACGGATGCGGAATATCACCTGCTCCAGTTCGCAGGGCCGCCTCCGCTGCTCGAAACCCTCTCGCACACCCTCAAGATCACCGACGGCGTGCTGCGCTTCCGGATCATCAAGAACCTCCCCGGAACGCCACCGCCGCCCGAGCCACGCAGTATCGTGGCCGCCACGGTCGCGCCCGCCGCGGACGAGTGAAACCGGCTGGCGGCTGGTGTCGTAGGTCCGCCTACCGCCGGAATGTCACCGGGCTGCAACGTCCGTCACGTCACAGCCCGCGAACGCGTCAAATCTCTGCCACTTTCCGGGGAGCCTGGAAGTTGCCGCCCCTGCCCCGCCTAGACTCGCTCGTACGAACTTCGAAGGTCTCCCGAAAGGAGCAGGCGGCATGGCAGGAACGAACATCAACCGAGTCGTCATGACCGGCAATCTGACGCGCGACCCGGAGCTGCGCTCGACCCCCGGTGGGTCATCGGTGTGCAAGCTGCGGATCGCTTGCAATACCCGTCGCAAGAACGGCCAGACCGGCGAGTGGGAGGAGAAGCCCAATTTCTTCGACGTCACCGTCTGGGGCGCGCAGGGCGAGAACTGCTCCCGCTACCTCGCGAAGGGGCGTCCGGTGGCGATCGACGGGCGGCTCGAATGGCGCGAGTGGGAACAAGAAGGCCAAAAGCGCCAGGCAATCGATATCATCGCTGATTCCGTGCAGTTCCTCGGCGGGCGCGATGACGCCGGCGGCGCGAACGGAAACGGGTTCTCCGTCAGCCGCGCGGCGAGCGAGAGCGACGTCCCGATCAACACCGGCGACTTCGAAACCGCTCCCGTGGCCGCCGGAGCCAGCGACGACGACATTCCCTTCTAAGAGGTTTCTCCATTGGCAAAACAACGACGACGGCCGGTACGCCGGCGCGACAGGAAGGGCGGACCGACTTCCGGTCGGCGCAAGCCGTGCCCGTACTGCCGCGACAAGATCGACCGGGTCGACTACAAGGATGTAGGCGCCCTACGCCGGTTCATCTCCGAACGGGGCAAGATTCGCTCCCGACGGATCACCGGCGCCTGCCGCCGTCATCAGAGTCAGGTCGCCCGCGCCGTCAAGCGAGCACGTGAGCTCGCGCTCCTTCCCTACGTTGCCGAGACTGCAGGCGGCGACCGGGGCGAGCGTGGCTTCCGTGACCGTGACCGCGATCGCGACCGGTAGCTGAAGGGCGATAGCCGTGCCCCAAGCCATCCTCCTTCAAGATGTCGAGCAGCTCGGCGAGCGCGGCAAGGTTGTCGACGTCTCGCCCGGCTACCTACGCAACTACCTGCTTCCGCGCAAGCTCGCCGAACCCGCCACGAAGGGGTCCGTCGAGGCCGCCAAGCGCCGCCAGGACGCAGCCGAGCGTGCCAAGCGCGAGGCGGTAGAGCGCTCGCAGGAGAACGCCGCGTTGCTCGGTCGCACCGTGCTCACGATTCCCCAGCAGGCGGGAGATGACGGACGCCTCTTCGGCTCGGTCACGACACAGGACATCGCTGACGCGATCCGCGATGCGCGTGGGATCAAGATCGACCGCAGGAAGATCCATCTCGACGAGCCGATCCGCAACATCGGGACGTACATGGTTGTGGTCGAGATCGCCGATGACGTGACGGCGGCGATCAAGACGATGGTGGTCGAACAGCGCTAGCTCGCGGCTGGTGCTGACTGGCCTGTTGAGCGCTTGCCCGGTTGGCGGCGTCCACCTCCGGCCAAGGGGCGTTCGCTGGGATGGGCTCGGGCGTGGCGCTGGGCGCGACGCAATTGGCCGGTGGCGGACGCCCCCAACCGCCCCTCAGCTCCTCAGTCCGTCGGCCCTGGCTTCGCCGAGCGGGTCCGTGACGTTGATGACAGCCGCTCCGCCCGTGAGGGGCCCAGGCCTCCCGGCCCCCGCCTACGAACTTTGTGCTGTGAGCGGGAACGTCGTTAGCGAAGCCGCCTGACCCCGATCTAGACTCGATTGACCCCGATGAGCACCACCACACAGCTCGCCGTGCCGCCGCACAACCTTGAGGCCGAGAAATCGGTTCTTGGCGCTGTGCTGCTCGAGGAACGGCATCTGTATGGCCTGCTGGTGGAGGAGGGGCTGCGGCCCGAGCACTTCTACCGCGAGCAGCACGGCGCGGTATTCGCGGCGATGCTCGAGCTGCACAACGCCAGCCGGCGGATCGACCACCTGACGGTCTCCGAGACGCTGCGTCAATCCGGCAAGCTGGCGGAGATCGGCGGGCCCGAGTCGATCGACGAGCTCGCCGGCTGGGTGCCGGCCGCCGGACATGCCCGGGAGTACGGGCGGATCGTGCGCGACAACGCGCAGCTGCGGGCACTCCTGTCCACAACGTACGAGATCCAAGCGAGCGTGGTCGGCCGCGAGGCGCCGGCGCGAGAGCTGGTGGAGCGCGCCGAGCAGGCGGTGCTCGAGGTCGCCCACGACGACCGCCAGAAGAAGTTCCGCTCGATCTCCGACATCCTCGAGACCGAGACCGACAAGCTGCACCGGCTGTCGGTGTCGAAGACCCCACTGACCGGAACGCCGTCGGGATTCAAGGACCTCGACGAGCTGACAGGCGGCTTCCAGCCCGGCAACCTCATAATCATCGCCGCGCGTCCATCGATGGGTAAATCGGCGCTCGTCACCAATATGGCCGAGAACGCCGTGCTCGGGGGACACCCGGTGGCCCTGTTCTCGCTCGAGATGTCCGAGTCCGAGCTGGCCCAGCGGTTCGTCGCCTCGCAGGCGCGGATCAGGGGCGAGGAGCTGCGCAAGGGGCGCGTCGCGGAGGACCGGTGGGGCAAGATCCTCGCCGCCTGCCAGCGACTCGCCGACGCACCGATGCACGTCGACGACTCGAGCGACATCGGCGTGCTCGAGGTGCGCGCCAAGGCGCGGCGCCTGCACCACGAGATCGAGGGCGGGCTCGGGATGATCATCGTCGACTACCTCCAGCTGATGCGCCACGAGGGACGCGTCGAGAATCGGGTCGAGCAGGTGGGACAGATCAGCCGCGGGCTGAAAGGGCTCGCGCGCGAGCTCGAAGTGCCGGTGATCGCGCTCTCCCAGCTCAGCCGCGCCGTCGAGCAGCGCGGCGGCGAGAAGCGACCGATCCTGTCGGATCTACGTGAGAGCGGGAACCTCGAGCAGGACGCTGACCTGGTCATGTTCATCTACCGCGAGGAGTACTACGAGAAGGACTCCGAGCGGCCGGGAGAGGCCGACATCATCATCGCCAAGCACCGCAACGGCCCGATCGGCGATGTCGTGCTGACCTTCCAGAAGGAATACCCGAAGTTCATGAACTACGCGGGCGACCGCTTCGCTGCGGCGTGATGGCGCGATCGAGCGACAGCTGCGCGCTGGGCATCTGCGACGGGAGCGGCTTCGTCTACGAAGAGGCGACCAACACCGCGTTTCCATGCCGCTGCCGCCCGCAGATCGTGGCCCGCGCAAAGGCACGAAGCCTGTCCGCCGTGATTCCGAAGCTCTACCGGGACGTGGCGTTTGAGCGACCTCCGGTGACGGACATCGATCCCGGCGTTGTCAGCGCGGTCAGGCGCTTCGCCGAGTCGATCGACCAACGGCTCGATGCCGGCCGTGGCCTCTGGTTCATGGGGCCGGTGGGGACCGGGAAGACGACGCTCGCGATGCTCGTCTCGAAAGCGGCGATCAGCGCCGGTCGCTCGGTCGCGATCTACTCGCTCCCCCGGCTCTTGAACGAGATCCGCGAGACCCACCGCTTCGAGCGCTCGCATCTGAATCTGCTCGATCGGCTGGCGGCGGTCGACCTGCTGCAGATCGACGACGTCGGTGCGGAGCGCACCACCGACTGGGTCCTCGAGGAGCTGTACTCGCTCGTCAACGCGCGATACCAGGACGGGCGGTCGATCATCATCACGACCAACATCTGCGACCGAACCGCGCTGTGCGAGCAGATCACCGAGCGCACCGTCTCCCGTCTGATCGAGATGTGCGACCAGATCCCGTTGCAGGGCTACGACCACCGGATGGATCTGCGCTCCGCCTGACGGCGGCTCAAGCTGAAGGGTGGTCTAGTCGGCGACGTGCTCGACGGACCCGCGCCGCAGCACAGATCCGTCGAGCAGCCCGAGGTTCTTATCCCCTCGCCTTGGCCGGGCCGGGCTAGTACGGGGTGAAGGTGCCGGTGAGTTTCCAGTAGCCCGTGTATCCGTCGAATGGGCCGCCGTGTACTTCGGTGTGCCAGGCCAGGGTGTAGTGATGTGTTCTGGCGTTGTAGGTGCCGTAGACGGTGTTGCCCTGAACGAACGTCTGTTTATTCCATTGGGCTTCGAGGTGTCTCAGATGGCCGGTGATGGTGTCACCTGAGAGTGAGAATGATGGTGCTTCGGTGGTGATGACGCCGAAGAGGATTCCGGTGAAGTCGGTTGGCGTGATGATCGAGTTCGCGCGGGAGTTGCCGTGCTTGTCGAACGCGGGTGAGGGCGCGTTTTGTGCGACTCCGCTGCGGATACCGCCGCCGACACCGGAAAGGATCGTCGTATAGGACTTGTTGGCGGCTTTGGAGTAGGGGTTGTCGAAGAAGCCTCCGCCTGGGGTTCCCATCCGGATGTATGAACCGGGGCCGATGTGGAAGACGCCGTTGAGTTCTTGCGCGGCGAGCGCCGGGGCGGCGGCCACGATCGGGACGACCGCTGTGACTATCGCGGCGATCAGCCGCAGTTTGAGGCGATTGGTCATGTGACTCCTTGGTTGACAGGGTTCAGGACGTTCGGTCGGCCGGGGTCAGCGGCGCCGCGTCTGCGGCGGGTACCGCCGACCAGCGCGAGCACGATCACGATTAGGCCGGGAAGCAGGAAGAACCATGGGAACAGCCGGAACGAAGGCAGCGAAGAGATCGCCTGGTAGTTGCCGATGTTGTTGCTCATCGCGGCGATCATCGGGGTCATGTCGTTGAGGATGTGAACCCAGTTGGCGTCGAGCGTGTTCAGCGCGGGGTAGCGACCGTGGATCTCGGCGGCGCTCACGTCCGCGTGGCGCAATGCTGGGAGCAGCTGCAGCTGCACGAGGCCCTGGCCGACGGCCATCTCACTGAAGTAGCTCTGGATGCGGCGCAGGTGATGATGCGTCTCGATCGTCTTGAAGGTGCTCATCATCTGCGCGCCTTTGGGGGCACGCGAGAACAGCTGGATGGCGACCGGAGCGACCACGAGCGCGACCCCGAGGACGACCGCGACCCAGCGCAGCGATCGCCACGCGGCGGCTCGCGCGAGCCCCACCGCTGCCAGGATCAGCAAGATCACGCCCGGGATCACAAAGAACCAGGGGAACAGGCGGAAGCTCGGTAGCGCAGCCATCGCCTGGTAGTCCGGGAGGTTCGCCTGGATCTTGACCAGCATGCCGCCCATATCCGAGTTGACCGCTACCCACTCACGCGCGAACGTGTGGAACTGCGGCGCGACGCGAGCGAGGGTCCTGGCGCCGGCGGACGTCCGGTCCGTCTCGCGGATCGCTTCCTGACCCTGCGTGACCGCGTTGCCGACGTCCCGCATGTCGGCCTGGAACCCGTCGAGGCGGTGGCTGGTCATGAACGGGGTGAAGCTCGTCATCATCGAGGCACCGTCGGGCGCCTTCGAGAACATCCCGAACGCAACCGGGGCGAGGATCATGCCGATGCCGATCACCGCCAGCACAGCCAGCGGCCAGCGTTTGCGCCTGGGCGCCGCCACGCGCGTCACGGGCCTGCCCTCATTCCCATGCTCTCCAAACCAGTGTTCGCTTTCTCGATCGCCGGATCCCGCCCACGGACGCCCGCCGGCCAGCGCGCACCTTACTATATAAACTCAATCAAATTACTTGCAATCCAAGCGACCCGCCCCCCGGCGACTAGCAGACGCTGAACGCTGTGGTCAGCGCCTTGGTGACCGGGACGCTTCGCCCGTGAGCGTGCTTGCGCTTGGTCTGCTTGTAATGGACCTTGACGGTCAGCGTGTGCGTTCCGCGCTTCAGCCCGGCTAGCGACAGGTTCAGCGTGATCGGTACGTGATGCGCGGTGGCGCTGGCCCTGTGGTGCCTCCCCTTGGAACGGAGGTCGATGTAGAACGTGGCATCGGTGAATCTGAGTCGCGCGCCGCTCGCGATCGTCGTCGACTCGAGCGTCACAACGAGCTTCTTCGTGTTCGCCGTGCAGGCCAGGATTGACGGCGTGCCCAGCGTGATCCGCTGGTCACCGACGGTGGCCGTTGTCGAGCTCCGACGCGGCGCGGGAGCCACCGTCGCGTTCGCTGGTGCGCACGGCTGGTAGGTTCCGCCGGAGAGGTTCACGTCGAATAGTGCGCCGGCGATTCCGGCGGCGATGTCGGCGGAGCAGAACTTTGCGGTCGTTTCGCCGTCCTGGGTGT
>Ga0302324_100009289_pt1 | contig 20605 bp, 14 predicted proteins | sample Palsa_T0_1_FD_201949 | JGI IMG/M metagenome (GOLD analysis project Ga0302324, IMG submission 201949) | Peat permafrost microbial communities from Stordalen Mire near Abisko, Sweden - Palsa_T0_1 | ecosystem: Environmental > Terrestrial > Soil > Palsa > Peat permafrost | place: Sweden: Abisko...
GCGATAGACGCGAGGGAAGATGGCGGCGGCGATGACGATGGACGCGGGGCCTCCGGCTAGGAAGAGCATTAGGGCCAGGACTGCGGCCGGGAAGCAGAGGAAGAAGCCGGAGAGCAGTTCGGAGAAGAGCGGGATGGGGCTACGGGGCTTGATGGCGGCGGCAAAACCTAGGAGGAGGCCAGGGATCCAGCCGGCTAAGAGGCCTAACGAAATGAGCCGGATGGTGGCGGGGGCGCGGGCGGCGATTAGTTGGCCTACGGGTTGGTTGAGGGAGGTTGAGACGCCCAAGTCGCCTTGCGCGGCATTCTTGAGGTAGTTGAGATAGAAGGTGCCAACGTTCTGTTCCCCCGCACGGGCTTTGTGGAGGGCTTGGAGGGTGGCGCTGGAGTAGCGCTGGTCTAGGTCGCGTTCATCGGTATCGAAGCCGGGGCCGTAGCGGAGCAAAAGGCACCCTAAGAAGCCGCCTATGGCGAGGGTCAGGAGGAGGATGAAGGCCTCCCGGAGCAGCCTGAGGGTCACTGGACTAGGGGAGACACTACTCCGGCGCGCGCTAGGGTGTAGACGGTGGTCGGACGGTCGCGAGTATCCTGTTTCGCGCGGTACATGCGCTGGTCGGCTTGCGATAGCAGCGTATCGGCATCCAATCCGTCGATGGGGAACACGGCGGCTCCCACGCTAAAGGAAAGCAGGCTGGGTTCGGGGGTCTGGCGGGCGGCATCGGTCGCGACGCGGCGGATTTCGCGGATGCGCTCTTCGAGCACTTCCTTGGTGACGTCGGGCATTATGATGACGAATTCGTCGCCCCCCATGCGCGCGGCGGTTTCAAAGGGGCGGCAGATTTCGCGTAGGCCGGTGGCCACGTAACGGAGCACGGTATCGCCCTGGGGGTGGCCGAAGCGATCGTTGATGAGTTTGAAGCCGTCGAGGTCGCAGACTACGATGGCCAGATTGACGCCGCGGTCCTGGCAGAGCTTGAGCGCGTTGTTGAGGGCGATGAAGAGCAGACGCGCGTTGGGGAGGTTGGTGAGGTAGTCAATGGTGGCGGAGGTTTCGACTTGGCGGTACTTCAGGGCGTTATCGATGGCCATCGAAACTTTGAAGCTGACGGCGAGGAGGATGCGGAGATTATCGGTGGAGAAAGCGTCGCGCTCCTGGCGGTAGAGGGTCATGACGCCGATGGTTCCGTTGACACCGGCGAGCGGGACGGCGAGCGCGGAGCGTAGGGTGGAGAATTTCTGGGGATCGTTGAGATAGCCGGCTTCGACGGAGGGATTGCCGTTGAGCATGGGCTTGCCGTTCTCCGCGACCCAGCCGGAGAGTCCCTCGCCGATGGGAATTTCCAGCGAGGAGAAGAGCTTGAAATTTTCGCCGTTGACGTATTCGGGGATGAGGCGCTGGTCGCGGCGGATATAGACGGCGATGGAGTCGTAAGGGATGAGGCGCTTGAGGCGGACACCGACGACAGAGAGTGTTTCGCTGAGGCTGAGGGAGTTGCCGAGGTCCTGGGTCAATTCGTAGAGCGTCTGGACTTCCTGGCGGGCGGCGGCGATGGAGATGAGGGGATCGTGGGAGTCGTTCGCAACGAAATCGGGAGAGGCCGCGGGGGTTTCGAAGCCGGTGGCGGGCGCGCTGCCACGTTCGATTTTCATATCGGTATCTAGCCGGACGGCGGCGCTATAGGGCTGCGCGAGGGCTTTCCGTTCGAGTTCACGGTAACAGCTTTGTAGGAGAGAGACGACCTCGGGGTCGAAGGCTTTGCCGGATTCGGAGGCGACGATGCGCATGGCTTCATCGAGGGGAAGTGCGCGGCGGTATTGGCGGTCGGAGGCGAGCGCGTCGAGGCAATCGACGGCGGAGAGGATGCGGGCGCCGACCGGGATATCGGTGCCGCGTAGGCCGGCGGGGTAGCCGCTGCCGTCCCACTTTTCGTGGTGCGAGAGAACGATGGGGACGACGGGATAAGGGAATTGGACGCGTTCGAGGATCTGGGCGCCGACGACGGGATGGATCTTCATCTTCTCGAACTCTTCCGGCGTAAGTTTGCCGGGCTTCGAGATGATGTGTTCCGGGACGGCGAGCTTACCGATATCGTGAAGCAGGGCTGCGGCGCGAAGGGATTGAAGGCTGGTATCGTCGAGGCCCATCCGTTCGCCGATTTCGAGAGCGTAGATGCGGACACGGCGGAGGTGGTCGTGGGTGGTGTGGTCTTTGGCTTCGATCGCGAGCGCTAGCGCTTCGATGGTGCGCAGATGGAGACCGGCCATTTCCTCGACGTGTTTCTTTTCGTCCTCCAGCCGCTGGAGGTAAGCCTTATATGCGTGGTAGATGATGTAGACGATGGGTACTAAGACGAGCGAACCCTGCCAATCCATGGCCTCATCGAGCAGAGTGGCGAGCCATGCGATCGCAGCGCCACCTATGTAATAAGGAAAGCACCAGAAGTAGCACTCCAGCCAGACGCGGCTGATGGGACGGATCTCTGTAAGGGCGATGACCGCGGCTACCAGGCAGGTATTCACGAAGAAGTAAGCGCAGGCGGTAGCTAGGACGCGAAGGAGGTCGACATTTTCACTGGCGCCGGCGAAATGAAATTCGAAGACGCGGCGGGCCATCACTATGGATAGGCAGGTAGCGGCCAGACTGAAGGCCACGCGTACGACGCGAATGGGAAATTTGGGTTTCCAGCAACATTGGATGAGCGTGCCGATGAAGCCGATGACCAGGGTTTCGCTCTCGCTTAATTGCACGAGGCTGATGAGGAGGAAGAGGGAGGTCACCGACATGGTGCCGGTGATGGAAGGCAGACTTACTTTGAGGCCCGAACAAAGAGCCGCAATAAGGAGATAACAGATAAATCTATAGGTATTGTCGTAATGCCAATTGGCGACACCGAGAATGAGAGAGCACAGGCCAAGAGCGACGACTAAACCTATATAGAATTTGGCCCTTAGCGGCATGGAACGGACCTATCGTAACATGACTCACAAATAGGGATACCGCTAACGTCTACTTAAGTGTGTACCGAAAAATAGGACGAGCGAATATGAAATCCGCTCGTTTGGCCAACTTTACGATAAGAATGAGGAAAGGACTAGGAGCCCCAGACGATGGAGCCGACGGCCTTTTTGGAATTTGTGTTCATGGCTACTTTTCCTCCCCTGTCAAGATTGAATCGCTAGAAACGGCGTTTCCGCCCCACACAGCATTGCCACCCCAGACCGCGTTTCCGCCCCAGACCGCATTGCCACCCCACACGGCGTTTCCGCCCCAGACCGCATTCCCACCCCAAACCGCGTTGCCACCCCAGACGGCATTCCCACCCCAGACCGCGTTGCCACCCCAAACCGCGTTGCCGCCCCAGACGGCATTTCCGCCCCAGACGGCATTGCCACCCCAAACCGCATTCCCACCCCAAACCGCGTTGCCGCCCCAGACGGCGTTGCCTCCCCACACGGCGTTTTGGCCGGGGATGAGGACCGAACCGCCCCACACCGCATTGCCACCCCAGACGGCGTTACCGCCCCAGACAGCGTTGCCCCCCCAAACGGCGTTCCCGCCCCAAACCGCATTGCCACCCCAAACCGCGTTACCTCCCCAGACGGCGTTTTCGCCCCATCCGGTATTGGCGGTCCAGACCGCTTGAGAACTGTCGGCCAAGTAGATATTTCCGTCCGCGCCGCGGACGACCATGGGAGACATGGCGAAACCGTTTGCCACGTCGGTGCTTTGAAGAGCCGCCCAGATGTCGAGGTATCCAGCGCCAACGGTGAAGATATCGCTTTGATCGACGAAGGTGCCGCCGCCGGAGGGATCGGTGTAAACGCTGACGCGCGTAAAGTCCTTACGCGCGGTCTTCATCAGAGTCGCCTTGACCTGGTCGGGCGTGAGATTCGGATTCTGTTGCAGGAGCAGGGCGGCGGCGCCACTTACGACGGGGGTCGCCATGCTGGTGCCGCTCAGGCGCAGATAGTCGGCGGAAACATCGCTCGATCCGTTAATTTCGTAATCGGAATTGGTGACGTTGTTCAGCGACTCCCCGGCGAGGGTTGAACCGGGGGCTTTGGCAGAAATCATTTGATTGCCGGGCGCCACGAGGTCGGGCTTGACGATGTTATCGCCCATGGTCGGCCCTTTGGAGCTGTAAGTGGCGATCTGATCGTCGGAAGTGGCGATGGTGCCTTCCGTCTTCATCGCGCCAACGGTGATGACGGTCGGGTCATTGCCGGGGGCGGTGATGGTGCCGTAGCCTTTATTGCCGATAAAATCGTTGCGGCCGTAGTTGCCGGCAGCCACTACTACGACGATGCCATTTGCCCAAGCCCTTTCGACAGCATGGCAGAGCGGGTCGATGCCGAAGCTTTCGTACACGGGGCGGCCGACCGAGAGATTAATCACGCGGATGTTGTATTGCTGGCGAAGCGCGATTGCCCGGTCGATGGCGGAGATGATGGATCCGTCGGTGCCCATGCCGGACGCGTCGAGAACTTTCAAGCTGATAATGTTTGCGCCGGGGGCGATACCGTTGAAGGTGCGGGTAAAGTTGCTGCCGGTTGAACTGGCGCCGGAGCCGGCCAGGATGCCGGAGACATGCGTGCCGTGACCGTAAAAGTCAGTAGCTGTGGCGTCGCCAGGAACGAAAGATTCGCTGTAGACGATGCGCGAGGCGAGGTCGGAGACCGGGCTGACGCCGCTATCGATTACCGCGATGCCAATTCCCTTACCACTGAACTGATAGTTGGCGGCGATATTCGCCGAGACAGCCTTCGATGCAACGTCGAGCATCGCGTAATTTACGCGATTTGCGGACACATAAAGAACCTGATCGTTCGAAGCAAGGCTTGCGATCGAGGATGCCGGTATGTGATACAGCCCGGCATTCGCCGAAACAAGGACGTTCTTTAGCGTTCCACCATACTGTGCGACTAACTGGTGTTGAGCCGTGGCAGGCGGTTGGCCGAACTGGACGATGACATCGACGCTGTCGGACGAAGTCAAAGTTTGAAGCTCGGCGGCTACTTTGACTGCACCACTTAGTTGGACTGCCAGGAGACTCAAAAACCCTAACAACAAGTATTTGCGCATACTCTCTCGGGGCCAGAATAGTACAAGGGGTAGATGAAGTACCAGAAAATTCCGCAAATTCTTTTGAATTATTTAAGAAAAAAAGGATATACCTCCTTTTTATTTAGTTATATATCCACCCTTAGATATAGACGTAATGGGTTACCTAAGTAAACTCATTGAGAATCGCTAACTATCGATTTAAGAATCAGTTACATTAAGATAACAGCGCATTTTGCGGCGCCGATGAGGCTCGCCTGATCATTCAGTATCACCAAAACAGGGATATGCTCTAGTGTTTGATGCATACGCCCTTTCTCACGGAATGATAGTAGAAATGTACCCTGTTTCAATTGGCCCAGGATACGCGGGGCAATACCTCCGCCGAGGTAGATTCCACCGCGCGCCATGAGCTTGAGAGCGAGGTTGCCGGCCTCGGCTCCGTACAAGGAAACGAAAAGGTCGAGCGCCATGGCACAAAGCTCTGATTCTGAATGGATTGCGGCGTGCGCGATCGTGGCGGAGCGGTCGCCGTTCCGGAGCCGTTCGGTGAGCCAGGAAGGCTCTTCTCCGCGGCCGGTATCGCGGAAGAACTCGTAGATATTCAAGAGGCCGGGACCTGAAAGAACGCGCTCCCAACTGACGTGATTCCAGCGCTTCAATAAGTAATTCAGTAAATGAATTTCTAAAGCATTTCTCGGTGAGAATGTTACGTGTCCTCCTTCCGACGCGAAGGGCCGATAGGACTTTCCGTCCCAAAACATGCCGGCTTCGCCAAGGCCGGTTCCAGCTGAAATTACCCCGGCATTGGCCTCATGGCAGGGTGTGCCGGGCTGGAGGATCGCGAAATCCTGGGGCTCGAGAGCGGAGATGCCGTAGGCGTTGGCTTCGAGGTCATTGATCAGGGAGCAGGGAGCGCCGACGCGGGCTGCTATTTCGGAAGAATCGAGTGCCCAGGGAATATTTGTCGGGTGGGATTTGCCATCGGCGACGGGGCCCGCGACGCCGAAGCAGCAATAATCGATCTGCGCCGGTTCGTGGGCGAGGAAATCGAGGGCGATTTCGGAGAGGCCGGGATATTTCTGGCTCGGATAATCGGCCTGACGGATGGGCCGCAGGGGGGAGGAATGGGGGTCGAAGATGGCAATGCGCGTATGGGTGCCACCGATATCGCCGGCGAGAATCATGTTTCGCTCCTTCATGATGGGTATATCAGAATGCAGATAAAACTGGTTCGAATGATGATACTCCGGCCGCTGGGCCGGGATATGCTGCGCACCAGTTTGACGCTGATGGCGGTGGCGTTGGGAGTGGCGGTTGTGATCGGGATCGAGCTGGCGGGGGATGCGGCGGCAGGGTCCTTTCAATCGTCGCTGACTACGATTGTAGGCAAGACGGATTTGCAGATCTCGGCGAATGGAGGGCTTGACGAAGGCTGGGTGGGAACGCTGGCGCGCCTGCCTTTGAATGCGCGGTTTTCGCCAGTGATGGAACGCGGCGTGACGATTGAGGGGCGCGGCGTAGCCACGCTTTACGGAGTAGATGCGTTGGGGCTGGGCGATACGGAGGCGGTTATCGCGGGCGCTCTGGCGCGTCGTTTGGGGGTGGGCACGGGCTATTCGCTCCGGATAGTGTTCGGAAATGAAGGGAAGGCGGTGAAGATTGCCCGCGTTTTGGACGATGCCAAGGATGCGGAGTTTCTCGTGATGGATATCGCCGCGGCGCAAGCGGCGTTTCGGGAATACGGAAAGTTGGACCGAATCGAGGTATCGGTTTCGCCGCGAGAGGATTTCGACCGGGCTGAAAAGGCGGTCCGCGCGGCGCTGCCGGTGGGATACCTCGTGGATAAGCCGGGGGCGCATAGTAACGAGAATCAGCGGATGCTGCGGGCGTTCCGCTGGAATTTGCGCGTGCTGAGCTACATCTCGCTGGTGGTAGGCGCGATTCTGATTTACAACACGATCTCGATCAGCGTGGTACGGCGGCGGGTGGAGATCGGGATTTTGCGGGCGCTGGGAGCGGCGCGGACGGCGGTGTTCGCGATGTTCATGCTGGAGGCGCTGATGTTCGGCCTCGTGGGATCGGCGTTGGGGATCGGGCTGGGGCGGGTGATGGCTGAGGGATTGGTTGGGCTGATCTCGGTGACGGTGAACGCGCTGTACACCAGTAGCAGACCCACCGCCATCGCGTTGACCTGGCAGACGGCGGCGATGGCGGCTGCGTCCGGACTGTTAGTGGCGCTCGGGGCGGCATTTGGGCCGGCTCTCGAAGCGATGAAAGTGAGTCCGCAGGAGGCCATGGCGAGGGGATCGAGAGAGCGGTATGTTGCGCGGCGAACGGGACGCTACCTGGCTTTCGCGGTGGTTCTGGGCGCGGCAGCATATATTGCGGCGCAACAGGAGCCGTGGAACGGCAGCCCGATCTTCGGCTACCTTTCGGTGGTTCTGGCGATTGCGGCGGCGGGGTTGGTGGCTCCTGCGTTGACGATCGTTGTGGTCGCGGTGGGCAGGCGTGCGATCCGGCGCGTGCTCGGCGTCGGGGGATTGATCGCCGCGCAGGGCCTGGTGAGTTCGCTCGGCAGGACATCGGTTGTGGTGGCCGCACTGGGGACCGCGATCGCGATGATGGCCAGCGTGGGAATCATGGTGGGAAGCTTCCGGGAAACGGTAGTGGTTTGGCTGGATACGCAACTGCGGGCGGATATTTACATGCGGGCGGTTGGCCCGGCTGGTCCCGGAGTTTTTCCGCCGATTTCGCCGACGGCGGCCGGCCTGGTGCGCAGCGTTCCGGGAGTGGAAGCGGTGGATGTGTTTAGCGGCATGGAGATCCGATACGGAGGCTCGCGTTCCGCGCTGGGCGGAGAGGATGTGGATCTATTGCTGCGTTATGGGCGGTTCCGGTTCCTTTCAGGGGAAGACCGGGACTCGATTATTCGGTCACTGAAGGGACAGAATCGCGCGGCCGTGACGCAGGCCTTCGCCAATAAATACAAGTTGCGGGTAGGGGATAGAGTGGTGCTGCCGTTGGGGGATGCGCGACCGGAATTTACGGTTGCGGGGATCTACTTCGACTACGCGAGCGAGCGCGGGTTTTTGACGATCGACCGCGCGGTGCTGCTGAGGTATTTGCCGGACGCTGCGCCGACGAATCTGGCGATCTACCTGAACCCAGGAGTTGACCGGGATGCGGTGTTGCGGGCTGTGCGTCAGAAGACGGCAGCGTTAGGCGTGGAATCGTCGCCGAATGAAGTGCTGCGGACGGAAGCGGTGAAGATCTTCGACCGGACGTTCGCGGTGACTTGGGCGCTGGAGGGAGTCGCGATCATTGTGGCCATGCTGGGCGCCGCGAATTCGCTGCTGGCGATGGTACTGGATCGGCGGCGCGAGTTCGGATTGCTGCGCTATCTGGGAGGAGCGGCTGAACAGATCCGGCGGACGGTTCTGGTGGAGGCGGGGTTGGTGGGTTTACTGGCGAATCTATTGGGGCTGGCGCTGGGGTTCGCGCTTTCGTTGGTGCTGATTTATGTGATTAATGTGCAGAGTTTCGGCTGGAGCATCCAGTTCCATCCGCCGGTGTTCCTGCTCTCGGGAGCCTTGCTGCTGGTCTGGTGTGTCACAATTGTAGCTGGCATCTATCCCGCGCTGGTTGCTTCGCGCACCGATCCGATGGATGTCATCCACATCGAATAGCCCAACCGAAAACCAAAACACTACTCATGAGCTCTCACTCCACCCGCAATATCGCCATCATCGCCCACGTCGATCACGGAAAGACGACGCTGGTCGATGCCATGTTGAAGCAAAGCGGCATCTTCCGCGCCAACGAAGAAACCGCCGACCGCATGATGGATTCCAACGATCTGGAGCGCGAGCGCGGCATCACGATTCTGTCGAAGATCACGGGCGTTTCGTACAAAGAGACCAAGATCAATATTGCCGATACGCCGGGCCACAGCGATTTCGGCGGCGAGGTAGAGCGGGCGCTGAAGATCGTCGACGGCGTGATGCTTCTGGTCGACGCGAGCGAAGGGCCGCTGCCGCAGACTCGTTACGTGCTGATGAAGAGCCTGGAACAGCACCTGAAGCCGATTGTGGTGATCAACAAGATCGATCGTCCGGATGCGCGGATTCAGGAAGTGCTGAACGAGATTTACGACCTGTTCATCGATCTGGACGCAACTGAGGATCAGCTGGATTTTCCGGTGCTGTACACGATCGGCAGAGACGGAATCGCGAAAGCTTCGCTGGACGATCCGTCTACAACGCTGGAACCTTTGTTCGAAGCCATTATCAAGCACATTCCGCCGCCGAAGGGCGATCCGGAAGCGGTGCTGCAGATGATTGTGGCGAACCTGGATTACAGCGATTATCTGGGCCGGCTGGCGATCGGGCGCGTGGTGAACGGAACGCTGAAGTATGGCGATGAAATCGGGATCGTGAAGCTGGACGGTTCGCTGCAGAAGACCAAGATTACGAAGCTATTTTCGTTCGCGGGCCTGAAGCGAGTGGACGAGACGATCGGTTACCCTGGCGATATTCTCGCGATCGCAGGCGTAGAAGGCATCACGATCGGCGAGACGGTGACAAGCCCAGAGACTCCGAAAGCGCTGCCGAAGATCCAGATCGATGAGCCGACGATTGCGATCACGATGATGATCAACACGTCGCCATTCGTGGGCCGGGAAGGCAAGCTGGTTACGTCGCGCAATATCAAAGATCGCCTGGACAAAGAGCTATTGACGAATGTTTCGATCCGCGTGGAGCATGCGGGCGGGCCGGACGCTTTCAAGATCATGGGCCGCGGGGAACTGCAACTCGCGATTCTGATCGAAATGATGCGCCGCGAAGGCTACGAGCTGATGGTGGGCAAGCCGGAGATCATCACGAAAACGGTGGATGGGAAGCTGCAGGAGCCAGTCGAGATGCTGGTGATCGATTGTCCGGAAAACTTCCTGGGCGTGGTGATGGAAAAGATGGGCGTTCGCAAGGGCAAGATGTCGAAGATGGTGAACCACGGGTCCGGACGTGTGCGCCTGGAGTTTCACATTCCTTCGCGCGGGCTGATCGGGCTGCGGAGTGAGATTCTGACCGATACGCGCGGTACGGCGATCATGAACTCGCTGTTCCACGGGTATCAGGACTGGATGGGGGACATTCCGTCGAGGCCGACGGGGTCGCTGGTTTCGGATCGCTCAGGCAAGGCGACGGGGAACGCGATCTTCAATTTGCAGGAGCGCGGCGAGATTTTCATTAGTCCGGGCACGGAAGTTTACGAGGGCATGATTGTGGGCGAGAACGCGCGCTATTCGGACCTCGACGTGAATATCGTGAAGGAGAAGAAGTTGACGAATATGCGGTCATCGAGCGCGGATGAAGCGATCCGGCTGGTGCCGCCGCGTTTGATGAACCTGGAGCAGGCCATTGAGTTTATCCGCGATGATGAGTTTGTGGAAGTCACGCCGCAATCGATCCGGCTGCGGAAGAAGGTTCTGCAGCAGAATCAGCGGTAAAATCGTTTCAGCGATGACCATCACTTTGGAGCTTCCACCCGAAGCTGAGGCATATCTTGCCGCTCGGGCACAGGCGGATGGATTGCCTCTCTTGAGCAGTTCCTCAAGAAGCTGCTCGAGCGCGAGGCAGCTGGCTTGGTTCCGAGTACGCGCCCGTTTAGCGGTAAAGAGAAGGCCGAAGCACTTGAAGCGTGGGTGAAGAGATTTGCGAGAGGTCTGCCGCTCCTTTCGCTCGAAAATATTAGCCGCGAAGAGATGTATGAGCGAGACTAGGTCTTGGCGATCCTTGTCGATAGTAATGTTCTAGTTTTTCTGGTTCAACAGGAACATCCCTGGCATGAGGAGTCCAAGAGAGCCTTGAAATTCTTTCTTTCGACCGAGGACCAAGTGATAGTTTTTCTTCAAAACATTGAAGAGTTTTGGAACGCCTGCACTGAGCCAGCCGATAAGAACGGCTTAGGCCTTTCGGTGACAGAGTCCGAGCGCCGCCTCGGCGAACTCGAGCTGATTGTGACTCTCTTACCGGACGCGACCGCCACCTATCAGCAGTGGCGGCGACTTGTCTTGCAACACGAAGTGAAAGGCGTTGAAGTACACGACGCTCGGCTTGCGGCAGGTATGATCGTTCACGGAATTACCCGCATTCTCACCTACAACCCCAAAGACTTCAAACGTTATCGGGAAATCATAGCTATTCACCCGCGGAGGTTGGTTAGCAACGATGGTTAAGTCTTGCGCGTTGCGGGCAAAGTAATGGCGCTTTCCGTTCATGTTATTGGCGGGGGCCTAGCGGGGACTGAAGCTGCGTTTCAACTCGCTGAGCGGGGCGTGCGCGTGGTGTTGTTTGAGATGCGGCCCGTGCGGACTACGCCCGCTCACCAGACGGATCGGTTCGCCGAGCTGGTTTGCAGCAACTCGCTGAAATCGGACCAAGCGCCTTCGGCTTCGTGGTTGTTGAAGGAAGAATTGCGGCGGCTGGGGTCGCTTGCAATGAAGGCGGCTGAGGCCGCGCGGGTGCCGGGCGGGCATGCACTAACAGTGGATCGTGAGATCTTTGGCGAAGAGATTACGCGGGCCATGGAAATGCATCCGCTGATCGAGGTGCGGCGGGAAGAAGTTTGCACGATTGATCCGCAGGCGATTACGATCATTGCGAGCGGGCCGTTGACAAGCGCGGCGCTGGCAGCGGAGATCGGGCGGATTACCGGGTCAGAGCGGCTCTACTTTTACGACAGCATCAGTCCGATTGTGGATGCGGAGAGCGTTGATCTTTCGATTGCGTTCCGGGCATCGAGGTATGGGAAGTCGCTCGACGGGACCGACGATTATTTGAATTGCCCGATGAATCGCAACGAGTATGAGAGGTTCGTGGCTGAGTTGCTGGCGGGACAGGCGGCGGATGCGCACATCGCCGAAGATGCGACACCGTTTTTCGAATCGTGCTTGCCGATCGAGGAGATCGCGCGGCGGGGTAAGGAGACCTTGCGGTTCGGGCCGATGAAGCCGATGGGGCTGGACGATCCGCGGACGGGCCGGCGCCCCTATGCGGTCGTGCAACTTCGGCAGGAGGACTTACGCGCGGGCAGTTGGAACATCGTAGGGTTTCAGAATCACTTGAAGTTCGGCGAGCAGCGGCGGATTTTTCGGATGATTCCCGGGCTCGAGAAGGCGGAGTTTCTGCGGTATGGGCAAATCCACCGGAACACCTATATCAACGGGCCCGAGCTGTTGACGCCGGATTTGCAGTTGCGGCATGACCGAAGGATTTTCTTTGCGGGACAGATTTCGGGCGTCGAGGGATATGTGGAATCGATCGCGACTGGTTTCATTGCGGGGTGCCTGGCGGCGGCGTTTGCGTGCGGAGAGACGTTGAGGACGTTTCCGCGGGAATCGGCGCTGGGGTCACTTTGCCACTACATTACGGGAGCGAATCCGAAGCACTATCAGCCGGCTAACATCGCGATGGATCTGTTCCCTGAAGTTGCGGGCTTTCAGCATGACAAGAGAGCGCGGCATGTGGAGATCTGCCGGCGGGCGCTCGGCGCAATCGAGGGCTATTGTCATGCCACAGTCTGAACTGGAGTTGCGGATCGACGCGTTTCAGGAGGAACTGCAGCGGCAGAACGTTTCGGCGCACACGCTCAAGGGTTATGGCGGGGACTTGCGGGATTTCCTAGAGTACTTTACGCCGCCGGGAGAACAGCCGCCCGGGCCGAATGAGATCGATGTTCTGAAGATGCGCGAGTGGATGGCGAACCTGCACGCGAAGGGGAATTCGGCGGTGTCGATCCGGCGGAAGGTTTCGGCGCTGCGGATGTTCTTCAAGTTTCTAACGCGCGAGGGACATGCGCGCATGAATCCGGCTAAGTTGGTGCGGCTGCCCAAAGCTCCGAAGAAGCTGCCGCTGGTGATGACTGCCGAACAGACTAGCGGGCTGCTGGATGAGGTGAGTAAGGATGAGAGCGTTCCACATCCCAAGCGGGATCTCGCAATGTTGGAGCTGCTCTATGGCAGTGGCTTGCGCGTGAGCGAGTTGGTGGGGCTGGATCTACAAGATATCGATCATGCGGATCGGTGGCTGCGGGTACGGGGTAAAGGTAGGAAGGAACGGCAGGTCCCTTTTCCGGGTAAGGCGGCGGAGGCGCTGCGCGCATATCTGATGAAACGGCATGCACAGCCGGGAGAGACCGGCGTGTTCGTGAATCATCAGGGGCGAAGAATCAGTACGCGGGGAGTGGCGAAGATCGTGAAGTATTACGCGCGGACCATCGCGGGCGATGCCGAGATTCATCCCCATAGCTTCCGGCATGCTTTCGCAACGCATCTACTGGGAGATGGCGCAGATCTTCGGGCAATTCAGGAACTGCTCGGGCATGCGCGGCTTTCGACAACGCAAAAGTATACGCAGCTATCGTTGACTGAGCTGATGGCCGTGTACGACAAGGCGCACCCCAAGGCCCACTAACGGTTATTGTTACGCGATCTGACGCCGCCGCCGATTAGCCCTAGGTCCGCCAGCGCGCAGATGACTAACGCGACGAGGTAAAGGCCCTCCGGCTGGTTGCCGGTGTTTATGATCACGGCATAAATTAGCGTAGTGAGCGGGAGGAAGAAGAAGCCGAGCAGCGGCAGTAGGAAGCCGTGCCTGTAGGGCCGGTTCAGATAGCTCGTGAAGAAAAAGAGAAAAGCCAGAATGAGGCGAGGGAAGGCGATTCCGAGAATCAGGAGCAAGCAGGGCATAAGTGATTCTATTAGAACTTACCCTGTGTGCGATCGGCTAATTTCACTGTCGTTAAGAACTACCAGACCATTCCCATTTCCAGCGTATAACTGCGCGGCGTAACAAAGTGTGTTCCGCTGAAGGTCGAAAGGAAGTTATACAGTGCAACCTTGTTCGTGATGTTCGTGGCCGTCAGGCGCAACGTGAAGCGAGGCCGCTCCGTGTGGAAGAGATCATCGATTCCGGCGCCGACGTCGAAGAGGTTTCGCGGAGCTACGCGGGGCGGATTGTGATCGTCGTTCTCGGTTCCTGGCGCGGGGATTTTGAGTAGCGTTGCCGCGGCGATTCCGTTGCAACTGGTGATCGGCGAATTTAGTGTTGCGTAGGTGGATCCGCAGTGGAAGCCGATTGAAGCCTGCTCGTCGCCGTTGAGGGCATAGGCATCGGCAAGAGTGCCTACGCTGCCCGCAACCTCGCCGCTGTCGTAGCGCCACGTGAAATCGATCCAGGGACTGTTCTTCTTGCGCTGGTAGCGCAGATTGGTGGTCTGCTGAAAGGCCTGATCGTGATCGATGCGGAAGACGCCGGTATCGAGCGGCGAGTTGAAAAGCAGGCCACCATTTTCGGGTCCGAAGAAGCGCGCGCGCGTATGGCCAAGGACCATATAAGCACTGAAGCCTTTGGTTTCCGTGAACGTGACCTTCGTGGAAAGGCCATCGATCTTCGATTTGTGCCACTCAATGGGAAAGGTAATCGGCGTGTTTAGGAGGGTGTCGAAGTCGAAAGCGTTATGCGTGTACTTCCAGATGTAGCTGACATCCACGAGAATGCGCTTCGTGATGGTCTGCTGAAAGCCGGCGTTGTATTGGTCGCGGCGGCCGGGTTGCAGGGGCGTCGATCCGAAGGCGCCAAACGCGTTCGAAGCTAGACCGCCGCCGCCGGTGCCGCTGGAGAGAATCAGTCCTTCGTTATAGGGTGTTTCGAAGAATCGCGAGTAGGCAAGGCGAAGGACGGTGCCTGTTGACTTGATTTGGTAAGAAGTGCCGATGCGTGGTTCGATGCCGTGTTGCGATACCAGGCCGTAATATGTGTCGGCGCGCAAGCCGGCTTGAATGCCAAAGTTCTTGAAGTTGACCGAATCTTCAATATAGAAGGCCTCCTCCTTGATATCGGTGTGGCCATGGAAGTTGAACAACTGGCCGGAGCGAGTGAGGTCGTAGGGAATCAAGCCAGGCTCCAAGCCAGGATTCGGAACATATCCTGCGCCGGCGCAATTAGCGGGGTTAATTAGCTTGGGATTGGTGACGACCCCGCCGGTAGACGTGAGGCAGACAGGGTTGAAGGTTGGGTCGGTGATACCAAGGTCAAAGCCTTCGGTTAAGAAGTAGTGCTGAACCTGAAATCCGGCCTTAATGTTATGAATGCCGTGAACGCTGGAAAGATCGGCTTTGAAGCCCAGATTGCCGAGAGTGCGCTGCTGTCTGAGGGTGGCGGGCAAGTCGGAACTGATGTTGGCGGAGGGAAAGTACTGCACTTCATCGTGCCGGAAAAATGGGCTGACGGTGATGGAAGTCGAAGCACCAAAGGTGTGTACCCAGCCCGGAGCAATGTTGAAGGTACGGATTTGCTGCCGCTGGTCCTGCCCGGCTTCTTCTTGGATGTAAGTATTAGGAGTTTGAAACCAGGCACGCGAGAAGAATAGGTTGAAGTGCAGGCTATCGAACTCGGTGGGTTGATAGTCAAGGCGGTCGAAGTATGTTTCGTTATTTCCGCGGTCATGATGAGGCGCGAATTCCGGACTGTCGAGGTACCGGCCCGAACGAACGTTATTGGCGACCAGGAAGTTGCCGAGTTTACCCTTGCCAACGCCCCAGCTGAATTCCTCACCGTAGGTTCCAAAGGAGCCATACTCCGTGGAGAGGCTTCCGAAAGACTTTGGAATGCCCATACCGGACTTGGTGATCGCGTTGATCACAAGGCTGGTTTTATCTCCATATTCCGCGGGCGGCGCGCCGGCGATCACTTCCATGGTTTGGAAAGCGTTGAGCGGCATCGAAGTCGAAAAGAGCTTGCTTTGCTGATCGGTGACGGGCTGGTTATCGACCTGAAAGCCAGTTTCCGCGTGGTCGCCGATGGGGTGGAAGGAGCTATTGGAATCCGCCACCACGCCCGGGGTCGCCAGAGTAATCGCGTCGCTGAGCCCGGAGGTGGAACCGGTGGGAAGCTTATTGAACGTGGAACTATCGATATCCACGTGCGAGGTGGGAATGTTCTGCAGTACGTCGCCGATGTCCGCCGTGACATCGACGGACGTGGCTTTTTCACCGATCTTCAGGACGACCGGGAGCGTAATCGCCACGGTACTGCGAACACTGACATCCTGGTGAAATAGTTCGAATCCACCAGCGTTTACAGTGACGTGATAATTGTTTTGGGGGACATCGCTGAACTTGAACGCGCCATCCGCATCGGCAGTAATGGACTTGGAATATCCGCTAACGGCGTTCTTGATCGCGACGGTGGCGCCGGCAACAGAAGCGCCCGACGGATCCTTTACCGTGCCTTGGATTGTCCCGGAGGACTGGGCCATGGCAGATATGCTCAGAAGCAGGAACAAAAATGAAAAACGCTGAAAATACAATTAAACCTCCCCGATTGGGTTCCCAAATGTTGACGAGAATCCGGACTACGCGGTCCGCCAGCCTCTAAGCAAAGACGGCGAACGGGCGCGGAGGTCCGCGGGTTGATTCGAAATGTATGAATGGGTCGGAGGGTCGCGCTACGGCTTGAACAGTGACGCGAACTTTTGAAATTCCCGGCGCGAATACGTGGACAGCTAAGGCGGGTTGAACGACAGGAAGGTGCGCGATGGCGCAAATGTCGCAACTTCCACCAATGCTTTCCTTGTGGAAATGGGCGGGCGATGCCGCTACGGTCGAAACCAGCAGAGTCGCTGAGATCGCCAGTAGAAGGACGAAGGACCGGAGAAATGAGCGCCCACTAAACATGATCTAAGTGCGATTGTTTCAGTATAGCGCCAAACCGTGAGCGGGCGTTTAAACCCGGTAACCGGCTACGTAACGCTCGAAGTAGGCAAGAGGCAGGCTGGGGTCGACACCCAGGCGCTTCAGTTCGTAAAGATGAAACGGTGGTCCGGCAAATCCGGATTCGGCAAGGACAGCGGTCTGGTAGCCCGACTGTTGCGCGAGGGCTACGGCTTGGGGGCCGACGTCAATGGATCGTCCGTTGGGATAGCAGAAGTGGCTGACTGGAACTCCGGTGGCTGATTCGATGCGCGCTTTTGAAGCGGCGATTTCACTTTCCATTCCTTCTTCGAGCTTCGAGAGGATAGGGTGGGTAGCGGTGTGAGAACCGATGTCCAAACCCTTCCCTGCAAGGCCGCGCAGTTCAGACCATGAGAGTGCGGAGAAACGTTCGGGTACAGTCGGCGGGAGATCCACTTCGAGCGCTGTAGGGAGCCTCGCCAGGACGTCGAGACGGTCGCGATGGTTCATGTCGATCATGGTCTGACAGAAGGAATCGAAAGCGGCCTTCGGACTCTTTAGGTCGAGATGAGCGGTTCCGCCGGGCACCTGGATTTCGGTCTTATGCAGAGGCGTGTTTTCGAGCAGATAGAGAAGATGGTCTGGCCAGAGCCACAACTCGCCGGCCGCGAAGCCTGAGACAACGTAGAGCGTTACTTTGAGCCCAAACTGCTGAAAGACGGGGAAGGCGCGCTCGAAATCACGGTAGCCGTCGTCTACCGTGATGGCGAGGGAGTTCGGCGGTAGCGGCTGGGTTTCACGCGAGGCGGTGGCGAGTTCGGTGAGCGAAATCGGGTGGTAGTGACGACTGAGGTGATCGCACTGTGCTTTGAGGCCTTCCATATCGCCGTAGAAACGGTGATACATGAGGATGCGAACCTTCGCCCGATTGCGGTTGCGGATGATGTCGACCGCTCCCAGCGCATGGGCGGCTCGTTCGGCGATGGATTTAAGGCTCATCGGCTGAAGTGAAAAGCTGAGGTTAGTATCTTGCCGGATTGGTCTAGTTCGGCCTGCGCGTTGAAGGGAAAACGCATGTCGATCAGGGTGACTTGGGTTCCTGAACCGGTTGGGATGACGCTCCAGATCGGGAAGCGGGCGAAATTGGCCAGGATCCGGAAGGGCTCGGTGCGATTCGCTTCATCGATCGGCGAACTGGGTTCCGCCTTGAAGGCGACCTGCGCTTGTTGGGGATTGAAGGATCCAACGAGATTTAGATCGTACATGCGATAAGTAGTGGCGGTTTCGGCGAGACCCTGCCAGCGGAGCGGGTTGGAAGGGTTGGGGAAAGCCGCGACGCGTAGTGCGGGAGCTTCGTCATATTGGCGTGCGTCGAGAATTGCCAAGGCGCGCTGGTGCAGGACGAACCTTCCGCCGTCATAAATGAGAAAAAAGATCAGTGCAAGCCATGGAAAGGCGCGCGAGGGGTAAAGCCGGCGGGTGGGGGCTCCGATTTCTCCGCCTACGAGCTTGGATAAGAGGGGCGCGGCCAGGCAAAGGAAGAAGAACGCGAAAATCCACAGGTCATAGATGGCGCAGATGTCACCGGCCAGCCAGCGGCCGGAAAAGGGCAGCAGCAACCGTTCGCCGTAGTTATTTGTGAGGTCGAGAAGAAGGTGTGATGCGATGCCGATAAGCACCACGAAATAGGCGGGTAGCCAGGGAATGGATGGGCGGTGGGTAAGGCGCAGTCCGAGCAGGAATAAAGCGACAAGAATGGCCGCAAGGACGGGAGCGAAAATCAGAGAGTGAGTGAAGTGGCGATGAAAGTGGAAGTAGTTCAGGCGGCCGCCGGCTAATCCGAGGATATCGATGTCGGGCGCGTTGGCGGCGAGGATCAGTAGGGCAGTGCCGTGCATGGTAACGCGGTTGAGACCGGCCTGGCTGAGGAATAAGCCGGTCAAACTGTGCGTGACATTGTCCAAAGCTTGAGACTACCAAAGGCCAAAAGAAAAAGCGGGACGGGATGTTTTCCCGGTCCCGCTTCTTTGCTTATTACTGACCGGAATTATGCGGCCTTGGGGAGGTCCCGCAGAGGCGGGCGGAGGGTCTTGCGCTTGCTGACTGAAGGCATTCTCAAAACCTTCGAAACGGGGGGCAACGGGCCGGGGAGTGCCTTCTGGATGGCGCCGCCGAAATATTCATCGAGGGGGAAAAGGGCGAAGGGTTTGGTTTCTCGGAAAATGAGGCCCATTTCCTGTTGGATGCGATAGACAGCGTGGAAGAAGTTACCGCGGTCCATATTGAGGCGGCGACAGCACAAACGCCAATCGGCGCCCAGGAGGAAGTGAAACCGGAAAATCCGGAAGTCTTCTTCGTTCAGATTCCGCTTTGCCAGGAGGTAAAAATCGGCCATGTATTCTTCGTCATTGCGGCCCCAAACACGATAACCCTGCGGGCCGGAACATGTCTGAAGCGTGGCACGGCTCAAATGCTTGGGCTTTTCAACGCACTCGCGGAACTTCGATAGGCAGGCGCGGAAGATGCCACGCAATGTGCAGTTACAGGGTTTCGGCGACCCTTTTTTCCTTCGGACGAACTGGCGCAGTCCTATACCTTGGCAGTGCACGCAGGTCATTGACGAAGTTCCTATTGCTTCAGAGCGATTCCATTGCATTTGTCGAATATCCTCTTTGGGGCTCGCATTCGGAGAGCGTAACCCGTTTGTTTAAAGCTGTTCCCAATCTAGTCCGGGGCGAAAAAATGTCAATAAATCGGTGAATAAATTATTTGAATATTTATGTGTACGTACGAATAAACTAACTTAAGTACATTTGTTTGTGAAGCTTAGCACATCGTAAAAAGGTTTCAAGGAAATTGCCTTGAGAGTGTTATAAATCGTACAATTCTGATTACATAAGACCTATTTCTACGGGAAATAGGGGGTATACGACAACGTGACGTTCGAGATCCTGCTATTCAAATTGCGGTCATTGCTAAGAGAAAAAGTGAAAAACGGCGAATTGACCGAGCGGGGGATGGCGCGTGCGACGGGCGTCTCCCAGCCTCACCTGCATAACATTCTAAAGGGAATACGAACATTGCCGCCCGAGCTGGCAGACCAGCTCATCAGCCTTGCGGGTTTGGATCTCCAAAATCTGATTGGGATGAAGCCGTTCGAGGCGGAAGGACCGGCCCTGACTGGCATCGCCGCAGCATCAAATGGAAATTCCTCTGAAATAGAAGGGTTTGTCCCGACAATTGCGGGTCCGGTTGCGGATTATCCCGGTTATCAATTGACGGCCGACGCATCGATGGAGCCACGCTTCCGATGTGGAGACGTCGTGTACTATCAGCAGGGCGCCCGGGAACGCACGCTGCTGGATGCGCGGGCGGCCTACCTGGTGAGTTACAACGGCCGCATCCTCGTGCGATATTTGCGAATGGGAGGCCAGCGGCTCTATCTGGCTTCCGAAGAATCTTTGGCTGATCCGGTACGATGGGATTATGTTTCTTTGACGGACCGGCATATTCTGGAGATTGTCAGGGGACAGATTGTTTGGATTTGCCGAAAAGTGGAAGAGGCTGAAACCGGCGCGCCTGAAGAGACTCGCTGACTCGATTGACGCCCTCGTTGAGAAGGACAATCGCGCCGTCGACTTGGCGCGTAGGATCGAGACCAAGCGCAGTGCTGCGGCGGTGGAGTTGCACACGATCTTTCAGCGGTTTGTCGAAAGCGTGAATGCGCTCGCGACGAAGGCCAGCCTGGTGCTGGACCCGGATGAGTTCGATGAGAGCATGTTTCTCGATTCAGATCAGAACTTCTTTCAG
>Ga0302324_100009290_pt1 | contig 20603 bp, 17 predicted proteins | sample Palsa_T0_1_FD_201949 | JGI IMG/M metagenome (GOLD analysis project Ga0302324, IMG submission 201949) | Peat permafrost microbial communities from Stordalen Mire near Abisko, Sweden - Palsa_T0_1 | ecosystem: Environmental > Terrestrial > Soil > Palsa > Peat permafrost | place: Sweden: Abisko...
CCTGAAAGGCTTCCAGCATCGGAATGGGATGCCCGTCCGTGATCGCGCGGACACATTCATTATTTCTTCCATTCGGGGGCTGTCTCTTTCGCGAAGTCCTCATAGGAGCGCGGGGCATGTCCGAGCAGCGTCGTCAGTGTTTTTAAATCTTCATCGCTCGCGACGAAGCCGCGTTCGAGATAGCCTTGAAACATCATCCTAAAGTCGTAAGCTGCCCACGACGGGGCTTTCTTCCGCAACTGCTCTTCAAAGGCGTCCATGTTTTCACCAGGGTAACGGATCGTTTTGCCCAAATGCGTGCTCCAGATGGCCGCCGCCTTGGCGCCGCTCAAAATCTCCGGCCCGTTAAGATTGTAAGTTTTCCCATAATGTCCCTCGCTGGTCAGCACGATGGCCGCCGCTTCGGCAATGTCGCGAATGTCCACCGCCGAAATGCCCGGCGTTCCGAGCGGCATGGGATAGATGCGGTGTTCTTTGGACTGCCGCTGGATGTGCGCCACGTTACGCTTTCAACCGGGCAAGTGACGGCGGCCTCGCGGCATTGGGTGGCGAACACTTTTGGATGTTTTCGACAGTGTGGATTGTGATCGGTATTCTCGGCATCGGCCAACCACCTTCAAATCGTTTTAAATAAATTGGTTTCTCGATTTTTTGCGATGTTCCTTTTTTTGTCATAAAAAAATTCTTTGCCAATTCCTTGCCAATTTTTCGGTTCTCACTTTTCTGATTACGGTGCTTGGGGGTTCTCAAAACATCCGGAGAAACGGAAATATCGCGCAAATCTGCAAAAACTACGCTCCGACGACGGCCAAATTGCTCCAAGATAAGCTGGGATTTTCGTTATGCGTGTTGTGCCCTGTTAGGTCACGGGCACAAAACTGCCTTATTGGAACTAACGCCCTTTAACCCTTTCGTTTTGCTATTGTGGGCTTGCATTTCATTCTGGCGAGGTTCAGCTTCGGCTCGTCAAGAGCGATAAACTCAGTGGATATAATGGAGCAACTTAATGTACTCATAATCGTTGGTGGATCACCGGCGCCGACGCAAAAATGCTTTCATCCGTATATGGGAAGATTGCCGATTATTGTAGATAATTTCGGATGACAAAGAAATTCCAACAAGGAACACCATGGATGCCCATAAAGATGCCGGTGAAAACGCAGCAAAGACGGAACCAGGCGCGATCAGGAAAGACAGCCGAATGGACCGCGGGTTTGAGAAATTGAAACACCTGGTCTTGGTTGATAAAGAGAAAATCCTTTCGTTCGAAGAATTGTACTGCAAAGAGTCCGAAGATTTGGGCAAAAAAGTTCATTTAAAGGAGGGTTGGATATCCACCGGCACAGGAGGTGAGCCTTGGGTAAATTTCACTCCGCTGGATCGTTTTGGATTGGCGCTTTCCGGCGGTGGGATCCGCAGCGCGACGTTTAACCTGGGGCTGCTACAGTCGCTGGACCAACTGGGTGTGCTCAAACATCTTGATTATCTCGCGACGGTTTCAGGCGGCGGATACATTGGCGGATTCTGGACGGCTTGGCTTCGGCGCAATAAGCCCACAAAAACTGGCGGGAGAATATTTCCGATCGCGGACGGGAGAACCACCGGTGAAAGCTCTGAAGTCCGTCATTTGCGCGAATTTAGCAGATTTCTATTACCGCGTTTCCGCGTAATGGGGACGGAGTTCTGGAGCATTGTAATGACCGTGCTTGGAGGTTTGCTGCCCTCCCTCACCTCAGCACTGGCGGTGCTCATACTCATGTGGTTCGGTTGGGTGATGATACTGGGGTGCCTGCACGCGAGGCCAGGCAATGAATGGCATGTCTGGGCCATGCTGATTTTTGTGAGTTGCGAATTCATTCGCTCAGAGTTTCCTTGGCAAAGGGCCGGCCAAATTCAAAATGACAAACCCCAATCCCGATGGAGCCAATATAAGAGCGAACACAACGTGGGTGACATTTCGGGCTATGTATTTGGCGCACTAGTTGGTTCCACTCTTATCGCGATTGCATGGCTTCTTTGGCGCACTGCGCTGCCGCATTCATCTGATTTATCTCCGCTAAAGACCATGTTAAGCCTCAGGACAGAAGGGTTCGAGTCGCTTCAGCACCCGAAAGTAGGGTTCAAACCTGCCCTGGTTATCGGTACGGTTACTTTGGTGCTCTTGATAATACGCGCCTTGATCGCACGTTGGTTTTACTCACCGGGAGGCATTTCTTTTCTGGCGGGCTTTGAGCGGGCGGCAACTCGAATGTTGAGGCTGGCGGTGTTTTCGCTGGCGTTGGCAACCTTGTGGTGGCTGGCCGGTCTGATTCTGGCCAGCGAGGATCAAGCCTCCGTCAAATTTGTGGGAACGGGCGCGGCGTTTTCAACGGCACTGTTTTTGTGGGCGCGGAAATGGCTTTCCGAACCGCCGGATGCAACGCATGGTGGCGATCTCCGGAAGGTGGCATTGGGCTGGTTGAAGCGGGCGACGCCGAAAGTGCTGGCCTTGATAACTTGGGTGATGCTGTTCCTGCTGGTCGGCGTGGCTTGGGAATGTTGGCTCCAGACACACGAAACACCTGCATCTTTAAGCTTTTGGTGGCTGCCGGGTGGCAGCGTTTTGCTGGTGGGATTGATGGTGGTATTTTTTGATCCCGAGCGCATGGGGATGCATGAGTTATATCGTTCGCGCATATCGCGCTGCTATCTCGGCGCGTCGAATCAAGATCGCAGCGTGGGACTCACTGCGGCCGTTCGCGCCGCACACAACCGCTCGATGAGCGAACTCCCCGACGACGACATGAAATTGCCGGAAATGGCCGAACACAGTGGGACTACCAAGCCGTTGCATCTGGTTTGCACAGCCGCAAACGATCTTGCCGGCGATCCGGTTGGGACGCTTTATCGAGGAGCCAAGAGCGCCGTTCTTTCCGCGAATGGCATCAGTTTGGGCGACAAGACGGCTAAACTGGAGCAGCTGCGGTTTTCATCTGCATTGACCGCTTCGGCAGCGGCATTTAATTCACAAATGGGGCGATTCTCCATCGACCTCGGTCCGGCGGTGACGTTTTTGATGACCGCATTTAACTTGCGGTTGGGTCTTTGGGTCCCCCACCCGGATAGCTTTCGCAATCGGCAAATTCGGCTGCCCGGAAGTTTGTTCTTTCTCGAACTCCTGGGATTGTCCAAGGCGGATGGCAGGTTTCTGCTCTTGTCGGACGGGGGACATTTTGAAAATTTCGGCTTATACGAATTGGTTCGTCGTCATTGCCGCTACATCATCGTTTCAGATTGTGGATCGGACCCGGAAACTGCGTTTGACGATCTGGCCAATGTTCTACGTCGGGTTCGTGAGGATTTCGGCGTGGAGGTTGAACTGGATGTCAGCCGCTTGAGGCCCGGCTCGGACGGCCTGGCCGGCCAGCATGCAGCCGTTGGCACCATTCATTATGACGGTCTGGGAGGCATGGACAAGGGCACCATGCTCTTCATAAAGCCCACGATAACCGGCGATGAACCACCAGATGTTCTCCAATATCAGACGCGGAACAATTCGTTCCCTCAAGAATCCACCGTAAACCAATTTTATGATGAGCCACAATGGGAATCTTATCGTCGCCTCGGCGAACACACCGGCCGCACCGTATTCGAATTTCTGGACCGTCCAGCAACTGAAACCTCGGACACTGTGGACAACATCTTCCGCGAAGCGCGGTCGTTCTGGTACCCTATGCCTGAGAGCCTAAGCGATAGTTTTATCGAGATGAGCGCGCGTTGCGCCGAGTTCGAAGAAAGTCTGACTTCGGAAGGTCCCATGCTGCTGCGTCGCGAGTTTTTTCCTGAAGCGTCCGAACTAACCAAGCCGGAAAAGCCGAAAGATCAAGACAGTGAGGCCGGGCAAAAACCCAAACCATTAGCGGCCTTGGATGAAGAAATTCACATTCTTGGATTCCTGATCCGGATCATCCAGATCATGGAAGATGTTTGGGTGTCGGGGGATTTTGAGCGGTACTGGTCGCATCCGCTGAATGAAGGCTGGATGAATTATTTCCATCGCTGGGCCAGCACGCCTTCGTTCCGACGGTGGTGGCCTGTGCTGGCTCCGATTTTTAGCCCCGGATTCCGTGCGTTTATTCAGGAACGTTTCTCCGTCGGATCTGTTGATCCGCAGGTGCTCCAACCCGGCACCCAAGCTCCCGCAACGGCACAGCTCCGCCTGAGCCTGCTCAATGGAACCGAAAATTACAAAAACTCCAATGCTTGGCATTGTTTTCTTCAATACCGTCCGGGCATCATCTTGGCCGGAAAAAAAATCTTTGGTTACGAATTGCAACTTCTCAACCGGGACGGCGTACCGCATGGTCCGGGTTTGTGGGTCGGTTTTGTGTTGGTCAACGAATCTCCTGGTGATGCTCCGAATACTGCAGAATGGCGCGCCGAAGATTTTTTTGTGCCGCCGAGGTTACACGGGGGCAAAATCGTCTCGAATTTGCTGGACGCCGTAATCCGGTATTATGAAACACACCCGGGCCGGCATGTTGGCAGGCTGAAGTTAATTTTCGATGATGGTCAACCTCGGACGGCGAAAGCTCTTCATCCTCGTGAATCACAGGGGCTGGCGCCCGCCGCCAGATACGACCGGGTTCGGGAGATTGAGTTCTACAAAAGCCGTGGCTTCCAATACGAACAACGCGAAAATCCCAAAACCGGCGCCCGTTCGCTCTATCGGAACCTGCATTCGAAATAGCGTTGTTTTGGGATAAAACTAGTTTAAGGCGCCGAACATAGAATCTATCGTGCCTCGGCAGGTGAGTAAAGGGGTCAGTCCCAGTCTTGCCAGGAAGCGGCGGGAAGATTAAACGGTAGGCATGCCTCGGCCGTTGCGCATTGAGAATCCGGGCGGGCCCACCAGTTTAAACGTTTGGCCTTCATTTTACATGAGGCACGAGAAACCCGATTTGCCGACGCTTGATCCAGCCATTGCCATTTTGCGTGTGAACGAAAAGATAGTCTCCGCGCCAACGCAGTTCGCGTACCGGTTCGCCTGGCAGCAAGGACGCGACCACTTCCGCCGATTGCGTGGGTGTCAGGCGCAGCGACGTGTCTTTTGCCAAGACAATGCCGATTTCAAACCGCGTGACAATTCCGGTTGTTGGCGCAAGGCTCAACAAAAAAACACTGAACGCCAGCGCGGTCACGGTCTGATGCCAGCCTGCTTTGCGCATCCGAAAAAATCCCGGCAGTGTCACCAGTGCCACCGCCAGCCACAAACTGCCGCCCGCAAGCCACGTCCAAAAATTTGCCGGCAGCCAGGTCGAGGCTTCTTCAAACCACGTCAATTCCAGCGGATTCACCGAGGCGGTTTCCTGCGCATACAAAAGATTGTTGCGCGCGTCGCGGTTGAACGGGTCGAGCCACGCCGCCTGCTCCCAGGCAAGGATCGCCTCGCCTGTGCGCCCCTGTTGCCATTCCGCCAGACCCAGATTCAGCAAGGTTCCCGCCGCCGGTTGTTCAGCGAGCGAATCGCTGAAAGCCTGCGCCGCCGACTCATATTGCCCGGCCCCGTAGGCATCAACGCCGGCGCGAAAACGTGCTTCGCCTGCCGCCGGACAGTTTTGCGTGTCAACCAGGAGCGCAAGGATTATCAAAACACTTTTTATGATTTTGAAGTTCACAGGCGCGCCTCCAGCTTTAACAATGTTTCTTTCAAACCGGATTTCTCGGCAAGCAGTTCGTTTTGGATTTCCGGTGAATTCGCAAAGGTTGCGGCATCGGCGGCGGCGAAAAGACGGCGCACCGTTTCGCCGGATTTTCCCGCACGCTCCGACGCGGTGAGAATTTGCAAAATGTCGCCACAAACCAATGCGCGCGGCGTGGCCGGATAGTGCGGCGCGCTGGCGATTTGCAGGGCGTTGATGGCACGCCCGACAAAATCGGCGGAATTATTTTTTGCGGCGGCTTGGTCCAGCAACCGGAGTTCCTGGCGCAGCGCGCGGCGAGCCTCGCGACGACGGACAATTTCCGGATGCCGTTCAAGAAAACGGCGGCGGCGCCCCCAAAACCACAAGCTGCCGAACCCGAGTGTGAGAAAAATTTGGACGAGCGGAAACCAGCCATGCATTTGCAGAGGCACAAGGCTGTCGGTGGTCCAGCCGGGCGCGGGCGCAAGTTTGCTCAACCCGGTTTCTTTTTCCGGTTCGGACGTGTTTTCAGAAAGCATCAACGACATTTCCCCGTTCGTCGCCGTTCCGTTCGCAACCACTGTGACCGGCACTGGTGGAATCGTCAGATCCAGATATTTACCGCGCACCGGATCGAAACAACTGAACGGCATCGCGGGCGTGGCACGCGCGGCATCCGTGAGCGGAATCAACGTGTATTTGAAACTAGCGCCCGGACCATTCGCCCCCGACACAATTCCGGCGCGCTCCGCCGGAAAAATCTGCCAGCCTTCGGCACGTGGCGGCAGCGGCGGATTGATCCGGTCCAAATTTTTCTGGCCGCGAATAACCACGCCAAGCTGCACCGGTTCGCCGGCTTCCAATACATTGGTTGTGAGGCCGGGTGGATCGCAAATGAGACTGCCGACCGCGCCGGTGAAGCCGGGCAGTTCACCCTCGGCTGGTAGCGGACGGACGTTGATTGCAACGGGCTCGGAATCGAGCAAAATATATTTTGGCGCCCCGCTCGGCTGCATCTCAACCGTGAATCCCTGCGCCGAAAGGTCTAACCGACCTCTGGCAATCGGCGTAATGCTGGTTTCGTAAATATAAGCCGGCACTGTACGGCCATTCGCCTCGATTGACCGGATAGATTGTCTCGCCGCATCTTTATCCACCACAACACTGTCACCATTGAGCTCGACGTCGGACACGCCTTCGATTTCGCCCGACTGCGTGGCGGGCAGGCACACGCTGACGTTGAAAACTTCGCCGATGAAAACGTTGGTCGCGGACGGTTCGACCAAAAGCTGCCGCACAGGCTCATGCGGCTCCGGCAATTCCATTTTCACCTCCAGTTGCGCCCCTGGCACGACGACCGGTTTGCCATAAACCTCCACGGTAAATTCTGGAATATTAAATTGACCAGGTTCGTCCGCGCGGACATCGTAATCAAACGTCGCGAACATTTGGAACGCGCCGCCGGAAAACAGCATATTCTGGCCGCTGGCGCTCAAATGAATTTTTAGCGCGGGCGGCGCGGAAATTTTTTCCGGCAGGCCCACGGAAACGGCGGTCGCGTTGAACGTCATGCGATAAACCGATCTTTCACCCGGCCGGACCAATGGCGGGTCGAACGCCGCCGTCGCCGTGACCGGCTCGGAAATATCCACCGCCGGTTGCGACCGCGCAATCTGCATCAACTGGTCCGCCGTCGGATTCGCCGGTGTCTGGGCGAACACCCATTGGTTTTGCCCTGCGGACAAAACCAGCAGCAACCAGATGAAATTTTTTGCGCGCATATTCTCGCCCTTCACCAGATTCGCCCGGAACGGTTTTGGGGCGTGCCTGTTTCACCCTGGCCCATCGGCAACTGTTTTCCCCCGGGCTGAAGGCCGTTCAGCAACTGTCCAGCCTCTTCGGGCGAAATTTTCAAACCCAGATCCTGTGCGCCGCTGCCTTGGTCGGACTCCTTCTGGCCGCTCAAGGATTCCGGCGTTGGCTGCTTGCCATCATCGCTGTCCTCATTCTCTTCGCCGGCTGCGCCGGGCGGCATGTCCTGCGCGGGAATTTTGCCCTTCAACTGTTTCATCAACTCATTCAGTTCAGACTTTTTGGCACCCAGATTCGCGGCGGTCTGCTGCTCCTCGCGAATGTTGTCCACCAGTTTCGCGATGGCCTGCTCGACCACTTCCGCATTGTGCACCGCACTGGCGTCGGCGGGATTCAACTCCGCCGCGCTTTGGAAATCACCCAACGCGCGCCGCCATTTCGCCAATGTTTTGCCACGCGCTTCCATCGCGCGCTGAACCGCCAGCGTCGCGGCGCGCACTTCCTTGCGCACGCCGCGACCGGCCAGATAGACCTCCACCATCTGCTTAACATCATCGCTGACGAGCGCGTCCGTTGCTTTTTGAATCGCGCCGGTGCCGTCCGCCGTCGCGTCCACGCTCCGTTTGATCGTCGCCGCGCTATCCGGCGAGCTTTTCAGTTCTTCAATCCCCTGCGCAAACCGCACATGGCCAAGATTGAAAAGTGCCGCCGGCTGCACGCGCTTGTCTTGTTTCGCCAGCGATGATTCCAGCAACGCCTCCGCGTCATCCAATTTTCCCGCGCGCAGCTTTTCCGTGCCCGCATTGTAAAATCCGCGCGCCGTTTCGCTCACCGCGGCCGGCGGGGAAATTAAATCGTCGGCATTGGTCGCACCGTTTGTTGAACCAAACGCCACATTGCCAAAATAATTTTCCGCCGAAAAAATCAACGCCAACAGAAAAATAATTTGAAATTTTTTCATGCCCGTTTCACGAACCGATGTTCTTTCGCCGCGTCCCGACCAAAGATTCGACAACCAGCAGCACCAGCACCGCCGCCACCGGCCAGAAAAACCGGTCAACTCCCCGGCTGCGACTGCGCTGCAAATCCGCCGTGCGATCCAGCATCTCAACCGCTGAACGCACTTTCGCCAGCCCTTCGCCAAGCGGGCCAAGCGGGTAATAATTTCCACCCGTCGCCTGCGCGATGGCCGTCAGTGTCTTTCCATCCAGACGGCTGCACACTGGTTCGCCTTTCGCGTCGCGCACCAAATCCAGTTGCCCCGCCGGATTCATCATTTGAATTTCACTGCCGGCGGGCGTGCCGATGCCTACCGTGAAAATCACCACGCCATTTGTGGCCAATGTTTTAGCGGTCGCCACGCCGCCATTTTCCAGATCTTCGCCGTCGGTCAGCAACACGACCAGTTTGCGCCGGCTGTTTTTTTCCATCGCGCGATTCGCTTCTTGCAATGCCCGGCCAATGTCCGTGCCCGGCACCGGCATGGTTTTTTCATCCAGCGCTGCCAGCGAATCTTGAAACGCGCCGTAATCCAGCGTCAACGGACATTGCAGAAACGCGCTGCCCGCAAACGCCACCAGACCCACGCGCCCGCGACCGTGCGAACGCACAAAATCGGAAACAGCCAGCTTCGCGCGCTGTAACCGACTCGGCCGGACATCCGTGGACAACATGCTGTAAGAACAATCCACGACAAACACAACGTCCTCGCCCAGAAATTGTCCGCTCGATCTCAACTCACCCCATTGCGGCCGCGCCAGCGCGATGCCCGCGAACGCAAATGCGAATATGAGCAGAAAATTCTTGAACCGCCGACGCGTCGGACTGTGCGACGCCGTCAATTCTTCGACAAAACGCGGCGAGGCGATTTGTGAGAGTTGTAATTTGCGTTTCACCGCCGCGCGATGATGCAGCCATGCCAGCAGCAGCGGCGCGACCACCGCGAGCCATAGCCAGCCCGGCGTCTCAAAATGCGGTTGTGAAAAATCCATCATGGCACGCGGCGATAACGGGTGTTTGCCAAAATCAATTCCAGCGCGAGCACGCTCAACGCCGCCAGCAACGGCCATTGGAACAGCGGCTCGTAAGTCGCATAGCGCTTGAGTTTGACCTCAGTTTTTTCCAGTTGATCAATCTGGTTGTAAATGTTGAGCAATTCGCGCCGGTTGGTCGCACGATAAAATTTTCCGTGCGACAGCTCGGCCATTTTGCCGAGCACGGAATAATTCGCCGGTTGCAACAGCAAGGTGGGAATCACGTTGCCATTGATGTCGAGTTTCAACTTGCCAGTGGCCGGATCGAACGCCGGCATGTAGCACGGTTTTTCAATGCCGATGCCGATGGTGTAGATCTTGCAGCCGACGGCGGACGCGAGCTGCGCGGCGGGAAACGGTTCAATCTCGCCTTTGTTGTTGTCGCCGTCGGTCAGCAAAATAATGACCCGGCTCTTCGCGTTCGGCACCGACTTGAGCCGTTTTGCAGCCACTACGATCGCATCACCGATGGCCGTGCCAAGGTCACCAATGGTGCCGATATGCAACCGGTTCAGATTTTCCATGAGCCATTCGTGATTAAGCGTGAGCGGGCTGGCCAGATACGGTTCGCCGGAAAACGCGACGAGACCGATGCGGTCGTCAGGCCGTTTGCTGATGAAATCACCCAGCACTTCGGACGCGATGTCGAAGCGCGTGATTTTTTCGCCCGGCAGCGACATGTCCACCGACACCATGGACCACGAAAGATCCAGCACGAGCATGATGTCAATGCCCGGCGTCTCAGTTTCGACGTGGTAGTTTGCCAAACGCGGTCCGGCCAGCGCGACAATGCCCAGCGCAACGACGAGCAGCCGTAGAAAAAATAAAAACCGTCCGGCGGCGGCTCGTGCGTTTGCGCCCGAAGCCCGCGCAATCTCCGCGCTGGAATATTTCAGCGCCGACAATTTGCCGACCTTGCCATGCAACAACGCATATACCGGCAGCAACGCGAGCAGAGCGAGCAGCCACGGAAATTGAAATTCAAAATTCTCCGTCATGCGCTTTGGCCGTGGAACTGGGTTTCAACCGGTTGACGAAGTTGCGCACGCCGCCGTTCGGCTTGCCCGACCAAATCCAGCGCGCGATTCGCCGCATCCAATTTTACCGAATCGGCTGCCGTGGAAAATTTGCGAACGTCAGACTCGCGCAGAAAATTTGCCGCCGTCGTTGAAAGTTCTGCGCCAATTTTTCCGTCGCTCGAAATTTCGCGGCAGAATTCCGTGGTCGTGAGTTCGCCCGGCGACAGTTGAAACACCGCGCCGAAATAATTTCGCACAACTTGCGAGATGCGGCTCAAAACCACACCGTCTTCCGGCTGCTGGCGCAAAATTTCCAACGCCTGTCGCGCTTGCACTTCGGGTGGAATTATTATTTTTGGCTTGGAACGAAAAATAAACCAGAGGCCGAATGCCGCCAGCGCAATTATTCCGAGTCCGGCAAGAACCAAAGAAGTTCCATGCTGCTCCCAAAACGTCGGCGACAGTTCGCCATACGGAGGCAATAATTTCAGCGGCGCATTGGTGGATTCGGAATTGATCTGGGCAAATAATCGCGCACTGCAAAAAAACATGGCAGCAAAAGTTGCAACCCACACTTGCCGCGTGAAATGAAATTTGTTTTCCATCAGCGACGTCTCCGCGCGCGGCGGATTTCAAAAAAGCGCTGGAGCATTTGCGCGAACGGCTCAATCGTGTCTAGGCGCAGCGTGTCCACTGCCGCGCGATTCAAAGATTGATCCAGCTGTTCAAGCCTTCCTCCATTGAACGCAGCAAAACGTTCGCGCACCGCGCCGCGACTAGAATCAAGTTCCAAAATTTCACCGGTCTCGGCATCTTCAATCGTGAGCAGTCCGGCATCAGGCAATTGGCTCTCGCGCGGATCGTGCAGATGCAGGCAGACGAGATCGTGCCGCGCATTCGTGATGCCGAGTTCCTGGATGACATCTCGTCGAGTAGGGCGTGCCGCTCCGTGCGCGCCGACGGCGGGCAAGGGATTGCCCGCCCTACCGAAATTGCCCTCCAAAAAATCCGTGAGCAAAAAAACAATCGAGCGGCGGGGCAGCGCGTGATTCAAAAACGCGAGCGTGGCGGGAATGTTCGTGCCGCGATTTTTGGGCGTGAACGCCAGCATTTCGCGGACGATGCGCAAGATATGGCGGCGACCTTTGCGCGGCGGAATGAACAGTTCAACCTGTTCGGTGAAGAGCAGCAGCGCGACTTTGTCGCCGTTGCGCGTGGCGGAGAGAGCGAGCGTGGCGGCGACTTCGGCGGCATATTCGCGTTTGGAAAGATTGCCGGAACCGAACGCCGACGAGCCGGAGACATCCACCGCGAGCACGGCGGCAAGTTCGCGCTCCTCCCGAAAGCGTTTCACGAACGGGCGGCCCAGCCGGTTGGTGACATTCCAGTCAATGTTTCGCACGTCGTCGCCGGGGATGTACTCACGCAGCTCCTCGAAGTCCATGCCGCGTCCCGTAAAATGGCTCAAATAGGCACCGACCATCGTGTCGTTGACAAGGCGATTGGTGCGCAACTCCACACGGCGAACGGTTTCGAGAAGTTCGGTGACGGTCATGCGTTGTCTCGCGGACGGATTCTTTTGACTGCCGCCATTATTGCGCCGCGCAGAGTGCCAACTAATCCAACGATTGCTACGAACAATGCGACAGGAATTTTCCAGCCGAACACCGAAATTATGTTCGTAGCGTCATTCATTTTTATTTTCCTTTTTTAATTTCCTCACGGTACCGGCACGGCATTCAAAATCTTTTTGACGATGGCATCGCTCGTCACGGATTGCGCCTCGGCTTCGTAAGTGAGAATGATGCGGTGGCGCAGGACATCCGGCCCAATGCTTTTCACGTCTTCGGGAATCACATAATCACGTCCTTGCAGCAGCGCCCAGGCTTTGGCGGCGATGGTCAGATAAATCGTCGCGCGCGGCGACGCGCCGAACTGGATGAAATGTTTCAGGTCGAGCTTGTAGTCGTCCGGCTTGCGTGTGGCAAAAACAAGTTTGACGATGTAGTCGCGGATTTTTTCGTCCACGTGGATTTGATCCACGATTTTTTGCGTGGCCAGAATTTCGTCGAGGCCGAGGACAGGCTTGATGATGGTTTCCGGGGCGGTGAACGCCATGCGATCCAGAATGTGCCGCTCCTCGGCGAACGACGGGTAATCCAAAACCACCTTGAACATGAAGCGGTCCACCTGCGCTTCGGGCAACGGATAAGTGCCTTCCTGATCAATCGGGTTTTCCGTCGCGAGCACCAGGAACGGCGACGGCAGCTTGCGGGTTTCACCGCCGAGCGTGACCTGGCGTTCCTGCATCGCTTCGAGCAGCGCGGATTGAACTTTCGCCGGCGCGCGGTTAATTTCATCGGCAAGGACAAAATTGGCAAATACCGGACCTTGCGTGACGTGATATTTTCCGTCCTGCGGGCTGTAAATCAAATTGCCGACGATGTCGGCAGGCAGCAGGTCGGGCGTGAATTGGATGCGGCGGAAGCTCGCCTGCACCGCCGCCGCGAGCGTGCGAACGGAAAGTGTTTTGGCGAGACCGGGCACGCCTTCAAGCAACACGTGACCGTTGGCGAGCAGACCGACGAGCAGGCGCTCGACCAGTTGTTCCTGGCCGACGATCACGCGGCCGACCTCGATACGCAACGTGCGGATCCAGATTGATGTTTCCAAAACCTGCTCCTTTAACGGCTTGCTCATGTTGCCGTTGAATTTAGGCGGCGAAGCGCCAATACTCAAGCGAAGTTGCGGCTTCGTGGCGGGAATGATCCCGCTACTTTTCCAGATAGCGGACGACGGCCTCGGTGCGCGTGCGCACGCCGAGGCGCTCAAAGATTTTTTTGATGTGGCCATGCACGGTCCACACGCTGATGCCCATGGCCGTGGCGATCTCCTTGTCCACGCCGCCCTTACTCAAGAGCAGGAGCACCTCGTTTTCGCGTGGCGTGAGCTTGGCCAGCGCGTCGGTGTGCTGGCCGGACCGGGGCCGCAACAGCCCTTTGAAAAATGATTTGACGGCCGCAAGATAGTCTTCGGTGCTGGTGGCAGAAATGGCTCCCGTCTGAAGCATCGGATCGAGGACACTGACGGGACTGACGCGCTTGAGCATGTAGCCTTCCGCGCCGCCGGGCGTGGAGACAAACATGTGGTCGCCATCCACGGAAACGGAATAGGCCAGCGCCAGCGCGCCGGATGGGAGAGGCGTCAGCCCGCCGGAAAATTCAATGCCCATGCGCTCGGCCAGGCTGCGGTTCAACAAAACTAGTTTTGGTTTGTGCGCGGCAAATGCGGCCGCAAACGTTTCCGGTGAAGCGCAGGCGATGGCGCTGAATCCCGGCTGGTGGTTGATGCACCATGTCAGGGCACGCCGCAGGCCGGTGTCGGTCTCGATAATCAACACACGTTGCAATTCCGCACGCGCCGGTGCAGACAAGGTTTCAACGTGGGCGATGCGCCCCACCAGCGTGTGAACCGTGGTGTAGGTCCACATGATCGGATTGGCGGACCATTCAAAGGCCACGATGAGTTCGCGTGGAAACAACTTGCCCGCCGCCTCCCAGCCCTGCCTGACGACGGTGCAATATATCCGGCAGGCCATCTTCGCCGCTTCGTCCAGATCGGTGGTGCCAAGCGGAAAAAAATAAGCGCTACCGGCGTGCCCGATCCGCACGGCAAAAGACTTCTCCGGTTCACCCGAGGCGGGAAAGCGGTAGCGGCGCTGGAGCAGCTGCTGCCGCCAGAAACGCACGTCGGTTTTGGAAAAGCCCTCCGGGACCTTCTCGTGGTTCAACGCAGCATCCCAGCCTTCGGCCACGATGGTTTCATAAATGGCTTTAGCCTCGACGGCGGCAGCCTCCCGGCCCGGAGCGCCCATGGAAAAAGTGTGGCGGCGTCCCTGATGTTGAATCTTTATGGACCAGCCTTCCAATTTCATGCGCCGTCCGTCGCGGGTGTAGGTGTTTTTAAACAGCCGCTTTGACCAGAAATCCTGAACCTCGGCACGTCCCACGGGCCTGGCCTCGCGGGCGGTCTTGCTTGGACGCTGCTTGGACATCGGCTTCAAGAAACTCGATTCGCCTTTGTTTGTCAAACGTCGTGACACAGAGTTGGCGGGGTTCGGCCGCCAGCCGGGCTTCAAGATTTATCGGCCAGCAAAGGTATTTTCGACGGAGCCGGATGCTGTAGATTGCCATTATTATCTTGCGTCGCAATTGCTTGTGCTGCTGGCGACACATTTTGCTCTGGAACTCTCCGTTGATAATGATTGTTTTCCCGAAGACTGCCGGCCGCCGCCTCGTCTAGCACGATGGTGCAGGCTGGGTGCAGTTGCAGGGCAGTAGCGGTGATCACTGCGGTCGGCGGCCCCTCGATGGCCCGGGCCACGATGTCGGCTTTGTCCAACCCGGTCGCCAGCAGCAAACAATGCCGCGCCTCTAAAATGGTTTCCACCCCCATGGTGATGGCGCGCTGCGGCACCTGTCTCGGCGTCGGAAACAGCGGCGCATTTTGCGACCGGGTCACCTGCGAAAGCGTCTGCACCCGCGTCCGCGACCGGAACACCGAAGGCGGCTCGTTGAAGCCCAGATGACCGTTGAGGCCTATGCCCAGCAACTGTAGGTCAATGCCGCCCGCCGCCGCGATGAGCCGTTCATAATTCTCACACTCGGCCTCCAGATCCTCCGCCATGCCATCCGGCAGGTGCGTGTTACGCCGGTCAATGTTCACGACGTCAAAAAAACGCTGCCGCATGAAATAGTGATACGAACACGGATCGTCCGCCGCCAGCCCGACGTATTCATCCAAGTTGAACGTGCGGCAGCGCGAAAAATCCAGCCCTGCCTGATGCAACTGCACCAGCCGGTCATACACCGGCTCCATCGTGCAGCCGGTCGCCAAGCCAAGCACCAAATCCGGCTTGGCGGACAGCGCCCGCGCGATCAGGTCAGCTGCCGTCTGTGCAGCCACCTCGGCATTTGATTGAATGATGACATCCATGAATGTTGCGGTCTAAAGTTACTTGAAGCGCGGCGGCAGGTAATCCCCCCGTATTAGGGGTTTCATGGCGCTGCCATCCGACAATTATTTTCTACGCATCGGATTTCGCCATCTTTTCACCGGACTAGGCGCGGCCCAGCCGTTTGGATAATTTCGTTTTCACGTCTTCGCGGAATTGCTCGATGAAACCGGCGACGTAATCCACAATGTCCAGGGATTCGTCCTGGACAAGCGGCGTCAAATCCATCCCGAAAATCAACTGCGTCGCCGCATCCGTCGCGTGTGACTCGAAGAACGTTGCGTTCGCCGAGCGCCGCCCAAGGGTGGCGAGATCGTAACGCTTGCCCCCAACGATCTGCGATTTGAAAACACTGTTCAATTTAGCGGCAAATCTGTCGTGGTCGCTCACATCCATCAAGACTTTGTCCGCGTCCGCCAGCCAGTCGAGATCGCGCCAGACTTCGCAGCCGATGACTCGTTTCGGGCGCTCATCGCGCGGCAGTTCGCGCAGGGCCTGAATCGCCGCGACGACCACTCCGATATGCGTATCGTGCTTGTCGGCGGGATTGTGCGTGTAGACAATTTCTGGTTTCGTCGCAGACAGGATTTTTTTCAGGTCCACTTTGAGCGCCGCGTCTGTCGGACTCTTCACCGCGCTGCTCGGATAATCCAGCTGGATCATCGCGGCGAAGCGTCCGGTCTTCGCCGCCTGATTTTGTTCGCGCCGGCGCACCGCCATCATCTGCGCGTCGGAAAAATGCTTATATTTGCCGGCGCGCGCACTGCCCGAACCGTTCGTGCAAGTGATACCGCCAAACCATTTTGTTTTGCTCGCATAACACTCCAAAATTCCATGGAATGCCATGAACTCCAGATCGTCCTGATGCGCGCCGATGCCGAGGTGCGTGATGCGCTTGAGGGAGCGCGTGACCGGCAGGCCGTCCGGCACAAACATTTCCGCCGTGGGATTATGGAGCTTCATAAATTTATTTTCGCAGTGGCGGCAGGCTTGCAGCAGCCACCGCCTGGCCGACGCGCCGGGATTTTTCGTCCGGCACGCGCAATTCGATTTTCGCCGCGACTTCGGGAAATTCCTTTTTCAACAACTCGCGCGCCTTTGCGATCACGATATCGCCGCCTTTGCCGGTCGTGACGCGCCCCAAAATCAGCGCCTGCCGAAAATCGTAAAAGCCCGCGTATTGCGCCAGCGCGCAGCCGAGATAAACGCCGATCGTCTCGTAAATTTTCGCCGCACGCGCGTCGCCGCGCGCCATGAGATTTTGAATTTCCTTGAGCCGTTCCGGCAGATCCATTTTTTCCGGCAGCCTGATTTTTGCGGCAGGTAAAAGTCTGTTCACCGCCTGCTGCGAAAAATACATCACGCCCGTGCCGCGGTCGCCCGACCATTCGTCCACCGCCGCGGTCGGTTGATAATCCACCGGCGCGAAGGCCAGCTCGTTGAGCCAGCCAAGGATGCGTCCTTGCTTGTCCATGAAACCCGCGGCCTGACTCGAACCCATCGCAATGCCAAGCACCCCCTTGCTGCCGAGCGACAGCGCGCCGGCCAGCGCCGTCACGTCGCCATCGTTCATCACCACGACCGGCACGTTCCATTCTTTTTGAATGCGCTTGAAAATGCCCGCCGCCTTTGGAAAATCTCTTTTGGGCACCGCGCGCAGCAGCGATGCGACGCGGATTTCATTGTCCACAATGATGCCCGCCGAACTGCCACCGATGGCGTCCACGCGCGGCAGGTGCGCCGCCGCACGATGTAATGCTGACGCGATGTGATGATAATGATATTCTGGATTCGCCTGCGTCTTCGGATCCCACAGCAGCTCGTCAGTATAAATCGCCTCCCCATCAATGACGGCGGAAAATTTGTAGTCGCTCGCACCCAAATCAAAACCGATTCGACAGCCCTGCAGATGACCGCCAGCCGCGACTTGACTTTCCTTTTCGGCCGGAACTTTTTCCGGCGTGGTCAAGACCACCTGAAATTTTTCCCCGTAGGCCGCCGTCATCATGTCGCAGTCAAACTTGCGCGCGCCGCGCGGCGAATAGTGTTTGCGGACGAATTCACCGATGGCTTTCGGCCCGCCGATATGCAATTTCCAGCCGCCGCGTTGCCACAATAAAAATTTCACCAATCGCTCGGCATAAAGCAGCGTAGTCTCGTCGGCTTCTGGAAAAACAACCGTTTCATGGCGTGAGATCAGTTTGTTCTCGCGTTCCAGCCCGATGACGAGCGGCACGGCGCGGCCGGATTTTTTTGCAGCGGCCACGTAGGTGCGGTTGTACAAAACCGCCGGCTGAAACCCCGGGTCGAGCGGCGCAGGAAAGCTGGTAGACAAAAAGGATTTCATTTTATTCCGGTTTGGACCGAGGACATACCACAGACATGGTATCCATTACTCTGGCCAAAAGAAATAATATCAGGGCGGAGTTTGGATGCGATAAAAACGCGCGGCTTGATTGGTTGCCGCACCGGCGTCCGTGATTTGAATAAGGCCGCCCAAGCCAGAGATGTTGGTGGTCAACAGCGTATCCCAGACCGCCAGATTGCTGCTCCATTGGATTCGATAGGAACCCAGTGCAATGGCGGTGAAATTTAAGATTATATCGTTACCAATGGTCTGGAGATTGGTCTGACCAGGCGTGGCAAGCGCCTGTTTGACGGCTTGTAGCAGAGGGTCGGACGTGCCGGGCGTATGATCTTGTGCGAGTTCCCAGATCATGATGCCACCCAGACCATGGTTGCGGGCATAACTGACCATGCACTGACAGGTACGTTGATCATCATAGGAAAGAAATACATTGTTGAGAGGATATGCATTGGTTATACCTATGTAGGCCGACTGGGCACTCGAATCCCAATGGTACAAATTTGTTTGATAATAACCGGCCATGATGTCGGTGTAACTATAGGCGGTGGCGGTGGGTGCATTCGTCCAGGATTGACGTGGCTGGGTGATGCTCGTCGCCGAGGTGCCAAGGCCATCAGTCCAGACATAGCCATAGAAGGCAATGCCAATCCCAAGTTTGCCCGGAGCCATACCATTATTGAGAAAATTGTTCACCGCACCGTCCACCGAAGGAACCAAACCGCCAGAACTGGGGAAGCGGTAGCCACCATCATAGATGGGTGAATTGAACCAGGTCACCCAACCATCATAAGGGCCGGACAAATCGTAAGTCATAATGTTGATCTGGTCGAACTGGCTTTGCAGGGCGGCGAACATCTGGTATTGCGCCGTGGGAAAATCTCCATAAGGCGGATAGGCCCCGGCGGCCGCCGTCAGTAATTTTGGCTGGCTGAATCCATTCAAGGCGGAACGCAGTCCAGTCACCAGATTCGTGTATAGCTGGGCATCGGTCGCAGGCAATGGCTCCCAATCTATATCCACGCCATCATAACCACGGGTCGCCATGAAATTAGTGAGGTTGTTGATGAAAGCCGGCAAGTTGGCGGCACTGGTTGCGCCTTGAAATAAACTTTCGCTATTAGCGCCACCCACGCAAATAAGCACTTGCTTGCCAGCGGCATGAGCTTTGGACACCACGTCGGCGGAATTCGCCGTGCTTATGCTGTTGTCGCTGGAATTCAATGTGCCATCTGAATTCGGCACGACGGAAAAATGGATGACGTGGGTCAGCGCGGTAAAATCAATGCTGGATGCTGGCATCGAAGCCTGCTCCCATCCGGGATAGTAACCGGTTGTCCAAAGATCTGCTTGAGCAACGACCGGTAAAAGCCACCACGCAATTGACGCAACTAGCCCCCACTTGCAGTGTAACCGGCTTAAATTTAAATCCATACACTACATTACGCCTTTACTTCTTTGAATCTACTTAATATTCCGACATCATTGATGGACAGTCGTCACGCCCTGTAATTTGACAAAGTCAGGATTTGACGGGGTGTTTATGTTTCCTTTGATTGGCCAGGAAGTACGGGCATCCCTCAACTTGTAAATTTCAGAATGGCCGTCACAGAAAGAAAGTCCATAACCCCGGTCGTGTCTCATGGCCGGGACATCGGCAAAGGGCCGCGAGCTGGTCATGTCCACCCAAAAAAACCCGTCATTGATGCTTAGTTCATGTTCATCAATTAAATACCAGGTTGTGGATGATGAGCGAACGTCACTTTCTTTTATATAACAAAGAAAGTTTGCACCCCCGGGAGCCAAACTGGCACTTTGAGCGTTAGTGCTTCCGACCCAGGCATTCATCGAATAACTGCGTACTTTTGGAATGCCTCCGCTCGTGCTGGGATCTGAAGGACAATGGTAAATGCCCAAACTGTTGTTGTAAGGCCAGAAAGTTCCCGTGGTGTTGCAAAGTGTGTTCGTGGAATCATACACCCCCGGGGTGACCTGCCCGTAAGTGCCCTTGAGTGAATCGTCCATATTTCCCTGAATCCAAGAATGGGCCGAGGCGGGGGCAATCGCTATATTTTCGGCATACATGCCATTGTTGTCGCCGGTGTACATTATCCCGCACAAATTCAGCTGCTTGAGGTTGTTCAGGCACCGGATTTGCTGCGCCTTGCTTTTTGCCCTGGCCAGCGCCGGCAGCAGCATGGCGGCCAGAATGGCAATGATCGCAATCACGACCAACAGTTCAATTAACGTGAAGGCTGTGCGGCCACGATGATCAACTAGAGGGCGCGAGCCCATTTTAAGCGCTAATTTTTTCATTATCTCCAAGCTGCTTTTCCGCTTTTGCATCGGCCAGGGCGGATCATCACCCTGGCCGATTATTACATTACTGCGGCATATTAACACGATAAAATATGTGAGGCGCATTCAACAAGATGGAAGTCGAATATGGCGGGGTGGCTCCGTTTACATTTGTGTAAGGTCCACTCACTGTAGTCGCCGACTGGAGTATGCCGCCAACCGGCCAGTTCAGAATCAGATTGCCACCAGAGCTCACTGCGGTGAGAAACGGCGAGTTCAGGAAATGGCTCTGGATTTGTTGCGCATTGAGCACATAGTTATATACAGCCACATCTTCAATTCCGCCATCCCAACCGCCAAAAACTCCGTCGCTGCGTATGGCGAGCGTGGTCGGACCGG
>Ga0302324_100009291_pt1 | contig 20601 bp, 18 predicted proteins | sample Palsa_T0_1_FD_201949 | JGI IMG/M metagenome (GOLD analysis project Ga0302324, IMG submission 201949) | Peat permafrost microbial communities from Stordalen Mire near Abisko, Sweden - Palsa_T0_1 | ecosystem: Environmental > Terrestrial > Soil > Palsa > Peat permafrost | place: Sweden: Abisko...
CGCAATTCGGGCCAAACATCACGATCCGATGCTGTGACGCGAATCATGCGCGAGCTGTTCAATATGAGCAATTTGGCGGGCCCGGTGTGCTGCAACTCACTGAGTTACCGATCCGGACCCCCGGCCCGGCGCGGTGTGCATCGAACTGCGCGCCGCAAGCGTCAACTCGGGCTACTGGAAGCTACGCGCGGGCATCTGAAGCAATATTTTCAAATTTCACTTCCCGAAATTTCGGGTCGTGTCGGTGCCGGATTAGTTACAAAGCTTGGACCCGGTGTCGAGTACGCTGCTGTTGGTATGCGGGTGGCCGTTGTCGCGCGGCACACCTAACCTGGCTCATCCTAATCTTTCCATCAACGATACCATACATGGTCACGGGAGCTCGGCTTGCCATCGGCAACTCGTTCCTGACCATCGTATCTGCCGAAATCGTAGCCGCGCAGGTGGGCCTTGGCTCGATAATCTGGACATCGCGCAACTACGGCAAGACCGAATGAAGCTCTTGTCGGCCGGGGATGCCGACATTCTATCCGCTGGCGTTCCGCATCGTCGGCATCTACTATCTCGCCAAAGGGCCATATAGAGAGATGACAATGGGCAAAATTCGTCATATCGCGATTCAAGTTCCCGATTTAGAAAAGGCGGCTGCATTCTACGAAGGGGTATTTGACCTCAAGCGGGTGCATAAAGTTGAGAGCCCAGTGGGTAACGCGATCGGTCTCTCAGATGGCGTCGTGAATTTGACGCTGCTGCACTTTCCGGAAGGTACGAAAGGTGGCAAGGGCGGCCCCGACTGGGCTGGTCTGCATCACATCGGATTTGTTGTCGAAGACGAGAACAAGACGGTTGCAAAGATCGAGCAAATGGGCGGCGAATTCTTCATGCAGCTCCCGGAACATCCGGGCGTCGACGCCGAGAAAAAGTACAAGGATCTTAACGGGATCGTTTTTGATGTCGCCGCTCACGACTGGCGCCAATCGCACCATGGCTAATGCGTATTGTTGCCGCTGATGCGCGCACGGTGCGCCTTAGCGCTCCGGTGCGAAATTCGGCTATCGACTTCGAGGACATGACGGCAAGCGCCCTAGTCCTTCGTGCCGATGCGCATACACACGGCAAGTCGGTAGTTGGTCTGGCGTTTGACTCCATCGGCCGGTACGACCACACAGGATTGCTGCGCGACCGCTTCTTACCGCGCCTGCTCACCGCCGACCCACGCGACTACGCCGATGACGACGGCGGGATCGATCCGACACGGGTCTGGGCGATTCTGATGAAAAACGAAAAGCCTGGTGGCCACGGTGAACGCTGCGGTGCCGTCGGTTTGATCGACGCCGCTTTGTGGGACCTCGCGGCAAAGCGGGCGGAAGTGCCGCTGTGGGATTATTTGTCAAGACTTGAAGGCGCCGAAAGCCAACCGTCCGCCGCGGTGTATGCCAGTGGTGGCCATTATCGCGCGGAGAACGACGTCGAATGTCTTTGCGAAGATGTGCGACGCGCGATGGCGGAAGGGCACCGGCGCTTCAAGATCAAGATCGGCGGCAAGGAGATGGGGACAGATCTCAACCGTATCGAGGCGGTATTGCGGGTACTCGAGCCGCAGATGCATCTGGCGGTAGATGCCAACAGCGGTTTCGACTTGGATAACGCGTTGAACTGGGTAGAAGCGCTCGGAAACTATCCCTTGATGTGGCTTGAAGAGCCATTCAATCCACTGGATTATGAAAGTCACCGAGAGTTGGCGGCACGATCAAAGATACCTCTGGCCGTTGGCGAGAACTTGTTCTCCGTGGACGATGCGCGAAATCTATTGCGCTATGGCGGCCTGCGACGCGATCGCGATTTGCTGCAGTTCGATATCTCGCTGAGTTACGGAATAGTTGAGTATCGCCGCATTCTTGCGGATCTGGCCGAGCAGGGATGGCAGAGAAGCCAGTGCGCGCCTCATGCCGGGCACCTTCTGGCGTTTAATGCTGTCGCTGGACTCGGCCTTGGTTTGGCCGAGGCAGCTATGGACACGACCTCGCTTTTTGGCAGGCTTACCTCCGGCATAGAGATTGCAGAGGGAACAGTACGGCTGCCAGAAGCGGTGGGCACCGGATTCGAAGAGACTTCCGTCTATACAGAGATTTTTGGTGAACTTTTGAACTGAAAGTTCTCCGAGCAGTCAGCGCCGATGGAGAGTATCGATGACGGTCGTGACGAACCATCCGCCAAGCAACGACGAAATTCGCACGCTTGTACGGCCGGAACACGTCCATCGGCGCGCGTATGCCGATCCTGAGATCTTCGCGATCGAACAGGAACGGATTTTCGGTCGGCTGTGGCTGTATGTCGCTCACGATAGTCAGCTGCGGCATCCCGGCGACTTCGTGCGCACCCGCTTGGCGCAGCACGAGGTGATGGTAACCCGCAATCAAGACGGGAAGATCTATGTTTTGCACAATCGTTGTCCGCATCGTGGCGCGCGACTTTGCATGGTTGACCGGGGTAGCAGCCGCCTTTTTACGTGTCCTTATCACGCTTGGGTGTTCCGGCCGGACGGCTCCTTGTCTGCCGTGCCACATCCTCAAAGTTATCCCGCAAACTTCAGTGTTGCCGATCCGGAAAATCATATCCAGCGTGTGAAAAACGTCGACAGTTACCGCGGTTTCGTTTTTGCCAATCTCTCCGACAGTCCGTCACCGCTTGTCGAATTTCTCGGGCCAATGCGGGACGTGATCGACAATCTGATTGAACGCGCTCCCGACGGCGAGATCGAGATTGCCGATTCAACCTTTACGCTCGAATATCACGGCAATTGGAAGCTGCACATGGAAAACGCCAACGACGTTTTCCATCCTAGCTTCGTTCATAGCTCCTCCGTGGCTCCCGCCCGCGCGGCGGCGGGCAACGCGTCCATTTTAGATCAGGATCAGACCCGCGAGATGTTGCTGGCGAACGGCTTTAGCCAGACTGATTGGGAAGGCATCCAACTTACCGGGCTTCCGGGTGGCCACACATTTATGACCAGCTTCTACAAGAAGGGTGTGTTGGTGCACGAGCAGCAAGACCCGGTCATACAACGCTACCATGCTGCTTTGGAGCAACGTCTCGGCAGCGAGCGGACGGTTGAAGTGCTCGAGATGAACCGATTTAACAATATCATCTACCCGAACCTTTTGATCAATGCCCAGCACCAGCAAATGCGGATCACCGTTCCATTATCGGTCGATCTGACGCTCGTTCATGTCCACTGCTTCCGGCTCAAAGGCGCGCCCGAAGAAATGTTCCATCGCGCCATCCGCTTCCTCACCACACTCGGCTCACCCGCCTCGATGATTTTTTCCGACGATGTGGAGATGCTCGAACGCTGCCAGCAAGGGCTCGCCAAACAAGCGGGGCCGTGGATCAATATCGCGCGCGGTTTCGACAAGGACCGGCGCGACAGCAACGGCAGTATTGGCGGGGCGGCGAGTGAACTACCGATGCGGGTCCAATTCGAGGCCTGGGTCAATTACCTGACCCAGTGACAGCATGACATTACCGTATGAAGCTCAGCGCGAGATCGAATTGTTTCTGCTTCGCGAAGCAAAGCTTTTGGATACGGGAGACTTTGAATCTTGGCTGGCCCTCTACGAGCCGCAAGGCGTCTACTGGATGCCCAGCCAGCCAGGCCAGAGTGATGCCAAGACCGTCGCCTCTATAATCTACGAGGATCACGCCATTCTCGCCATCCGCGTGCGAAGGCTGCTCGACGCGCGGGCGCTGGTGCTCACACCGATGCCGCGCACCACACACCTCATCAGTAACATTGAAGTTACGAACAGCGCGGGCGATGAGGCTACCGCCGAAGCAGCATTTATCTGTGTTGAGCATCAAGGCGATCAGCGACACCTTTACACCGGCCGCCAGATCCATCAACTGGTCAGGCATAACGGCTCATTTCGAATCTCGCTTAAGCGAGTCGACCTTGTAGACTGCGACGGCCGTCATGTGCCGATGACCATACCAATTTGATCGTGAACTTTATGCCAAACAGGAGGGGTAAAATGGCAGTAAAAGACATCAGGAAATTCGAACTCGGTGCGATCGTCATTTTGAAGAGCTTGTGCCTGGGCTGGATGGTCGTTGCCCTATTCTGCGTCAGCGCCTTTGCTGAGCAACCGTTTGTCGTCGCTGTAATTTCGCCGTTGACCGGACCGATGGCAACGGTCGGCGCGCAGAGTACCGCTGGCTTGCGATTGTGGGCGCAAACGGTGAATGCTGGGGGCGGTGTCAAAGGCCGTCAGATCGAGCTCGACGTATGCGACGATCAGGGCACGCCGGAAAGCGCCGTCACCTGCGCGCGGCATGAGATCGAAAAGGGCGCGAGTATTATTCTCGACAATTCGGTCAGCTCGACAGTCCGCGCGATATCCCCGCTCCTGAAAGATGGTCCAGTTATGGTCGTGGTATCGCCTATCGTCGATCCCGACCCGAAGAGTTATGTATTCCAGACCAGCGCGAGCGACTTCGCAATCACTGAGGCGCTCCTCGCATATCTTCGGGCGAATAACGTCAACAAGCTCGCCATGATAGCCTCGACCGATACAACCGGTGAGGCGAACGCCAGCAATGCCCAGAAGGTGTTTCCACCAGCCGGGATTTCGTTGTCGCTGGCGCGAATTGACCTGAAGTCCAACGATGCCTCGATCCAGTTGGCGAACGTCGTTAAGGACAATCCCATCATCTACTCTGGATATTCTGGAGCCGGCGCGGCAACGGTCGTCAAAAGTTTCAATAATCTTGGGCTTACCATCCCCTTCGTGCTTAGCAATGCCAATCTGTCGGACGCCTTCATGGCTTTGATCAAGAACGACATGCCGCCGCGTCTTCTGGGCCTCGGCCTCAACTTCATGGTCCCGGAACTGATCGACAATCCAGCGGAGCGCACGCGACTGGAGAAATTCCGTACCGCATTCCAGGAGGCCACGAAGGAAACACCAAGCCTGCTAGCCCTTATGGGCGTGCCGCTTGCCGATACTGCCGAAGCTGTACTTCGGAGTGTCGATAACCCGAACGACGCCGCTGCGGTAAAGCGATTTTTGGAAACGACCCCGATCGAAAGCATCTCGCCGGTCAAATTCAGTCCTGAGAGCCACGTCGGCATGGGTTCAAACACTGTATCGGTGGTCGAATACAAAAACGGTCGATGGACCAAAGCCGATCCAATCAAATAGCGCGTCACTCCCGACCTTGAACCATTGAAGCGTCAAAGTCGGCATTAGTTCGAGTAATCACGGGGGCGGCCGCTGCTCGATCGACCGATAACGACATTTATTCTCGTAACGATCCATGAATCCCTTAACGCAGGCCGTGATCAGCGGATTGATGATGGGCGCGGTCTACGCCTTGCTTTCGATTGGATTGGTGATCGTTTATCAGACCGCGCATGTCATTAATCTCGCTCACGGCGAGGCTTATTCGATCGCGGGGATATTTGTCTCTGTACTCGCTGGTACTCACATTTTGCCCATTTGGGCAGCCATTGCGGGCGCCATCATCGTCGCGGTTTTGATCTCTATCGCCATCGAACGCTTTCTGCTGCGACCGCGCCGCCTGTGGTCGCATAGTGCGTTAATCCTTGTGACGCTCGCGGCAGCCATATTCAGCCGTGGTGCGCTTTATACCCTGATTGGTTCCGACGCTGTTTCCTTTCCCCGCCTGGTATCGGGAGCTCCATTCCGTATAGCCGGGGGCGTGCTGCCGCCGCAGGGCCTGTTGCTCATAGTCATGGCTTTTGCACTTGCGATCGCGGTACCGCTGTTTCTATCGACCACGCAGCTCGGCCGCCAGTTGCGCGCTACCGCGGAAAATCCGGATGCCGCGCAACTGATGGGTGTCAATGTCGATCGTGCCCGCCTCTTGGCGTTCGCTATTGCCGGCGCTTACGGCGCAATCGGAGCGGTGTTGTTGGTGCCACTCGTTTCCGTGGATTTTCATGCCGGGCTCGACATGACTCTACGTGGCTTTATCGCCGCCGCGCTCGGGGGCATGCTGCCGTTGTGGGCTATCGTTTGCAGCATTCTGCTGGGGCTCGGCGAAGCTTTCGTTACCACCTACTTCGATGCCCTTGCCAAAGACCCGATCGTTTTCCTCATGCTGATCGGCGTTGCTGTGTGGCGCAGCAGAAAAATTCGCTTCGGCGGTGGTTTGCGCGCATGAAGCGGAGCCGGATCATTTTGCTCGCGACCGCGATTATTGTAATTGCGCTTCCGTTCACCGGGTTGGTGCTGGGCTGGTCTGTGGGGCTCGCGACTCTCGTCTATTTCGACGCCTTGACGGTGATCGGCCTCAATTTGATTTTTGGCGTGACCGGTATGCTAACATTGGGACAAGCGGCGTTTATGGCGGTACCGGCCTATTGCGCGGGCATCCTGGAAAGTGTCGGCGTGCCGTTCTTCTTGAGTGTGGGCGCGGGCTTGGTCGTCACCCTTGTGCTGGCGGTATGTACCGGCCGCGTATTTATTCGGTTGCCGGGTGTCTATCTCGCCTTCGGAACACTCGCTGTTGCCTTTGTCGTCGAAGGCACTGCCCGCGCATTCCCGTTGATTACGGGAGGCTCGTCCGGCCTGATCTTAGAGCACGGGCGCAGCCTTGGCGATCGTGGCTGGTATTTGATCGCGCTCGTGGCATTGACCGGCGGCATGACGATTTATTGGTATTTGGTCAGCGGCGCTTTTTTGCGAAGACTCCGTACAATTCGTCACGACGAACTTGCCGCCGCGGTCCTTGGCATCAATGTCGGCAGAAGCAAAGAGAAGGTGTTTTTGATCGGTGCGACATTCGCGGCCGTGGCCGGCATATTGAGAGCCTATTATGTCGGTCTGGTTATTCCGGAGAACGGCGGCGTCGATCCCTCGCTCGAGTTGCTCGCCATGACGCTGCTTGGCGGACCCGGCTATTTATTCGGTCCGTTATTCGGAACGGCACTGCTACAGTGGCTTTTCATTATTACCGGCTACGCCAAGGGCTACGTTTTATTAGTCTATGGTGCGGTGTTTTTGCTGGCTGTCCTCTATCTTAAAGACGGAATCGCCGGCTGGGTCGCCAAGATCTGGGACAGGTTCGAGTTGATGATCGACGGGCCGAGGCAGGACCCGTGCCCGACCCGGCGTGTTGTCTCAAGCCTAAGCGATCGTCATACCCAGCGCTCGGGCGTGTGCCTGCAGGTATTGGATATCGCAAAGCGCTTTCGCGGGGTTGTAGCGCTCGATGGCGTAAGCTTTACCGTCGAGTTCGGCGAGATTTTCACAATCGTCGGTCCGAACGGCGCCGGAAAGTCGACACTCTTTAATATCATATCCGGTATCGAGCTGCCGACCCGAGGGGTCGTGAAAATTGCCAATAAGGATGCGGCCTCGTTCTCGATCTCAGAGCGCGCGCGATTTGTCGGGCGCTCGTTTCAGGTGGCCCGGCTCGTGCCGGACCTAACCGTGGTCGAGAATATTATGGTCCGTGTCGATCAGATTACTCCGGAGTTGAGCGAACTTGAGCGGCGGTCGCTTGCCCTTAACCAAATTGCCGCCTTTGGGTTGTCGGCTGTCGCCGATACGCCGGTCAGTGCACTTTCAGCCGGTCAGCGAAAGCTGATCGATCTGACGCGGGCGGCAGCCGGAGATCCCTCGCTGGTTCTGCTCGACGAGCCGGCCGTCGGGCTCGCTGCCGACGAACTCGATCATTTAAAATCCCTCCTCCACCAGCTGCAAGCACGTGGATCCGCGGTCGTTATCGTCGAACATAATATCGATTTTGTTGCCGAAGTAGCCAAGCGTGGGATCGTGCTTGATGGCGGCAGACCAATCGCGTTTGGAGCGATCAAGGAAATTCTAGCTGACCCGAAGGTCCAGGAAGCCTACTTTGGGGCGTTACTGTAATGGCTGCTATTCTCGACATCGAAGGTCTGAGTGGCGGTTATTCCGGCCTGCCCGTATTTCGAGATGTCCAATTCAATCTGCACGTTGGGCAGGTTTTCGGTATTTGTGGATCCAATGGGGCCGGTAAAACGACGCTCTTGAAAACGCTTGCCGGACTTTTGGCTCCATTTGCCGGGCGTATTGTCTTTGAGGGTAGAACGCTTGGCTCAAGCAAAGCCTATGAGCGAACCAGGGCGGGCCTCATTCTCGTTCCGGAAGGCCGGCAAATATTTGCTTCGCTAACCGTACGGCAGAATTTGCAGCTAAGCTTAGCTGCAGGGCGTTGCAGCGCGGCCTCCTACGCGGAACGGCTCGCGGATGTGCTCGCACTGTTTCCCAGATTGCAGGAGCGGCTCGATCAGCCGGGCGGTGCCCTGAGCGGTGGTGAGCAGCAAATGCTGGCAATAGGTCGAGCGCTGTTGCTCGACCCGTTGGTATTGATGCTCGACGAGCCGACGCAGGGATTGGCGCCAATCATGATCCGGCAAGTCTTGACCGCTCTGCAAGCTCTTCGCGGCCGGCTTCCGATCATCGTTGTGGAGCAAAACCGTCTGTTTCTCGAAGAGCTATCAGACACCGTCAATGAAATGCGTGGTGGCACGCTGACCCTCGTCAACGGCAAAACAACGGGCGGATCGCATTCGTGATCGTCAAACCAACTGATGCCATCGACATTTCCTTCCGGCTTAACGGCACTGAAGTATCTGCGCGAGTTTCCGCCAGGGTTAGTTTGGTCGATCTGCTGCGGACACACTTTCAGCTAACTGGATCGCATATCGGATGCGAACACGGCGTTTGCGGCGCGTGCAACGTGATCCATGATGGGGCCGTCGTCCGTGGTTGTCTGACGCTGGCAATCCAAGCCGATGGCGGAGACGTCGTTACCATAGAAGGACTGACTGAGAGCGGACAAATCCGCGATCTGCAAGATGCCTTCGTCCGCCGAAACGCTCTGCAGTGTGGATTCTGCACTTCCGGCATGCTGATGACGGCATGGGAATTATTGTCGCGCCGGCCAACGCCGTCGCGGGAGCAGATCCGCGAGGATATCGGCGGCAACTATTGTCGCTGCACGGGCTACCAAGCAATCGTGGACGCCATAGAAAGTGTTGCCGCCGGGCCCACTCATCTAAAGGTCTTGGAAACGGACAATTCGGCTTCGCCAATTGGCGCATCTTACCCAAGGCCAAGTGCCGTTCGCTTGGCCACGGGCCGAGGTAATTACACCGACGATCTCACTCTACCGGGCACCGGACATGTGGCGTTTCTGCGTAGCCCGCACGCCCACGCCCGCATCCTATCGGTTGACCTCAACCGCGCGCTTTTGGCTCCAGGGGTGATTGCCGCATTCAGTGGGGCGAGCCTCTCAACGAGCTGCCCACCGTGGCAAACACGGCTTGCCTTGATGCCCACACATCGCTCTGCGCCGCAGCCGCCTTTGGCGGTCAACGAGACTTGTTGGCAGGGTGAAGCGGTTGCCGTCGTCGTCGCCGGTACGCGAGCGCAAGCGGAAGATGCAGTCGAGTTGATTGAGGTTGAGTGGGAGGCGCTGCCTGCGGTTACCGACTTGTCGGAAGCGCTCGATCCAGATTCCCCGGTCGTACAAAGCGATATGCTCAACAATATGGCGCTGGATCACACCATAGCGTCCGGCGATATCTCGAAGTGCTTTTCCGAGGCGGCTATTGTCGTTGAGCATGCCTTTCGCTTCGACCGTCAAACCGCCGTTAGTCTGGAGCCGCGTTCCATCCAAGCGTCGTTTGATCGCAGACTGAGCGAACTCACCGTTTATCAGTCACACCAAGCGCCATTTCAAATGCGGGAGATATTCGCCGAGCAGCTAGGTATGAACCCCGAACAAATAAAGGTCATCGTTAACGACGTCGGCGGCGGCTTTGGTGTGAAATTGCATGCCTTCGCCGATGAAATGGCGCTCGTCGCGATCGCCAAACTGTTACCTATCCCCGTGAAGTTCACGGCCGATCGTCTGGAATCTTTCGCGAGCGATGCTCATACCCGCGATGCCAGCGTCCATGGCCGCATGGCGTTTGATGCACAAGGCAAGATCCTTGGCATCGCAATCGATATGATGGCCGGTTTCGGCGCTTATTCGATCTATCCTCGAAGCAGCGTGGGCGAGGCGATACAAGCGGTGCAAATGGTTGGCGCGGCCTACGAGCTCAGCGCTTTCAGAGGCCGTGTACGCGGCGCGTTTCAAAATAAGCCACCGACCGGGCCGTATCGCGGTGTCGGCCAGCCGATTGCCTGTACGGTTACCGAGCAACTGCTCGACTTGGGCGCGGCCGCACTGCAAATAGATCCAGTAGAAATCCGGAGGATCAACTACCGGAGAACAGACAGCGAGATTAGCAAGACCGCAAATGGCGTCGTTGTCGAACAGTTATCGTTGGACGCCTGTCTAGACGCTATCGTGCGGCAGATGAACTACAATGAGCTGCGCGACCAACAGAAGGTCTTGAGAGAGCGCGGCGTTTTTCGCGGTATCGGGATTGCAACTTTCATTGAGATTACCGGCGTTGGACCCGCTCTTTATGGCTCGCAGGGACTGCGCGTCGCTGCCAATGAGGCCTGTCGCCTCAGGCTCGAAGCTTCTGGCAACGTCTGTTGCGAAACGAGTATTACCGATCAAGGTCAGGGAACGGCGACCGGTATTGCTCAGGTCGTCGCTGCCGAGCTGGGCGTTCAAATGGATGCCGTAGCTGTCGTGACGGGGAATACCGCGATTGTTCCGTATGGCGGCGGCGCCTGGGCTTCGCGGGGGATCGCATTAGGCGGCGAAGCGGCCCGTCGGGCAGCACTGGCGTTGCGGGAAAATATTCTCCAGATCGCAGCCTCTCTGTTGCAACAACCGGCTTCTTCGCTTGCCATTCGCGCGGGATCGGTCATCAACGCGGCGGGCTCTGAACAGATATCGATCGGTGAAATCGCCGCGGCGGCGCGTTATAGGCCGCATACGATTCCGCTCGACACGATACCGCCTCTCGAAACTCTCGCCTCCTACGTTCCGCAGTCGGTGCCGTACATTGTGGCAAACGGTGTACAGGCCGCTTTAGTCGAGGTCGATAGCAAAACCGGGCTTATTAAAGTTCTTGATTTTTGGATCGCTGAGGATTGCGGACGCATCATTAATCCGATGCTTGTCGATGAACAGCTTCGCGGCGGCGTCGTGCAAGGAATCGGCTCTGCTCTTTACGAACACTGCATGTATTCGAAGGAGGGCCAGCTTCTTAATGGAAGTCTCGCTGACTATATCGTTCCGATGGCATCAGAAATGCCTGACATCCACATTAGCCACATAGTGACGCCGACGGGAGTGACCGCGTTGGGTTCCAAGGGCGTAGGTGAAGCAGGTGCGGTTGGGGCGCCGGCCGCGGTCTGGACGGCCGTTAACGACGCGCTTAGGCCATTGGGCGTCCAAATCGACCGGCAACCCATGGCGCCTGAACAGACCGTTTATAAAGCTGGATAGCGTCCCGACGCAGAACTGCTCTGCGCATAACTGCACATTGTCAACCGTTCGATGCTGCGCTCGTCCAATTGTAAATGATAAGGTTTGATGAACGTTCTTGCGGCCGGCACCGCATGATCGAGACTGTCGACCCTGGAGGTGAGCTATGGCGGAGCGATCGTTCGCACGCGAAGTACAGGATCTCAGACTGGGAGACGGCGACGAATTCCGTGGCGAGGGGATTCTGGCCATCACCAAGGCGCTTCTCCAAGCCGGCGTCTCCTATGTGGGCGGCTATCAAGGTGCGCCAATCTCTCATCTAATGGATGTGCTTGCTGACGCGAAAGACGTGCTCGACGAGCTTGGCGTCCATTTTGAGAATTCGGCGTCTGAAGCGGCGGCGGCCGCAATGCTTTCAGCCTCGGTGCACTATCCGATCCGGGGAGCGGTCACGTTCAAGTCACCCGTGGGCATCAATGTCGCCTCCGATGCGATTGCCAATCTCGCCTCGGGCGGAGTCACTGGCGGCGCGCTCATCATTATCGGCGAGGATTACGGAGAGGGCTCCTCGATCATGCAGGAGCGTTCCCACCCCTATGCCATGAAATCGCAGGTCTGGCTGCTCGATCCACGCCCCAACCTGCCTTCGATCGTCAAAGCCGTGGAAGACGGTTTTGAGCTTTCGGAAGCCTCGCACACGCCAGTGATGCTTGAAGTTCGCGTTCGAGCCTGCCACGTCCACGGCCGTTTCATTACCAAGGATAATAAACGCCCTAGCTTCGCGTTGCGCGAGGCGCTGGAAAATCCACGTCGCGATACCGAACGCGTAGTGCTGCCGCCGGCCTCTTATCTGCATGAGCGCGAGAAGATTGAGCAGCGCTGGCCTGCCGCCGTCAAATTCATCAAGGAGCACCAGCTCAATGAGTTTTTCGGCCCTTCAATCGCCGACGTCGGAATTATCGTGCAGGGTGGTCTTTACAATTTGACGATACGCGCACTCCAGCAGCTGGGCCTCGCCGATGTTTACGGCGAGACAGCGGTGCCGATTTACGTACTCAATGTCACCTATCCCCTGATCGATGACGAGGTTGCCGCTTTCGCAGCTAATAAGAAGGCGATCCTCATGGTGGAAGAAGGCCAGCCGGAGTTCATCGAGCAGGCGCTCAACACCATTCTGCGCCGCCGCGATATCCAGACCAAGATTAGCGGTAAGGACTTGCTGCCTATGGCGGGCGAATATACCCCGACGGTCGTCACCAAGGGCATCAGGGCTTTTCTCGAACTCCACGCCAACACTCTTCTACGTAACGCGCCGCCTCCTCCGAACGCGTCCGCCGTTCTCGATGACCCGAAGATTAAGGCGCTCGCCAAGGTGTTGCCGCCGCGGCCTCCTGGATTTTGCGTCGGCTGCCCGGAACGACCGATCTTTGCGGCGTTGAACCTTGTCCAGCAAGAACTTGGCGAACATAGCATTTCGGCGGACATCGGCTGTCACTTGTTCGCCAGCCTGCCACCGTTCAATATCGGCGCCACAACGATGGGTTATGGTCTTGGTCCGGCCTCCGCATCTGCCTTCAACGTGAAGGCTGACAAGCGCCCTATCTCGATCATCGGCGACGGCGGCTTTTGGCATAACGGCCTCGCCAGCAGCGTCGCCAACGCCGTCTACAATAAGCAAAACGGCGTGATCATGGTCGTCGATAATTATTATTCGGCGGCGACCGGTGGACAGGACATCATGTCCTCGCGCGCAATCAATCCGGAGCGAGCGACCAACAACGCCATTGTCGATGCGGTGAAAGGCGTTGGGGTCAAATGGGTCCGCCACATCGACCGCACCTACGACGTCAAGCGCATGCAGGACACGTTGCGTGATGCGCTCACGACCAAGGAAGCTGGCCCGAAGGTGATTGTCGCTTCCTCGGAATGCATGCTCAACAAGCATCGCCGCGTGAGGCCGATATTTCAGAAATCGGTGCGCGACGGAAAACGTATGGTGCGCGAGCGCTTTGGTGTCGACGAGGACGTTTGTACGGGTGATCACGCCTGCATCAGACTGTCCGGCTGTCCGTCGTTATCCGTCAAACATACCGATGATCCGCTCAAGGACGATCCGGTCGCCGCGATCGATCACAACTGTGTCGGCTGCGGCAATTGCGGCGAGGTGTCGGAGGCGGCGGTGCTTTGCCCGTCATTCTATCGCGCCGACATCATCCACAACCCAACCTGGTTCGACCGCTTCATCTCGCGGTTGCGCCGAGCGGTAATCGGTATGCTCCAACGCCACCGCGAATCTAAGCGGATTGCTTTCGCCGATTGAGGCTGAGCCGCACTGTCATGAACGATTTGTCACGAACACCGATCAGGTATGCCAGCGAGCGACCGATTTGCGTCGCCGTCTTCGCCATGGGCGGACAAGGCGGCGGCGTGCTCTCGGATTGGATCGTAGAACTCGCCGAATCCCAAGGCTGGCATGCGCAGTCGACCTCAATCCCGGGCGTCGCCCAGCGCACCGGCGCTACAGTCTATTATGTCGAGATGCTGCCGCCGAAAGCCGATCGGACCCCCGTTCTTTCGCTGATGCCGGCCCAGGGCGAAGTCGATATCGTGCTTGCGACCGAACTGATGGAAGCTGGCAGGTCCATCTTGCGCGGCCTCGTCACTCCCGACCGTTCTACATTGATTGCCTCGACGCACCGCTTATACGCTGTCGCTGAAAAGGAAAAACCCGGCGATGCCATCGTCGATCCGAACGTCGTCATGGAAGCGACCGCCGTCGCGGCGAAGCGCGTCATCGCTTTCGATATGGAAAGTGTGGCCAACAAGAACAACAGCGTGATCTCGGCTTGCATGTTTGGAGCGCTGGCAGCATCCGCAATCCTGCCGTTTGGACGCGACAGCTTCGAGGCGATCATAAGTTCCGGCGGCAAGGGCATAGCGCCGAGCCTCAATGCATTCCGAGCCGCGCACGATCACGTCGCGCAATCGTCGGTCGCGATCGGTCCGGTGGTCGCCGCAAAAACGGGCAAGCATTTTTCGCCGCTGCCGGATTCAGCCGGCAGACCCGAACTCGACCAGCTTTTGGCCCGGATAAGGCAATTCCCGGCGGCGCTTCAAGGCATGCTGTTCGCCGGCGTCAAACGTGTCACCGACTTTCAAGATCCGGCTTACGCCAACGAATATCTCGACCGCATCAGCAAAACTTACGAGCTCGATAGCATGCACGGTGGCGCCGCGAAGGCCTATGCGCTGACCGCCGCAGCTGCCAAATACGTCGCCATCGCGATGGCGTATGACGATGCGATCCGCGTCGCCGAATTGAAAACCCGATCACATCGTTACGAGCGCGTTCTGAAGGAAAACGCGGTCGGGCAAGGGCAGATCGTGTACACCACCGAATACATGCATCCGCGGCTCGAAGAGGTTGCCGGCACGATGCCGGCACCGCTCGGCCGCCTAATGGAAGCTCATCCGCGTCTTTTCGGCTGGCTGTTTCGCAAGCCGCGCCGCGTGCGTTCCGGAACGGTCCATTGGTTTTTGACGCTCTATCTTGTGGCTGCATTCAAACGGATCCGCCGCACCACATTGCGCCACACCCGAGAACTGGCTCATCTCGAGCGATGGCTGTCACTTGCTGCCGCGCGCATCTCCGAGAATTATGATCTCGCCGTCGAAATCATCAACGCGCGTCGCCTGGTCAAAGGATATTCCGACACGCACGCGCGCGGGGAATCTAAGTTCGATCGCGTCATCGGCGCGGTACCGCTGCTTGCGGGCCGTTCAGATGGTGCCGAATGGATGCGTCGACTCCGCAGTGCTGCACTCGTTGACGAAAACGGTACCGCGCTCGACGGCGCCCTCAGAACGATTGCTACGCTCTGAACCGCGGGCGACCTCCATCACCGCCTTTCACCATAAACCAGGTAGCCTCGGTGGCCGCCATCCTCGCGTTCCTCTCTTTATCCCGCCGCGCAGATGGTTGGACGTCACTACGTAACTATAGATTATCAACCGTTCGCGAGTTTGCCCTAGTTTCACACGGAAGTGGTGGTCGTTCAGTCCCTCTGGCGCCCAGTCAAACATCATTCCATCTGTACGCACGTGTCGTTCGTGGTGAATTTCACTGGGTCACGGCCGGCAGCGGCCGTGCAACGTTGAGGTGATGTGGCTGGTGGGTCGGCTTGCACCCGCGATCCCGTCAAGAACCCTCGGTTTTCGAGCGCTCGCGCACGTACGCGCGGATGTTCTTCGCCCAATCGACCACCTCCCCGTCGATAAGTTTCACAATCATATCCATGCAGCGTTTTGTTTCTTCAGTCACCTCCGTAATCTCTTCAACGTCAGCAAAGTAGGCTTGCGGTTTAAGCGTCTGCCGCGATACGTGGCGAGCACCTTTGTTATCCCATGTCCCGTGCACGAGCTTGACGCGAGCATCGTTTACACGAAGGCATTTATTGAAAATCTCCGCTGTTTCCTTCGCCTTCGGTCATCGGGGTTCGTCAATGTCTGAATAAATGCTGATGTTACCCGGCATAGCGGCGCAAAATCATACGAGGCCGTCACGATATAGAATTGATCCGCCGTCAGCTCCAATAGGTCGCTGAGCAAATGCCGGATGGAAAACTCTAGTTGGGAGAACTGGGAGACGAACTTTCCAATCGCTTGATATTGAACAGGATCATCCCAGAACTGTTCTATTCGTCCTTTGGGCTCTTTCATGCTTTCAGGGCCTTACGAGATGCGCATAAAGGCGACCAGGGAGTCCCTGACAGCCTGCTTCATTGGGTCGGCGGTCGTGCCATCGAACGACATCCGATTGATGACGGTCTCGATGCGGATGCCTCGACGAATGAACTCGCGAACAGCATCGGTCACGTCCTGGTAATTGCGACCCAGTCGATCGATCCAGCGGACCACCAGGATATCGCCATCCCGCAAGACATCGAACAAACGACGACCTTCGGGGCGTTCGCGGAGGCGGGTGGAGACACCCGAAATGCCTTGGTCAGCAAGCACCAGATCAGGTTTAAATCCATTCTGGTGAGCCTGGGTGAGTTGGTGATCGACCGTCTGATCAATTGTACTCACCCGGCAATAGAGCACCGTTGTCATTGCCCAACTCCTGCGCCCGCTAGGGTGATGACCAGCTAGGAAGCGTCCGCAGAGAGATTCCTTACGCTTGCGGTCACGTTTGCCAAGCGATTTTAGGTGCCCGCTGGGCTATACCCCTGTGGGCACCTTGCTCTTGCCGTCTTCTGACGTCGGGGTTGCAGCTGGGAAAATGGTCGAGTTCGAGACGATTTTGACGATGTGAGCAAAACTTTCGAAGCGACCTACAGCCAGTTGACCGGGCCGAGAAAATCCCGCTTTCCGATCGGCACGCCGCGATGACGCAAAATGTTGTACGCCGTCGTTACAAAGAAAAAGAAATTCGGCAACGCACACTGTTGCAGATAGTCGTTGCCCTTCAGCTTTCGGTCGTTTCCGCCAGCGGTCCAGGCGATGATCTTGCCCTCCGCGCCGTCGACCTGTGCCCGAGTCAAGGACTTCACGAAGCCCAGCGCGGTTTCGACGCGGCTCTTGGCGGCGGCAAAGCTGGTGTCGTCCACGGCCGGCGTGGCGGGGGAGTAACGCCAGCGAGGCGGCCGCCGGTGTTCATGGCGAAATCCGTTGACTGACGGATCTGGCGGGCAAGGCAGAACATGTCGGGATACAACCGGTCCTGCAGTAAGGCCGATTCCTCAATCTTGTTGGCGGCACAATGCGCGGCGGCCTTGTCGATAATGCCGGCCAGTGCGCCAAGCTGCTGCGCGCACGGGGTCACGGCTGCATCATACAGGGAATAAGCCATTGGGTTTGTCCTTCGGGTGGGATTTCAGGGCAGAGACCATAGGTGAAGCCCGGCACTCATGCCAACAGGTCCTGTCCTTACCAAATACTCCATTGACGACATTTGCCCGCTGCTAGCGTGTCTGCTGTTCGTCCGGTAAGCCGCGAACGCCAATCCAAGTCTCGAAAGGTCACTATCGGACCAACAACGGACAAAAATCGAAACGGGGCCTTCTTGGCTGAGGAGCGATTGACCCGTAGCAGACGTCGACACTCCACCAGCCATGGGAAAGGCTCCATTGCCGATGACTAGTCGTTCGGTAATCCAGCTCTTTTCCAAGCGGCGGCAAGTGGTTCATACACCCTCGGTTCAATCCCAACAGTGACAGCGAATTGTTTGACACTAAAGCTCGGGTCCAAGGCCAACACGCGTTGCGCCTCGGCTTCGGCATCGGACTTTCGCTCAAGCCCCACCAAGGCAGCCGTAAGAAAGGCGCGAGACACGCTGAACCGCGGATTGAACTGAACCGATTTGCTGGCGGCCTCAAACGATTTTTCAAAAGCCGCGGTATGAAAGTGCGCTACCGCGAGCGCGTTGTACGCAAGGTAGTTGAGAAAATCGAACGGACTGAGTCGGATTGCGCTGGTCGCGCGCTCGATGGCTTTCTCTGGTTCGCCGAGCCAGGACAGTACAAGCGCGCTGCAGGACAGCGCGAAAATATTCGATGGGCTGAGACTTAATGCCCTGTCGAAAATATTGATCGCGGTCGCATGATCGTGCTCATCGAGCGAAATGACGAACCCGGCCATGCCAAGAGCAGTCGCGTCGTCACCGTCAACGATTGCAGAACGCGCATGCCGAACGGCCGCGAGGCGATCCTCTTCACGCAGTCCTGCCCGGCTGAAACGAAAATGATAGCACCATGCCAGCATCGCATGGGCCAGCGTGTAGTCCGGCTGCAGCTCCAGCGCTTTGTTGAGATGCGGTATCGCCAGCAACGCATCCTGCGCGATGTGACTATGCACCAACGGCATGGCCTGCAGAACAAGGTCATACGCACCAAGATTGTCAGGCCGTTTGCGCTTGACCCGTTCGATTTCGGCCTTTCGCAGGCTCGGCTCGATGGCGCCGAGTACACTCAGCGTGATTTCGTCCTGAAGCGCAAAGATATCCTCTAGCTGCCGTTCGTAACGCTCGCCCCAAAGATGGCCGGCGCTGTCGGCCTCGATCAACTGCGTACTGACCCGAACGCGGTCGCCGGCCTTTCGCACTGTGCCATCCAGAATGTATCTGACACCCAGCTCGCGCCCGACCTGGGTCACCCCCAGCGCTTTGCCCTTGTAGGCAAAACTTGAGTTGCGGGCGATGACGAACAGCCAGCGGATACGCGATAGGCCGGTAATAATGTCGTCCACGATGCCGTCAGCGAAATATTCCTGGTCAGGATCGCTGCTCAGGTTCTGAAACGGCAGCACTGCAATCGAGGGCTTCTCAGGCAGCGCGAGACCGGCCGGAACAACACGCTTCGCTTCAATCTGCTCGACTTCATGAACGGTACCGACGAAACGAATCCCCTTGCGTGGAATAGTCTTGATTAGTCGCTGGTTCGTACCGTCATCGGCGACGGCGGTGCGCGCGGCATTTATGCAGCTCGCGAGCGCAGACTCGGAAACAATTCGCCCATCCCAGACCGAGGCAATCAAATCGTCCCTACTGACAACACGATCGCGCTGTTCAATCAGATAGGCCAGCAGGTCAAATACCTTGGGCTCGAGGTTGAGTAGAACCTGCCCGCGGCGAAGCTCGCGCCGCTCGCGGTCGAGCGCATAGTCATCGAAAGCAAGGATCACGTCGCCCCTCCCGCGGTGCCGCGATTATAACACTACAGGTGACCGGTTAATCCCTCCGGATCGGCCCCTTTCCCAAGGCAATCCGATGACTTCCCAAGGTTCCGGCGAGGTCTTCCCAAAGCGACCCCAGTGGCTTCGGGCGATGCTGGTTTCGTCGAAACCCGGAGGCCACCATGAACTTCAGTCGGAGAGATTTACTAAAAACCTCAGCGGCGAGCGCCGCTCTGTTCGCAGTACCGGCGTTTGCGGCAACGCCGCTCAAGATTGGTTTCGCCATGTCGCTAACCGGACCGAATGCCGGCGCCGGCAGGATGTTCCTGCTCGCCCGTGAAGTCTGGCGCGACGAGATCAATGCCAAGGGCGGATTGCTGGGACGGCCTGTCGAGTTCGTTTACTACGACGACCAGAGCAATCCTTCATCGGTTCCCGCCCTTTACACTAAACTGATCGATGTCGACCATGCGGACCTTGTAGTTTCGCCATTCGGCACAAACCTGATCGCACCGGCCATGCCGGTTGTCATCGAGAAGCAGATGGTGTTTACGGCGCTGCTAGGTACCGGAGTGAACGATACGTTCAAGTACGACCGGTACTTTCAAATCCTGCCAAACGGGCCTGAGGGGAGCCGCAGTCTTTCGTCGGGTTTCTTCGAGACCGCGCTGACGTTGAATCCCGCGCCGAAGACCGTGGCGCTACTGGGAGAGGACAGCGAGTTCGGCCAAAACGTCCTCGCAGGTGCCCGCGCCAACGTCGAGAAGCTAGGATTGCGCGTCGTCGGAGAGCGCCGGTTTCCGGCCAACACGGTCGACTTCGCCCCAATCATTCGCGTCACCCAATCGGAAGAACCGGACGTCGTGTTCGTTGCCAGTTATCCAGGCAGTTCAGTCGGCATCGTCCGCGCGGTACGCGAACTGAATTATGCGCCCCGCATGTTCGGCGGTGCCATGATTGGGCTGACTTTCACGGCCCTGAAAGCCCAGCTGGGCGATCTGCTCAACGGCATTGTCATAAACGAGAATTACGTGCCGGAGCCGACAATGAAATTCGCAGGCGTCGATGACGTCCTGCAGCGATACCAGGAGAAGGCCAAAGGCGCCGGCGTCGATCCGCTCGGGTTTTGGTCGCCCATGGCGTTCGCCGAATTGCAGGTGTTGGGACAGGCGGTCAACGCAGTCGGCAAAATCGACCAGAAGCTGATTGCTGAATATATTCACCGCGCCACGTTCGAGACGGTGATTGGCCCGGTGAAATTTGGACCGCTCGGCGAGTGGGACAAGTCGCGGATCCTGTTCATACAGTACCAGCACGTTCACGCTGGCGATGTCGATCAGTTTCGCCGGTCGGGTGTGCAAGTTATTCTTTATCCGCCGGAGCTGAAATCCGGCGATTTGATCCAGCCGTTTGCGGCAGCACGAACATGAACAGCGCCCTCGCCGCGATGGGGCCGCCCAGTGCCCAGCCCATTACCCAAACTGTCGATTCTGATAGTGCTCACTTGCGCCTTGCCGAGATGGC
>Ga0302324_100009293_pt1 | contig 20597 bp, 16 predicted proteins | sample Palsa_T0_1_FD_201949 | JGI IMG/M metagenome (GOLD analysis project Ga0302324, IMG submission 201949) | Peat permafrost microbial communities from Stordalen Mire near Abisko, Sweden - Palsa_T0_1 | ecosystem: Environmental > Terrestrial > Soil > Palsa > Peat permafrost | place: Sweden: Abisko...
CACGGACTGCATGATCTTCTCAAGAGCGCTGATGCGTGCCTTGACCTCATCGAGAGAGTCGTTGAGAGATTGAATCTGGCTGGAGACCTGATCGATCTTTGCGCCCTGTGTCTCCTGCTGCGTCTGCATCTGCTTCTGCAGGGCACCAAGGCTGATGGCCATCTTGTTGACGGAGTCGGCGTTCTGTTGAACGAGATCCTTCATGACGCCCATGCGCTCGTCGTTGGACTGCTGCAAGCGGGCGATTGCGTCCTGCAACTCCTGGATCTGAGTCTGTAGCTGCACCATATCCTTGTTGACAGCGAAGGCAGGCACTGTGCAGAAGAGGGCGGCGGCGAGGAGCGCAGCGCAGGCAAAGCGAAAGGGTCTACAGGCGGAGCGGAACCTGTTTTTTTGTTGGAGATGTTTGGGCTGATTCAGCTGTTTCATCATGGGCGAGTACACTCGGCTTTCTTTCTGCCGGTCAGCCCCCGCTTTGTATGGTTCGCGGGGGCTGAGCGTGAAGGGGAGTGCCAAAACAATGAGTCACAGCCTAGCGGTCGAGAGAGAATTGCGCACGGCGATTCTGCTGCCAGCAGCTTTCATTCTCCTCGGTGCAGAACTGCTTCTCTTTGCCGTAGCTGATGACGCGGATCCGGGTGGCTGCGACACCTGCTGCAACCAATCCTGTTTTGGCTGCATTAGCGCGGTTTTCGCCGAGTGCCAGGTTGTATTCAGCCGAACCGCGATCGTCGCAGTAGCCGCCGATGACGACCTTGATGGCGGGATGAGCTGCAAGAAAAGAGGCAGCCTGGGTGGTGGATGTCGCGGCGTCGGGACGAAGCTCAAAGCTGTCGTAGTCGAAGAAGACATCCTGAACGTTTTGATGAAAGGCCGCATCGCTGCCCATATCGCCCTCTGTGATGGCCGGAGCGGTGGGTGCAACAGGCACGCGGACGGTGACGCGAACGCTCGCCTCGGTGGCCCCGCCATCGCTCTTTGCGGTCAGATGGAAGTTGGTGGAAGTCGAGGGCGTAACGGTCTGAGTGCCGTTGAGATTGACCTCGCCGATGCCGTCGATGGTGACGGAAGTAGCGTTCTGGGTGCGCCAGTTGAGAACGACTGACTGGCCCAGATCGATGGCGAGAGGATCCGCAGTGAGGGTCGCCGTGGGAGCGGCAGAGGGAGGAGCGGGAGGAGGCCCGAGAGAGTTGGGGTCAACGCCACTGGCCTTCTTATGGCAGCCAGTTGCGGCGCCGATGGTCGCCAGTGCGGCGATTACTATAAAGGCCTTACGAGTTACGGTATGCATTGCACTCATCGAATTCTCCTGCTTCGCTGTAGTAGTCACAAGATCCTGGTTATCTGCGAAGGCAATTTCGCAGGAAAGATTACAAATTACTTCCAACTCCAGTTTGGCATATCAGCACCATCGCTGGTCAGCGGTCGCTTCTGCGTTCCGTCTGCCAGCATGGTCCAGACCTTCATGTGAGCGGCGCTTCCGTCGGCTGTGTTGGCGTAGACGATGTGCCGGCCATCGGGCGACCAGGACGGAAAGTCGCAGCGACCGCCATCATGGGTAAGTTGAATCCACCGTTTGGTGGCGACCTCCATCACGTAGATGTCCTGGCCGCCCGGTGCTCCCGGACCATACTTACGGTCCCAGGCAAAGGCAAGGAACTGGCCGTTGGGCGACCATGAAGGAGAGGTTGCATACCCGCCGTCGGTCATACGTTGTACCGCTGAGCCGTCGGTGTCCATGATGTAGAGCTGCGGCAGGTTGGTGCGCCCGCTGATCCAGGCGATCTGTGCGCCGGTGCGCGGGTTGAAGACCGGGGAGACATCCGGACCGCTGAAGCTGGTGACGCGGCGTGGAGCGGCGCCGTCAGGGCTGGAGATCCAGATCTCCGGGTCGCCGCTGCGGGAGGAGGAGTAAGCAATCTCCTTGCCGTTGGGATCCCACGCTGGTGAGAGATTGGTGCCCCCCGCCGCTGGAAAGTTCACCATGCGGTTCAGGACGAGCGAGAACATACGAATCTGAAAGCCGGATTTGTCGAGCGACGAGAAGGCAAGGCGGCTGTTGTCGGGCGAGATGCGCGGGGAGAGTGAGACGGTGCCGAGGTGCGTGATGGCATGCTGGTTGGCGCCATCGTAGTCCATCGCCCAGATCTCTTTGCCGCCCCCGCCGATCTTGACGTAATAGACCTTGGTCTCGGCGATGCCCTGGCTGCCGCCGCTTAGCCGGAAGATAATCTCGTCGGCGAAGCGATGGGCAATCTGACGAGCGGCGTCATCACTGGCGTCTTCGCTGTACTGCTTGGCGAGCACCTGAGGATATTGAAGATTTTTGGCGTCGAAGAGATAGCCGTTGCAGACGAGCTTGCCGCCCTGAACGTTGATGCCGCCGAAGGCGACCATGGACGCAGATGTTGGCGCGGCAGACCATTGCGGCAGGTTGATCTCCGGCGGAGCACCGGGAGTCGACTGGGGCAGTAGACTCTTCGAGACGATGTCGAAGATACCTGCGTTCGAGAGATCGTTGAAGAGTGTAGCGTCGAAGGTCTTCTTAAAGCCAATTGTCTGCGGGTCGGCAGAGAGTGGCTTGAAGTCAGCAGCCGCTATGCGGATGCTGGAGATACCGCTCGAGGTCTCGGTTTTGAACCAGTCCTGGGCGCGAAGAGATGCCGCACAGGACAACAGGAAGAGCAAAGCTACGAGGCGGTACAGCGTGGGGGAGGTACGTTTCGGGCTAAGCATTCACTCCCATCTTAGATGCAAAAAGGGGATTCGCAGGTACACGATAGTTGCAGATCACAGTAATCAACGAAATACTCCGCGTGCCAAAGTGTCGTCTCGTTCTACTGCGGATGCAGGTGGAAGGTGTACTCCACGGTGATGTGATCGCCCTGCGGCAAGGGACCGAAGCCCTCGACACGCTGCACGGCGTGCACGGCGGAGAGGTCGAGGCTGGGGGAGCCGCTGGCGGTCTCGACGCGAACGTTCGAGGGAACCCCATCCCGATTGATGTCGAAGACCACAGTTGTACTCTTACCCAAAGATGTTGCGGAGTCGGCCTCGGAGGTGTACCAGTTCTGTGCAACCTTGCTGTTGACGATGTTGACGTAATACGCAAAGCGCGCACCGAAGGTACGATCTTCTACCGAGACGCTTGCCGTACCGTTTTTGATCTCCAGGGTGGACTGCGCGACACGAATACCTGCGGTCTCCCCCGTGGTTGCTTTCATGGGCTGCGGAGGGAGGGGCTGAACGTGCTTCGGCGGCTCTGGCGTTGCTTTGTCGGCGGTCTTGACTGGTTTTGTGAACTTCTCCGGAATGGCCAGTTCCTTCGGGTCTGGTGGCGGCTCGGTCTTTTCTTTGGTGATGACGGGAGCTGGGCTCGGTGCCTCCGAGGTGAGGACTCCCGTGTCCAGAGTGCGCTGCGTCGGCGGTAGAGGAAGCGAGGCTACCATGGTGGCCTGAATGGCGCCGGCGTTGGACGCCTGTTCGCCCCAATTTAACCCTCTGGTGTGAAAGATAAAGGCCCAACCGAGGATGGCTGCGGCGACCAGACCGTGCAGAGCGAGCGCGCCAACAAAATTGCCTCCGAAGTTATCGCCGTCGGAGTGGTCGTTTCTGCTGAATTTGACGTGAGTGGCTATGGAACGCTCCTCACTTCTGAATCGGCTGGGTGACGATGCTGATGTTGGTAATGCCGGCCTGCTTGACGGCATCCATGACCGAGGCGAAGGCGCCAAAGGGGACGCGCTCATCCGCCCGGAGGTAGATAGTTTTTTTGCTGGGATCGCCTTTGCCGGTCCTGAGCAACGTGGGAAGCTGGTTCACATTTACGGGTTTGTCCTGCAGGAAGACGTTCTGCTCGCGGTCGATGGTCACGACCATGCGTTCCTCGGTGAGTTGATTCACGGTGCGCGTCTTGGGGATCGCGACTTCAACGCCGGATTGCAGCACCGGTGCGGTCAGCATGAAGATGAGCAGAAGCACAAGCACGACATCGACGAGCGGAGTGATGTTGATCTCGGCCAGCGCGGTCTGGGTGCGTCCTTTCGCGGAGAAGGCCATCGCTAGAAGCTCCTCCGGCGAGGCTCTTCAGGCAGAGGCTGTTGCGGCGGCGGAGTCAGCATGGCAGCGTTTTCGATCGCATTGAGAAGCTCGCGACCGAAGTCGTCCATACGAGAGGCGAACTCGCGCAGGCGAGCCGTGAGCTGGTTGTAGCCGACGACGGCCGGAATCGCGACGACAAGACCGGCAGCAGTGGTGATGAGCGCCTCCGAGATACCGGGAGCGACGGCCCTCAGCGTAGCTGCGCCTGCGGTGCCCAGCCCGTGAAAGGCGTCGATGATACCCATGACCGTGCCGAAGAGGCCGATGAATGGGGCGATGGCGGCGATGGTGGCGAGCCATGTCATGCGGCTCTCCATGGCGGTGAGTGCCTCGCTCGAGGCTGTTTGCGCGGCACGCTCCAGCGCGACTGGATTGCGCGGCAGACCGCGTCCGCCGCTCTGTCGCTGATACTCGTCGTAGATCTCGCCGAAGACCGCGACCAATGGACTGGGCTTGAACTGGTCCGCAACCGAGGCGATTTCGCTGAGCCGGCTTGACTTACGAAAGGCGCGAACGAAGCGCAGTCCCTGCATCTGGGCCTTGCGGAAGCGCGACCACTTCGACAGCATGATCGCCCATGAGAAGAGGCTGGCGATAAGCAGGGTGATCAACACCGCAAAGGCCACAGGGCCGCTGTTATGAATCATCTCCAGGAGGGCACTGCCATTCGCGGCCGCTGGTTGCGCGGCGGAGGGGTCTTCCTGAAAGAGATAGAAAGCAAGGGCGAAGGTCAAGACCATAGTTATTGTTCACCAGTCGCTAGTGTAAATCGGATGGTCAGGGAAAGTTTATGGGGGCATCTGCTGTGGTGCGCGCGCCTGGGGAAGATGATGCCCAGGCGCGAGGTTTGCTATTCTCGCGATACATCGTTGGCTGAGGCTCCTATGCTGCTGGAACTGCGCGCGGAAAACTATGCTGTGATCGACCGTGCGGTCGCAACCTTCGGGCTTGGGCTCAACCTGCTGACGGGTGAGACAGGCGCGGGAAAGTCCATTTTGATCGATGCACTCGCCCTGTTGCTGGGTGGAAAGGCATCGCCGGACGTGGTGCGTCATGGTGCTGAGAAGGCGATTGTCGGCTGCGTCTTTGAGCTGACGCCGGGAGCAGCCGCGGTCCTCGAAGCGAACGGGATCGACTCCGATTCAGACCATATCCTGCTGCGGCGTGAGATCGTCGCGAACGGCAAGGGCCGTGTCTTCGTCAACAATCAGCCGGCAACGGTAGGGGTACTTCGGCAGCTTGCCCCGGAGCTGGCGCTGGTGCATTCGCAGGGCGAGACGCTGGGTTCGTTCGACCAGGCACAGCAGCGCAGCCTGCTCGATCGCTTCGGCGGCATATCTGCCGAGGCGGTCGCAGAGGCCTTTGCTGTGTGGCGAGCGACGACCAGCAAGCTGGAGGAGCTGCAATCCGCCGAGCAGGATCGTCTGCGAATGGCCGACCTGTGGCGTTTCCAGAGCAAAGAGATCGACCAGGCGGCGCTGGTCGCCGAAGACGAGGACGTACAGCTAGAGGCTGAGAAGCGGGTATTGGGGAACGCTGAGAAGCTCTCTACCGCGGCGATGAGTGCGCATGAGCTGCTGTACGAATCGGAGAACTCTGCCGAGACTGCGATGGGAGCGGCACTGAAGCATCTCGAAGAGCTGGCGCGTTACGATGCAAGATTTCTGGAGCCCGCGCAGCAACTCGCAGCCGCGAAGGCGATCGTCGAAGATGTTGATGCCGAGGTGCGCGACTTTGCCGACAACATTCACGCATCGCCGGGCCGTCTGGAGGAGATTGAAGATCGTTTGGCGGCGCTCGATCGGCTGAAGCGGAAGTACGGACAGACTTTGGCTGAGGTGATCGCCTTTGGCGCAGAGGCTGCGCGCCAACTTGCCGAGGTAGAGAATCGAGATGCTTTATTGCTTGAGTTGAAGGCCAGAGAGGCGCAGGACGCTGCGACATATCAGGCTGCGGCGAAGCAGCTCACTACGAGCCGCGCTGAGTCAGCAAAGCGGCTGGAGAAGCTCGCCGAGGCACAGATCAACGACCTCGCGATGAGCACCCGCTTCAACGTTCGCGTTACAGCGCAGCAGTCGCCCGAGAGCTGGACCGCGCACGGATGGGATCTGGTGGAGTGCCTTATCGCCACAAATGCAGGAGAGCCTTTGAAGCCGTTGCACGAGATCGCCTCTGGCGGTGAGATGTCGCGTGTGATGCTCGCCCTGAAGGTCACAGTAGAAGAGTCCGCATCCGGCGGCACACAGCGGAAGAAGAAGTCTGTGCTGCCGCGTACGCTGGTCTTTGACGAGATCGATATCGGCATCGGCGGCCGTGCGGCTGAGGCGGTGGGCCGCAAGCTCAAGACGCTGTCAAAGGGTCAGCAGGTGCTGTGCATCACGCATCTTCCGCAGATTGCGGCGTTTGGCGATCAGCACTTCCTGATCGAGAAGACCGAAAAACGGGGACGCACCCAGACCGATGTTCGTCGCATGGAAGATTCGGAGCGCACGCAGGAGATCGCCCGCATGTTGAGCGGCGCCAAGTTAACCGAGACCAGCCTGAAGCACGCTGAGCATCTGCTGCAAAGCAGCCGGTAGGACGCTGCTACATCTTCTGCAAGCTGGACTGCATCGGACTAGAGAGAAGAAGTCCGGAGGATTACTTATGTCGCCAGAGACTAAGAAGTGTGCCATGCAGGGTTGTCTTTGTACTCCACCCGCAGACCAGAAGTATTGCTCTCCTTATTGCGAAACGGCGCATAGCGAGACCACGTTGCAATGCGATTGTGGCCATCCCGCCTGCGCCAGCCAGAAGCTGTAGATTCGAGCAGCACCCAGACGATGCACGCGAGCTGCAAAAGGATCATTCATTTCGATGCTTCCGGTGGTTTTTCCGTGGCTCCCGTCTGCACCAGAGATGGTTCATTTTGGTTTCAGTCTTCCGATGGACGCGGTATACTTGTAAAGTGACTACAACCACTCTTGACCACGCTGAAATCAACCAGAGCGCCAATCAAACGAAGACCAAACGAGTTCTCCTTCTCAAGCCCCGCGGCTTTTGCGCCGGCGTAGTGAGGGCGATCGATATCGTTCAGATTGCGCTCGAAGCCTTTGGGGCTCCGATCTACGTTCGGAAAGAGATCGTGCACAACAGCTATGTCGTCAATGACTTGGCAGAGAAGGGCGCAATCTTCGTCAATGAGCTGGACGAGGTTCCAGAGGGCGCACGCGTGATCTACTCCGCGCATGGCGTCTCGCCCGCTGTTCGTGAACGTGCCAAGGAGCGTGGCCTGAAGGTCATCGATGCGACCTGCCCGCTGGTCACTAAAGTTCATGTGGAGGCGATCAAGTTTGCGAAGCAGGGCTATTCGCTTGTGCTGATCGGCCATCGCGACCATGACGAGATTGAGGGCACGCAGGGCGAGGCGCCGGATGTGACGCAGGTCGTGTCCACCGTGCAGGAGGTCTCTGATCTCGTTGTTCCCGACCCCAACCGCGTCGCTTATCTTACCCAGACCACTCTGTCGCTCGATGAGGCGCGGGACATGATCCAGGCGCTCAAGAACAAGTTTCCCAACATCGTTGGTCCGCACTCGCAGGACATCTGTTATGCGACGGAAAATCGGCAGGTTGCCGTAAAGAACGTAGCGCACGATGCAGACCTCGTTCTGGTGGTCGGTTCGACCAACAGCTCCAACTCGAACCGCCTGGTGGAGGTCTCGAAGAATCTTCATACCAACTCGTACCTGATCGATACGGCAGATGCGATTCGGCCGGAGTGGCTGGACGGCGTCAACACGGTGGCCGTGACCGCCGGTGCCTCCGCGCCCGAGGTTCTTGTGAAAGACGTGGTTGAGTACCTGCAGACCATGGGCTATGGATCGGTGGATGAAGTAGAAGTGATGCCGGAGAACGTTCGATTTGGTTTGCCGCCGGAGATCGTCCAGGCAATCGCGTCCGCCCCACCAGTCGCTCAGTAAGAACTACAGGCAGAGAGTTATGGGACCATCTTCGAAAAATCCGCAGACCGCAAGCCATCCAGCGCAGCCGCGCTATGGGCGGATGGACCTGGGCCTCGACCAGGTGATGAACGGGATAACACGAGCAAAAGACTGGTTGCTTGGAAGGCAGCATGCCGAAGGATACTGGTGCGGCGAGTTGGAAGCTGACGTCATGCTGGAGGCAGATTACATCTTCATGCATGTTCTGCTGGGGACGGGAGATCCCGGCAAGATGGCACGCGCGGTCAATGAGATTCTGCGGCACCAGAATGAAGATGGCGGCTGGAGTCAGTATCCGGGAGGCCCCTCAAACATCAACTACGGCGTAAAGAGCTATCTGGCGTTGAAGCTGATGGGCTGGTCGGCGGAGCATCCTCTTCTGGCTAAAGCGAGAGAGTGGGTTCTGGCCAATGGCGGAGTGACCGAGTGTAATACCTTCACCAAGATCTATCTGTGCGCTTTGGGGCAGTATGAGTACGACGCTGTGCCGGCGATCCCGCCCGAGATCGTACTGTTTCCCAACTGGTTTTACTTCAACATCTACGAGATCTCCTCCTGGTCGCGTGGCATTCTGGTGCCGCTGTCGATCATCTACGCCAAGAAGCCTTTTAAGAAGATTCAACAGGACCAGGGGATAGAGGAGTTGTTCGTCAGAGGGCGCGCGAACGCGAACCTTCATCTCCGCTGGGACAAGAAGAAGCCGGTGAGCTGGCGTAACTTCTTTCTCTTTCTGGATCGGACGTTTCACTTTGCGGAGCGTGTGCATATCCGTCCGTTGCGCAAGGTGGCGTTGAAGGCTGCCGAGAAGTGGATGCTTGAACGTTTTGAAAGATCAGACGGTCTCGGCGCCATCTATCCCGCAATGTTGAACTCGATCGTCGCCATGCGATGCCTGGGATATTCGGTGGACGATCCTCAGTTTATTCGTGCGATGGATGAGTTCGAGAAGCTAGGAATTGATTGCCCTGAGGGAACGCCGGATTATCCCACTCCTACCTTTCGTATGCAGCCGTGCTTTCCGCCCGTGTGGGATACGGCACAGGTGGTCTCCGCTTTAGGCGACGCAGGACTCTCGCGGAGCGATCCGCGTCTCCTGCGGGCGGCGGATTGGCTGCTCTCGAAGGAGGTTCGTCATAAGGGCGATTGGGCGGAGAAGGTAAAAAACGTCGAGCCTGGTGGCTGGTACTTCGAGTTCAACAATGAATTTTACCCGGATGTTGATGATACTGGGGAGGTTTTGCTGGCGCTAAGTTGCGTCGACAATCCACGCGAACGCTACCAGCACGAGGTATGCCAGCGGGCGCTGAACTGGATTTGGGCGATGCAGTGCAAGAACGGTGGCTGGGCAGCATTCGACAAAGACAACACCAAAACGATCTTTCAATACATTCCGTTTGCTGATCACAACGCAATGCTCGATCCGCCGACGGTGGACATCACTGGGCGTCTGCTCGAGATGCTTGCGCTGTATGGATTTACGCGTGACGACAAACGTGTTGAGAAGGCCGTTCAGTTCGTCCTGAAAGAACAAGCCACGGATGGCAGCTGGTTTGGCCGCTGGGGAGTGAACTATCTTTACGGCACCTTTCTGGTGCTGCGTGGTCTGGAAGCGATTGGCATGTGGAACCATGAGCCCTGCATTCTCCAGGCGACGGAGTGGATTCGCATGGTGCAGAACTCCGATGGCGGATGGGGCGAAACCTGCGGCACCTACGATGATGAACTGCAGAGAGGCATCGGCCCGAGCACGCCATCGCAGACGGCATGGGCTCTGCTGGGCCTGCTCGCGGGCGGCGACTCGCGCTCGGACTCGGTTGCCAAAGGTGTGCGATGGCTGATCGAACGCCAGCATGCCGACGGCAGTTGGGATGAACTGGTTCCTGGACGCAACGGAGAGAGTTACTACACAGGGACAGGCTTTCCGCGGGTGTTCTATTTGGGATATCACTTATATAAGCAGTACTTCCCGCTGATGGCCCTGACGACTTATAAAAAGGCCATGGAGAAGGAAGCGGCAGCATAATCGTTCGTGTCGTAAAAGCGAGTTTTTCGCACATCTTACGATTTGTTTTTTGAAGGAGAGATCTGATGGGAGTACCAGTCTCACAAGCCTGGACGGTTGCAACTTACGTTTTGAAGCAGAAGCTCATGGGCCGGAAGAGGTATCCCCTCGTGCTGATGCTGGAGCCACTGTTTCGCTGCAATCTGGCCTGCGCCGGCTGCGGAAAGATCCAGTATCCCGCCCACATCCTAAAGACGGATCTGTCTCCCGAAGAGTGCTTCAAGGCGGTCGAGGAGTGCGGCACGCCCATGGTTTCGATTCCTGGGGGAGAGCCGTTGCTCCATCCCCAGATGCCGGAGATCGTCGCCGGCCTGGTTGCGCGCAAGAAGTATGTCTACATGTGCACCAACGCTCTCTTGCTGAAGGAAAAGCTGCACCTCTTCAAGCCGAGCAAGTATCTTTCGTTCTCCGTCCACGTTGACGGTCAGCGTGAACATCATGATTTTTCCGTCTGCCGCGAGGGCGGGTACGATATCGCGATGGAGGGCGTACGCGTTGCGGTTGAGGCTGGCTTCCGCGTGACCACGAACACGACCCTATTCGAGGGAGCCGACCCAAACTCGGTGCGCGCGCACTTCGACGAATTGATGGAAGCGGGCGTGGAGAGCATGATGGTCTCTCCTGGGTACACCTACGACAAGGCACCCGACCAGAACCATTTTCTAGGCAAGGCAAAGTCTCGCAGAATGTTCCGTGCGATTCTTTCCAACCGCAAGAAGGCCTGGCGCTTCAATACGCATCCGCTCTTCTCGGAGTTCCTGATGGGCAAACAGAACTTTGAGTGCACCCCGTGGGGTATGCCGACGTTTTCGATCTTCGGCTGGCAGAAGCCGTGCTATCTGCTGCAGGATGGGTACGCCGACAGCTTTAAGGAGCTGATGGAGGCAACGGAGTGGCAGAACTACGGCGCAAAGAGCGGCAATCCGCAGTGCGCGAACTGCATGGTGCACTCCGGACATGAGGCCTCTGCGGTCGATTACAACTTCAGCTCGCTGAAGGGATTTTTGGTGACGGCTTCGAAGTATGTGTTCCCCTCACTGTATCCAGATGAAGGCGCGCAGAAGTTGCTGAACGAGTGGCGGCCAGAACATACCAGCCCACTGGTCCAGATCCAGCCCCCTTCCGCTGCGGCCAGCAACGAACTGCAGTCGGTTTCAGGAGATTAGGCGTTATGGCGACAGAGCAGCAGGAGCATCTGAAGATTGAACAGTTGCGGCACCATAGTGCCGACGAGCTTGATCACATCGAAGGCCGGGAGAGGGAGAACCTTGAGGGTTGGATCCCGGCACTGGCAAGCGAAGCCGAGGTTCGCGAGGCGCTTGAAAAGGCATTTGACTACCGCGGCGATATCACCATCACACGTAAAGACGGCTCGCAGGTCGTCGGATATCTGTTCGATCGCCGCCAAGGCTCTTCACTCGCCGATTCGTTTGTCCGCATCATTCCATCGAATGCTCCCACAAAGGTAAACGTCGCGTACTCCGACATTGCGGCGCTCGCATTCAGCGGTAGAGACACGGCAGCGGGCAAGACCTTTGAGGCCTGGGTGAAGAAATACTGGGAGAAGAAGGCCGCTGGTGAACAGAACATTCAGATTGAGCCCGAAAAGCTGGACTAAGACGGCGCCTGCAGCGTAGTCTTCGCAAGCCAGCGGTTCAACTCGACAAAGACTGCAATCGCAGGATGGGTGGGGAAAGAGTAAGAAGTGCGCGTATTCATTACGGGAGCGACGGGCTTCGTCGGTGGCCATGTAGCCCGGCGTTACGCGGCAGAGGGCGCCAGCCTTCGCCTGTTGACCCGGCAAACCAGCCGGTTGGATTCACTCGCAGGCATCGACGCAGAGATGGTGACAGGCGATCTGCGCGCGCCAGAGAAGCTGCGGTCCGCGCTCATCGGGTGTGACGCGCTGGTTCACGTTGCGGCAGACTATCGCCTGTGGGTGCGCGATCCCGATCAGATGTTCGCGGCAAATGTTGATGGAACGCGAGAGCTCTTGAAGCTGGCGCGCGAGGCCGGCATACAACGCGTGGTCTACACCTCCAGTGTCGCGACGATGGGCTTCAAGACAGACGGCACTATTGTGAATGAAGACTCGCCTGTGGCGCTGGCAGATATGATCGGCCACTACAAACGGTCGAAGTTTCTTGGGGAACAAGAGGCGATTCAAGCCGCGAAGGCTGGCCAGCACGTCGTGATTCTGAATCCAACAACACCGATTGGCGCCGGCGATGCCAAGCCTACCCCGACCGGCAGAATCATCGTCGACTTTTTGAATAAGAAGTTTCCTGCGTACGTCGACACAGGACTTAACCTTGTTGATGTAGGCGAGGTCGCCCGCATGCATGTGGTGGCGCTCGATCGCGGCACGCCCGGCGAACGCTACATCCTCGGTGGAGAGAATCTCACCCTGAAACAGATACTCGACCGCATGTCCGCCATCACCGGCTTGCCTTCGCCAACCATGAAGGTACCGCACGCTGTTGCGATGGCCTTCGCGTTCTTTGACGAAAACATCACCGGCAAGCTTCTCCGCAAAGAGCCACGGGCCACCGTAGAAGCCGTACGTATGGGCAAGAAGATGATGTTCGCCTCTTCGTCGAAAGCCGAACGTGAGCTTGGGTTTCAAGTCCTGCCGATCTATAACGCCATGCGGTCCGCGATCGAGTGGTTTGTCGCTCATGGATACGCACCCGCCTTCGGCAGACAACTCTCATGAAGGAATGTCCCGCCATCATTGCGGCTTTGCCGAGAGAGGTAAAGCAACTGGTTCGCGGCTGGCGTGAGCACAGACTGCCTGGCAAGATCATCGTCTACACCAACGATTTTGCCGTCGTCGCCTGTGCTGGCATGGGGCCTGCCCGCGCTACGTTGGCTGTTCAAGCAGCGATGTCGATGAAGCCAATTACGGCTCTGCTGTCCGTCGGCTTCGCGGGCGCCTGCGATCCATCGCTCCACGTGGGAGACATCGTCCGCGCCGGGGTCGTCGTCGATACGCAGACCGGCGAACGCTTCGATAACTCCGAATATCGACAGATCCTGGCGAGTGCTCCCGCTATCGCGAGCGTGCGCGAAAAATACCGGCTTCGCGAAACATACATGGCCAGCGCCGTCGATATGGAAGCATCAGCCGTAGCCCGCATCGCGCAGGCTCACCAACTTTACTTTCAGGCGACCAAAGTCATCTCCGATGAAGCGAACTTCGAGCTGCAGGAACTCGCTCGCTTCGCCACGCACGACGGCCAGTTTCGCGATGCGGCCTTTGCGACATACTCCGCCGTGCGGCCGCATCTTTGGAAGAAACTAGTTCTCCTGGCAGGCAACAGCAAGCATGCACTCCACTGCCTTACAACGGAGCTGAAGACGCAGCTAGACTGGTATCGGCAGAGATCTTGAAAACTATGTTGACGAAGCAAGAGCAGACGATCGAGGCAATTCCATCTACCATGCGCGCAGCCGTGTATCGCGGCAAGAATGATGTGCACGTCGAGACGATTCCTGTCCCCGAGATAGGTGCTGGCGAGGTGCTGGTAAAGATCCACACCTGCGGAATCTGCGGCACCGACCTAAAGAAGATCCACACAGGATCGCATGATGCGCCACGCGTCTTCGGACACGAGATGTCAGGAACCATTGTGCGTGTAGGAGAGGGTGTCAGCGACTTCGCTGTGGGCGACCGAGTCATGGCTTACCATCACATCCCATGTGGAGAATGCTTCTATTGCCGCAAACAGACCTTCGCCCAGTGTGAGGTCTACAAGAAGGTAGGTTGCACTGCCGGCTTTGCTCCCTCCGGTGGCGGCTTCGCTGAGTACATTCGCGTGATGGACTGGATCGTGCGCCGTGGGTTGGTCAAGATTCCCGATGCAGTGCCGTTCGAGCAGGCAGCATTTCTCGAACCAGTCAACACCTGCTACAAGGCAATACAACTGCTTCACCTGCAACCCGATGAGACGGTGCTTGTCATCGGACAAGGCTCCATCGGTATTTTGCTGGCAGCTATCGCCCGCAAGACTGGCGCGACCGTGCTGACAAGTGATCTGTATCCTGAGCGGCATGCGATCGCTGCGAAGTTCGGTCTCAATCATCCGCTCGATGCACGAGGAGATGTCGTTGCTGCAGCGAAGGCTGCCACTGACGGCCGTGGAGCTGACGTTGCTCTGCTTGCAGTCGGGGGCGATGCTCTGATCAAGATAGCGATGGATGCGATTCGCCCTGGTGGACGCGTTATGCTCTTCGCCTCAACCCAGCATGGTGAGGCGCCGTTCGACCCCGCCGCCGTCTGCATGGATGAGAAGACGTTGATGGGTTCGTACAGCGCTTCGGTCGCCATTCAGGATGAGGTCACGCAGATGGTCTTCGACGGCTACCGCAATGGCTTCGATCTAACTAACCTGATCTCACACCGTTTTTCGCTTGAGGATGCCGTCGACGCTCTCGATCTGGCGTCACACCCACAGGCGGACTCGCTCAAGGTCGTTATTCAACCCGGCCTTTAGTCGCGTATCCGTTTCTTGATCTCTACGTTGAGGCGCTTGATCTTCTGGTTCAGCGTAGAGAGCGGAATCTTGAAGTACTCTGCGGCCTCGGTCTGGTTCCAGTGGCATCGCTCCAGACGATCGGAGATGATGCGTCGCTCAATCTCCTCCATCACATCGAAGAGGGAGGCGTTGGGCTGATGGTCAAGCAGACTCGCGGAGTAGGTGCTACCTGTCAACTGTGTCGGCAGCAGATCCGGGTTGATCGTCCTTGAGGTGGAGAGCACAACTCCCCGCTCCATCGCATTTTCAAGCTCCCTCACATTTCCTGGCCACTCGTAGTCCATCATCACGCGCATCGCTTCAGGCGAGAGCGACGGCACCTCGGTACCATTCTCATCAGCGTAGAACTTGAGGAAGTGTGCAGCGAGCAGAGGAATATCCTCGCGGCGAGAGCGCAGTGGCGGCAGCTCCAGACAGATCACATTCAGCCGATAGAAGAGATCCTCACGGAAGCGACCCTCCCGCACTGCTTCCTGTAGGTTGACATTGGTTGCGGCGATGATGCGGACATCCACCTGGATCTCCTGCACGCCGCCGAGATGCATGAAGCGGCGGTCCTGGAGCACGCGCAGAATCTTCGCTTGCATATCCATGCCCATCGTGCCGATCTCGTCGAGGAAGAGTGTGCCACCATTGGCTACTTCAAAGAGTCCCTTCTTCGCGGTAACGGCCGAGGTAAACGCCCCCTTGACATGGCCAAAGAGCGTCGACTCCAGCAGTTCCGATGGCACGGCTCCCGTATTGACGGGAACGAATGGCCGGTCGCGGCGTGGCGAGTTGGCATGCAGCGCCTTCGCGATCAACTCTTTTCCGGTGCCGCTCTCGCCCTGCAGCAGCACGGTCGACCGGCTTGGCGCCACCTGTGCGATCAGGTCGAACAGGCTCAACATCGGTTCGCTCTTGCCGACAATATTTTCGAAGTTGTATCGCTGCTTCAGAGTTCGCTTAAGCTGGACGACCTCTTCTTCTGCGCGATGCCGAGCGACGGCGGCACGAATATCGGCGAGCAGTTTTTCGTTGTCCCAGGGTTTCTGGACAAAGTTCTCTGCGCCCGCACGAATCGCGTCGACCACGTTGCCAACGGTCCCGTAGGCAGTGATCATGATGACCGGAAGGTTGGGCTGCATCTCGACGATACGAGGAAGCAGGTCGATTCCGGTCTCGCCTGGCAACGCGAGATCGAGTAGCAACAGGTCGTATTCATTCCGCGATAGCAGATCCAGCCCGGTGGGTCCATCGCCGGCCATGCTCACCATGAAGCCTTCAAGGGTCAACAGAGTGTCGAGCGACTCGCGGATTGCTGTTTCGTCGTCGATGATGAGGATGCGCGGATTGCCCACGACACGCGTTGTACGTTTTAGATGGAGGGATTCAGCAGCAAGCTCGGTTGTCTCAGACATGAATCGTCTTCCTTCCAGCTTCCCGCATAGTGCTTACCGCTGGCTCCGCTGGGACAGCGGTACGAGCGCCCGAGGCAGGGAACTCCAACTGGAATGCGGTACCCACGCCAAGTTCGCTCTCCACGTGGATCTTGCCGGCGTGCTCCTGCATGATGCCGTAGCTCACCGCGAGTCCAAGCCCTGTGCCCTTATGCTCACCCTCTTGTGGCTTGGTTTTGGTTGTGAAGAACGGATCGTAGATGCGGTGCAGATGCTCCCGTTCGATGCCGCCGCCGGAGTCCTGGATGCGGATCAAAACACGTCCGGAGCCGTTGAAGGTCGCAATCTTGAGCGTTGCGTTTGGCGTATCGAACATCGCGTCCTTTGCGTTCAGCATGAGGTTGAGAATGACCTGCTGCAGCTTGCCCTGGTTTCCGTGGATGCGGGAGAGGTGCGGCTCGAAGTTAGTCTCTACACGAATCTGAGATGTTTTGAACTGGTGCTCCAGCAGGGTGACGGTGTCGCGAAGCACCTCGTTGAGATCGACACTGGTAAACTCTGCGCCGCTGGTGCGCGAGAAGTTAAGCAGGCCATTCACAATCTCCGATGCCCGGAAGGTTTGCTGTGTGATCTTTTCCAGCACCGTCGCCAGGCGTTCATCGTCGCGCATATGTTTGGTCAGCATCTGTGTATAGCTCGAAATGACTGCCAGCGGAGTGTTCACCTCATGCGCGACGCCGGCAGCCAGCAGCCCAATGGACGAGAGCTTCTCCGCCTGTGTCAACTGAGCTTCGAGCTGCATGCGGTCCGTGATGTCGTCCACCAGAATGATACGTCCCACAGCGACGAAGTCACGCGTCACCAGGGGCGCGATAGCGATGTTGGCAATACGGACGCTACCGTTCGGAAGCGCCAGCCGGAATTTATAGAGGGTATGAGTACCCTGTTCCTTATCCACGCTGCTGAATCTCGCAACGAAGTCCGCAGGAAAAACTGCGGAGAGCGGCTGCTGCAAGACCTCCGCTCGCGGCTTTGCGAACATACCCTCCATCTGGGTGTTCCAGCTCTCGATGCGGCCCTCCAGATCGACGGCGAAGACCCCGATGTTGATAGACTCGACGATATTTTCGTGAAACTCCTTAAGGCTTTCGAACTCCGTAATCTTCTGCTCGAGCCGCCGATAGAGCTGCGCGTTCTGGATGGCGATGCCGATGTAGCCGGCGAGCGACTCCAGCAGCTCCATGTCCTCGCTCGAAAGAAAATCGCCGTCGTCTGTGCGGCCCAGGCCGATCACGGCAACGGTCCTGGTTCCACCGCCTTCGCGATTGGCAACGCGGCAGGGAAGGTAGTAGTTCAGATCCAGCCGTCCTGCACTGCGGCGCTGTGCCTCCGGCAGACGAAGCACCTGCTGCGGATTTTCGAGGAAGATGTGGTTGTTCGCGCCTGGGCGGTCGAAGTCGAGAAACCGCACATCCAGCGTCCTCAGATCGGCAGCCTGAAGGTTGGTGAGACCGTGGGATGCAGCCAGATCGAAGTGTCGTGCGGGAGATTTACCGTCTCCTTCGGAGGCAAGGAAGACGGCAACGCGCGTCACCAGCAGGGTCTGCGGCAGCCGCTCCACGATAGAGTCGAGCAGAGCGCGCAGGTCTGTCTGCGAATTGATCCCGCGGCCAAACTCCACCAGCGTCTCGCGATAGTCAAAGCGCTTCTGATCGAAGACCCGGTCGACGCGTGCCTGGATAGCACGCTTCAACGGCTCAAACACGATTCCGGTAATGATGATGCCGGCCATCAAACCCCAGATACCCAGGCCGGACCAGCGTGTGTGCACTATCTCCGCCGATACCGCAACGATGCCGAAGTAAACGCCGACGAGCGAGGCCGTCGCCAGCGTGTACGTCACACCGCGCTTGAAGATCAGATCGACGTCCATCAGCCGATAGCGCACAATCGCCCAGCTAAAGGTAAAGGGAAGGATAACCAGCGACAGTCCCGCGATCTTGGTCAGCGCGCTGGGCAGGGACCAATCGGCCAGATACGGAATGACGTTGAACAGTGTGAACGGCGTGACGGCAAGCAGCGTCCCGCGTGTCAGCCACTTCAATTGCTGCCGCTCCAACGCGGACTCAGCCCGCCTGTATCGCAACTGGAAGACGATTGCGGCGATGACATAGTAAAGCGCGACATAGCCCAGCGAAATCTGGTCCAGTCGATGTTGCAGCACCCCGGTCGCGGCCCAGTAGCGAATCGCATAATACTGCAGCCCAAGCAGAGAGGCTCCCGGCACATACAGCAGCCCGCACAGAATGCGGCGGCTCACCCGGTTTCGGTGCTCCGAAGCAAAGTTGTCCGAGAAGCTGGCGGCAAAGTGCAAAAAAAGCGCTGGTTGCAGCGCAAGTGCTCCCAGATTGCCCCAGTAGATGATCCAGTCGAAGACCCCGGGCTCACCCGCGTACCTGAAGCTGTAGAGGACAAAGGATGCCAGGCAGAAGACATAGAAGTGAATGGACTTCGGCGCAGTCCACCGTCGAAACAACACGTAGATCCCGATGCACAGGTAGACCATTGCGATGAATCGCAGGCCCTGATTGACGGATCTGTCCTTTGGCTCAAGAATGACTTGAATGTCCAGCCGTGTCGCGCCCTGCAGATCGATTGAATTCGGGACGGGCCGCAAGATCGAATATGTGGCGTGAGCCCAGATGCCGCTGCGAAACATCTCGCGAACCAGGGATGCAAGCCTGTCGGTCGGCTGATCGTCCACACTGACCAGAACGTCGCCTGTTCGTATTCCGGCGCGGTGTCCGGGAGATTCGGCTGGAACCTTCTGCGCCCGCAGGCCGCCAGTCGTCTCCACCCACCCGATGCCATCGTCCGGAACATCAACGCCGTTCTCCCGCTCAAAGTTCATCGCGGCGAGCACGCACGCGGCAACCGTCGCTAACGCGAGGACGATAGCCAGAATGCGGGTTTGGGCAGCGTTTTTCATAAATCTCAGACGCAGAGGAGCACATCGAGGGCCAAACAGCTAACCGGGCCCAATGCACCTTTAGTGGGTCATCTCTGCATAAAAGTGAGCAAACTCCTACAAAAAATCATAACCCATTCCTAATATAGAGAGAATCCGCTGCTAGAGAAGCTTACGTACATGAATCGCATCGTGTTCCGTGTGAGATGCAGCTAACTCTCGACCGGTCTGACCACTGCCGTTTTCCTGGTAAAAGCATTCTTACAGGGCCAACCTAAGACTATTCCGAGAGCACCTACCAAATACTGCAGCTGCGAATTAATATTCCTGTAACATTGAGAGTCAGATGAGGTGTTCGCCGCTATATGTCGAGCGACTCTCCACACAACGAGGCATCGGCGAAAGTGAAGCGGAGAAACACCAAAATCGAAGAGGTCTTCGTCCTTGTGGATGGGGTAAAGATCCACTACCAGAAGGCGGGTACAGGACGTCCGCTCCTGCTTCTGCATGGGCTCGTTGGATCTGCAAGAAACTGGCGGCAGAACATCACCTTCCTTTCACGCGACTCAAGCGTCTACGCCGTCGACCTCTTCAACATGGGCGAATCCGAACGCATTCCAGGCCTCGATGCTGGACTAGAGGCCACCGCAGATCGACTGGCTGCCTACATGGACGCTCTTGGCGTTGCTGAGGCAGACATCGCCGGTCACTCTCACGGCGGCGCTGTGGCCATGATGTTCGCCGCCCGCCATCCCGATCGCGTTCGTAGCCTTATCCTCTTCGCTCCGGCCAATCCCTTCTGCGACCTCGGCCATCAACTCATCCGCTTCTACCAGACGCGCTTCGGCATCTGGCTGGCCCGGCAGATTCCTGTGCTGCCAAGGATGTTGAAGGCGACTGCACTCAGCCGCATGTATGGCGATCCTTCGCGCGTCTCCGCCGGTTCGCTTGAGGGCTACATCGAAGGTCTACACGTTCCCGGCACGATGGATCACATCCTCCAGATCGTCCAGCGCTGGTTCATCGACATGGGCCTTCTTCGCTCTGCTCTCACTGGTCTTATCGCGAAGCCAACCCTGCTCATCTGGGGTGATCGCGACCGCGCCGTTGGTCTGCCCTCGGGCCGCGAACTGCAACGCACTCTCCCTCAGTCAAGCCTCATGGTTATCCCGGGCGCCGGGCACATCCCTTTTGAAGAGATGCCCGATGTCTGCAACATTGCGATGCGCGACTGGCTTCTGCGTCCGTTGCCCGTTGAACGAAGCGTAGCCTGATCGACCTCCTTCTTATGAATCTCAAAGACGAATGTCCTGCCGGACGGCCCCACTGCGCGTGGGGCGGCCACTTCGTGGCTTGTGTGCTGGTCGGGGCAGGATAAGCGACATGGGTCCTCCCATTGGTCGGGATCATCATCTTCCGACCAACGGTAGGACCACGAAAGATCGTAGTTGCAAGAAAGGTATACGCGCCACGAAGTGGCCGCCCCACGCGCAGTGGGCCTGTCCGGCAGGACAGGTCTTTAAAAGCTGCCGTTGCGACGTGCCTCGTTGTAAAGCAGAAGGCCGAT
>Ga0302324_100009294_pt1 | contig 20596 bp, 18 predicted proteins | sample Palsa_T0_1_FD_201949 | JGI IMG/M metagenome (GOLD analysis project Ga0302324, IMG submission 201949) | Peat permafrost microbial communities from Stordalen Mire near Abisko, Sweden - Palsa_T0_1 | ecosystem: Environmental > Terrestrial > Soil > Palsa > Peat permafrost | place: Sweden: Abisko...
CACCTCGCGGCACCCAGCGCAAGACTCGAGGTCAAGATGGTTCGCTACTCCTTTCTCGTGGGGCTCTTTCATCCCCGACTGCACGCCGGTTTATCCCGACGATTGCGCTTGCTCACGCGCGCGGCTCAGTTGAAGTGTGACCGCTGGCTGGCGGGATTTTCTTCTCGATTTCGCATCGTGGAGTGAAGGCCGAAAGGCCGAGACAAACCGAAAAGGAGAATTCCAATGAAACGCAACATCGTATCCCGATTCATCTCCGCCGTCGCCGCCCTCGCGCTGATCGCCGGCTCTACCGCTTCTTTCGTCCAGGCTCAGTCCGGCTATGCGGTTCAAATCGACAACATTTCCGACTATGCGATCTATCAGATCCACATGTCCTCCGCGGCCGACCCTAACTGGAGAAGGGATCTGCTGGGCCAAGGCGTGCTTCCGGCCGGCTACCATATCACGCTGCCCGAGAGATTCTTCTCGGGCTATTACGATCTGAAGTTGGTGGACGAGGACGGCGACGTCTGCGTCGTATCCAATGTCCGAGTTAACGGAAACACCACCTGGAATATCACAAACTCGTGGCTACTCAATTGCGAATTCTAGATGCGAGCCACGCTTGCTGGAGCTTCGCCGGAAGAAACGGGTCTTCCGGCGAACTCCCTTTACCGGATGAATGGAGGAAAAACTTTGCAGCGCGCGCACTTCGGCGGGGTTACAATATTTCCACGGGTACCCCTATGGCGATGAATGAAAGAGCGGACGAGATTCCCTCCGGCTCTCTGGCCGCCATTATCGAAGGTTTTAATGGCGGAGATGCGCAGGCACAAGCGCTTTTGATCGAACGCCTGTACCGCGATCTTCGCCGGATTGCGGCCGTTCACCTCCGCTCGGAGCGCCGCAACCACACCCTCCAGCCCACGGCGCTGGTTCATGAAGCATACGCTCGCCTGGCGCAACAATCGCAAATCAGTCTAAAAGATCGCATCCATTTTTTAGCGATTGCGTCCCATTTAATGCGACAGGTTCTGGTGGATCATGCCAAGGCCCGGCGCGCCGCGAAGCGAGGCGGGGGCAGACGCCAAGTGACCGTCGACGAGGGCATGTTTGTGGAGGATGCGCGTACCCTCACCATTCTGATGCTGGATGAACTATTGCAGCGCTTAACGAAGCTGAATGCGCGCCACGGCCGCGTGGTGGAACTGCATTTCTTCGGAGGCCTGTCTTTCGAAGAGATCGCCGAGGCGCTCGGCGTGGGGCTTCGGACGGTGGAGCGGGATTGGCAAATGGCGCGCGCCTGGCTGCGCAGCGAGCTCTCCGGCAGCGCATGACGCCCGAACAGTATCGAAGGCTTAACGAGCTGTTCGAGAAAGCCATGCAGTTTCCGATTGAGGAGCGCGAAGAGGCTGCCCGCCGGAGTTGCGAGGACGATCCGGCGATGCTAGCGAAGTTACTGGACCTGCTTCGCTCGGCCGCGCAGCCGACCGATTCTATCGACCATCCAGTGGTGCGCCTGGAGCCGGGTGAATATCGCCCCGCCTTTTCCCCGGGAGAAATATTACTCGACCGTTTTCGAATTATTCGGTTTTTGGGATACGGTGGCATGGGGGAAGTTTACGAGGCGGAAGATTCCCAAACCGGGCGCATCGCACTGAAGACCATAAGGCCCGAAATCGCGGAAAATCCTGAGATCCTCGCGCGATTCCGTCACGAGGTGCAGTGCGCCCGCCAGGTCAACGGCAGGAATGTTTGCCGCATTCATGAGCTGTTCCTGCTTCCTGCTTCCGCGCGCCGGCCGGCCACCGCCTTTTTGACCATGGAGTTCCTAAAAGGATCGACACTTTCCGATCGCATCGGTACGGGCGAGCCACTATCCATTGAAGAAGCGGAAAAAATCGCATTGCAGATCTGCCAGGGTTTGCAGACCATTCACGAAGCGGAGATCGTCCACCGCGATCTGAAAAGCCGGAACATCATGCTGGCGGAACGAAAGCGGGGAACGGAAGCCGTTCTGATGGACTTCGGCCTGGCCCGACAAATCGACGCCGGTTCTGCCATGGCCGTTGGCGCTTCCGGCTCTGCTCCGGGCGCAGTGGTAGGAACAATCCAATATATGGCGCCCGAACAGTTTGAAGGCAAGGCGGCAACGCCGGCAGCCGACATTTTCGCCTTGGGAGTTGTTTTGTATGAGATGAGTACGGGAAGGCTTCCCTTCCCAGGATCGACGCCTCTGGCCGCGGCCGTGCACCGGGGGAATACTCCGATTCCGGTTTCTTCGATCCGGCCGGGCATTCCTCGTCCTTGGGAGGCTACAATAGCGTGCTGTCTCCGGTCCAAGCCGGAGGAAAGATTCCAGTCCGCGGCCGCGGTGGCGAAAGCCCTCACGGCCGGCTCTTATCGCCTGGCGATGCTGGCCGCGGTACTTGCGATCGCCATCCTGGCCGCTGTCGCGTTCCGGTACTGGTGGCGCATTGACCCAACGCCCTCGGCGGAAGCGCGGCCCTGGTATGAACAGGGGACCGCGGCATTGCGCGAAGGCACGTACCTCAAAGCCGCGAATGCGCTGCAGAGAGCGGCGGATTTAGATAGGAAGTTTGTCCTGGGTCACGTCCGTCTGGCCGACGCCTGGAACGAGCTGGACTTTGCCAGCAAAGCCAAAGACGAGATGTTGGAGGCTTCAACGCTCGGGTCGGGCGGAAGGCTTTCCGCGCTCGACCAGCACTATGTGGAAGCAATTCGGCACACCATTGTTCGCGATTTTCCGGCGGCGCTCCATGATTACCAGGGAATCCTTAAAGCCTTGCCCGGTGAAATGCGGGCCAATGGTTATGTCGATCTGGGCCGTGCGCAAGAGAAAGCGGGCGACATCAACCAGGCGATGGCGTCGTACACGGCCGCCGCCAAATTGGATCCCGAAGCCCCAGCCGCTTTCGTGCGCTTAGGAGTGCTGGAAAGCCGGCGTAAACATAGCGTGGAGGCCGACGCGGCGTTTTTGAGAGCAGAAGCCTTGTACCGTGCGGCCAGCAATCTGGAAGGAATCGCCGAGATCGATTTCGAGCGGGGCAACGACGCCAACACGCAGCTTCAACTCAAGGACGCCCGGAAATACCTGCAAAAATCGCTGCAAGCCGCGAAAGCGATCCCGAGCCTGCCACTCCAGGTTCGCGCGCTCACACGCATGAGTGTGACTGAATATCTGGGCCGCAATACGGATCAGGCCATCGCCTTATCCAATCAGGCCATCGCAATGGCCCAGGAAAATGGGATCGAATACTGGGCCATCGACAGTCAGATTCGTCTCGGCAACGCATATATCGTGCGTGCCGATTACGGCCAGGCCGAATATCAATTGGATCGAGCGCTGAATCTCGCGCAACGCGGTGAGCATCCTCGCCTGGTTGCGCTCGCTCAATATAGTCTAGCATCGGTTCGGGCGCATCAGGAAAAGCCCGCCGAAGTTATTCCGCTTGCGCAGGCGGCGCTCGATTACTATCGCCCCATGGGATTTGCTAGCGAAAGCGTCGACGCGCTGGCTCAGATTGTGCGCGCTCAACGCGACCAGGGCGATAATCAGGCAGCCTTGAAATCGGGGCAGGAGTTGGTGGCGGCTGCGGCAAAACTGAACAAACCTGCCGCCATTCTGCGGGCTGAAGATGCTCTCGGGAGCGTCCTCCTGGATCTGGAGCGATATCCGGAGGCGCTCGATCATTTTCAAAGAGCCATCGCAGCCAGCCACGCCGTGTATGCCGACGAGTATTACCTTCTGCATTACGCCGACACGGTCTGGCGCCTGGGCGATTACAAAGAGGCGGAGCGAACGCTGGATTCCTTGCCGGCCGCGAGCAAGACCCGCTCCGATATCGCGATCAAGATCGCGGAGATCACGTCGGGTATGCTGGTCAGTCAAAAACGCTTCGCGGAGGCGAAGAGGGTGGTGGATGGCCCGTTGGCGGACAAATCGAATGTCGATCCAGGCTATTTCGAGCGCCTGATGTGCGAAATCGAAACGGCATCCGGCTCGCCTGCGCCTGGGGAAGAATGGTGCCGGAAGGCCATCGCGCAGGCGCAGCGGGAGTCGGATCGTGCGGCTGCGGCTACGGCGCAACTTGCGCTCGCCGACGCATATTTAGTTGCGGGCGACGCGGCTCAAGCTTCGCCGGCTGCGCAGAGCGCGCACGATTTTTTTGCGGCGTCGGGGCAAAAAGAATCGGAGTATCTCAGCGCACTGAGTCTCGCAAAGATTTCACGCGCGCTGCACAATCCCGCGGGCGCCAAGCAATCCGCGCAAAAAGGACTGGACATTTTATCCGGCTTTGCGCATAATTGGTCTCCACAGCAATACAAAGGTTATTCTAGCCGCCCGGACGTGCGCGATTCGGTCGGCGCGTTGCTGCGTTTGAGGAACATTTGAGGGTTCTATGCCTATAGACCAAGCCCGAGTCGCTTCCATAACGGCCGCCGTTCTCGCCGCAGTGGCGGCCGTTGCATCGATAGGCGCTTGGATCGGGCGCCAAAAACCGCCTCCACAAACATCTGCCACCGCCCAAATCAGTAATGGCCGTATGCATATCGATTCGCCCATTACGGCGTCCGGCGGATCGATGACTTTCCGCTCGCAATCCCCCTGGAATCCCTGCATTGCACCCACCGGAACTGGAGTGGCCAACATTTCCTCGGTTTGTATAACTTCAGCAAGTTTCAGCGGGTTCACGCCCACTCATTTGTACCGGGGAGACGGTCAGGGCAACTTCTTCTCCGCGCCCAGCTACGGTCGTATTTCCGGTTCGGAAACTGGGAAGGTTACTTTCTACATGCGCCTGCCGAACGGGGACCCCGGAGCAGCGCCGACTTCGACTTCAACCCCCTCGACGCCCTATATCGTCCTTTGCACCAGCAATTCCCCGAACTATGACATGTCCTGCGGCGGAGGAACCAACTACGTACAGGTCCAGGTGTATAAGACCGCAACTAGCAATCCGATCTTGGTGTCGAGCAACGCGGCGGAGCCCAGCGGCTCTTCCTATTCTCCACAACAAACATATGCCATCCAATACTTCGATCCCGGTTGCCCTGTTCATGGGACGTCGAGCACGGCCCCCAACCCCGTTCCCGCTTGCGAGCACCCCGGTTGGGTGACCTGGGTCGACAAACAAAGCTATCTATGCGTCCAGGGTTTGTGCTCGGTATCCCTGGATCCCTAATTAACAGCCTGTGGCAAAACCGTCTTCCTTACGGTCGCGGCTCTGTAACGCCTTGAATCTACTGAGCCGCGCGCGTGAGCAAGCGGAAGGCGTAAGTAAGGTGCAAGGCCAGTAAGGAAACGAGGTCCAAATGACAACAGAGCGTAAACTCCTTATCACTACCGTAACGGTCAGCATCCTCGCCTTGGCAGGGTCGTGGATCTGGTTCATCGTCGCCTCTCTCCAAGGTGGCAAGGCCCACATCGAGTCGCCCATTCTGGCGTCGGGCGGCTCCACGACATTTCGTGTCCCAAGGGCAAAGTTTTGGACTTGCACGAGCGCGCTGAGCATCGTGTATTCCAATGTCTATAAAGATTGTTCGGCTCCGTACGATACCAATCTTGCCACTAAACTTTCCTCGCAGGATCTACTACAAGATCCGATTAATGTGACGGGTGTGCCCAACGACCTTAACACTCCCGCTAGCGCAACCTTCTTCCTGCGCGCACCAAACGGCGCACCATCGACGTCAGGAGCCTCCATTCAGTTGAGCGCCGCGGCTGGAACCATTCACCTTCACGTAGCGGACGCCGGCGGCAGCTTGGCTGGGCTGATACCGACCTATGCCGAAGAGCCGGACGCTTCCGACACTGGCCAATTTGGCCATGCTGTTCAATATTACGATGTCAACTGCCAGGTCCATGGGACGCCCGCCGCGCCACTTACGACGCGCGTTCTTGCCTGTGAACACCCCGGCATTGTTTATTGGCCTAACGCGAATAGCCAATACACCTGCGTACATGGCGTGTGCCAGGTGTTTTTGACGAAGTGAGTCGGTTGCTCTTGCGATGGCCGGCGGCGCTCACCCTCCAGCAACCTTGATGATTAACGACGCGATGCTATGATGTCTCCGTGAGAATTCGGCACTTTATGCGGGAGCGCCCAGTCTCCTTCCAGCAGGCTCCAAACGACGGGACGAAGCGCTTGCGGCCGCCGATGCCATTGAGGACGAAGATGCAATCCGTAGCTCTCACTGCCGAAGTGACGATCTCGGACGGCTGGGCTGGAGGCCGCACTTCCGGGAACCGAAACGATTGGCTCTCCCAGGACCGTGCTTCCCGTGCGCCCAGGGCTTTTTCGCAATCCCATGCCTCTTGCTGTCTCCTTCGATCCAATCGACTCCTGGCTGGAGCAGCCGTCCGTAGTTATTATCGAACCTGGCCTTCGCCGCCGGAAGGGCGCGGCGCGTAATCTAGCCTTCGACGCCCACTTTGACGGCGACATCCTGCAAATTTCCGGGCCTGAAATGGCGCAATCCGCTGGCATGAACGTTCGACTGGACCGGCAGAACCCGTACCTGCGCATCGACGCCGTGAATGTGTTCGTCAAAGATCAGGACCGCAGTCTGGATTTTTATATCAATCAGCTCGGGTTCGATCTGGCTTTGGACATCCGGCTTCAAAACGGTCACCGTTTGGTGGCAGTGTCACCGCCCGACGGCACCACGGTGCTCCGGCTGATCACGCCAGAACTGGACTCCGAGGACTACAAGCTCATCGGCTGCCCCACGCCCATCGTCTTCCTCACAGAAAACGTCATCTCCAAGTACCGCGAATGGAGTAAGCGCGGAGTTCATTTCCGTTATACGCCTCGCCTGAGGCGCGTTCAGCATTATTCGCGGGCTTCGGCCGGGGAACAAGCGCCCATCTGGGGCGGAGTGTTCACGCGCTTTGAAGACATCGACGGGAATTCGTTTTCGCTGGTTGGATTCGACGATGTCAGCCGGGCGCTCGAAGAGCAACGCCGCTCCATCGCGGAGAAATTGGAAGCGGAACGCCGCGCGGCACAGGAGTTGGAAATCGCACGAATGGTTCAAGCGCGGCTCTTCCCGCAAACGCTGCCGCCGTTCGGCGCGCTGGACTACGCGGGCGTGTGCGTTCAGGCTCGCCAGGTGGGCGGCGATTACTACGACTTTCTGAATCTGGGACAAGAGCGCCTGGGGCTGGTGGTCGGCGACATAGCGGGCAAAGGAATCGCCGCGGCCTTATTGATGGCGAATCTACAGGCGAATCTGCGCAGCCAGTGCGCTATCGCTTCGGAACATCCAGAACGATTCCTGGAATCGGTGAACCGGTTCTTTTTCGAGAACACCATCGAGAGCGCTTACGCTACGCTCTTCTTCGCCGAATACGATAACCGCGCGCGGCGCCTGCGTTATGCCAATTGCGGGCATCTGCCCGGTCTTATCCTGCGGAGCGATGAGACTCTGGATCGGCTGGCTTCTACGTGCACTGTTATGGGACTCTTTGAGGACTGGGAGTGCTCCATTGGCGAGAGCAGTCTCTTGCCCGGCGACACGCTGGTGCTGTATACGGACGGCGTTACCGAAGCGTTTAACGATGGTGGCGAGGAGTTCGGAGAGCAACGCTTGGTCGACAGCTTGCGGCGCCATCGCGACAAGCCGCCGCGCGCGTTGATGGACTCCATCCTGGAGGACGTGAAGCAATTCAGCCCGCACGAGCAGCACGATGACATCACGCTGCTGGTGGCGCGTTGCGCTCAGTCGTGATTCTGATCCGCGCGCGTCTGCAAGTGTTTTCGGCATGCTTAAGGCTCGTGAGGTGGAGCAGCATGGACCAGCAGCTATCCTGAGATCGATAGACCGTGCCTGTGTCCACGAATCCGCCGTTCTTAGCCCGCCGTCGCCTACACTTGTTGATCCTATTGTTCGCGGCTATTACGATTGTCGCCGGAGTGGAGCCTGCGAACCGAATGGAATGGTAGGAGGGCAATATACCGATCATCGCGATGCTCATCATCTTGACTGTCAGTTACCGATGGTGGCCGCTCTCGGATCTTTCATACCTCCTGCTGCTGACGTTCCTCTTGCTGGCGACGCTCGGCTCGCACTACAGCTATGAACGGATAGGCGCGTGGCTAGCCGCCGCCTTGGGAGGCGCGCGTAATCCTTATGATCGGGTCGTCCACCTTTGCGTGGGACTCCTGGTTTACTATCCGGTCTACGAAAACCTTCCCCGAATCGCCCGATGCAGGGCCCCATGGTCCTACCTTTTGCCGGTCGCCATTATCCTGGCCGCCTCAGCCATCTGGGAAATCGCGGAAGTATATTACGGAATCGGTATGCACCAGAACCCCGGTTATGCTGGTACCGAAGATGTCAATGATTCTCAACATGACATGGCAATAGCGCTGGTGGGCTCATTGATCGCCATGACCATAACGGCTGGGATACATAGTCTGGGAAGGCCTCGTCCCAGGCAAGATTAAAGTCGCGCCTAGACTAGAGTAGGAGGCTGTGTCGAAACCGGCTTCCTTACGGTCGCGGCTCTGTAACGCGCGGAATATTTTGAGGAACACGCAAAACGGAGTGCGGCGCGAGGCAGTTCCTGGCCCGTTTGGCGGTGCGCGCCGCACCCTTTGCACTTTTGAGCCGCGCGCGTGAGCAAGCGGTGTTTTCGGACTTTCAACAAAGCCTTCTAGACAGTAGCTCCTTGCCAGTGGGCCGCATAAAGCGGTTGTTATACTCATCCCAGGTGCTCTAAATATGCATGCCCACGATTGCTCGCCTTGGACCATACCGTGTATTGTTCTTCAGCAACGAGGCACTGGAGCCTCCGCATGTTCACATGCAACACGAGAAATCTCTGGCCGGCGAGCCAAGGCAACTGGAATGTTTAGTCGTCGAAAACCAGGAAACGTGGTTGGAGGCATGGGATGAGTTCTTCGGTAGTCGAAATTCGCACGAAGGCTCGTGAGGTCTGGATCAGCGACGACGAACTCACTGTATCTCTCGCCGATGGCCGCAAGATTTCCGTTCCGCTGGCTTGGTTCCCGCGACTTTTGCACGCCACAGCCGATCAGCGGCAGAATTTCGAACTGCTTGGCGACGGTCAAGGCATTCACTGGCCTGCTGCGAACCACTATTTAAGGCGCTTCAAGCGCCTTCCGATCGCAAAGCTATCCCGATCCCAATCCCCAACCGCCAAGCTGCTCGGTACAATTCATTTGTGCAACTGACCTCGGTGGACTGGCTGGTAGTCGCCCTCTACTTCCTGTTCAACCTCGCCATCGGCTTCTACTACAAGTCCCGCGCGGGCACGAACGTCACCGAATTCTTCCTCTCCGGGCGCAACGTACCTTGGTGGCTGGCCGGCACCTCGATGGTGGCAACTACCTTCGCCGCCGATACGCCGCTCGCCGTCACCGGCATGGTGGCGATGGGCGGAATCGCGGGCAACTGGCTATGGTGGAATTTCATCGCCAGCGGCATGCTCACCGTTTTCTTCTATGCCCGACTGTGGCGCCGCTCCGGCGTCATGACCGACATCGAATTTTCCGAAATCCGCTACTCCGGCAAGCCCGCCGCCTTCCTGCGCGGCTTCCGCGCGCTCTACCTTGGCATTCCCATCAACTGCATCATTCTGGGATGGGTGAATCTCGCGATGGTCAAGATCCTGGAACTGGTGCTTGGCGTTTCGAAGGCCGAAGCGCTCGCCATCGTCATCGGAATGATCGCGCTCACGTCGTTCATCTCCACGCTCTCCGGATTGTGGGGCGTGCTGGTTACCGATCTGTTTCAGTTCGTCATCAAGATGGGCATGGTCACCGTGCTCGCGGTCTTTGCGGTCCGCGCCGTGGGCGGCATCGACAGCATGAAGGCCAAGCTCGCTTTGGTGGACCACGCGCGCGGCGCGGCGCAAGGCTCCGTGCTCAACTTTGTGCCCGATCTGCACTCCGCGTGGATGCCCATGATCACGTTCCTGGTCTACATTTCGATGAACTGGTGGTCCACCTGGTATCCCGGCGCCGAACCCGGTGGCGGAGGCTACGTGGCGCAGCGGATGTTCAGCGCGAAGGACGAAAAGAATTCGCTGCTCGCGACGTTGTGGTTCAATATCGCGCATTACGCGGTGCGTCCGTGGCCGTGGGTATTGGTCGCGCTTACTTCGCTGATTCTCTTCCCCGGCCTGGCCGATCCGGAAACCGGCTACATCCGCGTGATGATCGCCTACCTGCCGCCGTCGTTGCGCGGGCTTATGATCGCGGCCTTCGCCGCCGCCTACATGTCGACCATCGCGACGCAATTGAATTGGGGCGCCAGCTATCTGGTCAACGATTTCTATCGCCGCTTCCTGAGGAAAAGTGAAGCGGATCGCCACTACGTCACCGCCTCGCAATGGGCCACAGTGCTTCTGACCATCGTCTCGGCGGTCGTGACGTTTTACCTGGATTCCATCGCCGGCGCTTGGAAACTGCTGCTGGTCACCGGCGCGGGCACCGGCGGCGTCTTGCTGTTGCGCTGGTATTGGTGGCGCATCAATGCCTGGAGTGAAGTATCGGCTATGATCTCAGGCTTCGTCGTATCGCTTGCCATGCAAACCGCTTTCGGCCTTGACAAAGATCAGCCGCGCGATTTCGCCTGGATCATGATTGTGACGGTTTCCGTCACAACGGTGGTCTGGCTGGCCGTCACGTTCCTTACGCGGCCCGAATCCAAGGAGACGCTGGTGGCCTTCTATCGCCGCACGCATCCATCGAAGGTCGGCTGGCGGCCCATCGCGCGCCTGGCTCCCGACGTGCGTCCGTCCACGGGCGGCCTTTCGAATCTGCTCGATTGGATCTGCGGATGTCTGCTCATCTACGGCATTTTGTTCGGCGCCGGCAAATTGATTTTGAAGGAATTCGCGAGCGGATCGGCGCTGCTGGCTATGGGTTTGGCGGCCGGCGCGGTCATTTATTGGGACCTGTCGCGCCGCGGCTGGAGCGCGGTGGTGGAATGAAGCGGCGGCCTAGCGGCGGCTGTTTCGAAATTCCGAAAAGTCCGCTTGCTCACGCGCGCGGCTCAGCAGATTCCTCGCGTCACAGAGCCGCGACCGTGAGGGAGCCGGTTTCGACACAGACGGCCTAACGGCGGCCGTGCAGATTGGTGCGATGATAATGATCGAATTTAGAGCGCTTCGCCGGCAGCAACGAGCGCCAGAGGCGAACCAGCCAGTTCCACATGTGCCGACTCCTTTGACGGAAAATATCATAACCGTATGTTGAAGTCACGCCTGCTTGCGCTGGTTGCGAGTGCCGCCGCGAGCGCTGCGGCGCTGTGCGCCCAGCAGTCCGCACCGGATTTGATTCTTTCGAATGGGAAAATCATCACGGTGGATGAACGCTTTACCATCGCGGAAGCGGTGGCTATCCGAGGCGACCATATCGTTGCGGTGGGCGCAAATCGGGAGATACTTCCGCTCGCCGGCGCCGGCACACGCAGGATCGATCTGATGGGCAGGGCCGTCGTCCCCGGGCTGATCGACAATCACATGCACCTGCTGCGCGCGGCCGCCACCTGGCCGCGGGAGCTGCGATTCGATGGGGTGGAATCGCGAAAACAAGCCGTCGAAATGCTGCGCGCTCGGGCGAAGGCGGCGGGGCCGGGAGCGTGGGTTTATAATATCGGCGGCTGGACGCACCACCAGTTCGCGGACGATCCAAAACCTTTTACGCGCGAAGAGCTGGACCAGATTGCGCCGGACAATCCGGTATCGCTGCAGGAGAGCTACTATCAAGTCTTTCTGAATAGCCGCGCATTGAAGGCTTTCGGCATTGAAGACAACGCGCCCGATCCGGAGGACTTCGTCAAAGGCTCGATCCTGCGCGACGCCGGTGGAAAGCCGACGGGCGTGATTCGCGGCGACATTCCAGCCACTCGCCCCGTGGCGGCGCGGCTTCCTAAAGTAGCGCCGGAAGATCTGGAGGCGAGCAGCCGGGCGTTGGTCGAAGATATCAATCGAGCGGGCCTTACCGCGGTGGGCGTTCCGGGCTGCAACGCCGATGTGCTGGAGATTTTCCAAAAATGGAAGGCGCAGGGCCGGCTTAATATCCGGATCTTTTGTATCGACGGCGTGGCAGCCGGAACTCCGGAGCAGGTGGACCGGGCCGTGGCGCAAATTCCCCGAATAAAGCTTTTTCAAGGCGACAGTTTTATCGACAATATCTTTTTTGGAGAAAGCGTTTACCAGCCGCTGCACGATCCTATGTTTGCGATCAAGTCCGATCCAAGGCCCGATCAGCTAGAGCAGTGGCGCCGCATGGCTATGGAAATTGCCAAGGCCGGATTGCCCTTGCACGTGCATGCGGAGTTGCATGACACCATCGATGCATTTCTCGACCAAATCGAGGCAGTGAACAGGGAACATCCCATCAAGAGCCTGCGCTGGACTTTGGCGCATGTGAACCAGATCGACGGGCCCCAGCTCGAGCGTATGAAGAAGCTGGGAATGTACGCCGCCGTTCATCCCTGGGCGGTTATCAATGGAGCGATCATGCACGAGGAATTCGGCGTCGGCGCTTACGATATGCCTCCGCTGCGCACGATCCAGAACAGCGGGATTCAATGGGGATTGGGAACCGACGGAACCGCGGCTAATCAATACCTGCCATTCACCACGTTGTATTTTGCCGTTACCGGCAAGATGGCGGGCGGTTCCAAAGTGCTGCGGCAGACGATTGGCAGAGAGGATGCCTTGATCGCTCACACGCGCAAAAATGCTTATCTGATTTTTCAGGAAAACAACCTGGGGTCGATTCAGCCGGGCAAGCTGGCGGACCTGCTGGTTCTCGACCGCGACTACCTTACGGTTCCGGCCGACCAGATTAAAAACATCAAGCCGGCGCTCACAATGGTGGGCGGCCGAATCGTTTACGGCCACCCTTAGTACTCACGTTCGCTTGTGGCGCACGCACTCGTGCGTGCCGCGTTCACAATCGTGTGAACGCCTTCGTACTGGCTCGATCGCCACGTCTGATACTTAATGACCGGTGCTGGAGAGTTTGCGGTAATATTCGGCGACCGATTCCCGATAGCCCGGAGGGATTTTGGCCGGGTCCGTGTTGCGAATGGTAGCGCCCTGGGTTGTATCAAGCTGGTGGCGCAACTGCAACTCCAGCGCGTCGATATTGCTGACGAGCTGCTGATGCATCTGTTCGACCAGGGCGGGATTGCCGGGGAAACGCTTGGGATCCAGATTGCGCATTTGATCGATCAAGGCCTGCAGCTCGCGCTGCGCTTCGGGACTGTCCTCGACCACAGTTCGAACCTGGTTGAGAAGGTTCAATCCCTGGTCAATCTGGCGCTGGGCGTCGGCCGGGTTGGGACCCTGTTGAGGCGCGACAGCCTGACCGGAGATGCGCGTGTTGCCGGTATCATAGCCGCCGTTCGGATTGCGATTGCCTGCGCCTCCGGCGGGATTGCCTACTGGACCGGCGGCGCGGTTGCCGACCGGACCTGACTGGCGTCCGCCCGCTGGACCAGTCTGGCCGTTCCCAGTCTGGCCGTTCCCAGTCTGGCCGTTCCCAGTCTGGCCGTTCCCAGATGACCCGTCTCGATTGAGCTGGCCGGGCTGGAACTGTTGGCCGCCAAGGCTGCCGAGTTGGTCGCGCAGACGCGACAGGTCGTCCATGGCGCGGTTGAGCGCTGCGTCGTCTGAGGGATGCTGTGCGCTGCCCAGGGCGCGAGCGGCGTCGCCTACGTCGCGGCCCAGCTTTTGCAGGTCGCCGGTGAGGGCGGTTTCGGACGAATCTGAGAATTGGCCGCTCCGCAATTGATCGGAGCTGCGCTGCACGCGGGTACCGAGATCGTTTTCATCCATACCTGCGAGCGCGCTCCGCAACTTGCCCGAAGCCGCCGGTTGCGTGGGCGCCAGCTCGCGCGCCGAATCGCGCAGTTGCTGGGTGAGACGCGAGAGATCGTCACTCACGCGTTGCCGATCGTTGACCATTTTGTCGATTTCCTGCGGGGAAGGATAGGTCATGGTCCGGCCAGCGGTGCGAGCGGCATTCTGCTGGGCCATTAAATCGCGCACGCGATCGGCTTGCTGCTTTTGCCTTTCCGCTAACTGTTCGGCGGTTTGGGCCATGGAGTTGAGGCGGCCGGCGGCGTCCTGCTGTTGAAGGCCACCAAGCAGATCGGTGGCTTCGCGCAAGCGGTCGGCTGCACGGCGGGAATCGGCGGGGCTGGAGCTTTGGGAGGCGCCGCGGCGCATGTCCTGGTTGGCCTGGCGCAAACGATCGAGCGCTTGTTGCGCGGCTTGGGCTTGAGCGGAACTGGATTGCCCGGAACTGGATTGTCCGGAACTGGATTGTCCGGAACTGGATTGGCCGGAGCTGGACTGGCCGGAGGCTGAACCGCTCTGGCCACCGGGTTGCCCTTGCTGTCCCTGCTGTCCCCGCTGTTGCGATTGGCCCTGCTGCCCATTCTGCGCAAGCTGCTGCTCCATTTCCTGCTGGAGCTGTTGCGCCTCGCGCTGCAACATTTCCTGTTGCCATTTTTGTTCGGCAGTTTGGGCGCCGTTGCGCTGCTGTTGGGCCAGATCCTGCTCGCGCCTGGCGAGTTCGTCCAGTTTCTTCAGCGCGTCGTCGATCTCCCGCGCCTTTTGTTCAGCGCTACTGGAAGCGTTATGCGGGGTCTCGTACTGATTCTTCTGGGTATCCAGTTCGAGTTCAAAGAGCTGGGCCAAATCGCGCGCGGCTCCGCCACCGCCGCCTCCGCCGCCCTGCGCTCCAAACGCAACCTGAATCTGGCGGAAGGTGGCTTCAGCGCGCAGCAGAAATTGGAGCGCCTTCTGCTCATTGGGAATAGCGTCCTTCCACTTCTGCCCCTGCAATTGTTGGGACGCCGGCTCCATGGCCTGCGACGCGGCCAGCATATCCTTCTGGAAATCGCCGATGGCCTTCACTTCGTCGGTCAGTTCGCGCGCCTCCAAGCGGCCGGATAGCGATACGGCCTGATCGCGCAAGGTGGCTTGGGATTGGGAGAGCAGCTTGGAGATGTCGGTGGCCTGCTGCTGCGTGGAGTTCTTATCGCCCTGTTGTTTGAAGGTTTGGGAAATAATCTCCTTCTCGCGCTGCGAGATTTCGGCCGATGGATCGCCGCCCCCACCTCCCCCTCCACCACTGCCGCCGCCCGAGGTTTGCGATTGCGAAAACTCGCGCTCAAACGGGTCCGCCTGGATGAACATCATGTCGGTGTGCGCTTCGGAGTTACCGTCTTTCGCGGTGGCGTAGACGCTAACCAGATCGCCCGGAACAAGCTTGAAGCTTTCCAGCGAAAGCGCGGTGGAGCCGTCGGCCTGCTTGGCTCCCTTTTGATGGAGAACATCCACTGTAGTCTCGGGACCGCCGTTCACCGAATAATGCAGCGCTACGTCATGCAGTCCGTATTCGTCGTTAGCCTTGGCGGCAATCGTTACCTCTTCAATGGGGCTGGCGTGATAGTCATGGCCGGGACGCGCCAACGAAATCTGCGGAGGGTTGGCTTTGCGGGCCTCAATGAAAAAATCCTCGCTGACGCGAACGGGCTGGCCTTGATCGAGGCCGGCGACGTGGTAAACACCATCGCGATCCATCTTGACGCTGCCGTGATAGACGTTGTTCTGTCCGCCGGTGAGCTGGATCTGTTGACCTTGATTCTGTTGCGAAGTATCGAGCTGGATCTGGCTTCCGGCCAGCGGCCGATCGGTGGAGACGTCGAGTTCGGCGACAGTGCCGGTGACAGCGCGGAGATCGCCGCCGCGCTCTTCCACCTCAGGCGGCATGCCGGTCCAAGCGGGGTAATGATAAGTGACGCGAATTTTTGTGACTGCGGGGAGATCGGTAACGCGAATATTGAAATGCTTCGAGGTCATGGCGCCGGCGGTTACATAATATTCAACGTTCTCCGGCAACCCGGCGAATAGAAATTGATATCCGCCCGCGAAACTGCCGGCCGCTTGGGGCAGCATCGCAATGTCTTCCCACTTGGAAGAGCTCTGAAAGCGGGCATGCACCTTGACGCTGGGCGCGGCGAGTCCGGTGGGGATGGCGGAAACCAATTGGTCGGCGTGGCGGCGCACGACGGCGTCGCCGGGAGTGACGCGCAGGTCATAGAGCGCGGGCTGGCCGCGATGCGGGCCGGTCCACAGTAGCGATGCGCCATAACCGAGGAAACCGGGTCCGGCGGCGATCATCCAGAGCAGGATGGCGAAAGCGCCGAGGCCGGAGGCGAGCGAACTCCACAGGCGCAGATCGGTGACCAATTCGGTGGGCTGGGCGAATTGGGCGATGTTGAGTGTGTCGCCGGCTAAGAGTTCGATGAAGGGATCATGACCATCGCGCTCGGTGAAAGTGGAGAGGCGCTGTTGGAATTGCGGGAAGGCGGCTTCGGCGGTTTGGATGGCGCGGCGGCGGGTGAGGCGGCGCAAGGGCAGCGCGAGGCCGGTGGCAGCGGCGATGGCCAAGATCAGGATCAGTGCCAAGCGGGAGGCAGTGACGCTTCCCTGCGAAAAGGCGCGCGCGTTGGCAATGACGACCAGGACCAGCGTGGCAGCAAGAGCGGCGGCTGTGAGAATGGCGAAGCCGCGCAGTAATGCGCTCCAGCGCAGGCGTTGTTCCAGTTGCGCGATGTATGCGTGAAGCTGTTCGCGGGCAGTCATTTTAGGTCAACCTCCAACGACCAACCTCCACCCTTGTGGTGGCGTTAATAGATTATCGCATTGGCGGTGGGGGCGGTTGCCCATCCGGGATAAAACGAACACGAACGGAGTGAAAACGGCTGGTCTGCACGGGCGACGGACCGACGATCGGTGGTTTCAAAATCTCATATATTTTTGGCTAGGTTTCAGGCTCGAAGACTTCCTGGAGCGGGACCTCGATATCCGGGTTAGTCGCGCGGAGCATTCCATCCAGGGCTTCGTGCATCTCGCCAGGCGTGTAGCAAAACGCGCGCCGCGCCAGCGGATCGAGAACCCAAACGTACCGCACCCCCATCTGGAAATAGTCTGAAAGTCTCTCGTTCAGCCGGGACACTCTGTCTTTCGGCGAAAGAATCTCGACACACAGGAACGGCGCCTGCCACACGATTGGATCGCGAGGCGCGGGTGTCAAAAGTACACAAACATCTGGAACGCGAAAGCGCGTTGGCGAGACCTGCACTCGCTGCTCGGTCAGGACGCGAATTCCCCAGTGAACTCTCCTGTTAAAGAGGTAGGCCGCGAGACTCGTCTGTGCGTAGCTGTGTGGTTGCTCGCCCAAGTTGCGTTCCTGGATCTCGCCGTCGACATATTCCCGATCCGGATGAAAACTCGTGGCGAGATATTCTTGAACAGAGCGGAGTGTGGCGCTCGACATGCGGCGGCTCTTCCCCATTATGCGCTCATTCGACCGGCACCGGCGAGACCCTCGGCCTCGCACCCGCTTAATCCTCGGGGACTTCCGCAAGCGGGACCGCAAGATCCCGGTTCTTTGTTCGCAGCTTCGATCCGGACTTCGTGCTCCGCGTGTCGGTGATGATATTGCGCCTGCAGTTTGGCGGCCTCATGGGATTCCGAAAATGCTGTGCAAAGCGAGTTAGGAATTACACCGCTGGGTGCTGCGTTTTTGAATATCGCAGGACATGAAAGGGAACGTGACCGGCTTCAACCAGTCGCGTTCCCGCTTACTCCTCGGGCAGTATGCGGCTAATCCGCGCCGCTGTCAATACCCTATTGACAAGAATGCTGAACCCCGTTAAGATTTCTTGGGATGACCAAACTATCGAAGGCCGCTCTGGAGTTCTTCCGCAGGGAGGGCATCAAGGGCGGCAACCTGAGCGCCGCTGCACGGATGGAGAAACTCACTCCGGAACAGCGGCGTGAGATCGCAAAGAAAGCATCGGCCGCTCGGTGGGCGAAGACGGCCGAGGGGGCGAAGAAAGTGGCCGGGTAGCATGGAAGCCCGCGAGGCTCTGGAGGATATGCCCGTTCACCAACTCGTTTCGCGTTTCCGATTCTTGATCCTTCTCGGCGCAGCACTTTGCGTACGAAACTTGAGCGCCGAGACAGGAATCCTCGCCCTGTATGTGAGCGATACACAGGGGCGTCCGGTATCGGGCATCGAACTTACAGTCAAGGGGGACGGCGGTAGTGACAAATCTGCCAAGGATGGAAAAGCGAGGATTCGGCTCGCCAAGGACACTCAGCCGATGAGTTTTGTAACATTCGCGATTACGAGTCCTTCAAAGTGGGCCTTGATATCGCCTTGGGACGAACGCGTCGTGGTGCCGTCCTTTCAGAACCAATCACAAAATTACGTTCAGGTCGGTAGTAGCGGAGGCGGGAAACAAAGAGCTGCTAAAGGATCCTCGGGCGTCACGGTGGATGGCTACCTGCTTTAATCAGACGCTTGGCCCCGGCACGGTGGGGAAAGATGTATCTCCGGAAGAACAGGCAACGCGCGGACTGGCGGAAGTCGCTAAGAGGTTCGGGGTTAAGCCTGAGGAGATCGATCAGGCGATTCGTGCCTGGGGAGAGAAGGCACAAGACCCATATGATGTCGCTTTGGCCCAATTTTACCAGCGCAACTATGATGCGGCCATACCTGATCTGGAAGGATCTCGCAGAATTCGGCAAGAGCGTGCTTTAAAGTCTGTCGCCGAGCTTGTAGACGTGGACATGCTTTTGGGACAGTCCTTCTTTTGGAAGCAAGAGTTCCCAAAAGCGGCAGAGACCCTCCAGGAAGCGAATCGATATCGGCCGAACGACAACTTTATCCTTGCATGGCTCGGCAACTCTCTGATGAACGCCGGTGACCTTGTGAGCGCCGAAACAGCCCTCCGCGAAAGTGTTGGTATCTCCAAATTAAAGTTCGGGCCCGAGCACGAGAATGTTTCAGCAGTGCTTAACAGCCTGGGTCTCGTTCTGCTAGAAAAGGGGGAGTTGCCCCAAGCCACTAACATCCTCCGGGAAGCGCGCGCGCCATCATCGACAAATCGACGAACTATGCAGCCGGGGGCGTCGTGATGAACAATTTATGGATGGCCCTGCGCGCCGAAGGCCAGTATGATGAGGCCGTGATGGTATTCCAGCGATCTATCTTGTTTGGTGAATTGTCCTCTCCGCTCAATCCACTTTTGCCATGGCGCAGGTACAATCTGGCGTTAACGCTAAGCCTGATGGGAGATCATAAAATGGCGTGGGCTGTTGCAGAGGAGGCGAACGTCCCGGCCCGAAGATATCTGGGACCCGAGAACCCTGTGGTGATCGCAATCCAGCGCCTAATCGCCCAAGAAGCTATCAAGAAAGAACAGTGATTGGCGCCATGTTCTGGACGGAACTACTGAGATTTGCCGGTAACGTCACAACGCTGATTGGCCTGGCTGCGCTCGGACTGATCGTGTTGGCGATCGCCATTTGGCGGCTAATTGGAAAACGCGATGGTGCGAAAACCCTACTTATAGTCGGCAGCGCGATCATAGTACTCGTTTTCGTTGTGGGATTTTTTTCGCAGCACCCCGTGTACGAAGTCCGTGCGTTTGTTCTCGATCCCCAGCACCTTCCCGTCAACAATGCGACCGTAACCTCTTCGCTAGGGGGCGAGGCCAAGCAGATCTCAGGTGGATGGCAATTCGACATCCCGGTAGATACGGTTCCATCGGATCACAAGCTAACGGTTTACGCGATGTTAAATGCTTCCTTCCTCAAAGGCCAAAGCGAAGTCACTCTAGGTTCCGATTTCCATCCCAACGTTACCATCAAATTGACGCATGACGAGACGACGATTCGTGGCATAATCACCGATGACGCGGGGCGAGCCCTTGAGGGCGTGACCGCCAGCATCGTCGGCTTCGGGAGTGAGATGATCCGCACAAAGGCCGATGGCAGCTTTCAATTAGCCGCACATGCGGCCGATGGCCAAGTTGTGCGGTTGCACGCGGAGAAACCGGGTTTCTTGCCTGGCGGGGGCTGGTATCCGGCAGGCACGACACCGGCGCAGATTGTTCTGCGCCGGTGGTGAAAGCTCCTTGTTCGTAAATGCGTAACTCGACGCTTACCAAATTGTGGGTTCAACCACCGCTATGGGCGACCCTGGGAGCGCTTGTTTGGAGCTTCTCCTCCGGCAGTTGCTTCGAATCCCCTACCTGAGCTCCCGCTTCAGCTTTCGCATCGCAGCAGTCAACCAGCTCTTTGCGTCGAGCGTGGCTTCCTTCGACTCTTCCACGCTGGCGCCCGCAAGAACCTGCCGCACCAGGTCCGCATCCGCCACAGGAGGGCTACCCAGCACGGCCTTGAGCCGATGCCCCACAGGTTTTTCAGAACTAGCAAATGGTCTGGACTTGCCCCCAAATTTGAGACAACCAGTTAAGAGTCGAAAATCATTAGATGGAGGATTCGACTCATGGGAATGTCTCGAAGGAAGTTCACCAAGGAAATGAAATTGGCTGCGATTCAGCAGCTGGAGAAGGGATCGTCGGCCGCTGAGGTGGCGCGAGCCTTTGAAATTGTCGGTGGCGGTTGAAAAGGGTACCGAAATGGCGGCGAAGTGGCACCCTGCTGGGGGAGCCGTTCGGAGTGAGCCTTTCCCTCTTATCAGGAGGCGTTGTTCAGAACGGCCCGGAGCGGTCAAGG
>Ga0302324_100009295_pt1 | contig 20592 bp, 18 predicted proteins | sample Palsa_T0_1_FD_201949 | JGI IMG/M metagenome (GOLD analysis project Ga0302324, IMG submission 201949) | Peat permafrost microbial communities from Stordalen Mire near Abisko, Sweden - Palsa_T0_1 | ecosystem: Environmental > Terrestrial > Soil > Palsa > Peat permafrost | place: Sweden: Abisko...
GCAATCGAACTCTGTAAAGCATCTTGATTAACTCATTGAGCCACAACATACTCTCCGGTACGTAGTGGTACCAATCCGGCCCGCGGCAAACCGATCCGTATGCGCGCCGCCATGATCGCAGCCTATTTCCGCTCGGCGGCTAGCGCAGGTTCGGCGCGTGGCTCCGACAAGAGATGGCCGGCCTCGCGCGTCAGGGTGACTATCGACTCGGGATCTGACCCAACCCCGAATACGTAATGATCTGGCCGGACCACCGCGGCAACACATTCGTTGCGATCGAACCACCCGGCCATGACGCCATCACGCTCGCGCAACCCGTTGCCCCCGATGGTGACGTGCTTGATCCAACTCTCCTTGATGTCTGCCGACGAAACGCGCCGGCCGTCAAGAATTGTGCCCCAGCCATATCCGGTGAGCTCATCCAGCAGCTGCTCCCCGCTCTCGCTCAGAATCCTGGGCTGCGGAAACAAGGTTCCCTTGGCTTTGTCATCGCCGCTTGCCAACATCCCGGCTTGAAGGGGTGGAACAATCTCCTGGCGAGTCACCAGCGGCGGGACTCCACCGCCCCGCTTCAAGAGCTCTTCGTCCCGCTGGCGTGCCGCATCAGGGTCGCGTATGCAGATGTGGTGTCCAATCGCCTGGATGCGCGATGTCAGAGTAAGGACGTGGCCTTTACGCTCCTCGCCGTAGGTATCGAGCAGCGCATCGGCGGCCCCGTCCTGAAGGACCGACTTCAACTTCCAGCACAAGTTGGTCACATCGCGGATCCCCTGGCACATGCCCTGACCGATGAAGGGCGGTTGCTGATGCGCCGCGTCACCGGCAAGGAAGACCCGACCGTGGCGCCATTGCTCCGCAACCAGCGCGTGAAAGCGATAGCAACTCGCACGCCACAGCGAACCGTCGCTTGGCCGGAGCCATGGAGAGAGCGATCGCCATACATTATCCTCCCGCTCCGCCTCCCGCGGCTCTTCGCCGGGCAAGAGCATTATTTCCCAGCGCCGATGATTTCCGGGCCCGATGATGAAGGTACTCGGCCGGGAAGGATCGCAATATTGCACCGCCGTTTTGGGCAGCTTGCCGAGTGCATGCTCATGCACCAGCAGATCCACCACCATCCAAGGCTCGTCAAACCCAAGGTCTTCGAGCTTGAGGCCCAACCGCTGCCGGACCGGGCTGGAAGCCCCGTCGCAGGCGATCACATAGTGGGCCCGTGCGGTCGCAACCGTTCCATTCTCCATCCGCACATCGAGCGAAACTTCATCCTGGTCCTGGCGCACTCCGATGACCTCAGGACCCAGCCACACGGTGACATCGATATAGTCTGCGACGTGGCTGCGAAGGATGGCCTCCACCGCCGGCTGCGTGAATACCAGCGACGGCGTATAGCCCTGGGGGTAAGGCGGGGGCACCATATCGATTCTGCGGATCAGCTGGCCTTGCGCGCCGAAGTGCTCCGAGGCCGGAAACGGCGCGGTATATGGCAGGATTTCATTGACCAGGCCGAGGTTCTGAAAGACCCGCATAATTTCATGGTCCAAGGCGATGGCGCGCGGAATGTCCCATATCTTAGGGCTCTTCTCAACCACCAGCGTCTTGATGCCGAAGTGTCCGAGCCAGCACGCCGCGACCGCCCCGGCAGGTCCAAAGCCCACGATGATCACATCGACCGGCCCCAGGGTGTGCTCGTTCGACCGTTGAGCCTGGCCCTCCATCATCGCTCCTCTCTCTGCCCGGCTCAAGACGCGGCACCGGAATGGTAATCGGCAAACTTGATGGCGAGCTGCGCGTGTTTTACCGACTCCGCCTTCGGGGGCGCAACCCCCCACTGGTCGGTTCTGCCGGGCGGCCACTTCCAAGCCTCGGGCCCGCGGGGAAGATAGGTGTCGTCGACCTGCAGCACCTCGGCGGTGTACTCCATCACGATGCCGAAAGGGTCTACAAAGTAGGCGAAAATGTTGTCGCCGGGCCCGTGACGGCCCACACCCCACCCGAGCGGATATCCATGGTCCGCCATACGCCCGACACCCCGCATGAGTGAATCGAAGTCCGGCATCATGAACGCGATGTGGTTCAGTCCGTCAACACCGGAGTCAGCGAGCACCACAACGTGATGGTCATGGTTGCATCGCAGGAAGGCCATAGCGGCCGAGCGGTCGGTAAGGCTTAGGCCGATCGCTCGCTCAAAGAACGCCTGCGTGGCTAGGATGTCCTTGCAATTGATGTTGACGTGCGACAGGCGGTTCGGAATGCCCTTTCGGATCGAGCCGTCCGAGCGCTTCGATGAGCCATGCACAAAACGCAGCACGTACCCCTCCGGCGTCTCGATCGTGAGCGCAATCCCGCCTCCCGGACAACCGCACGCGCCCGGCGGACTAAGTACCGTTCCGTGCGCCGCGACAACTGACTCGGCCAGACGGAGGAGCTCTTCCAGGGCGGCGACTCCGAAGGTGATCCACAATATCGTCGGCCGTGGACGCGGATGCAGCGCCAGCACGTAGGGATCATCGCCGCTGGCCCGCAAATACACCACGTCCCCTCTTCGCTCGGCAAGTTCCAGACCCCACGCGGCGGTATAGAAGCCCTCCGCCGCCGGAAGCTCGGGAACTCCGATGTCGACGCTCTGTATCGCACAGACGGGAAAATACTTCATCTGGTCATCGCCCCGATCTTCAAAAATCTCCGTGCATTCTCGTAAACGAGTCTGTCGCGCAGCTGCGCGTCGGCAAATGTGTCAAGAATCCGAGCGACAGGCTGTTGATCATGGAACGCAAACGGATAATCGGTGCCCATCATCAGCTGGCTTTCGCCAAACAACTCGACCAGATGCGCGAGTGTCCGCGAGTCAAAGACCAGGGTGTCATAGAAGAAGCGGCGCGCCTGCTGCTCGGGTGGAAGGGTAAGCGACTCGCGGACCGCGGGGAAAACGCGATACCCCTCGGCGAACCGCGGCAGAAGAGACGCGAACGTTCCGCCACCATGGCTGAACGCTATGCGGAGATGTGGGAATTGGACCGGCAAATTGGCGCAAACGAGCGAGGCCGCCGCGAGCCCCACATCGGTCGGATATCCCAGCACTTGCTGCAATGGCTTCGGCCCCCGAACGCGATCCATACCGGTCGGCCGCACAGCATGAACGAAGATGGCCAAGTCTAGCTCCTGGACGGCCTCAAAGAAAGGGTCGAAGCGCGGCGAGCCGAGCGGCTCGCCGTTGATGTTGCTGCCAATCTCCACCCCGTGAAATCCGAGCGTCTTCAGCCGCCGCAGCTCGTTGAGCGTCAAATCCATATCCTGAAGCGGAAGCGCTCCGAGGCCGACCAGTCTCCCCTTCGCCTCGGCAACAAATTCGACGATCTGATCGTTCACGTATCGCAGCAGGTGGTTCGCCGAGGGGGGATCCATCCAGTAGGAGAAGAGCTCCGGCATGGGAGAGATCGCCTGCGTGGCGATACTGCTGCGGTCCATGTCCTCGAGGCGTTGCGCGGGCTTCCAGCACTTCTCCGAGAGGCTGCGGTAGACCTTGCCATCGATCAGAATGTTGCGGTGGCAGCCATCCTGCTCCTCCATGCTGGGCCAGCCGGCCACGTCTGGTCGCACTGATGCCGGAAATGTCGCGGGAACAACATGCGCGTGGATGTCGATGCCGGTCATAGCGTTCTGTCAGGTCTTCGCGGGCAAGACTAATCCTCGTCGGCGATGCTGTTTCTGAGCGTACCCAGACGCTCGATCTCGACCTCGACGATATCTCCTGGCTTCATCCACAGCGGCGGCGTACGCTTCACTCCCACCCCGCCGGGGGTCCCGGTGACGATCACGTCTCCGCTCTCCAGCCGGTTAAACGAGGAACAATACTCGATGATCGCCGGTATGTCGAAGATCATATGCCCGAGCAAGGCGTCCTGTACCACCTCTCCATTAAGTCGCGTCTGGATGCGCAGCCCGCTGAGATCCCCAAGTTCGTCCGGCGTCATCATCCAAGGTCCGAAGCTGCCGGTCTCGGGAAAATTTTTCCCGGGGGTGAACTGGTGCGTATGGTGTTGCCAGTCGCGAATACTTCCGTCGTTGTAGCAGGCGTATCCGGCAATGTGCTCCCAGGCGGCTTCGCGAGCGATGTACCGCCCGGGTTTGCCGATCACCAGCGCCAACTCCCCCTCAAAGTCGAGGTGCGTCGAGACTCGCGGCCGCCGGATAGGCTGCAGATGGGCAGTCTGTGTGTTGGCGAACCTGGCGAAGATGGTGGGATGCTCCACCACCGCCCGGCCGGTCTCTTTCCGATGCATCTCATAGTTCAGGCCGACGCAAAAGATTTTGTCAGGATTGGGAATCGCCGGCAGCCACTGGATACGGTCCTGCGAATATTGCTGCGCTTGCGGCCTGGCGGCCGCGACCTGGTCGTAGGCATCCGCCGCTACCAGCGATTTTAGGTCCGCATACTGTTTTCCCAGGACCGGACCGAGATCGAAGGCCGAGTCGCCGTCGATCAGGCCCCACGTCTTGGACCCATCCACTAGAAAGCTCGCAAGTTTCATGCGATCCCCAATCAGGAAGCGGGTGCGATCGGCAAGCCCCGCCTCAACTTTTCGAAATGGTACTTCTGCGTACCAACTCTTGTCAATGGCGAACATTGCCGCTCTGCAAAAAGCGCCATGTCCGCGCGCGCATCACGCGCGCATCATTCCGAGCTTTACAAATCTCTTCGTATTTGCTATGAATTGTGAGCCGTTGGTACGTACTGGTACCAGCCTTAGGGCCCCCACCAGCCAGAAGGTGGATGCGGACGGATACCAGGGACCGCCTCCAGGCGGATGAGGGCGAAACACGATGACCACCAATGAACTGCCGGGTAACAAAACCCCCTACAAGATTGATGCTGGACAAGGTCAGCGCTACGCCTTTGGCAGTCACCTGGCCTGCGTCATTGCCCGGCCCGAGGACCTCGGACAACCGATGTGCGGCGCTGTCCTGAGCGGAGCGCGGGGGGCCACCTTCCCGCTGCATCGGCACAAAGACAGCCACGAAGCATGGTTCGTGCTGGAGGGGGTTGTCTCACTCCTGCTGGGAGACAAAGAGTACAAGCTGACGCCGGGCTGCTACGTCAACATTCCCCCCGGCACGCCGCATGGCTTCACCTATGAGGAGCACCGTAGCCGGGTACTGACCTGGACCTTTGGGGGTAGGGCGAACCAACTCTATCAGAGTTTCGGTTCGCCCTACCCCGGCACGGTTTACCCAGAGACGGCGGAGCTCCCCGACTGGCAGAAACTTGGCGAGGCAGTGGACACTGAGGTCCTCGATCCGGTCTCCACCAGGCCTGCATCCCCGGCGTCGGAGAGCCTGCAGGCGAAGGCGCCCTTTGTGCTCGCATCCTATGCAGGCGAGCGCATGCTGGCGGCAGAACAGCTCTACACCTTCCTGGGTACTCAGATTCACAGTGACGGCACATTCATCTCGTTACTCACCGAAGGGCCTATCGGTCCGGAGATTCCGCGTCACTACCACGACCAGGTGACCGAGACGTTCTTTTGCATCAAGGGCGCCCTGCAGATGTTCATCAACGAGGAACATATTCTGCTCGAAGCTGGTGATTTCCTGCACGTTCCACCTGGGGCGGTGCACGCCTTCAAGATCGCGCGCGAGGACACCCGCTTCATCGGCTTCCTGACGCCCGGAATATTCGAGAATTTCTTTCGCTATCTCTGCCAGCCATTCGAGGGCCACATATACCCGCTGGTTCCGCCGCCCTTCCGTTTTGATCGTGTGATTGAGCATATGAGCGAGTTGGATCTACACATGGTTGGCAGGCCCGGACCACCTCCCGGGGCAAGCGCCGCGTGACCACCTTTCGGGGAAGGCCAAAGCTCTATCCGGTAGAGGAGGTCAGGGACCAGGTCTACTGCCAGGCCGGCGGAAAGCCACGGCTGGCAGACCTGTATCTCCCCTCCTTGGGCGCTGGCAAGGCACCGGTGATCGTCTGGGTGCATGGTGGCGGGTGGCGCTTTGGAGATCGGCATCTTGCCCCGGACCTATCTCGATTTATCGCAGAGCGCGGATTTGCGATCGGGAGCTTCGATTACAGACTAAGCGACGAAGCCGTATTTCCCGCCCCGGTCGAAGACACCAGGACGATGGTGCGATGGATTCGCTCCGTCGGCGCGACCTACAACCTCGACACCGAACATATCGGCCTGTGGGGATCGTCTGCCGGAACCCATTTGGCCGCGTGCGCAGCGCTCTCCGATGAATCCCAGTTCCTCGGCGATGAGCATGCGGGATTCTCGAGCAACGTGCAGGCAGTGCTCGGCGGATATGGCCCTACGGATTTCTCGCGGATCGACGCCGACCGCATTCCGGTCGAGTCACAACGCGTCGATGTCGAAAGTGTTTCGGTTCCCAACCTGCTACCGGCCAGCCATCCGGATTCCTTCGAATCGCGCTTCCTCGGTACTTCGGTTGGCAGCTCCCCGGCGGAGGTCACACTGGCGAATCCGGTTACATATGTGCGAAGCGGGGCTCCGCCGTTCCTTATCCTGCATGGTTTACACGACCCATTAATGCCCTGGCAGCAGAGCCTGATTCTCTTTGAGGCGCTTCGCGACGCGGAGTGTGATGCTACTCTCCTGGTTATGGAACGTCTTGGACATGGCTTCTTCAATAACTCCAAACTCGACTTGGTCGATCCGGGCGAAATAACGGTTTATCAGACTTCGTCTGCATCCAGGTCTGTCTTCGGCGAGCACGTGGCGAAGGTTCCTTTTGGTTTCGACCTGGTAGAGGCTTTTTTCCGGAGCTACCTGATGGGTGGCTAAAGAGTCTACTGCTCGGCGACTATCGGCTGCCCGATGACCCCGGGGGCGCGGTTGCCGGATCCCGAGTTGCGGCGCGGCCTCACGATATACTTTCGGTCTGTGGTTCTCTCCCGCAGATCCCAAACTAAACGGAAGTACCACTACCCTGAAATTTCGAAGAAAGGCGCGAAGGCCGGTTTGCGCACGGCCTACACTCGCAACAGTGAGATGATTTGATGCCCGCCCGCAAAGAGGCCCAAAAGCCGGACCATCTTTCACGCATCCTTGATGCCGCCTCCGAACTTTTCCTGGAACTCGGCTTCGATAGGACAAGTACCGCGGATATTGCGCGGCGGGCCAAGGTCTCCAAGCGAGAGCTCTATACTCATTTCGCCGACAAGCGGGCAATCCTCTCCGCCGCCATCACCGGACTGCAAAAGAGCATGGGGTCGGAAATGGATATGGAGTGGAGTGCGGCCGGCGACCTTCGATCTGTCTTGCTTCATGCGGGCACCGCCATCTTCAATTTCATCGCCTCTAAGAAATTCCGCAATGTATTCCGGATCGTCGCGGCAGAGTCTTTCCACGATCCGTTGGCCGCCAGGAAGTTCTATCTTCTCGGACCCGGCGCCGGCCGCCAGCAGACGGCGAAGTTTCTCGAGCGGCAGATGAAGAGTGGCCATCTCCGGAAGACCGAGCCGCTTCAAGCAGCGGACGACTTCCTGGATATGGTGATCACCGCCCGTTTCATGACTGCAATCGCCCTTGGTCGCACCGACCCGGCGATAAAAGTCGGCCAACACGTAGCCCATGCGGTGGATGTCTTCCTCGCCTACTATGCGCCCCGCAAGTCTCAAGGGTCTCCCCGCAAAGCCACCACGCGCCGCGATGGAGCTTTATGATTTCTCCTATCTACAGAACGCTCGAAAACCAGGCTTCTTTAATACGGGCTAAAATCGGCAGGAATCCAGGCAGAGCCACCGACTTGACAGAGGCGCGGATGGGACGACCAGCAAGGAATTCCGGTTCATCCCGCGATTTACGGCGGGCAGCGCGATTAAGAGCAGGTAGGAGATAACGTTTGGCTGAGATCGCCACATTGCGAGAGGCGGTGGCCGCGCTGGTTAGCGACGGCGCGGTGCTGTCCATGGAGGGCTTTACCCATCTCATACCCTTCGCCGCCGGTCATGAAGTTATCCGCCAGGGGCACAGAAACCTGACGCTGGTGCGCATGACGCCCGACCTTATCTACGACCAAATGATCGGCATGGGCTGCGCCGCGAAACTTATCTTTTCCTGGGGAGGGAATCCCGGCGTTGGATCGCTGCACCGTTTTCGCGACGCTGTCCAGACAGGATGGCCCCGACCCCTCGCCATCGAAGAGCACAGCCACGCCGACATGGCCGCACGCTACCAGGCCGGAGCTTCGGGCCTTCCTTTCGCGGTGCTGCGCGGGTATCTTGGATCCGACCTTCCCAAACACAATACTTCGATCAGTTCGGTGACCTGCCCCTTCACCGGAGAGGTGCTTGCCGCCACCCGTGCGCTGACACCCGATGTGGCCATCATTCATGCCCAGAAGGCGGATCGCAAGGGGAACGTATTGATTCAGGGCATTACCGGCATTCAGAAGGAAGCCGTGCTCGCCTCGCACAAGTCCATTGTTACCGTGGAGGAGATAGTCGATGACCTTGAAGCGCCCATGAATGCATGCGTCCTGCCCGCCTGGGTGCTCACCTTTGTCGCAGAAGTCCCCGGCGGCGCGCATCCCTCCTACGCCCACGGCTACTATCAGCGCGACAACGCGTTTTGCAAAGCGTGGGACAGCATCTCCCGCGATCGCGAAACCTTTATCGCATGGATGCGCAAGCACGTTCTCGGGACCCAGGACTTTGCTGAATTTCGGCGCAGCCTAGAGTTGGAAGTGGGGGTGGGTCGTGGCTGAGATTGCATATACATCCAGTGAAATTATGACCATCGCAGCCTCGCGGAGGCTGGCCAACGGCATGGTGTGTTTTGTCGGCATCGGCCTGCCCAGTGCGGCGGCAAATCTGGCCCGAAATACTCACGCACCGGAGGTGGTCCTGATCTATGAGTCAGGAACGATTGGGGCCAAGCCCGCCGTCCTGCCGCTGTCGATTGGCGACGGCGAGCTTGCCGAAACCGCCGACACTGTTGTCTCGGTACCGGAGATCTTTCGCTATTGGCTGCAGGCGGGCAGAGTCGATGTCGGCTTTCTGGGCGCGGCGCAGATCGACAAGTATGGCAACATCAACACCACCATCATCGGGGGCACCTATGACACGCCCGAGGTTCGCCTGCCTGGCGCCGGGGGCGCGCCGGAGATCGCCACCGCATCGAAGGAAGTGTGGATCGTCCTCAAGCAGAACAAACGGACCTTCGTCAATAAACTCCACTTCGTTACTTCGGCAGGCCATCAGTCCGCGTGGAATGTCTCTCTAGGAAACGGAGGCTCTGCGAGGCAGCCGCTTCGGGGCAACGGACCAACGGTGGTGATTACGGATTTGGGTGTCCTGGTGCCTGATCCGGAGACCTCGGAATTTACTCTAGTGGCGCTGCATCCGGGCGTGACTGTGGACCAGGCCAAAGCAGCGACCGGATGGGAACTAAAAGTAACGCAAGTGTTAGAGGAGACGCCGGCCCCGACGGAGTTCGAGCTCAAGGCCCTGCGCGACCTCTATGCGCGGACCGAGGCGGCGCACGGCGCAGCATCCACCGAGGGATGAGTAAGAACCGTGCGGAGTTGACACGCTGCCCAGGCCGCGGGGAGGGAAAGAAATGGAAATGGTGAAAGCCGAAATCCCGGCGAGGACACTCGACGATGCCGCTTCGGAGGCGACGAATTTGCCGGTTGCGCCGTACCGCCGGCCCTACCCCGGCACACAACCCCAGCATCTGCATCCCGCTTATGTCAGCTCCATGGAACGCGCTCCTGCGCAACCGCTGATCAGGCTGCCACATACGGTTACCGAGGTGACCGGCCCGGACCTGAGAGGAGAGTTCTCAGACCCCACCACGGCAGATCTGACCCAACAGCACTCTGGGCAGCCGATCGGCGAACGGATCATCGTAAGCGGGAGGGTGCTGGACGAGAATGGCAGACCGCTGCGCAACACGCCGATCGAGATTTGGCAGGCTAATGCCTGCGGAAGATACATGCACAAGCGTGACCAGCACGACGCTCCGCTTGATCCGAACTTCAGCGGTAGCGGACGCACGCTAACCGATAGCAACGGCGGTTACAAATTCATCACGATCAAGCCGGGATCGTATCCGTGGGGCAACCACTACAACGCCTGGCGGCCGGCGCACATACACTTCTCGCTCTTTGGCCCGGCATTTGTAACCAGGCTCATTACACAAATGTATTTTCCCGGTGATCCTCTGCTTCCCTACGATCCGATCTTCAATTGCACTGCGGATGAGAAGGCGCGCAACCGGCTCATTTCGCACTTTGACTGGGAGAACGTCAGGCCGGACTGGTGCCTGGCTTACAGGTTCGACATCGTGCTGAGGGGCCGCGACGAAACCCCCTTGGAGGACAAGAAATGAGTTTGCAAGCCACAACCTGGCAGACGGTCGGGCCTTATTTCCGCATTGGTCTCGAGCACCTCAATACTCTCCGCATCGCCCCCGCGGACACCCCTGGCGAGCAGGTGAGTGTCGAGGGCCGGGTGTTGGACGGCAACGGCAAGCCGGTACCGGACGCGGTGGTGGAGATATGGCAGGCGGATGCAAAGGGAAACTATTCGGGAGCGTCAGACTTTCGCGGCTTCGGGCGGTTTCCAACCAATGCAGAGGGGGGGTTCGCTTTTTCAACGATCAAACCCGGCGCGGTTCCAGGATCGGGCGGCAGAATGCAGGCTCCCCATCTAGCTGTCCGGCTGATGATGCGCGGCCTGCTGAAGGATCTGGTCACCCGGATGTATTTTCCCGGCGAAGATCTGGCTGCGGACTCGGTGCTGCAACTCGTTCCCGAGCCACGGCGGGCGACCCTCATTGCCCAGCGCGCCAACGGGTTTGGCCGAGCCTTCAGCTGGGAGATTAAGCTTCAGGGTGAGCGAGAGACCGTGTTCTTCGACTGCTGAACCGCTCGATAGGTGTACATGGCATTGTTTGACGATCTTTTTTACTCCAGCCGCATGCTCGGGGTATTCAGCGATGAGAACCGTCTACAGCGGATGCTTGATTTCGAGTCCGCGCTGGCTTCCTGTGAAGCCGCCTGTGGGCTGATCCCGAAGAGCGCCGCAATGGCGATCGCTGCTCGATGCAGGGTGGAGATGCTCGATCTTCAGGCTCTTCGCACCGGGGCAGCCCGGACCGGGACGCTGGCGCTTCCGCTGGTCAGGCAACTTACCGAAGCGGTGAAGAGCCAGGATGCGGAGGCGGCAAAGTATGTCCATTGGGGAGCGACCAGCCAGGACGTAATCGACAGTGGATTTATGCTGCAGGCACGCGAAGGCCTCGATTTCGTCCATTCCTCGATCAACGGTATATGTGCGCAGCTGGCCATGTTGGCACAGCGACATGCGGACACGATCATGGCGGGACGCACCTGGCTGCAACAGGCCGTCCCCGTAACATTCGGATGGAAGGCCGCGGGTTGGCTCGATGCAATGCTTCGCCATCGATCGCGTCTGCGCGAACTCCGCGAGCATGCTCCGACGCTTCAGCTTGGAGGGGCAGCGGGAACCCTGGCCTCGCTTGGTACTGATGGCCCGGAAGTGTCGGATAGGTTGGCAAAAGCACTCGGCCTCGCGCATCCCGATATTTCCTGGCATACCACTCGTGATCGCGTGGCCGAGACCGCGGCGACACTGGGTCTGGTGACAGCCTCTCTTGGCAAAATCGCGAGAGATATATCGCTGCTGATGCAGACTGAGGTGGCCGAGGCCTTTGACTCGGCGGGAACGGGGCGAGGCGCCTCCTCGACAATGCCACAAAAGCGAAACCCTGTCGCATGCGCGGCCATATTGGCAGCCTCGGTCCGAGTGCCCGGGCTGGTCGCCACCCTATTAACCGCCATGGTGCAGGAGCACGAGCGCGGCCTCGGAAACTGGGCCGCCGAGTGGGAGACGCTGCCCGAAATTTTTAAGCTCTGTGCCGGAGCACTCGAGCGCACGACCGATCTGATCGCGGAACTCGCGGTCGACAGCGCCAGGATGGAGGCAAACCTCAGCTTAACCGGCGGTCTGATCATGGCGGAGGCGGTTACGATGGCGCTTGCTCCTCGGGTTGGCAAGTCTGCCGCTCATCAATGGGTTACAAGAGCATGTGACCGGGCGATCCAGAAGAAAGATACTCTGCGCCGGGCACTCCTCAACGATGCCGAGTTTTTGGCGCTGATGAGCGAAGCCGAATTGGACGCGGCGTTGAATCCGGCCAACTATCTCGGCACGACGCGACTTTCGATCGACAGGGTACTATCGCGCTGGTCGGCCAGCGCGGAGGGAGTGATGGATGGTTCCATCGCTCTTCCCGGCGTGCGCACCCATTACCGCTGGAACGGCCCAGGCGACAAGCCGGTTCTACTGCTGTCGAACGGTCTCGGCACCAACCTGAATATGTGGGAGCCGCAGGTTCCGGAATTTGCCAAGTATTTCCGGCTTCTGCGATTTGACCAGCGCGGCCACGGTCAGTCGGCCGTTCCCCCCGGCCCCTACAGCATCGAGCAGCTCGGCAGCGACGTCATTGCGTTGCTGGATGGCCTGGGGATAGAACATTGCAGCTTCTGTGGTCTATCGATGGGCGGCATGATTGGCCAGTGGCTTGGCGTCAATGCTCCTGAGCGGCTGACCAGGCTGGTGCTGTGCAATACCGCGGCAAAGATCGGCACTGACGAGAGTTGGAATACCCGCATTGAGCTCGTGCTCAAGGGTGGTGTTGAGGCGGCTGTCCCTCTGGTGCTCGAACGCTGGTTTACGGCGGCTTTTCTGGAGAGCGCACCGGAGGTGGTCGCCCGCACAAGGAAGATGCTGGTATCTACCCCGGCCGAAGGCTACATGGCCAATTGCGCCGCGCTTCGGGATATGGACCAGCGGGCGACAGTAGGTGGCATTCGGGTCAGGACGCTGGTCATCGCAGGATCCGAGGACCGGGTGACACTCCCCAGCGAGGGAAAATATCTTGCCGACACCATCGCCGGAGCAAGTTATATTGAGTTGCCCGCAGCTCACTTATCGAATATGGAAGATCCGCATGGGTTCAATTCGGCGGTTCTAGAATTTCTGGTTGCGTAGGAAGGGCAAGTCCGATGGACGATCGCGAACGATATGAACAAGGAATGAAGGTCCGGCGAAGCGTGTTGGGCGATGCGCATTTCGACCGCTCGATCGCGAACCGGAACGAGTTCAACTCCACTTTCCAGGACTTCATCACTCGGTACGCGTGGGGCGAGATCTGGACGCGCCCGGGTCTGCCCAGGCACACCCGCAGCCTGCTTACCCTGGCCATGATGGTCGCGCTTAACCGGGAAGAGGAGTTTCGGATGCATGTGCGGGCGGCCTTCAACAACGGCGTGACGCGACCGGAGATCGAAGAGGTCCTGCTGCAGAGCGCGATCTACTGTGGCCTTCCGGCAGCCAACAACGCTTTTCATTGGGCGCAACAAGTGTTCAGCGAAATCGACGCATCGAGAGCCGATGGGCCGGGCGACACGAAGTCGTAGAAACCGGAGAAGTATGCGGACACAGGTGGCGATCATCGGAGCAGGGCCTGCTGGACTGATGCTTGGGCATCTGCTCCACTTGCACGGGGTCGAGTCCGTCATCATCGAGGCGCGCAGCCGCAAGTATGTTGAGGAACGGGTCCGCGCCGGAGTGCTGGAGCAGGGCACTGTCGATCTGCTCAACCAAACCGGCCTCGGCGATCGAATGCGCCGAGAGGGTTTGCTTCACCACGGCATTGAGCTAGGCTTCGCGGGCAAACGGCTTCGCATTGACATGAAGGAACTGACCGGGGAAGCGGTGACGGTTTACGGCCAGCACGAAGTCGTGAAGGACCTCATTCAAGCGCGGCTCGCCTTCGGGGGCGAGATCGTCTTCGAGACCGGCGATGTCAGCATTCATGGCTTCGATGGCGATGCGCCGCTGGTCCGCTATGAGAAAGACGGGGTCGTCCATGAATTGCGCTGCGACTACATCGCCGGCTGCGACGGATTTCACGGAATCTGTCGGCCGTCGGTGCCAGACGGCGCGCTGACGATATATGAGCGTACCTATCCGTTTGGCTGGGTGGGAATTCTTGCCGATGCCGCCCCCTCCCAGGACGAACTGGTCTATATGAATCACCCTCGCGGCTTTGCGCTCTTCAGCATGAGGTCGCCTAAAGTGACCCGGCTGTATCTGCAGTGCGACCCCGCGGAAGAAATCGGCAATTGGCCCGACGACCGCATCTGGGAGGAACTGCTGCTTCGCCTGCGAAGCGACGACGGGTGGGCGCCAAATGTCGGACGCATCACGCAGAAGTCGGTGACCCCGATGCGCAGCTTCGTCACCGAGCCGATGCAATACGGCAGGCTGTTTCTCGCTGGGGACGCGGTGCATATCGTGCCGCCGACTGGAGCCAAGGGTATGAATCTCGCGATCGCCGATGTGCGGGTGATGGCGCAAGGCCTGGCCGACTACTTCGAGTCCGGCGCGACTACATTGCTTGATCGCTACACGGAGATCTGCCTGCGACGCATCTGGAAGGTGCAGCGCTTTTCCTGGTGGATGACTTCCATGCTGCATCAATTTCCCGACGCCAATCCATTCGACCAGCGCAGGCAGATTGCCGAGCTGGACTATGTAACCAGCTCTCAGGCGGCAGCCAAATCCCTGGCAGAAAACTATGTCGGCCTGCCAATGGAGTCCATCGATCGCTGGGCTTCGCGAGCGATCGAATTTCACACTTGAGGAAGAATGCTGTTTGGCGCCAAAGGTCCACTGGAGGGAGAAACGCAGATGTCCGGATACGAAGGTCGTTGGAAGACCATCAAGGTGGAAATCGAGGAGGGGATCGCGTGGGTCACCTTCAACCGCCCAGAAAAGCGCAATGCCATGAGCCCGACCTTGAATCTCGAGATGCGCGAGGTGCTGGAGGCGCTGGAGCTCGATGAGGCAGCGCGGGTGGTCGTCCTTACCGGCGAGGGAACGGCCTTCTCCGCGGGGATGGACCTTAAGGAATATTTCCGGGAGGTCGACAGCCAGCCTGAGGCCTATCAGGAGAAGATTCGGCGCGAAGCAAGCGAATGGCAGTGGAAGCTGCTGCGGATGTATGCCAAACCGACCATCGCGATGGTCAACGGGTGGTGCTTCGGCGGGGCGTTCTCCCCGCTGGTCGCCTGCGATCTGGCAATCGCCGCGGAGACGGCGGTCTTTGGGCTTTCAGAGATCAACTGGGGCATCCCGCCCGGCAACCTGGTGAGTAAGGCAATGGCGGACACGGTCGGCCATCGCAAGGCGCTCGAATACATCATGACCGGCGACACCTTCACTGGCGTCCAGGCGGCGGAGTATGGGCTGGTTAACAAAGCCGTCCCCCTGGAGAAGCTACGCGAGGAGACGATCATTCTGGCCAAGAAGCTAGTCGACAAAAACGCGGTTGTCTTGCGCGCCGCAAAGCACGGTTTCAAGCGCTGCCGCGAGCTGACCTGGGAGCAGAATGAGGACTACCTCTACGCCAAACTCGACCAGGCCATGCATCGCGATCCCGAACATGGTCGCGAACAAGGATTGAAACAATTTCTCGACGAGAAGAGTATTAAGCCCGGCCTGCAATCGTACAAGCGGTGAGGTAGAGAAACTATGCAGTCCATTGAACTTCTTATCGGGGGGAAATCGACGCCGGCGCGGGACGGCTCAACCTTTGACCGTATTGACCCGTTTACGGGCGAGGTTGCTTCCCGTTATGCCGCGGCGGCTCTTGAGGATGCCGACGCTGCTGTGGCCGCCGCGCAGGCCGCGTTTCCTGTCTGGAGCGCGCTCAACCCGACCGAGCGCCGCAAACGCCTGCTACGCGCCGCCGACATTGTCGACTCGCTTGCACCGGAGTTCATCGCGACCGGGATCACTGAGACCGGCGCGACATCCGGATGGTATGGCTTCAACGTTATGCTGGCGGCCAACATGCTGCGCGAGGCGGCCAGCATGACCACACAGATCACGGGGGAGGTCATCCCTTCGGATGTACCTGGCAGTGTTGCCCTCGCCGTGCGACGTCCCTGCGGAGTGGTGCTGGGCATCGCGCCGTGGAACGCCCCGGTGATTCTCGGCATGAGGGCCATCGCGATGCCACTGGCTTGCGGGAACACGGTAGTGCTGAAAGGATCCGAACTCTGTCCGGGAGTCCACCGGTTGATTGGGACCGCGCTGCAACGGGCTGAGCTGGGCGACGGCGTGGTCAACGTTATTCTGAACGCGCCTAACGCTGCGCCCGCAATTGTTGAGCGATTGATCGCGAATCCGGCGGTGAGACGGCTCAACTTTACCGGTTCGACGCCAGTGGGTCGGATCATCGCGCAGATCGCGGCCAAGCATCTGAAGCCGGTGCTACTGGAACTGGGCGGAAAAGCGCCATTGCTGGTGCTCGAAGACGCCGACCTCGACGCGGCCGCCGCGGGTGCGAACTTCGGTGCGTTTATGAACCAGGGGCAGATCTGTATGTCCACCGAGCGGATCATCGTGGACGAAAAGGTTGGCGACGCCTTCGTGGAGAGGCTTGTCGCCAGAGCGGGAAGCCTGGTGGCGGGCGATCCGCGCCGCGCCGATATAGCCCTTGGTACGGTCATCAGCCGTGAGGCGGCGACCCGCATCGGTACACTGGTGGCGGACGCGGTCGGTAAGGGAGCGACGCTCGCCCTTGGAGGTCATATTGCAGGGGCGGTGATGCAGCCGACCGTCCTCGACCATGTCACCCCGGTGATGAACCTGTACACGGAAGAGTCCTTTGGTCCGGTCGTCGCAATCGTTCGCGTATCGAGCGAGGACGAAGCGATCCGGATCGCGAACGATTCGCCTTTCGGCCTGTCTTCCGCCGTTTTCACCGGCGACGCCGCGCGCGGCCTGCGCGTGGCCGCAAGAATCGATTGTGGGATGTGCCATATCAACGGCCCGACAGTCCATGACGAGGCGCAGATGCCTTTCGGCGGAGTGAAAGACAGCGGCTACGGCCGCTTTGGGGGCAAAGCCTCGGTCGCTGAGTTCACCGACCTGCGCTGGATCACTGTGCAGACCGAGCCAAGGCATTATCCGTTCTAGAGTCCGTAGGTTGAAATAGGAGAGGAATTTCGATGACAGTTTCACCGCAATATCGCGCGGACCACGTCGGCAGTTTTCTCCGGCCCGCAGAGCTTCTGGAAGCTCGATTGTCCGAGGCCTCACCCGAGCTCCTTCACGCGCTCGAAGACAAACACATTCTGCGCGTGCTTGAAAGACAGCAAGAGCTCGGCCTTGAGGTCTTCACCGATGGTGAGCTGCGCCGCAGCAATTTCATGAGCGACTTTACCGACGCGGTCGAGGGATTTGACCTCGGCGATGCGGTGTCCCGGCATTGGGACCAGGCGACTGGGCAGGCCGCGGAACCTAAACCCGCCGTGAGCAGCATCACCGGCATCGTGAAATCGCGTCTTCGGCAGAAGCAGCCGCTAACCGGCCGAGAGCTGCCGTTTCTGAGAGAACACGCTCCGGGGCCGATCAAGATGACGCTGCCCAGCGCCACGCAGTTCCCCGCCATTTCCTTCAAATACGGTACAACCGATGCGGTATATCGCGATCCTTTCCAACTGCTCGAAGAGATCACCGCGATCATGACAGCGGATTTGAAAACTCTAGCCGGAAGCGGCGTCTCGTACTTGCAGATCGACGCGCCCCGGTATAGCTATTTTCTTGATCCGAAGTGGCGCGAATGGATGGAGAAAGAGCTGCGTGTGGATACAGAGTCGATGCTGACTGCTTCCCTGCGCGCGGACAATGCCTGCTTCGCCGCAGCCGCGCAAACCGGCGTCACTCTGGCCATCCATCTGTGCCGGGGCAACAATCGCAGCCACTGGTATGCCCAGGGCGGCTACGATGCGATCGCCGAGCGGCTCTTTCATGAGCTGGCAGTCGACCGCTTTTTGCTGGAGTATGACGATGACCGCTCGGGCGGCTTTGCTCCCCTGCGCTTTGTTCCTCGGCGCAAGATGGTGGTTTTGGGGTTGGTGAGCAGCAAGCGCGCCGCCCTGGAGAGCAAGGCGGAACTCCTGCAACGCATCGACGAAGCCGCCAAGGTTCTTCCGTTAGAGCAATTGGCATTGAGCCCACAGTGCGGCTTCGCCTCCACCATGGAGGGCAACGACCTTACCGAGGCCGATCAGTGGGCAAAACTGAAGCTGGTCGTCGAGACTGCTCGCCAGGTATGGGGCTGATGACGAAGCGAGCACCCGCGCGTAGGAGAAATCCGTGATCAGGATCGATGAAGCGAATGAGGCTCTCACTTCCCCTCCCTCGACCCGGCCGGCAATCGACCGGCTGCTCCGGCCACGCTCCGTGGCCATTGTGGGCGCCTCGCCGACGCCATCGTCTTTTGGGGCAAGTGTCCTTGCCAACCTTGAGAACGCAGGCTTCGCCGGTGATCTCTACCTGATCAATCCAAAACGCTCCGAGATTCATGGCCGTCCATGCCTGCCTTCCATCGATACGTTACCGCATGGAGTGGACTGCGCGGTGCTCGCCATTCCACGCGCAAGCGTGCTGGAAGGCGTTGCCGCCTGCGGCCGGAGAGGGGTCGGCGGGGTCATCATCTTCTCCGCCGGCTTTGCGGAAAGCGGGGCCGAGGGGCGGGCCGAGCAGGAGAAGCTTGCCGTCATCGCCCGCGACTACGGAATGATTCTCGAGGGGCCGAACTGCCTTGGCATGGTCAACTTTATCGACGGCGTGCCATTGACCTTCGTGCTTACACCGCCTGCGCCCCACATAGGGACAGAAGGCATCGCGATCGCCTCGCAAAGCGGCGCGATGGCCGCGGTGGTGGGCGTTGGCCTGCAAAGCCGCGAACTTGGCATCACCTTTTCCATCTCAACTGGCAACGAAGCGGTCAGCAACGTCGAGGATTACGTCGAATACCTGGTTGACGACCAACATACCCGGGTCATCCTGATGATTGTCGAACACTTCCGCCGTCCGCAGAAGTTCCTTGCTGCTGCGGCGCGCGCCCGTTCCCTGGGCAAGCATATGGTGTTGCTGCATCCGGGGCGAAGCGGAGCGGCCCGCGCCTCGGCCGAGACTCACACTGGCGCGATGGCGGGCGACTATCAGGTGATGCGCACCAAGGTCTCCCACGCTGGAGTTGTGGTGGTCGACACACTGGAAGAGCTGCTGGATGTCTCCGAAATTCTGATTCGCTGCCCGGCCCTCCGAGCAGGCGGTGCGGCCGTACTCACAGAATCGGGAGCCTTTAAAGCCTTGACGCTCGACTTCTGCGATATGCTCGGGCTGCCGCTGCCCGCATTGAGCGACACAACCGCCGCCGCCCTGCGTGGCGTACTGCCTGACTTCATTCCGCCGACAAATCCGCTCGATGTGACTGCGCAAGCACTGGTCGACCCCGAACTTTACGGCAGGACTTTACCTCTTATTCTCAATGACCACCGCTATGGCAGCCTCGTCCTCGGTATCATTCTGACCGACGAGGTCACGAGCGGACTCAAGTTCCCGCCTATTATTTCGGCGCTGCGAAGTCTCAAACCAGGCAAGCCGGTTCTCTTCGCGGGCCTCGATGAGGGCGCGCAGATTTCGCTGGCTTATGTCCGCGATTTGCGTGCCCTCGGAGTGCCGTTCTTTCCCTCGCCCGAACGAGCCTACCGCGCACTGGCTCGCCTTAACGCATTCGCCGAACAGCAGACGTGGCGTGGCGTCTCGACTGTGGAACTCGGCTTGAAAGCCAGCGAGTTGCCGACGCTTCCAGAGGGAGTTATTCCCGAGTACTTGAGCAAGGACATTCTGGCTTCCCTTGGCATCCGCATTCCGCAGGGCGGTCTGGCGCGCGACGTCGAAGAAGCCCAGGCAATCGCCGCGCGCATCGGTTATCCGGTGGTCTTAAAAGCGCAGTCAGCCTACCTTTCGCATAAGAGCGATGCGGGGGGAGTCGCCCTCAACCTGACCACTCCGGAGGCAGTTGCTTCAGGTTGGGAGCGGATGCACATCGACACTGCCCGTGCTCGGCCAGAGCTGGTCCTTGATGGCATATTGGTCGAAAAACTGGGGGAAGCGGGCGCTGAATTGATCATTGGCGCGCAGAACGATACGGATTGGGGCCCGGTTCTGCTGGTTGGCTTCGGGGGTGTACTGGCTGAAGCGCTACGCGATGTAAGATTGCTTCCGCCAGACCTGTCAATTGAAGGGATAGAAAGCGAGTTACTCCAATTAAAGAGCGCCGCTCTGCTGCGCGGTTTCCGTGGTTCTCCGGCACTGGACGTTCGCGCCGCCGCTGAGATCGTCCGTCGCCTGGGAAGCTTGATGCTGGCCGCACCGCAAATCCGCGAAGTGGACCTCAACCCAGTCATCGTCTATCCTCAAGGCGGCGGCGCGGTCGCACTCGACGCCCTCATCGTGATGAAATGACGATCATTCTGTATCAATTTGGTTTTATTGAGGATAAAGCACACATTTTCTCTGTGCAGGAACTTTGGGGCTAGTGGGTGGTCGCTGGATAAGTTCGTTCGAATATCTGCCTGCACGTCGTCGAAGGTTGATGGTGACAAATCAAAGTCTCTACAATCGTATATCCCGTCCGGATCGATAAACCGGGCCTCAACCAGACCGCAAAG
>Ga0302324_100009297_pt1 | contig 20591 bp, 26 predicted proteins | sample Palsa_T0_1_FD_201949 | JGI IMG/M metagenome (GOLD analysis project Ga0302324, IMG submission 201949) | Peat permafrost microbial communities from Stordalen Mire near Abisko, Sweden - Palsa_T0_1 | ecosystem: Environmental > Terrestrial > Soil > Palsa > Peat permafrost | place: Sweden: Abisko...
CCTGGTTGCAGCCGCTTCCATCAGCGGCTGCCGCCTCGCGGCCAGCAACGAGCCCTCCACGGGGACGTTCCTGATCTGCTTGTTTGATCGCTCTCTATCGGCGGACAGTGCCCAAACTAAGGACCGCTACATGGCCGACTTCACCAGGCTGGTGGCGGACCTTCAACCCGGCGACACCGTCGTCGCCGACGCAATCACGGAGAATCCGACTGCGACCATGCGTTTTCCGGTTCACATCGCGCTACCGAAGTATGATCCCTCGCAATCCAACCCGCTTCTGCACCAGCGTGAAATGAAGTCCGCCAAGCGCTCCCTGCTCGAACAGGTGGATCAGCTGGTGCACCAGACGCCCCCGACCAAGAACACGGCGATTCTCGACGCGCTCTATGTCTCGCGCAAGTCCCTGCAGAGCCGGGAGGCTCGGCAGGGCGCCCACCGGATCATGATTGTATTTTCCGACATGGTCGAGGATTCGGCCCGCGCCAACTTCGAGCGCCAGCCGCTCGGCGAAAGCAGGATCAACGTCCTCCTCACCGCGGAGGAGCGCAGCGGCCGCTTGCCGGATCTCAAGGGCATCGACGTATGGGTGGCGGGCGCCACGCCCGACCGCACGATGCCCGAGGACCGCATCCGCGCCATCGAGACCTTCTGGCATGCGTACTTCTTGCGTTGCGGAGGCGTCCTTCCGCCGGACCGCTACGCGCCCGCGCTTGTGAACTTCGCGCTGAGGTAGGACGCCCACCCCGAAAGGAAAGGATACGAAAAACATGATGACGCTTCTCTCCTGGCTGCCCAGCGAATACATGGTCCTGGGCATCGCGCTGATCGGACTGGGCCTGATCGTGGGACTGATCAGGCTCAGGCGCGCCGCCGCGCTGCTCGGCTTCATTGTTCTCCTGCTCCTGACCGGGCCGTTCCTGGATCTCCTGCTCGGTGTGCTCTTCGATCGCGCGCCCTGGTGGCTGCTGTTGCTGCTGGGCGTGTTCATCGTCTTCTCGCTCCTCGGCGGCGTTTCGCGCTTCCTCATTGGCCGGAGAGCTACCGACCACATGGTGGGCTCTCTGGCCGCCGACGCCGTCCGTTTCGTGTTCAGGATGATTTTCGGGCTCATCGCCCTGCCCTTCCGGTTGGCCTTCGGTCGGCGATGAGCCCTTGGATGCAAGTAAGTCTAATAATGAAGGAGAAAACTCAATGAAGCTCTCGACAATATCAACGCTCTTCTTTGGCGCCGCCCTGCTGTCAGGCTGTGGCCGCGTTTCACCGGCAAGACTCGAAAAGGCGGCAGCCGCCGCGGCCGAACGGCGGGCGGCGGGAATTCTCGCCCGCGACCTGGCCCGCGATGACGCATCGCGCGCCATCGAACTGGGAGGCGAGCGCCGCGTCTACAAGTACACGACCGAATCGGAGGCCCGCGGGTTCGAGCGCGAGGGCTTTCCGCCGAACACGCATTTCACAGCCTCTGATGGCCCCGGACACCCCCTCAGCGGTAGCACGGCCCAAAAGCGCTTTGGCCTGTCCTATACGCCGGACCGCCGTCTGGGCGTCACGCTGCCAGGTGGCACGGCCGTGAAGCCCAACCAGGTGATCGGCGGCGCTCCGGGATATGGCGAACTCCGCGTCGAGCAACCGTTGCCTCCCGCCAGCATCCGCGCCGAGTCAGTGCTGCGGCCAGGTCACCAGTGAAGGCGTTTGGACCGCAGTCTGTCGAGGCCATGTGCCCGTCAGCCGGGCGTTTCAGGGCAGCATTCTGCGGAGTGCGCGCGATCCCGCGCAAGAGCGCAAACCATCGCCAGCGCCAGCCTGGAACCGCTCAGGCAGGTCGCCTCGCCCTCCCAGTCGCGCCGTCCCGACAGCGGCGGTGCTATTTCGACGAGATCGGCCCCCGCGATCACCGTATTGAATGACAGCCTTTCAATGAACCTGACCAGATGGTCCACTGTCAAACCCTCCGCCGCCGGCAACCCGGTTGCTGAAGCCGCCGACGATTCTACCGCGTCGATATCGATGCTCAAATAAGCATGACTGACTCCCGCCTCTGACAGCCACTCGGCGGCGGCATCCGCGGCGGCAATCGGGTCCGCCAGGAGCCGCCCCGTCATCCGCCGCAGCCTTGGCCTGATCCACTCCGGTGCCGGCACGTCTGGAACGCCAAGCTGAACGACTAGCGCCAGCGGTGTGTTCCGGTCGACATAGTGAATCCAAGCGCTGTGCAGCAATTCCAGTCCGTCACGGCCCGTGGACAGATCATCATGCTGGTCGATATGAACAAGCCCAACACCGGCTAACTCCCGGCTCGTCATCAGGCCCGTCATGGCCGACGCCGAGATGGAGTGATCGCCGCCTAAGGACAGAACGCGCATTCCTGCGGAGGCCGCCAATCTAGCTATGGTTCTGTGGATCGACAACATGCACACCGGCAATTCACTGACGGAACTCCCGTAGCGTGCGGCCTTCGCATGCCCAACGACTTCGGCCGCCAGCATCTCGTCCAACGGTACGCCAGGAAAGAAGGGGACATCTCCCATGTCTAGGCAACGCTCCGCCACCGTCCGCCATTGCGCGCCGCCGAGGGCAGCGCGAACACCAAGCGGACCGCCAGCGGCGCCCCCCAGACCATAGGTGCCGCCCTCATACGGGACCCCGATGATGCCGACGTCAGGCAACCGGCTCTTTTCCATGCTGGCCAGCCAGGCCGCGCGGACGGCTGACGCGTCGCTCGAACCGAAGGCCGCTTCGTGAAAGCGGGTAGCCAGCGGCGCGACGCCAGCCTTGCTCACCGCCCAGCCCGAGCCCGGCGGCGCGCACAGCTTTTTCACGCGGTCGATCAGCATGAGATCAGGAACAAGCAAACCTACCTCCATGTCATTCTCATGCCACACGTATCGGTAGGGCCGAAACTTCATTCACAACGTTTGAGGCAAAACGGACAGGCGCCTCCAGAATCTCGATGGACTTCCATCCGAGGATCATCGCGCGCAGGAACTCCTCGACTTCCAGCCGAGCCAGCGGCGCCCCCAGGCAGTGATGAACTCCGCCGCCGAAGCTGACATGGGGGTTTGGAAACCGGAAGGGCTGGAAGCTATGCGGGTTCGAGAACTTCCTTTCGTCGAAATTGGCTCCGACGAGCCACAGCAGCACAGTATCGCCCTCAGCCATGCGCTGACCGTAAAGAGAAATATTGTCTTTCAGAATCCGGCGCGAGCGCAGCAGCGGCGATGCGTGGCGGATGACCTCGTCGGCTACCGCCGGCAGTTTCCCGAGCCATTCATCCGGATTGCTCTGCACTTGGCGCCAGAGCGGTGCCAGCAGCGTGATCGCATAAACCAGACAATTGCGCACGCCAGCCACGCCGGCCGCCAGCATCTGCAAGCCGAGATCCTCGATCTCCCATCGCCCGGCATTTTCAACGAGCTTCGGGTCGAGCCACGGCGCGTGGCCCCAGGACTCGCCGATCAGGTCCATCGCGGCCCGTCCCGGAGACCCGTGCGCGCCGCGGACCGCGTTTGGACCGAGGGCTGTGGCGCCGACACTTCCCACCCCAACCGGCGGGAGGGTGTCGCCCATGAAGACTGCGGCGAGGCGCCTGACATAATCGCGGTTTTCGGGGACGATCCTGAGATAGTCGCAGACAAACGCCGTCGAGGCTGGGGCCGCGCAGTGTTCGACGCCATCGGCGTATCCCAAAGCCCTCGCTTCACGCACGGTCCGCTCCGCGACGGCGCGCACCCGCTCGCGGAATTGTTCAAGTAGATCGCGCTTCATCAGGCCGGTGAATTGCTGGCGATACGGCCCGTGGACAGGTGCGTTCAGCAGGATCATTGCATGGAGACTCCATGCGTCCAGCTGGTCCGGCCCGATCGCTGCCTGGCCAAACCGCACCTGCGCATCGGGATTCGGCGTGGCATAGCGCTGAACGTCCCTCAGACCCTCAGCCACATCCGCATATCGAACGAGATTCCACGCCGGCGTGCCGTCGGGAAGCACCATCTGAAAGATCGGCTCCTCAGCCCGCAATCGTCCGAGCTCGGCCAACGGAATCCCGTTCCGGAACATTTCGGGCGTCAATGTCTCCAAGGCACGTCCCATGTTTCACCAAGCTGTGTTCCAGAGCGATCCATCCTCAAGCACGACGAGCGCTCCACCCGACCGGCACCACGGATGCCAACGCAGGATCGGGGAGGGAAACCGAACGCCGGTCTCACCGAACTCGCCTCCCACTTCGGCGCGCAGGATGACATCCCCGGCGGCGCCCAGAATGCTGGTCCTTCCGCGAGGGTCGACCGAGATGGCCGTTGCCTTGATGGTATTGCGGATCGGCTGGCGTATGAATCTGACCCCCAGCTGGCTCCACAGCGCGACGGCGTCGGGTGTCGTGAACGCGACCAGTGTTCCCGTTGCCGGATGCCAGTTCGCGGCGATGTCTGCGGTCGATTTCCCGCTCAATCGACCGGCGGCGAGCCCCGTTCCGGCCTCCCAGATCGTCAGCCCCACGCGATCCACAACGGCGATTCCCCACAGGGTCGCGCTCTGCGTCAGGGGCACCATTTGCTCGATCCATCCGGCATGTGCGCTGAAGCGGGCCAGGGGCTCGCCGCCGGTCACCGTGTGGATCAAAACCTCGCGATCGTCGGATGCTGTCAAAAACGATTCGCGTCCGTCGGCCAGCCGCGTCGCCACAAGACGGCTGACCGACTTGCGGTGGATGCGGCGGCGGATCGGGGCCGTTCGCCCAGGGATCTCCCAGCGGAGCAGGTTGCCGCGCTCATCCCCCGATACGATCCAGCACGGCTCACCGTCCGCGCCGAACAGAGCGACAGAAGTGGAACGGCCTTCGTGGCACCCGAGCCGATCAACCAAGCGACGTCCGTCCTGCTCCGTGATCAGGGTCACGCCTTCCGGCTCGGCCAGAGCCAGCATCGTGGATTGCCCCCGCTTCATTACGGCAACGCCCGCAATGTCGGGCTGGGCTTGCTCGGTGCGAAACGTTCCGCGGGGATCGACGAGCACAACCTCACCCACGGTGTCGGCGAGCGCCAGGATCTCCGGCTCTCCGCTTGCCCGCGTCAGGAGATGCACCGACGCTCCGGTCGGGCCTCGCACAGGAGAAACCTCCAAGCGGCATATCAGATCCCGAGTCGACTCCCGCATGTGTCTCGCCTCGGCCTCACGCAGAGGACGTAGTAGTGGAGGCCGCCGCCAGCGTTGCCCCGAGGGTGGGTTCGACTAGAGTATTGAATAACCGGCGCGCCATGGCGCTCAAGTCCCCGTGCGCTTTCAGCGCCGCAAGCGCCTCAGCCGATCGCTGCGCGTAATCATGTGCCTTGGCGCTCCAGCTTGTCTCCGGCTCGGCGCCGCACCTCTCGAAGGCGCCGAACAGGTGAATAAGCCGGGCGACGACCATGAGTGCGTGAAAGTTGCCGTAAAGCGGGCGTTTGTCGGGTCGAAACGGTGCCGCCCACGCCTCGTCGAACGCCTGCTCACCCTTTAGCAAGGGCTCGCGGATCGAAATCAGGTCCAGCAGTAGATGCGTCATTTCGTGCACCAGTTCCTCCGCAAAGGTACATGTGGTCCAGTCGGGTTCCGGCGACAGCATGATCATGCCGCGGAACGCGAGGCCGGAAGCGCCTCGAAAGCTTGCACCTTCGTCAACCAGGACCACGCACTCGACCAGCTTTTCGATTTCTGCCCGGAAACCTGGCGCGATGCGTTCGATCAGGCCAAGGGCGCTCTCCACGGCAGTGGCACACGACGCGAATTGCGCCGTGGACGGATCGATGAAGTTTGCGGCCGCGCAGGACTCCCGACGTGAACCGCGTCCCTGGCGGCGCAGCACCACGGTAAATTGTCCGGTCGGGTTTAGCCACAGGAGGGAACTACCCGCGTCTCTAGTCGTTCGGGCCGCGAGCCCGTCCTGTAATTCCGCCCACCCGTCCTCGCCGCCGGGTCCCGTCACGAACGCAAATACTTCCGGCCGCAGAAGAGTCGCGACCATCTCGTCGGGAGGCAGAGAGTCCAACCGTGCCACAACTGACCGGCAGGCGTCGGTTACCATTTCGCGGGCACGAAGATTTTGGCGAACGCACAGCGCGGCGTCCGCGCGCCAGTCCTCAATCGCCGGGAACGGGACCGATCCCGTCAGCCACGGCGGGACGTTCACGATCGCCAGCTACCACACCGCCGGACGGTCGAGAAATCGGAAGTCAAGCCCTCGGCGCTGGCCATCATCCCGACAGACTCTTCGGCCGTGCGCATCGGCCTGAACTCAGACTCTTCAGTCACCGCCGCCGCTTCGAGAACAGTGCCGGTTGTGACGCCCGAAAGATTGTCGATAGCAGTCATGTCCAATACCTCCACTTGGCTGCAAAGTTTATCATAACCGGCAGCTACGCCGCTCAGTCGTCGAACATTTGTCGTCGATGACTTTAATGCGGCGCTCGCAGCAGGGCATCGTCGTCGGGTCGGAGTGGATAAAGCCGATCACCCTAGTCGATGACGGCGCGATAGGTAGGCAAGGCGGCTTCGAGCGCCTGGCCGGTTGCACCCCTGTTAGGCTCCGCCCCGAATCGTTCGCTCTTGCCGCTGATATGGATTGATGCGCTCTTGTGGTCGACGGCAAAGTAACCGCCGCCGAGGGGAACGAGCCGGTATTTTCTGGCGATCGCGGGATGGAATGACATCTCAGCATCGAAGACAATCGCCACGATATCTTCATTCGTCTGATGTCTACCCACGACATATTTGCCGCGTAGCACGCCTGGGACGTCGGCACACTTCACGATCACCACAACGTCCTTTCCCCCAAGGAACTTATTCAGCTGAACGCGGACGTTCATGCCTTCGGTTGACGCCCGCTGCCATAGAACCGCTCCATGAGAACGCGCGCCACATGCGCCAGGAACCCGTCGTCCGAGGTGCAAGCAAGCGCCAGGAGTCCCGTTACCGCCTGCTGGTCAGCCGCATATTCTGGCAGACAGCAGAGATAAATCCAGCGCTTGCCCCCCGGGCATTCAGCGATCCGCCGCAACGCGGCTTCAAGGATCTGGGACGGGGCGCCGAGATAGGGAAGGGAGACTTTGAATGCGTCCCATTCCGACATAACGAATTCAAACAGCCGCCGATGGGTTTCATCCGGCAAACCGGGATCATCAAGCAGCCTCCACAACAGTTCGGTCCGCAGGCGGGCATCGGCTGTTTCGAAACGCGACGCCAGGAGAGATTTGATCTCGGGCTTGGTCGCCAGCGGTTTCGACAGCGCGAGGAAAAACGCGCCACGCGCTCCTCGCTCGTCGGCTATGCGTGCTGCAATCCAGGTCAGGTCGGCCTCGGTGATATCGCCGCGCAGAATGTCGATCGTATCCGCGACGGTCCAGGCGCTGAGTTCGGCATCGGTGGGCTCGTACCCCCCGCGCAGGCGCGCTACCAGCGCCCGGCCTTCGTCCATGCTAACTCTTGGCACGCTCTTCCCTCCTTGAATCCCGCAACGCGGGCAGTCTCGTGACGGCTACTGCCTCGAAAAGCCTTTCGATCAGCACCTTCGAATTGTCTCCGACGATCACATTATTCTTGTCTGACAGGGAGATCAAGCCCTCTCGGAGCGCCCGATCCATGAAAGCGAGTAGCGAATCGTAGTAGCCACTGATGTTCAGGAGCCCGCACGGCTTCGAATGCTGTTCGAGTTGAGCCCCGGCAAGCACTTCCCAGAACTCGTCCATCGTGCCTACCCCACCGGGCAGGACGATAGTAGCGTCGGCAAGGTCAAGCATCAGGCTTTTCCGCTCTTCCATCGTCTTTACAACGTGCAGTTCGGCCAATCCCTCATGCCTAAGTCCTGCCTTGTTGAGGAACCGAGGGATGACGCCCACTATGCGGCCACCTTGCTCCAGAACTGAGTCGGCCAGAAATCCCATCAGTCCCGTGGCCATGCCTCCATAAACCACACTCAAGTTGGCGCTGACAAGGGCGCTGCCAAGCTCCCTCGCCGCTCCTTCAAAAGCAGGGTCGATGCCAGGCCTCGATCCGCATTGCACCGATACGGTTGCCAAGTTCATCAAAGTCACCGGAGCCAAAGCGGCATGGCCTCGTCTCGGCCATTGCATCGGTTCTTCCACCAATACCGCCCGACTTCGTGAAAGGGCGAGCCGACTGGCTCTTCTGTCGTTTCGAGATGATCAAAGAACGACCTGAGTTTCTTATGCCCGAAAGCACCAAGGCAACCCTCGACAGGCTCACGATGCGCGTCGTTATATCCGAAATCCGTCAGTAGATCGTTGGTATTGAACTTCTTCACTTCCGTACGCATATCCCTCGTCGCTAGCTCCTGCGCCTTCGCCTGAAGCCACCAGCACATGATCGCCAGCGCGCCGACGCGCTTCTTTCTCTCTCGGGGCCGAATGCCGTTCAACACGGTAGGCTCATCATTTTCGATCCGCCGCATGATTTCATCGACCCTAGCGACCCAGAATTCCTTCGTCTCGACCTGTCCAACGGCTTTCAAATCCTTCAAAAAATCACGCAAATCCCCGAGCACTTTGCCAGCTGGCCAAATGTCCTGTTTTTCGACCAATGCATCGGCGAAGATCGACTGCAGAAGGATGTCCCGAGTCCATTTCGGGCCAAGCCTGTTAGAAAGTCTGATGCACGCTTTGGCGAGCTCGCGTCTATCCGTTTCGGTGCCCGAGGTAGCCCACCGAGCTGCCGCCTCCAGTGGATCAGGGAGAACGGCTAAGCGGTCGTCGCCGACATGCGACAACAGCTTCTGTCGGTACCGCACCATCATGTCTTGCAGTATCAGTTCCGGGCCGCCCCGCGGCAAGCACTCGATCGCGTTCGAGAAATGTTGAACAGCGTAGCCCGGGCTCTTATGAAGCCCGACGTCGTCCCACTTCCACGGACTTCCGAGGACGTTTTCTTCCACGCGTTGTTCGAGGGCCGACAGCAGGCTGAACGCGATGATCGCGATAGGATCATCCTTTACACTCGCAGGATCACCACTGTGATAGCCCCAGACAAACGGCGTCCCCCAAGGGTCTTGCTTCGAAGCGAATGTTAGCGCATGCAGAAGCCCCATCGGATTCACTGATCCATCTCCGTACCCGGGCGCCCACGGGTCCTTTTCAAATTTGATATCCACAAACATCAAGTCGAACGCCAAGGGCTCCTGCAGTACGCCAAGAAGATGGACGTGTTGAAGCCATTGGCCCATGCGTTTAGATGCCTTTCCTTTACCGTCGGCGAGCTCAACGGGTTCAATCAGGTCCGTTCGTAAAGGCGGGCCCTCCTCACCATCCTTTGCTCGAAAGGCTTGATCGTTGATCGTAAACATCCGCAGCAACGTGGGTTCCTGGATCTTCATAACGTCCTTCTTTCGAACTGTAGCCTCATTGGGAAATAAATAAAGCGGGATCGCACATAGCGGCCAGCGTTGCGTCGATGCTCATACGTCTCGATCAGTTCGGCCTGAACGAATTCAACCGCACTGTTGAATCGCCGGAAGAGCTGCGCAAGCAATTCTATGGATTTAGAAGCGCCAGAATTGGTGCCGACCAGGGGATTATACAGCGTAACGGTTGCCACGAACCCTTCAGTGATCTCCAGCGTAAAATCAACATGCCTGAGGTCACCATCCGCTGCAAGTGCAGCTCGCGCCGCATTCCGACACAATTCTGCGAGGCCTGACAGAAAGCACAAGTGCGGGTCTGTAGTCTTTGCGCTGAACTGCGGCAACATCACATGATAGGAGTCTGGTCTAGCGATCTTTCGAACGCTCGACCCATTGACGTGGCGAACTATCAGCTCATCATTGGGATCTTCGATCTTGATGAAGACGGCGACTGCGTTCTTCAGCGAGGCATTTAGCTCGCTGAAATCGCGCTTGTTCGGTTTGTAGCCCGTTGACCCTGGGCCGTTCGCAGAACCTATCCACGCCCCAGGGAGGACTCCGTTTTCAAGCTTCGCCGCTGCCCTGAACACTCCGCACAATCCGGAAAGAACTTCGAAACGCTCATAACATTCATTAGCCTCCCGCAGAAGCTGAGGCGCCGAGTTTCGAACAGACTCGCGGAACTCCTTCATGCCGATCGTGTCAAGACGGTTCTTAAGGTCATGTCCGAAGGCGAAGTATGTTTGTTCCAGACGATGCGCGGTTTCTTCGCGGTATCCGCTATCCACGATAGTTCGGTACAGGGCGGCGTTCAGGATCGCGTACACTTTGTCGAGAGTGCCGGAAGGAAGCGTGAATTCAGCTTCCGCAGAATTAGAACGAATGGTGACGAAAACCGAGCCGCTCCATTCTAGGGCGTGCTCATCGCTAGGACCGAAACAGAGCCATGCAACGGCTGCCGGACCGGTAATTTGCTTCAGCAGTGGTTCGGCATATTCCGCGAACCGCTCCTCGACCGAATACTTTATGGTTCGAGGCTTGGGTGGGAAATGCGAGGCCTTCGGAATCAGGACACCGCCATGAGTGACCCTTCCATTTCCCGCTCCGTACAGGACTCGGCACGACCCCACGTACCGGCTGTAATCTTCAAGGGCCAGCAGGCTTCCGCCGATACCAGCCGAGAAGAATTCTTCCAGCAGCTTAGGATACCAATCATCGCCCGCACCGCAGCCTTCGTAAGAGGCTATGTGAAACCCGTTCATTTCACTCGACCCCACCACAGGCAGAACGGCTACGATATCCAGCACTGGAATTTCAAAGCCGCCTCCGCACAACGCGGCACGAAGGAGGGAGATGGCCGGGTGGGCTTCCGCAGCTTTGAATTCACCGCGCAGCAACAGGCGCAACAATTCGGCAACGGAGTTCTCGAGTTCTGCTCCGGGGAGCGCGATTGTTGTTGAAGGGCTCTGCAAAGCAGCTTGTCACTCCTGGTGAAGCTTGCGAAACGTCAGGACATCAAATGTCAATGTATCTGAATAATCCCCTATACCGACGCGATGCGTCCATTGTTCGACCCCTTGCGATCCAAGCCCGACACGCGTTGCAGCGTCGCCATAGTGGTCCAGCGGACGGACAATCCGGCTGTACGGCGCGGCCGGCTCCATGCGTCGCGTCGGGAATGTCTTCACCAGAAGGACGGGCGCATCCGACGGAACGCCATCTGTTAACCAGACATCGAGTTCGCCCTTGTTCCGCTGCCGTTCTCTGGTGGGGTCCATCACGACAATCATCGCGCCGGCGCCAGGAGCAAGTGTCCTGCTGATATTGGCGAATGCGGCCTCAAGCTGGTCCATTTCATCCATGGCCAGAATCGCGGTCACGACATCGGCCTTGCAGGGAGCAGTGAAACCCTGGTCTTCCAGATCGCCGAGCGCGCAGTCGATGCCAAGATCGGCTGAACGCGCCTTAGCTTGGGCCAGCATCGCCGGACAAAAATCGACGCCTCGCAGCACTGCCGCCGGCATTAGACGCCGAAGTTCACGCAGGAATGCGGCTTCGCCGCAACCCAGATCCACAACGACCGGGCGTTCGGCTCCTCCCGCCAGCTCGCACGCCTTCCGTGCCAGCTTTGCCAGGAAGGCCCCCCTATTTTTGTCGGCATCGATGTGCTCGCTCCACGAAGCGCTGTTCGTGTTCCACCATCGCAGCCGGTCCGCGCGGTAGTCCGCCGGGATATCCAGCGTCGCGAGGAGCAGACGCGTCTGCGGCCGGTCTGTTTCATTTGCTGTATGCATAGTTCACCAAGCTCGGGTCCCATACTTGATCGACACGCACTGACTGCGGTGCGATCACGCCGATCTCCTCCAAACCGGTAATCATCGCCTGCCACGCCTCCGTCGACGCGGTGACCGGCTTTCCGCTCTCTCCCGCGAAGTATGGCAAGGCGAGTTGCAAGGACCGTCGCTCGCGGTCCCGCTTCAGCGTCGGGTACGCTTCCATAAGATCGGAAAACGAAGCATCCGGATTGGCGATGGCATAGCTCCACCCTTTCACCAGGCTCGTCACCAAAGCCTGCGCCAGGGGCCTCTTGGCATCGAGCACATCCCGGCGAGTGAAATACACCGTCCCCGTGAATCGCACACCGTATTGGGCAGGATCAATTACCTCGTACGAAATGCCTTGCTGTTCTAGACTCACCGGTTCGTCATAAATGAAAGCGGGCCGAACGTCGTATTGCCCCAGAATAAACGTCTGTAACTCGAAAGGTATTTGGATCTCCTTGATCTTGCCGCGATCGATTCCCGCGCGCTTCATCATCAGCTGGTAAACGCGCTCGGTGTTGGTGCCGGGAAGAATACCCACACGCTTGCCGAGAAAGTCGGCCGGACCTTTTATCCCTGATTTCGATTTGACCAAAAAGCATGTCGGACTTTTGATATTCGCCACACCGATAGCAACGAGCGGAGCGCCCTTGGCCACGGCTGAAACCAGCAGATCGCCGCCTACGACCCCGAAATCGGCTCCCTTGCTCAGGACTACTTTGATCGGGTCCACATCTTCAGCCCCCGGCACGACTTTAAGCTGAATCTTCTGATCGGGAGCAAATCGCTTTGAGGCACTGATCTCGCCGGCAAAATTGGCGTTAGGGAACCATTCCTGACGTAACTCGACTACGGGCAGGTTCTCTAGTTTCGGAACGCCAGATGAACAGGATGTGAGCGTTCCGGCAAACGCTGCCACCAGAACCGCACCTACCGCAAACAAAGGACGCGTCATTCGTTTTTATCTCTCCCAATACCAAGATCCAAGCCGCCGCTCCAGCAACTGAACGCCTCCATAGATCACACCTGACAGGATGGCACCCGCGGCGATACCGCTCATCATCAATTCGGGCTCTAGGCGCTTCGCGGAAATGAAAATGTCCTTGCCAATACCGACATCGGCACCGTTGAATTCGGCGATGATCGCCCCGATGACGGACAAAGGCGCTGCAATCCGCATGCCGGCAAAAAAGTGATCAGCGCAATGTGGAATCACCACGTGCCTGATTGCTTGTGCCTTAGTGGCCGCCATGATCCGCATCATTTCCTGCGATGCGCTCGGCACTGATCGAATTCCTGCTATTATATTTGTCAAAATTGGGAAAAAGGCCACCAGCGCGCTGAGGAACACCTTCCCGCTCGGTCCTGGACCGAATACAAGGATAATCATCGGCGCGAGGCACACCATTGGGATCACCTGTGACGCCACGAGCAGGGGAAAGCTGATGCTGCCGACACGCGGCAGGTAGACGCACAGGGCACCAAACGCCAGCGCGAAAGCTGTGGCCACCAGGAGGCCCACCACGCTTTCCAGCCCTGTATACAAGAAGGCCGCCGCGGACTCCCCAAAATGGGCCGCGACATAAGAACACGTGCGCAAGGGGCTCGACAGCAGCAGGCGCACGGTGCCATATGAATCGCCGAGTATCTCCCAAATGAGCAAGATGCCTGCGGCGATGGCCCCACCGGCGATCAGCGTCACCCGATCCTCTCCTGCCCGAACGCCCATCATCCCAGCACTTCCACCGACGCCTCATCCGCCACGGGTTCCTGACCCACAATTGTATTCAGCAACTGGTCCCGCATCGCCAGCGCCTCCGGCGGCAGGTTCGCGCCATCCGAGATCGCGGGCAGGGATCTCAAGTCAACGACTTCCGCAGTCTCCGGCCCGTGAGGCAAGGCGATAACATGAGTAGCGAATTGTAGTGCTTCCACCACGTCATGGGTCACCCACATAACCGTGCAACCGGCTTCACGCCGCATGGCCTGAACCTGTCGATTGAGATCCAGCCTCCGCAACGGGTCAAGCGCCGCGAAGGGTTCGTCCATCAATAGAACGTTGGGAGCGACGCAGAAGGCCCGAGCAATCGCCAGCCTGGCCTTCATGCCTACAGACATCTGGTGCGGATAATACTCGCCAAAACGGCCGAGCCCGACGCGCTCCAGCAACTTCTGTACGCATCCATCATCTGTCGATTCCCCGTAAAGCTCGAAGGTCAGCTCCAGTGTCCGCCGTGCCGTCAAATGCCGCCACAAGCAAGCCTCCTGGAACAGGAAGGCCATTGCTCCCTTCCCATACAACTCCGCTGGCTTTCTTCCCCCCAACAGGACTAGGCCTGCCGACGGCGTAAGCAAACCTGCCACGCACCTCAGCAGAGTCGTCTTTCCGACTCCTGATACCCCTAAAATCGCTGCGGATGCTCCTGAGGGGATGCTGAGGCTCAAATTGTGCAGGACCGACCTCCCCCCGAGGGAGACGGCCAATGACTCGATGTCGATCTTCACAAGAGCACCTATACCCTTTTTACTATCGACTCGGAATTGGAAACTGATGGGAACTGAGGATTTGGAAACTGACCCCAACTGACGCTGCAGTAACCCTTTGTTGGCCTGAGTGCAGTTTAGGGTTTTTGGATGAATATGCTTCTACGGAAAGGAGAACCGTAGATGCAAGAGATCGACACCCGACACTTGAAGGACGTATTGAGGCGGCACTTTGGTTTCACCCAGGGAACCGGCGGCAAGACCGGACACGAGACCTGGGTGAACGCTCAAGGGCGAAGAATCCATCCGGTCATGCGTAAGAAGGCCGTGCCGTACGCCGGGCTGTTTTGCCTCGGGCGCGAAATGGAGGCGCAAGGGATCTGCAGCCGCGCAGAATTCTTGCGTGCCCTTAAGGCCTAGAAGTCGGATTGATCTGACACACGGAGTGTGGCAGGTGTTCGCCGTTGTAGCGAGTGCGGGCGCTTGCCACATCATTAATGTGCTAACGCTTGACAACAAGGCCATCATCACCCGGATCGACGACAGGTTCGGCGGGAACCTCGCCGCAGTAAGCCGGAGCTGGCCGGCCGGTGACCCTCCCCACCGGAGTACGATCATGCGATGGTTGCGTCAGGAGACGCTACCCCGTTCCGCGCACGACTTGCTAGCATTTTGCGGCGCGCTCGATCTTGATCCCTTTGCGCTCTGGCGTGTATCCCCAGCCACATTCCCAGCGCTATGCGCACGGCTGATCAAGGCTTCGAGAGCAGGGTCCTGGACGGGTCTGCTTCCAGCACTCTCGTTCCTCGAACCGTTCGTCGGCCCTACGCCGGAGTGGCCGCCTATGAACCTGGCGAGACAATATTTTCACCGTGACTGGTCAATTCATGAATTCTGCCATTCGGCAGGCGACATGCGAAACTACTTTGCCGCAATATCCATTGACACCCAGGCGAGTCAACACCGCCATGAAGACAGGGTATGGCACTTCGCGTGGCGCGATGACATAGATCATGCCCTGTGGCGGCCCTATGGTTTCGTAAGGTTGAGCGGATCGGATCTGCGCCTGTTTTCATTTAATGGATTGTCGGCCGAGGCCAGGTTGGAGGGCCCTCACGCGGCCTTCACTGTCGAGACCTGGTTCGGTGAGGGTGCGTCGGTTTTCTGCGTCGCATCCCTCCACCCCTTTGGACTCAAAATTAACGGCCCTGGAGATCCGGTCGGGCCGAGCGTACGGTTCGCCTTCCCTAGTCTGGGCCGGGGCGCCACCATGGACATGACTAGGGAGAGATAGAACTTCCTGCCACTTATGCCCTATAGGCCGTGGCCGCGAATTTGAAAGTGATTCCTGGCGGAATTTGAAATTATTACGTTGCAGATGGCGACTACGATTTGCAACCGACTGAAAAGAGATTGATGCTATACTCAACAAATCTCACGATTAAGATCGAGAAGTGATTTTCATATCTGAGAAGGCAGACTGCGACGCCACTCAGGTGAGCTGCCCCCGATTCGCTTCACGACCGGGTGCGGCTGGCGTGTTTTGGTAACGGCAACCTCAGGAGCATATTTATGAGTTCGCCAACAGTCAGTTTTTCTCCGTCGTATTGTTCGCACTGCGGCAACAGATTCGACGCGGGCGTGAAGTTCTGCGCGGGATGCGGCAGACCGGCGGCACCTGTCGGGGGTGCCCCGGCGGGCGCTATGCCGCCACCTATAGTCGCCGTGGCGCAGGCCGACGACATCGCCACGCTGGAGGGCAATGTAGCGGAACATCCCGATGACGAGAGTTACCGGAAGCTTCTCGCGGTCGCGCTGCACGACGACGCCATGAACGGCTGGTGGGAAGACCCTGAGGACAAGAGCCTGCTCTGCGTTTCCAGACAAGGCCTAAACCATGCCAGGGCGCAGCTGACGCGTGCCAATCAGCTTCAGTTCAACGATCCGGAGTTGCGCGGTCACATCCAGGACAAGCTGCGGCTCGTGGATTCTATGGAGGCGCGGAAGTATACGGGCACGAAGTTGATGATCGTGGTGCTCGGCATCTTCTACGTCATCCCCGGCGTGATCTGGTGGTACGTGAACCGGCGGCCGGGATACCTGATCAACCGGGATTACATGATGCATTACAAGACCTGCAAGCATGGCGGAGCGTCCGCGCGGATGGGGGGCGTGCAGGGAAAGATCTACGAATTCTGCGAGAAGATCAACGAGGATTGGGGTTGGTTACTGGGCCTGTTCTTCATGCTGACCATCGGCGTTATTCTCAGTCCGATATTCATGATCCTCGCATACAAGCAAAACTACATGGATCCGAAGAAGGAGGCCGCGTAGGAGCTCAGCCATGAATGCGCAAGCGAGCGCACGGCAATGCCCGCGATGCAAGGCACCGACAGCGCCCCAGGCACGTTTTTGCACGGGTTGCGGCACCTCCTTGCAGTCGCCCGCCTGCGGCAAATGCGGGCAATCCGTGGCAGAAGGGGCTAAGTTCTGTACCGGTTGCGGCACCCAGGTTTCTTCAACGCCCACACCGGCGGACGAGACGGCGCTCGGCAACCTGATCGCCTCCCTCGACCAGGCACTGTGTCGCGCCGATCCCCGGCGTGTGCTCCAGCCCGCCCTGAACTGCCTTGCAAAGACGCCGACGATCGAGCAGGCTGTCATCGCCTCGGTCCTCACGACGTCATCCTGCGCGCAGCTCGGTGATTTCGCCCAAGCCCGCAAGCACGTAGTCGATGCGCGGCGCCTGTACGGCACGCATCTGGGACTAAACGAGGACCAGGTCGCGCGGTTCGTCCAAGAAGGAGTCCTGATCGATGATCTTCAGGAACCGGGTGGCCGGGACCTGCGGGAGAATCCGTGGATCTACTTCATCATGGGTCACGCTTACGGTCCCGATCTGCCCGACGTGTATATCGGGGATACGGCGGCGGACAAGAACCAGACGGCCATGCGAATGTGGGCGGAGTTTATCAACTCCGACCGCAACCGTTACAATTTTCTCGGCACGCTCGCCTTCCTGCAATTCACTAACAACCAATACCGACAAGCCTCACAGCATTTCGAAGCCATCGTTCTAAAGATGCGGCGGTACGAGTCGATCTCGCCTGTTCGGATCGAATTGCTGTGGCCACTGGTGATGGCTGGCGATTGCTACGGAGCGCTCAAGGAGGACAGCACAGCCGCTACGTGCTGGAACCGGGCGCGTTCCATTGGAATGTGCGCTGAAGGACAGGATGACTGGGGCCGTTTCGCGTTGCCCTGGATAGAGAAGTCCAAATCCCGCCTGCTTGAGCGCGGAATGGCCCTTCCGCCGCCTGAACTCTCGCGCCAATCCTCTGGCCATCTGCGATCGGCGATTCAGTACCAGCTCGAAGCCGAACAGTTTGAGACCAAGGATGGCGGGCTGGAAGAGCTTGTGGACGGGGTCAGGCAGGCGGGCCGACGGTACACAGTTCCTCTGGAGCGAGCGAACGCTGCGCTTGAGAATATGAAGCCACTCGACCCGTTCGCCTGGGCGCTCGTCCCGATCAAGGGCTCCTCAACCTGGTGGCGGTACGAAAGCGCAAAAGGCCTCTTGCTTCTGAAGACCTCTTTCGTGCATCTGTCGGGCGAAAAGCTGGCACTGGCGATCGCGGCCTGCAAACAGGCGATGGAGGTCTGGCCATCATTGACAACGGGCGCGATGCTGGGGGGGCTTCAGGCGATTTGCGGGCTGAAGGCCGACGCCAGGGCGACGTACAGTTTGTGCCTGGGCCGGGCGGAAGAGCTGGCGTTCGACCAGTCGTCGAGTGAGCGCGAACAAGCGCTGGTCGAGATCAGGGAGGCCTTGTCTCAACCCTCCTTACTGGTGGAACGCTGAGTGGTGCGCCAGTGAATGGTTTGATCGGGAATCAACAATCCGAAAGGAGCGATTATGCCCAGTCCTGAAAGAGGCCCGGAGCGCGGGCCGGAACGGGAAAAGACCTGCCCTGATTGCCAGGGCAAGGGGAGCAAGAACGGGAAGACCTGCCCGCGTTGCGGCGGTAGTGGTTCGATTCCTTCCTGGTAATAGTGGCTGATTAGCGGAGACGCACGGATGCACTGCACCACCTGCGGCGTTGCCGTAGAGCCCTCGGCGAACTTTTGCATTAAATGCGGTTCCAGCCTGTCACCACGTTCTCCGTTCGGCGCCGTGTGTACCGGGCTGGTCTCCGAACTGGATTCCGCCAGGGAAGGGTGGCTTTCCCTTGTTAACGATTTTATGTCTTCGTCCGAGGACGATGGCGTGTCCATCGTGAACCGGGAATTCTCGGAGAAAGCCGACTTAGGGCGTTTGGGTGATGACGAGCCGGAGACCTGGTCTTCGAGAATCTCAATGGTGTCAGCGCCGAGGCAACGGTCATTGCGTGGCAGATCCAGAGCGCCCTTGGTTTCGCGACGTCCCAAGAATACATCGGAGCAAATGACACCCAGGAATGGCTGATGGTACTGACAAAAACACTGTCCCCAGTTTCAAGTCCGCGATGGATTCTGGCTATGCAAATGGTGCTTGCGAGTTTTCAAAAGGGCGTCATGATCGAGGATGAGGACATGGCCATCGTGCTGTCGCATTTCTTCATGAATGAAAGATGCCGGACGCCGGGAGTCCTACAGCTCCACAGAAAGTTGTCGAGCCTGGTCACCTTCCTACAGGGTTTCACGTATCTTGGAATCGCCAGAATTTTCGGCGACCAGGAAGCAGTTACAAGAATTCAGAAAACGCTAAGCGTATGAAGGATACGGTTCACACCTTTACTTTCTGGCGGCGTAGAGGCGCGTCGTGCCGGGTGATCAGGAGGGCACATTCGCGGGACAAAAACGTCACTGCGACTCCTCGCGGTACCGCCCTAGTCAGCGGGACATAGCCTCTTTCTGAAGGGAAACCTTATGAGCAAAGATGTCACGATCAAGACAGAAAAGGTAGGCGGCGGTCTGACACTGCCGTCCTACAAGGCAACCGCATACCAAAACGGCGAGAAGATCGCTGAAGCATACAGCAAGCCGTTTGGTTCAGCATCCGAAGCGCGGGAGAAGCTCATGGACAAGTTGGCCGAGCGCGACGTCAATAGACGTAAGTGAGGCCGGGCTCCGTTGACGCGCCCGACGTACTCAATTACCAGAACGCTCGTTTATACGTGTCCAGTCTTTAGAAAGGCCCAACCAGCGTCCACTTGTCAAATTTCGCTTCATTGCGGAAGCGAGCTTCCGTGGAACTTGCCGAATCCGAGCGGAAAGCAAGTTACCATGTCCTCCGCCGGAGCGGCAAGGTCATGCTTACAGCGGGAAAGGGAATGCTCAGTTGACTGACGCTCAACCTCGCAACCGCGGCGTCCCACGGATTTTTGGCGATTAACCGACTGGAGGAGCAACTACCGCGGCCCTCGTCCGCGCTCAACAATCCATGCCTCCATCCGCTTCGCAAGCTGGCTGAGTGGGGTCTTAAGCGCGTCGGCAATTTTCCACAACCGACTCACGGTCGGATTAATAATCCCTCGTTCCACTCGGCTGATGTACGTGCGGTCAAAGCCGCACTCCCCGCTTAGCCGCTCCTGAGAATGGCCGGCCCGCTCGCGGAGTTCGCGCACGACGGCCCCGATTGCCCTCATCTTCAGATCGGTTGGTTGGATCTGCCTCGTGCGCCGTTGCATCAGCAGATCCGATGGTGCTACGTTGAAGCGTATCAGCCAACGGCATATACGCCTCATTTGCAAGCCGCGGCTGGTGCCCGCGTGCGGCGGAAATTGGAGCGGAATGTCGCCAGATCCCGGTCGGATGTTGTATTCTTTAGAACCGAGTGGACAAGCCGCTTCTCCCACTAGCGAACGGTGGCTGTGGCGGAGCCAGAGCAGCGCCGTCCAGCTCTTGAGCATCACGATGAACCACCTTGCCAAACCCGGGAAGGCTGAGGCCGACCTGGGGCGACAATCAAAGCAACTCGCAGAGAATGAATGCGAACTTGTTGCGCCGAACCGCCTGGCCCAGACCATTACGGAGTTCGTTGAGTGGCGAGCATTTTCCTATTGGCTCCGTCTGATCGTCGAGGCCCAGGGATTCGTTTCTGATCCAATGACCGCGATCCTGCAAGAGCGATGTCCTGGTTTTCTAGAATACGCGGCTTCGTACGCTGCAGAGCATCCGCGAGAGCGGGCGTTTCTTTGGCTTCGCTTTCTTGAGTGGACTGATGAAAAGCTCTTTCAGGTTCCTATTGTCCAGGGCTGGCGCCACGCGCTTGGCTACTACGCGACTCGCGATCCCCGGATGGATCAGCTCCGGGCGCACTGGAAACAGTGCCGCCGAGCGTGGAAGCTTCAGCCGCCTGCATGTTTGCCGAGTTTTGAGGCGTGGCGCGAGTCTGCGTTTCAGCACCGTTGACTCTCATTCTCTCA
>Ga0302324_100009300_pt1 | contig 20587 bp, 13 predicted proteins | sample Palsa_T0_1_FD_201949 | JGI IMG/M metagenome (GOLD analysis project Ga0302324, IMG submission 201949) | Peat permafrost microbial communities from Stordalen Mire near Abisko, Sweden - Palsa_T0_1 | ecosystem: Environmental > Terrestrial > Soil > Palsa > Peat permafrost | place: Sweden: Abisko...
CCGAGGTAGACGACACCGACGATGCTCGCCCCGGCCACGGCGATGGCAATCGGGCTCATCCGCGCCAGCCGGAGAAGCTCCCGCACGTTGAAGAGGGAGGTGACGGAGGCCACCACCAGCGCGGCCAGCGTCGCCCGTGGCAGGTGGCTGAAGGCGCCCACGAGGTAGAGGAGGATGATGGCCATCCACCCCGAGGCCACCACCAACGACAGCGGCGTCCGTGCGCCGCCGCGGGCATTCACCGCCGACTGGCCGAGTCCCCCGCCCGCCGGGTACCCCTGGCCCACGCCGAGAAGGGCGTTGGCCGCGCCCAGCGCCAGGAGCTCCTGGTTGGCATCGACGCGCTCGGTGGGGCTCGTGGCGAAGGCGCGCGCCGTGGCCATGCCCTCGAGGTAGGCGAGCAAGAAGCAGGCGAGGGCCAGCGGCAGAAGCTCCCGGACGTCCCTGAGGCTCACCAGCGGAAGGGCGAAGCGCGGAAGCCCCCGCGGCACCTCGCCCACCAGCGGCAACACCGCGCCGAGTCCCAGGTAGGCCGTAGAGGCCATGGACAGAAGGACGGCGAGGAGTCCCACCGGAAGCTGCGGCCAGAAGTGCTGGCCCACCTCGAGGAGGAGGAGGCAGAGGAGGCCCACGCCCAACACCCACGGCCGGGCCTCGGCCCCATGCTGCACGAGGTGCACGAGGCGGGAGAGGGTGTCGTGCCCCCCTGGCGGGATGCCGAGGAGGTCCGGAAGCTGGGTGGTGGCGATGACGAGCGCCGCGCCGCACTTGTACCCGGTGAGGACGGGCTGGGAGATGAAGTGGGCGATGCCGCCCCAGCGCATGGCCCAGCCGGCCAGCGCCAGGACGCCGACGAGAAGCGCCGTGGCCCCGGCCAGCGTCGCGTAGCGGTGCGCATCGCCACCGGCCAGGGGCGCCAGCGTGACGGCCACCACCAGGGAGATGGACGACGTCGGCCCGAAGGCCAGCACCCGGGAGGTGCCGAGGACGGCGTAGACGAGGCCGCCGAAGAGGTAGCCCGCCAGGCCAGCCACCGGCGGCAGTCCGGCCAGAAGCGCATAGGCCACGGCGTTGGGGACGGCGTAGGCGGCCAGCGTCGTCCCGGCGAGGAGGTCCAGCCGTAGCCACGGACGCTGGTAGCCCTTCATCCAGCGGAGGACGGGCAGCGCGTCGGCGAGGCGAGACATGGGTGCCAAGGGAAGGGCCGGGGCCGAGCTTACCCACCACGCCGCGTGCAATGCGCACAAGCATTGCGGTGCGGCGGCGCTCGCCTAGGATGGGGCTCCTCCCGATGTCCTTCACTCGGCTCCGTGGCACCCGCGCGCTCGCGGCGCTCTTGGCCCTGCTTGCCGCGCCACTGGCGCTTGCGCAGGTGGAGGCCCCGCGCCCGGTGGAGGAGCTGGAGCAGGAGCCACGGCGTCCGCCGCCGCGCAAGCCCGTGGCTGCGCCTGCCCCGGCCCCCGCGCCCACGCAGCGCACGCCGGCCCGCGCCGAGACGCCGGAGGCCAAGCCGGCCCAAAGCCTTCCGCAGGCCACGCGGCCGCTACCGCCGCTCGTCGTCCCCACCGCCGGGGACCCGGAGCTCCTCTCCGCCTTTCGCCGCTGGCAGAAGGCGGAGCGCGACGGAGCGACGCGCGTCGCCGACGCGGCCCGCGCCGAGCTCCTCTCCCTGCGCGGCGAGCTCGGCATCTCGGACCTCGAGGCGATGAGCATGGCCATGCTGCGCGCGGCCGGCGAGCGGCGCCGGCGCGAGGACGTGCGCGGCAGCGTGGAGCTGGCTGCCGGCGCCGCGGCGCTCTCGCCCGGCGTGCCTTACGTCTACCTCGGGCTGGCCCGCGCCCAGCTGGCCGACGAGCCGCTCGGCTGGGGCCGGGCGACGACGTCGCTGCGGGCGGCGGCCCAGGCCCTGTGGAACGACCCGCGCTACGCCCGCGCCGCGCTGGGCGACGTCGGCAGCGCGCTTCTCTTCGCCTGGGTGGCGACGGCGGTGGCCTTCATGGCCGTGCTTTTCCTCCGCCACGCGCCAGTCCTCTTCCACGACGTGCACCACCTCTTTCCGAGGGCGGTGGCACGCTGGCAGTCCTCGGCCCTGGTGGTGCTGGCCCTTCTCCTCCCGCTCGTCTTTCACCTGGGCCTGGCGGTGGAGCTCCTGGTGGTGCTCGCTGCCCTCACCCTCTACCTCTCCACCTCGGAGCGCGTGGCGGCGCTCCTCCTGGTGGCGGGCCTGGGCGTCATTCCCCTCGCCGCCGGGAAGCTGGCCTCGGCCACGGCCTTCGCCGGCACGCCGGCCGAGGACGCCTACCTCCTGGAGCGCGGCGGCCTGGAGGCCGCGGCTGGCGCGGCGCGCGTCCGCTCGCGCGCCACGGACGGGCATGCCAGCTTCGGCGAGCTGTATGCGCTTGGACGCTACGAGGCCCGCCGGGGCCACATGGCGGAAGCGTCGGTGGCCTTCAACGGCGCCGCGGCGCTGCGGCCACAGGACGCGCGACTCCTCACCGAGGAGGGCAACCTGGCCTTCGTCGCCGGAAACCTCGACCGCGCCGGTGAGTTATACGCCCGCGCCAACGAGGCGGACCCCTCCCTGGCCGACGCTTACTGGAATGCGGCCAAGCTGCACCGCTGGCGCAGCCGGGGCATGGGTGACGACGCCGTCGGGCCGGAGCTCGACCGGGCCCAGACGGCGCTGGCCACCGCGGTGCGGCTCGACGAGCGGCTGGGGCAGAGGACGGACCCACCCGACGAGAAGCCGGACGTCAACCGGCTCCTGCTCAGCCCGCCCTTGCCCAGAGGCGAGCTGGCCACGCTGGCCGACGTCGCCGGGCGCGCGGCACGCGTCCGCTCCCAGGCCGCGGCGGCGCTCCTCGGCGGCCTGGATGCCTCCACCGGTGCGGTGGTGCCCCTCGGCGTGGCGCTGGCGCTCTTGGGCTTCGGCCTTCTGCGCGGTGGACGGGGCGTGAGCCACGCCTGTGACAAGTGCGGGCGGCCCGTCTGCCGGAGGTGCGACCCGGAGCTCAGCGTCGGGAGCCCCTTCTGTCCGCAGTGCGTCAACGTCTTCGCCCGCCGCGGGGTGGTGCCGCCGCTCTTGAAAATCAACAAGGAGATGGAGGTGCGGCGTCACCGGACGCGCTCCAGCCGCGTCGCCTATGCGCTGGGCCTCCTGGTGAGCGGGCTGGGACACGTCTTCAGCGGGGCGGCGCTGCGCGGTGTGGCCTACGCCTTTCTCTTCCTCTTCGCCGCGGCGTCCGTCGTCACCCGCGAGGGCGTGCTGCGGGCGCCCTACGGGCCGGCGCCGGAGGTGCTGCGTCTCTTCCCGCTGGCGCTCCTGGTGGCGGCGGTGTGCTTCTTCTCCCTGCGCGGACTCTCCCGGAAGGCCTGAGCCATGGCACTCAACGGCACCCTGCGCGACTTCGGCATCGCCGACATCCTGCAGCTCATCGCCCAGCAGCAGAAGACGGGGACGCTGCACCTCGAGGCCAAGGACCAGGAGGTGCACATCGGCTTCCAGGACGGCGTCATCGTCCAGGCCGAGAGCACCACACGGCGGCGGAAGGACCTCTTCGGCACCATGCTGGTGCGGGCGGAGATTATTTCCGAGCAGCAACTGGAGGAGGCGCTCGAGACGCAGAAGCGCACCCTGCAGCGCCTGGGCGACGTGCTGGTGAGCACCGGCGTCATCACTAAGGAGCGCTACCGGCAGATGGCGCAGCTGCAATTCAACGAGACGCTCTACCGGCTCTTCTCCTGGAAGAGCGGCACCTATGCCTTCGAGCAGGGGACGGTGCACTACGACCCGGCCGACGTGATGCCGGTGCGGGCCGAGTCGGTGCTCATGGAAGGCTTCCGGATGGTCGACGAGTGGCCCGTCATCCGGAAGCGCATCCCGCGCTACGACCTCGTCTTCGACAAGGTGAAGGAGCTGCCGTCCGCCTCCGCCCAGCAAGCCTCCGCCTCGGACGACAGGCGCGACCGCAAGGGCGACTTCGCCACCTTCGGGGAGTCGGAGCGCCGCATCTACGCGCTGGTGACGCCGGCCCGGGACGTCCGGAAGCTCATCGACCTCTCCTGCCTGGGCGAATTCGAGACGTGCAAGGCGCTGTGCAACCTCGTCAATCTCGTCTACCTCAAGGCGCTGCCCTCCCTGGGGGACCCGGACCCGCTCCAGGACGAGGTCAGCGTCCTCGACCGCGTCCGCGGGACGCTGGGGCGGATTGCGGTGAGCACCGTCGTCCTGGCCGGGCTGGTGCTGGTGGCCGTCAGCAGTAACCTCAATCCCTGGAGCCTGTCCGGCTCGGCGCGGATGGGCTTCGAGGAGTCGGCCGTCCAGCAGGCGGTGGCCAAGGCCCAGGTGAGCCGGCTCGAGGCGGCGCTCGACGTGTACCGTCTGGAGAAGGGCGAGTACCCGCCCTCCCTCGAGGCGCTGGTGGACACAAGCCTCGTCAGCCCGAGCGACCTCCGCTACCCGTGGCGGGACCCCTACTACTACCGCCGCGTGGCCCCCGGGGAGTTCGTCCTCCTGCCTCCCCTCAGGTAGAGTCCCCTCCCGTCAGGGCGCATCTCCCCGGGCCAGGCGTCCTCCTCCTGGGGGGACGGAGGGCTTCAAGAGGGCGCCCTGGAAGAAAAGGAGTGCGTTGGCCGCCCCGCGTCCCTCACCCGCCGCCGTCACCACCGCCAGGGTGGAGTTGCGCGACAGCGACGTCGCCCTGGCCCTCGGCGGGCACCAGGGAGAAAACCTCAAGGTGCTCGAGCGCCGGCTGGGGGTGCGGGTGGGTCAGCGCGGCACCGAGCTGCACCTCTCCGGCCCGCCGGAGGCGGTGGCCTTCGCCACGCGCCTGCTCGAGCAGCTGGAGCGCGCGGTGCGCGCCGGGCGCCCGGTGTACCGCGAGGATGTGGAGCAGGCCATCAAGGTGCTGGGGCGCGACGGAGACGTGGAGGACTTGGCCGACCTCTACGCCGGCGCCGTCCTCAGTCGTTCCGGACGCCAGGTGGTGCCGAAGAGCATGGCGCAGAAGCGCTACCTCGAGGCCATCCGCACCCATGACATTGTCTTTGGCATCGGCCCGGCCGGCACCGGCAAGACGTACCTGGCCATGGCCATGGCCGTGGCCGCGCTGCAGGAGCGCAAGGTGAAGCGCATTGTCCTGGCCCGTCCGGCCGTCGAGGCCGGGGAGAAGCTGGGCTTTCTCCCCGGGGACTTGGCGGAGAAGGTGAACCCTTACCTGCGGCCCCTCTACGACGCCCTGCACGAGATGATGGATGCGGGCCGTGCCGCGCAGCTGGTGGAGCAGGGGACAGTGGAGGTGGCGCCCCTGGCCTTCATGCGGGGGCGGACGCTGAATGACGCCTTCGTCATCCTCGACGAGGCGCAAAACACCACCGTCGAGCAGATGAAGATGTTTCTCACCCGGCTCGGCTTTCACAGCAAGGCCGTCATCACCGGCGACGTCACGCAGGTGGACTTGCCGGCCGGAAGGCCCTCCGGGCTGTCGCACGCCCAGGCGCTTCTGGCCAACATCGACGGCATCGCCGTCACCACCTTCACCGAGGTGGACGTGGTGCGGCACCCCCTGGTGCAGGAAGTCATCCGCGCCTACGCCCGCGACGAGGCCGAGGCCCAGGCGCGCAAGGCCGAGGAGGCGCACCCCGAGGCCGCCGCGGAGACGCTGCCCGGTGGCGGGCCGCCCAAACCTTGAGAGCCCTCCTTCACCCGACGTAGCGTCCGTGGGGGCGACGTCCGAAGCCCCTCCTCGACAAGAGCGCCCATGCCTCCTTCCGCCTCACCGAGCTCCCCTCCGGAGGCCGCGCCTGGGCCCTCGGACAAGGGTGCGGAGCGGACGACGCCCGGGCTGTCCCTGCTACTTCTCTTGGTAGTGTCCGCCGCCGCGTCCCTGGCCATCACCCGGGGCCTCACCGCCCAGGCCGTCCCCGAGTTGCAGGCCTCCGACGTGGGCAAGCCCTTCCAGAGCGTCAGCCCGGCGGGGCTGAAGGCCGCCCGCGACTACGACGTCCTCGACCAGGGGCGCACCGAGGTGCGTCGCCTCGACGCCCGGGCCAGCGTGCTTGCCGTCTACGACTACAACAAGGGCGTCCTGGCCGACGGGCGCCAGGCGCTGCACCAGGCCTTCGGCGAGCTTCGCGCTGCACTGTTGCGGCTGGAGCCGGACGTGCGCGCCGCGGCCCGTGCCAAGCGCCAAGGGCCGGCCGAGTCCTCGCTTGGCCTCCTAGCGGCGCGCGAGGCGCTGGAGAAGCGCCTCTTCCCGCTGGAGGAGGAGGACTTCTCGGCCCTCGTCCAGGCGCGGGCCTCCCGCGAGTCGGAGGAGGCCGCGGTGGTGCTTCTCGAGCACGCCTACCTGAGCCCGCTGGTGGCCTCGCGCGAGGAGCTCACAAGCCCGAGCGCCCTGGCCGTGCGCCAGCTGGGCGAGGGGGTGGAGCGGGTGACGTCGCCGCTTCCGCCGGCGGTGCTCGACGTGCGCGAGGCGCGCTCGGAGATGGAGCGCTTCGCCTCGGTGCCGGGAAACCTCTTGCCCGAGGCACCGGCGGCGCTGCGGCGCGCGGTGCTGCGGCTGGCCCGGCGCCTCGTGCGTCCGGACCTCACCGTCAACACCGCCGAGACGGAGGCCCGCCGGACGGCAGCCGCGGCCGCGGTGAAGGACGCCATCATCCAGGTGAAGCGCGGGCAGAAAGTCATCGGGGACGGAGACCTCGTCACCGAGGACCACCTGCGGCTGCTCTCGGCCATGCGGGCCCAGAGCGACCAGCTGGACCGGGCGCAAGTCCAGGCCGGCACCATGGCCGTGGTGGCGCTCCTCCTCTACGTGGTGTGGAGCTTCCAGCGCCGGGCGTTGGGGCCAAGGCGGCGTGCCTCGCGCAGGGACGCGCTCCTCCTCGGCGTCGTCCTTGTCGGGACGCTCGCCGGCTGCCGGCTGTGGATGCTGGTGGCGGAGGCGCTGCACGACAGGTCCGGCCGCATCCCGCTGGAGGCCCTCTACGCGGTGATGCCGGTGGCCGCCGGGGCGATGCTGGTGCGCTTCGTCCTCGATGCCCGGGCGGCCCTCTTCTTCGCCCTGGTGGTGTCCTGCCTCCTCGGCGTGATGCTGGGGAACTCGGTGCCCTGGGCGGTGTTTGCCCTCGTCGGCTCGCTGGTGGCGGCGGACCACATCGGCCGCACCAAGGACCGGGCCGGCATCTTCCGGGCCGGCCTGGCGGTGGGCGTGGCCTCGGCGGCGGTGCTGGCCGCCTTCGCCCTCTGCGACGGGAAGGGCACCCTGCGGGACACGGTGGTGACGGCCGGCTTCGCCCTCGTCGGCACGGCCATCACCGTGCCCATGACGGTGCTGGCCCTGACGCCCCTGGTGGAGCTGGTCTTCGGCTACGCCAGCGACTTGAAGCTGCTCGAGCTCGCCAACCTCAACCACCCGGCGCTGAAGGAGCTCATCGTCCGGAGCCCGGGCACCTACCACCACAGCATTCTCGTCGGGAGCCTGGCCGAGGCGGCGGCGGAGGAAATCGGCTGTAACCCGCTCCTGGCGCGGACGTGCGCCTACTACCACGACATCGGCAAGGGGAAGAATCCGCTCTACTTCGGGGAGAACCAGAAGGGAGAGAACCCGCATGACTGCCTGGCCCCGGCGATGAGCGCGGTCATCATCAAGCGCCACGTCACCGACGGGCTGGAGCTGGCGCGGCGGTACCGTCTCCCGCGGGCGGTGGTGGACGTCATCGCCCAGCACCACGGCACGCGGCTGGTGGGCTACTTCCACCACAAGGCCCTCCGCGAGGTGGAGCAGCGCGAGGGCACGCCCTCCCCGGACGAGGCCATCTACCGCTACCAGGGGCCGAAGCCGCAATTCCGGGAGGCGGCGCTGGTGATGATTGCCGACGCCGTCGAGGCCAGCAGCCGGGCCATGCCGGAACCCACGAGCGAGGAGCTGCAAGCACTCGTCCAGCGCATCATCAACGTCGTCTTCAGCGAGGGGCAGCTGGACGAGTGCGACCTCACCCTGCGGGACCTCAACGTGCTGGCGCGGTCCTTCCTGCACACCCTGCAGGGCATCTACCATGCGCGGCCCGAGTACCCGCCCGGCGCGGTGGGCCCGCGTCCGCAGCAGCTGGGGCTGGCCTCGGTGGTGGCCGAGGCGCGCCGCGCCGCGGGGACACCTCCGCCGCGGCGCTAGCGTCCGTACGCTGTCAGGGCAGGGGAGTCGCCAGCGTCCAGGGAGACAAGCGTTTCTTTCGAGGGGAGGGCGCGTGCTCAAGGCTGAAAACTGGATACATGGCACGGCCTTTCTGCCGGAGGAGCCGGTGCCCTTCGCCGCGCGCCGGGGGTGGGGCGCCTTCTTCCGGGGAAACCCCAGCGTCCACGAGGGGACAACCGGCCGCTGGACGGGCCCGGCCAGCGTCAGCCACTGGTTTCACGCTGCGCTGCCGACGCCGGCCATCCTCGACGGCATTCGCCCCCGTCTCACCCGCTTCTTCTTGCTGTACCACGCGGACCAGGCGTGGCTGCGGCAGGTGCACCTCTGGGACGGCGCGCGACGGTTGCACGGCTTTGACCTCACCGGTGTGAATGCCACCGGCACGCACCAGCACGAGATTGATGACCTCAACACCTTTCGCCTGGACGAAAGCCGCACCATCCGCTTTGGCCTTGGCATCTCGGTGCAGGTGGAATTCCAGCGCGGGCAGCTGTCCAACCTCCAGCTGGGGGGAGGCGAAGTGCTGTTCAGCGCCGCGGGCGCGGACTTCGAAGTCTGATGGGCCGGCTGAGAAACCAGGTGGACGTCTTCATCGAGCACCGGGCGGGTGGCCGCTGGGCGAAGCCCCTGGCCACCAAGGCCCGGGCGCTTCTCTCGGAGCTCGAGCTGCGCAGTGTTGCCCTGGCAGTGACGCTCACCGACGACAGGCGCATCCGCGTCCTCAACCGGCGGTGGCGACAGAAGGACCATGCCACCGACGTCCTCAGCTTCCCCGGTGGGCCCCCGCCGCCGGGCTGGCCCGGGCCGCTGGTGCTGGGGGACATCGTCATCTCCCTCGACACGAGCCGGCGCGCGGCCAAGCAGCTGGGCCGCAGCCTGAAGGACGAGCTCAGCCGGTACCTCGTCCACGGCCTTCTGCACCTTCTCGGGCATGACCACGAGCGCCCGGGGCCGGCCCTCCGGATGGCGGCGCTCGAGGACCGGCTGCTTGGCGCCGAGGGCATGGTGCGGGCCGTCGTCCCGGCGCGTCCCAAGCGGGCCCGCCGGCCGGCCCGGCGTCGCTGAGGGCGCCCGCCTCCGGAACGCCCCGCTGCCCGCCGGAGGGCCGTCCAACTCCGCCGGGCGCACTTTCTGCTAGAGGAGGCGAGCCGCAAACGCCCCTCACGCATGGCCCCCGACGACTTCTACCCCACGCCGGTGCACGTCGCTGCCGCCGACCCGCCCTCGGGGCGGGCGCGGCTGCTCACGCCCAGCCGGCTGGGACTCCTGCTGCTCTCGGGCCTCCTCGGCGCGGCGGCCTTCCCCCTGGCCTTTCCCGTGGGCCCTCGGCACGAGCTGTTTGCAAGCGGCGTCCTCGAGCCACTGGCCTTCGTCTGCCTCGTGCCGCTGTTGTTTGCCCTGAAGGGCCTGCGCACCAAGAAGGCCTTCGCCGCCGGGCTTCTCGCGGGCTTCGCCTTCTTCAACGGCACCTTCTGGTGGGTCAACGTCGCCATGACGACGTTTGGCGGGATGCCCAACTGGTTGAGCATCCCGGCCCTGGAGCTCCTCATCTTCTACTGCGCCTTCCACTGGGCGCTGGGCGCCTGGGCGGTGCGGATGATGGACGTGCACCTGGGCTGGCCCATGGGCTGGACGGTGGCCCCGGTGTGGATGGCCATCGAGCTCCTCCGCAACTACTCCCTCTCCGGCTTCCCCTGGACAAACCTCGGCTACTCCCAGGCGAGAAACCTCTGGTTCAGCCAGATTGCCTCCCTGGCCGGCGTCTATGGAATTGTCTTCGCCCTGGGCCTGGTGAATGGCGCCGTCTACGAGGCGCTGCGCTGGCGCCGCTCGCAGGAGCGGCCCTTCCCTCGGGCGCTTCTTGTACTGGGCGCCCTGGTGCTGGTGCTGGGGCACGGCTTCGGGGCCTACCGCGTCCACAAGTGGGACGCCCTCATCGCGGCGGCGCCCAAGGTGCGGGTGGCGGTGGTGCAGGGCAACATCGACCAGAAGCTGAAGATGGTGCAGGGCAGCCGGGCCGGCCTCATCCTCGACCGCTACCTGCCGGCCACCGTGGCCGCCGAGGCGGCGGGGGCGGAGCTCGTGGTGTGGCCGGAAGGCAGCTACCCCTTGGCCTTTCCCACCGGGGTGACGTCGGTGAAGGGCGCCGGGCTGGACGGCATCCTCAGCCGGACGCGCGTCCTCATCGGGGTGGACGTCTATGACCCGCGCGACCTCCGGCGGGGCAACGAGAATGCGGCCTTCCTCGTCGGGCCGCCGCTCTTTATCGAGCACCACTACGTGAAGCACCACCTCGTGCCCTATGGCGAGTACATCCCCTTGCACATGGCCGACTGGCTCCCCATCCAGAACCTGGTGCCGGGGACGTTTCTGCCCGGGGAGGACTTGAGCCCGGCGGTGCTGCAGCGGCCGGACGGGCCACCGGTGAAGGTGGGCATCGAGATTTGCTTCGACGCCATCTTCCCGGAAATCTCCCGCGAATTCGTCCTTCGCGGCGCGAACATCCTCGTCAACATGACGAACGACGCCTGGTACGGCTTCTCCTCGGCCAACTTCCAGTTTCTGCGCAAGGTGGCCATCCGGGCCGTGGAGACTGGACGGCCCTTCGCCCGGGCGGCCAACACCGGGGTGAGCGCCTTCATCGACCCTCTGGGGCGCGTCAGCCAGGCCATTCCCATCGGCCTCACCCCGAGCGAGCATCCGCGGGTGTCGGCGGCGGAGCTGGTGGGCCCGGAGTGGCGGATGGCGGACTTGCCGCTCCTCAAGGAAAGCACGCTCTACGTTGTGCTCGGCGACATTCCCGCCTACCTTGCGTCGCTCTTTTCTGCAGTGGGCACGCTGGCGGCGCTGGTCCGTGCCCGACGGGCCCGCCGCCCGAAAACAACCGCCTGAGGGACACCATGGCTTTGGACGTGAACGAGCAACTGGCGGCTCTCGAGGCGCGGCTGGACGCGCTCAGGGGGAGTCTTTGACGTCGAGCGGAAACGCTCGCGCATCGCGCAAATCGAGCGCGACGCCTCCCATCCGGACTTCTGGAACGACAACGCCAAGGCCCAGGGCGTCCTGAAGGAGAAGGCGCAGCTCGAGGCGACGGTGGCCAGGACCGAGGCGCTGAGTCGTGCCCTCCAGGATGGGCGGGCCCTGCACGAGCTCGCCACCGAGGCCGACGACGCGGCCACCCACGCCGAGGTGGAGGCCCAGCTGGGGATGGTGGCCTCGGCGCTGGAGAAGCTCGAGCTCGGTCGGATGCTGTCCGGCGAGAGCGATGGGGCCAACTGCTACATGGACATCAACGCCGGAGCCGGCGGGACGGAGTCCATGGACTGGGCGGCGATGCTGCTTCGCATGTACACCCGCTACGCCGAGTCCAAGGGCTGGACGGTCGAAATCAACGACTACGTCGCCGGGGAGGAGGCGGGGGTGAAGAATGTCTCCATCCGGGTGGTGGGGGAGAATGCCTACGGCTACCTGAAGGCGGAGAATGGCGTGCACCGCCTGGTGCGCATCAGCCCCTTCGACGGAAACGCCCGGCGCCAGACGTCCTTTGCCTCGGTGTCCGTCTACCCGGAGCTCGACGACGCCATCGTCATCGACATCCCGGAGAAGGACGTCCGGGTGGACGTCTACCGCGCGAGCGGCGCAGGCGGGCAGAAAGTCAACAAGACGTCCTCCGCGGTGCGCCTCACGCACGTGCCCACCGGCATCACCGTGGCCATGCAGAACGAGCGCAGCCAGCACGCCAACCGGGACATGGCGTGGAAAATCCTCCGGGCCCGTCTTTTTGACCTGGAGCGCAAGAAGCGCGACAAGGCCCGGGAGGAGGTCGAGGCACAGAAGAAGGACATCGCCTTCGGCTCGCAAATCCGCTCCTACGTGCTTGCCCCCTACCAGCTGGTGAAGGACTTGCGCACCGGCGTGGAGACGGGAAACGTCGACGCCGTGCTCGACGGGGACCTCGAGGAATTCATCACCGCTCAGCTTTTGGGAGTGAAGAACCCGGCGCGGGCCCTGCCCGAATAGCGAGCCCCAAGACATGGCTGACGAGACGTCCGAGAAGGAGGCCCAGCTCATCGCCCAGCGCCAGGAGAAGGCGAAGGGCTGGCGTGCGCTTGGCGTCGACCCCTACGGAAATGGCTTCCGGCAGGAGCACCTGGCAGCGGACATCAGCCGCGCCAATGCCGAGAAGAGCGCCGAGGAGCTCGACGCTCAAAAGCCCAGCTACACCATCGCCGGCCGCGTCATCGCCGTGCGCTCCTTCGGCAAGGCGGCCTTCCTGAAAGTGCGGGACCGCTCGGGGGAGCTCCAGGTGCACGTCAAGGCGGACGTCCTCGGCCCTGCGTACGAGCGCTTCCGCCTCACCGACGTCGGGGACTTCGTCGGCGTCAAGGGCACGCTGTTTCGCAGCAAGACGGGCGAGCTGACGCTGGCCGCCACGGAGTTTCAGCCCCTCACCAAGGCGGTGCGGCCGCTGCCGGAGAAGTGGCATGGGCTCCAGGACACCGAGACGCGCTACCGCCAGCGGTACCTGGACCTCTTGGCCAACCCCGGGGTGAAGGAGAGCTTCCTGCGGCGGACGGAGCTGGTCCGCTTCCTGCGCACCTTCCTCGACGCCCGGGGCTTCGTCGAGGTGGAGACGCCGATGATGCACAGCCTCGTCTCCGGCGCGGCGGCCCGGCCCTTCCTCACCCACCACAACGCGCTCGACGTGGACCTCTACCTGCGCATCGCCCCGGAGCTTTATTTGAAGCGCCTGGTGGTGGGGGGCCTGGAGCGCGTCTACGAAATCAACCGCAACTTCCGCAACGAGGGGCTGTCCACCAAGCACAACCCCGAGTTCACGATGCTCGAGTTCTACCAGTCCTATGCCACCTACCTGGACCTGATGGAGCTCACCGAGGAGATGCTGGCCGAGGCGGCGGAGCGGGTCACGGGGTCCAAGGACGTCACCTACCAGGGGACGAAGCTGTCCTTCGCCAGGGGTTACCGGCGCATCGGGATGGCCGACGCGGTGCGTGAGGCCGCCCCCGCGCTCAGTGAAAAGGACGTCCGGGACTCGGGCGCGCTCCTTGCTGAGCTGCGCCGCCACGTGTCGCCCACCGAGGCCGAGGCAGCCCGCAAGCTGAATGCCGGCGAGCTCTTGGGGCTGCTCTTCGGGCAGCTCGTGGAACCCACCCTCGTCCAGCCCACCTTCGTGACGCACTTCCCGGTGGCCATCAGCCCCCTTTCCCGCCGCAGCGACGCGGACCCGGAAATTGCCGACCGCTTCGAGCTGTTCGTGGCTGGCAGGGAGATTGCCAATGGCTTTTCCGAGCTGAACGACCCCGCGGACCAGCGGGCGCGTTTCCTCGAGCAGGTGCAGGCCAAGGAGCGGGGGCAGGCGGAGACCATGGACTACGACGAGGATTACGTCCGGGCGCTGGAGCACGGCCTGCCGCCCACTGCTGGAGAAGGCATCGGCATCGACAGGCTGGTGATGCTCCTCACCGACGCCCCCTCCATCCGCGACGTCATCCTCTTCCCGCTGCTTCGCCCCCAGGGCAAATGAGCTCCCGCCCCCTCCCGGTGCCAGCCACGCTGCTCCTCGAGGAGGTGGCGCGGCCGCGCTGGCTCCTCCGCGCCGCCGGCGTGCTGCTCGCGGCCTCGGGCCTCATCCTCTTCCTCCTCGCCGTCCAGCGGACGGGCGCCACCGAGTCCCTGCTCTCAGCCCTGGCCCTCCTCGCCGCGGGCTGGGGAAGCCTCGCCCAGGGGGCCTTCGCGCTGGCCACCGCCGTGCGCCCCGCGCCGCCCCTCGTCCTGGCCATCCCCTGGCGGTGGCTTCTGGCCGGGGCGGCCTGTTGGGCCGCGGGCTGGGTGCTGCTTGCGGCCAGCGTGCAGGGGGCGAAGGCCAATGACGAGGCGCCGAGCGCCGCCGCCAAGGCGCCCCTCTACCCGCCGCTTGCCGCCTGGCGGGACTTCTCGCTTGGCACCTTCGCCGCCTACGCCGCAGCCATTCTCGGCTCCGAGGTGGTGCTGGTGCTGCTTCAGACGTGGCTGGCCAGCGGCACGCGGGGCCTCGGCGTGGCGCCGCCGTCGGCCTTCGTCCTCTCGCTTCTGGCCGCGGCGCTTTTTGCCTTCACCGCCGGGGCGCTGGGGGCCTCCCGGGCCCGCCGGCTGGCGGCCCCCGAGGCCACCATCGCCGTCCTCTACCTCGGGACGCCGCTTCCCTTGCTGTTGACGGTGCTGCCGGCCTTCCCGGGGCTGTCTCTGTGGGTGGGCTACCGGCTGCGCGAGGTGACGTACCTGGCCGAGCTCATCGGCCGGCCGGAATTCGCCTACTGGCTCACCTTCACCCTCCTCGTCCTGGCGCTGGCGCTGGGCATCCTCTCCGGCTTCGTGGCCGGAGGAAGCGGGACGCTCGACTTGCGCGCCGGCTTCGAGCTCTTCGTCAGTACCCGCCACGTCCAGGTGTTTCGCCCGCGGCTTCTTTTCGGCGCCCTCCTGGTGCTGCTGTTGGGCATCGTCCCGCCCCTCCTCATCCTGGCCGTCCTTCGCGCGGCGGATGCGGCGGTGGAGCGCACGCGCATCCGCGCGCTGGGGATGAGGGACCCGATGCTGGCCGCCGCCGCGCAGCGGGCCTACGTGGAGAAGGCGCAGTCGGCAACGGCGATGATGACCGCCCTCAGCGTGGGCGGGGTGGGCGTGGGGGTGATGGCGCTGGTCATCGTGCTCTCGGTGATGAGCGGCTTCGAGGCCGACCTCCAGCAAAAAATTCTCGGCACCAACGCCCACGTGGTGGTGCTCAAGTACAGCGACAACGGGGCGATGCCCGAATACGCCGACGTGGTGAAGAAGGTGGAGGGCATCCGCGGTGTCGTCGGCGTGACGCCCTTCATCTTCGGGCAGGTGATGATTGCCTCGGAGGGCAACGTCGACGGGACCATCATCAAGGGTATTGACCCGGCCACGGTGGGGCAGGTGACGGACCTCCCGCGAAACGTCCTCCCCGGCGGCAGCATCGACTGGCTGGACACACCGGAGAAAATTCCCGCCCGCCGGCCCCTGCACGCCGACAGCTCGGACGACGACGTGGTGCACCGGAAGGGGAGCGGCGAGGAGGCGGTGCTTCCCGGCATCCTCCTTGGCCGCGAGCTCGCCGCCTCGCTGCGCGTCCTCACGGGGGACCGGGTGACGGCCATCTCCCCCTTGGGTGGAGGGATGGGCCCGACGGGCCCCATCCCGCGCTCTCGCGCCTTCCGGGTGGCGGGCATCTTCTACACCGGCATGTACGAGTACGACTCGAAGTTCGCCTACATCGGCCTGCGCGACGCCTCGAGCTTCCTCGACGTGAAGGGTGCCACCGGCGTGGAGATGAAGGTGGCCGACGTGGACGACGCCCGGCGCATCGCCGGGACGGTGCTGCAGGCGCTCGACGGCTACCCCTACCGCACCAAGGACTGGGGGGAGATGAACCGCAACCTCTTCTCCGCGCTGCGGCTGGAGAAGCTGGTGATGGGCATCATCCTCACCATCATCGTGATTGTGGCCGCCGGCCTCATCGTGGCCACCGTCACCATGCTCGTGCTCGAGAAGCGCAAGGAGATTTCGGTCCTCAAGGCCCTAGGCGTCCCGGACAGCGGCATCCTCAAAATATTTCTCTCCGAGGGCCTGCAGATTGGGGTGGCCGGCGGGCTCCTCGGGCTTTTGAGTGGCCTCACCTGGTGCCTCTTCATCGAGAAGGTGGGCCTGAGGCTCGACGCGCAGGTGTATTACATCCACAACCTGCCGGTGAAGGTGGAGCCGCTCCAGACCGCCCTGACGGTGGTCATCGCCGTGCTCGTCTCCTACCTGGCCTCCATCTTTCCCGCGCTGCGGGCCTCGCGCGTGGAGCCGGTGGAAGGGCTGAAGGCGGAATAGCCCATGGCGCTGGTCGAGATTCGCGACATCTTCAAGAGCTACTGGCTGCACGGAAAGCGCATCGACGTCCTGAGCGGCGTCTCGCTCGACATCGAGCGCGGCGAGCTGGTGAGCCTGGTGGGGGCCTCGGGGACGGGGAAGAGCACCTTCCTGCACGTGCTCGGCACCCTCGACGCGCCGGTGGCCGGGACGCTGCGCTTCGACGGCCGGAGTATTTTTGACCTCGCCGATGCGGACGTGGCGCGCTTCCGCAACACCAGCATCGGCTTCGTCTTCCAGAGCCACTTCCTCTTGCCGGAATTCACCGCCCTGGAAAACGTGGCCATGCCGGCGCTGGTGCAGCGGGTGGACCGGACACTGGCCCTCTCCCAGGCGCGCACGCTCCTCGAGCGCGTGGGACTCGGGGCGCGGCTCGAGCACCGGCCCGGGGAGCTCAGCGGAGGAGAGGCGCAGCGCGTAGCGCTTGCCCGGGCGCTCGTCCTGCGTCCAGCGCTCCTCCTGGCGGACGAGCCGACGGGCAACCTCGACCCAGCGACGGGGGAGGGCATTCACCAGTTGCTGCGGGAGGTGAATCGTGACCTTGGCATCACCATGGTCGTCGTGACGCACAACGAGGCGCTGGCGCGCTCCATGCCACGCCGCTTGCGCCTTCAAGCGGAGAAGGTACTTCCGGCGTGAAGGGAAGAGGAGCGGTCGATTTCGCATTGTCGGGGCCGCCGAGGCTCCCCTACAGTGCGCGCCCCCGCTCCCCGGCCCCCCGTTCATCGAGGTTGACCGTTTCCGCCCGTACGACGACGACTGCCGCTCTATGCCTGGCCGCCGCCCTCCTCGGGACGACGTCGGCGCGCGGGCAGGCGGCCAAGCCGGACACGCCCGCCGCGCCCAACTCGGACACCATCACCGAGGTGCGGGTGGAGGGAAACCGCCGGGTGGAGTCGGCGGCCGTCATCCGCTCGTTGAAGAACAAGGTGGGAAGCGCCTACGACCCGGCCCTCACCGGCTCCGACCTCCAGGCGCTCTGGGCGCTGGGGTACTTCGCCGACATCCAGCTGCTCACCCAGGTGCTGCCGCAGGGCGGGCTGGCCTACATCGTCCGCGTGGTGGAGCGGCCCTCCATCCGCAACATCACCCTCGAGGGCAACGAGGAGCTCTCCAAGGACGACTTCAAGGACGACATCGACATCAAGCGCTACTCCATCCTCGACTTGGATGCGGTGCGGAGGAACGCCAAGAAAATCCAGGCCAAGTACTTCGAGAAGGGCTTCTTCCTGGCGGAGGTCACCTTCCGGATTGACCCGGTCACCCCCACCTCCCCGGACGCGAAGGCGGCTCCGGCCCAGCCCAAGGCGGCCAACCTCGGCCCCATCTCCACCGCCGCCGAGCAGGTGGACGTCGTCTTCGTCATCAACGAGCACGCCAAGGTGATGGTGAAGTCCATCAGCCTCATCGGGGCCATCAAGGTGCCGGCCGAGGACCTCAAGGCCCAGATGCTGACGCACGAGGGCAACTACCTCTCCTTCATCACCCAGGACGGCACCTTCCGCGAGGAGATGTTCCAGCGCGACCTGGCGGTCATCGAGGCGGCCTACTACGACCGGGGCTACCTCAACGTCAAAGTGGAGAAGCCCTCCGTCTCCCTCTCCCCGGACAAGAAGCTCATCTTCATCGACGTCCGCATCGAGGAGGGGGACGCCTTCCGGGTGTCGAAAATCGACTTCGCCGGCGACCTCCTCTTCCCCAAGGAGGAGATGCGGCTGCAGGTCGTCAGCCGGGAGGGCGAGTACTTCAGCCGGCAGGCCATCATCCACGACGACACCGCGCTGGCCGAGATGTACCAGGACCTGGGCTACGCCTACGCCAACTGGAGCCCGGAGACCATCATCGACCCGGTGGCCAAGACGGTGCAGGTCATCTTCACCGTCCAGAAGGGCAAGCCCCAGACGGTGGAGACCATCAGCATCGTCGGCAACACGAAGACGCGGGACCGCGTCATTCGCCGCCAGATGCGCATCTACGAGGGCGAGCTCTTCCGCGGCACGGGGATGCGGGTGAGCAAGGAGCGCATCACCGCGCTCGGGTACTTCGAGACCGTCGAAATCAACTTCAAGCCCGGCTCCGACGACACCCACGTCGCGGTCACCGTCGAGGTCAAGGAGAAGGCCACCGGCAGCTTCCAGGTGGGCGCCGGCTTCTCCTCTGTGGAGAGCTTCATCTTCACCGCGCAGGTGAGCCAGAACAACTTCCTCGGCTGGGGAAACACCGCCTCCATCTCCGCCCAGGTGTCCGGGCTGCGGCAGCTCTTCACCGCCTCCTTCTTCGAGCCCTACTTCCTCGATACCGACTTCATCTTCACCCTGGACCTCTTCCGCACCCAGGTGGACTCCTTCGACTTCACCCGCGAGTCGGCGGGCGGCGCCATCGGCTGGGGCTACCACCTGCTCGATGACCTCACCGCCGCCGTCACCTACACCCTGGAGTACGTGTCGGCCATCCCTGGAGGCTCAGGCATCAACGGTGGGCTCATCCCCACCTCGGGCGCCATCCCCTCGCCGGCCAACCGCTTCAAGTCCGGGCGCACGAGCTCGGCCCGCTTCAGCCTCACCTACGACAAGCGCGACAACCGGCTCTACCCCACCAAGGGCATGCTGCTCTACGGCTCGGTGGAGCTGGCCCCGGAATTCCTGGGAGGGAATTTCAACTTCGCCCGCTTCCAGGCCTACTCGCGCTTCTATTTCCCCCTGCCGGCGGGGATGGTCTTCAAGACGCAATTCACCGTCGGCTACATCGCCGAGCTCAACCCCGACAACCCGCTCCCCATCTCGGAGCAGTACCTCCTCGGCGGCATCAACAGCCTGCGCGGCTACGCCCTCAACAGCATCTCGCCGACGCTCCTCATCGGCACCCTGGCCCGCGGCGACTTCATCGCCAGCCAGTTCACCACCGGCGGAAACAAGGAGTTCATCGCCAACTTCGAGCTGGAATTCCCCATCATCCAGAAGGCCGGCGTCCGGGGCGTCATCTTCCTCGACGCCGGCAACGTCTTCGCCGTCGACGCCAACTTCTTCCAGGACAAGCAGTACCGGCTGCCGCTGGGCCTCTTCTGGGCCACCGGCTTCGGCATTCGCTGGTTCTCGCCGGTGGGTCCGCTTCGCTTCGAGTGGGGCATCCCCCTCACCCCGCGGCCGCAGGACCAGGGCATCCTCTTCGAGTTCACCATCGGCAATTCCTTCTAGGCACGCCTGGCCGCTTCCAGGGCGGCCCGTCACCTTGACGACGCACCCAGCCGCCTCTAGTGTGCGCGAACTTTTTTCGGGGGGTCGTCCGCCGGGGCCCCCCGTTGGCCCGAGCGCCTCCTTTCCAGGGGCCCTCCGGCAAGGCCTTTTCCGGTGTCCTCACCTCTGGAGCGCACAAGCCCATGTCGTCCCGTCAAATGCTCACGGCCCTTCTGGCCTGTCTCTTGCTGGTTGCCCCCCGGCTGGCCCACGCCGCCGAGCTGAAGATTGCCTACGTCGACTTGCAGCGCGCCTTCGCCGAGGTGGACGAGGGCCGAGCCGCCAAGGCCCGGCTGGAGCAAATCCGCGACGCCAAGCAGAAGGAAATCGACAAGGAGCAGGACGCGCTGAAGAAGGAGAAGGAGACGTACGAGAAGCAGATGGCCACCATGACCGAGGCCACCCGCGGCCAGCAGGGCAGCGAGCTGCAGAAGAAGTTCCTCGACCTCCAGCAGCGCTTCGAGAAGGGCCGTGCCGAGCTGGCGCAGAACGAGCGCGAGACGCTGGGCGGGATTCTCGCCAAGATGCAGCCCATCATCACCAGCATCGCCCAGCGTGACGGCTTCACCATGGTCTTCGAGAAGACCGACTCCGGCCTCCTCTACGCCCCGCCCAGCCTGGACCTCACCAACGAGCTCATCCGCCTCTTCAACGAGAAGAACAAGGTGGCCGGAGCGGCCCCCGCGAAGAAGTCCTCGTCGGACACGCCAGTCAAGAAGTAGCTCTCGAGGGACGCCGCATGGGGGAAGACCGCGCCGGACGGCCACTGGCCGAGCTCGTCGCGCACGTCGGTGGAACGCTGCGCGGCGACGGCTCGCTCCGCATCCACGGCGTGGAGGGGCTCACCGAGGCCGGCCCGCGTGACCTCTCCTTCTACGGGAGCCACCGCTACCGCGACGCCCTGGCCCAGACGCGCGCCGCCGCCGTCCTCGTCCCTCTGGGCGAGGAGGGCCGCGGGGACCTGGCCGTGGTGCAGGTGCCCAACCCGCACCTGGCCTACGCCCGCATCTCCGCCCTCTTCCACCCGGTGGCGCGCCATGCGCCGGGCGTGAGCCCGCGGGCAAATGTCCACCCCCAGGCCCGGGTGCACCCCGAGGCCTGTGTCATGGCCTTCGCCACGGTGGAGGCCCTGGCCGAGGTGGGCGCGCGCACCGTCCTCTACCCCGGCGTGTACCTCGGCGCCGGGGCGCAGGTGGGCGCCGACTCCGTCCTCTACCCGAATGTCACCGT
>Ga0302324_100009301_pt1 | contig 20585 bp, 12 predicted proteins | sample Palsa_T0_1_FD_201949 | JGI IMG/M metagenome (GOLD analysis project Ga0302324, IMG submission 201949) | Peat permafrost microbial communities from Stordalen Mire near Abisko, Sweden - Palsa_T0_1 | ecosystem: Environmental > Terrestrial > Soil > Palsa > Peat permafrost | place: Sweden: Abisko...
GCTTACAGGTGATGTAAACGCGCCTCAGGAGAGGTAGTCCGCCGCGTGTGGAGGTAAAAAGCGAAGTGAATCGAGATCGAAAAACATAAAAGATATGCCGCGCGCCTGACTACAGGAAGGATGATCGGCGCTCAAAATAACCTAAGCTGCCATCTGCCGATGGTCGGGCTATGATGCGCGACGATCCATTCCAAATTGAAGGCATCGCCAGCCACATGACGGTCCTATCATCACCACTCGACCGCGAGGCCAGTACGATCACATTGGACTCAGCGCCGTGTGTCTGCGTTAGCTCTGCACAAGCTGGAACACCAGCGCTGCAAATTCACTTGCCGACAATCCTAGGTCCTTTAGCTTAATCATGGCGTTTCTCCTCTGTTGTTTCTCGAAAATCTAAACTGCTGCCGCTACCCCACTCAAAAGGTCGGTCAATCGATTCTTGAAATCGCGCGGATGCTTTGCGAACAGCTCCCCGGCGTCTTTCACGTCGGGCAGATAAACCCGAACCACTCCTGCCACTCCCCCCTCAAGCAAACGCTCGACCAGTCGGTCCATCGCTCGAATACCGGTTTCGTCTTGGTCACCGATAACGTAGACACGCGAGTACTGGCCGAGCCGCGCGATATCCGCATCAAGAGTTTTCGATTGTGCGGATAGGACGCCCGTCGCGTTGAAGCCGTGGGACATTGCGATAGCTACGTCTTTCTCACCTTCAAAGATCAAAACCTCATTCGCATTTGAATCGAGAAGGTGCGCCGCGAATAGCCCATCAATCGAACCCCCAGGCTTCTGGGTAGAGCCCTTCTCACAAACGGACCGTGACTTCAGAGCAACAAGTTTGCCCGACAAGTCATAGTGCGGCACGGCCAGGGCGGGACTCTTGAAATGCGTGTGGTCCCGTCTCTCGAATTCAATATTAAGCTGGGCCCCGACTTGCAGTTTATCGGCAACCTCCGCAGTGATGCCCCAATCGTTCAACCACTTCTGAACTTCGGGAACCTTACGAAGCAGCGCATGCATAGCATCGACATCGGCTTGAGTTGCTGTGAATTCTTTCGGTGTTTTGATTCTCGATGAGTTCAGTATCGGCAATTCATCTGCGGGCACAGTTCTGGCTTTATCAACCGCTGCGCGCCACACGTCCGCTTGGTTGCAACCACCCCGGCAACGCACGAGGATTTTGCCGTCTTGATTTTGGCTGATGAGCAACGAAGGATTGGAGTCGGCGTGAAGCGGACGCCGGGCAAGCCAGCCGTCACTAACGCGCTCAGCGGCGAACGCGGCCACGAACGCTGCGATAGGCGGCAGCCGCAGAGATTGCTGACGATCGATCGCTCTAGATGAATCATCTTCGCCGCCTACGCGCACTTCAAATTCATCGGAGTTTCCCAAAAACAACGTCCAGGGATTGTCCGAGTCGAGACCGTCGAAGCCTTGCGGTCTTCTCGGGAATTTGGACCATGTTTGGATGGCCTGGGCATCCGTGTAGCGAACCGCTGGTTTATCGGGGTGCAGATACACATCAGGAAACTGAAAGAGTTTTCGAGCCAATTGAAGTTTGTAGGCTGCCGACGGCACGGGGAATGAATCATCCGAGCGTCGGTCCTCCAGCTCGGTGCCGTCATCGTCGCGAGTCGCCCAATGCTCCCACTCGCGCTCATAACTTTTGACTACAGCCTTCACGCGATCCTGAACCTCGCGTGGCAAAGCTCGCCATTCTCTCGATTTCGATATGGCGTAGTCTTTTTTGTGCCGGGGCGCTAGGCGCGCTTGGCGTCGTTGTTCAAAGTCTCGCTCAGCCTGATCGTCAACATCAACATCGACATCAACCTCGTCCTTTTTCGCGAAAGAATTTTCCATCCCCCCTTCCGGTGTTGGGCGGGATGGATTGGAGATGCTTGCGCGTCGCGAAGAAGAACTTGCTGGTGCAGTGTTTCGTGCGACGGGGGCGCATGAGTCATGCGGCAGCGAGATGTCGATTGCGGGCGATGCGGAGGTTGCGTCGCTTGCGGAGGCTGAGTCGTTGAATTTTTGCGGATCGTTTGCGTGTATGGATAATATAAGGTCTACGTCGGCTTGAGCCGACAGGTCATTCTGTTCAAGCCGACTGGTTGTTCTGGTTGAGCCGACTGGCTTGCCTGTCTGTTCGAGCAGACTGGTCGGTTCAAGCCGACTGGCCGAGCGGCGGCATTTGTTTGGGTGAGTCAGCGCCCATTCGTCGTGCTCGATGGTGATGTACTGCGTGGCTTCGAATATGCCTGTCTTGGTCCGCCCGCCTTTCTTGATTCTCTTGAACCAACCTTTCTTGCAGAGGGATTCTGCGAGGAGGTATGCCGCGTCTTTACCCGTGCCGCCTCGCACGGGTACAAACTCATCCGCAACGGATCGCCCGTTGAAATAGAAGACCCGCTCGCCCCGGACTCCTTGGACGTATTTATACAGTCCGAATTCGGCGAACGTCATGTGATTGTGTTCGAAGCAGTGGTTGAGTCGCGACGGAGCTACTGTGTGGATTGACATGGGACGGCCTCATTGGGTACTGCCGGATCAACTACACGTACGTTGCGTGCCCTGAGCCCGCGAGGGGTCTCGGTCACGTCAAATTCGATCTTCCAGCCGCACTTGAGCTGCGGCAGCGGACCATCGCCGTTTTTGTCGCGGGTGTCGGTGATGTGGACGTAAACAGTTTTGCCGTCCCAGTTCGCCCAACCATAGCCCGCTGCGCGATAACTAACGACGATGCCTTGCATTGTTTTGACTCCCTACGCAAAAGAAATGCTGCCCGTCTCTACCCGGTGCACTAGCTCGGCGAGCTGCCGTGAATCCAACAGACGAGGGAGTCGCTCAGCGATTTTGCACCGCTGCTCGTTCTCGTCGTACATCCGCGCCCGCTCTTCTTTCACCCGGCGATATTCTTCTTTGATTGCGGCTCGTGTCATGTGATTAACTCCTTAGAGCATGGTTTGTGCTAGGCGCTTTGTCCCGGGCCTGCTGCTGCACGGTCGAGAAACTCGTCGAGCGCCTGACGAACGATGGCGGCGGCAGACACCTTCCGTCGCTTCGCCAGCCGCTTGGCCGCCTGCCATTTCTTCGGCACGATAAACATGGCCGTCATTTGGAGTGCTTGCGTCATGTGATTGTCCTCTATATATGATTGCCAAGTCTTAAACCTGCGACGCTTTCGGCGATTCAGGAACTGGGGCCGTTCCCGGTGCTGCCTCTTGCAGTCGCTTTGGGTATGGAAACGTTTCCCATTTCAATGCCGCTCGCAAGACCTTCAATTCATCGCGAGTTCCGTAAAAACCTACATAGCGACGCTTCGGTGTCGCTTTGAAAAAAACGAAGCCTGCACGCTGCATCTTCTCGTGCATCTCGTGGCGCGTGCATTTAACTCGGTACCCGCCGCTGGCTGCACTGCGGTCCCGACATAGTCCCTGAATTGCACGCTCGTCCCGTTCTTTTCCATCCATAAACTTGCCGAAGTCGCGGTCGTTGGCGACTGGCTTCTTCGGCCAGACAAACAAAGACGAGCCGCTCTTCGTTGTTCCGCAATAATTCCAGTTGCATGCCTGATACACTGTGCCGATTTCATCGGCTTCAGCATCGGAGTACGCGACGAAGATATGGAATCCCTTCTCGGCCATCAGGTGACATGCGCGCGAGATGAGGCATGAGGCAGAGTGCGGATGCGCCCAGTGTTCGCATGCGCCTCGTACGAGCGCCTTGGCTCGGTGGGCATACTCTATTCCACAGACTGAACCGAATGTCTGGGTACCGGCTGTCCGACCGAAACAAACCACACCCGCAAGATACTCGCCGAAGTAGAGCCCGAACGAAATGTCAGTAGTTCCCATCGCCTTGCGTCGGTCTTTTCTGGCTAACCACTCATAACGGTCGATAAGCGGCTTTGCGACAGTTTTCGGCACTTCACGCACAGTGGCGTTCTTGAATGATTGGGCGAGCCGCGTTTTCTCTTCGAGCAGGGGGTCGGGCACCAGCGCTTCTTGCTCACGAATCAGTTTTTGATAGCAAGTCATGCTGCCCTCTTCCCGTGTCGCTTCAGGAGTTTTTCAAAATCCCGCACGTAGTCGTCTGCCTGCTTGGATACGTCCTTGAGGTTCTCAATCAGCCGCCGAATTCCGTTCTCCACATGCGGAGTCCATTGCTTTTCGTTGATGGCGAGCAGTTCTTTGAGCCGGGGATCACGAATAGCAATCTTCGTTCCGATGTTGTGAAAGTATTCGGTGCCTGAGAACAACGTCGATGGTGGTTTCGTTTGGAGCGACTTCTTAACGTCGCGTATTTTTCGGTCGCCCGACTGAATCTGCTTGTACAGGTCGGGATTGGTTTTCTTCAAACCCTGAACAGCCCGGAGTTTGCTTTCAGGAAGTTTGGCTTCCTTGGCAATCTCCGCACGGGTGTCTCTCTTTGGCTGGTCTGTTTCGGTGGGTTTCACCGAATCAACCTTGGCGGCACGGGCCTTGGCAGCCCCTTCTTCGCTGGCGACCCTCGACCGCTGTTCTCGAATCTCATTCCACAGCACGGCCCGCTGGTCATCTGTCAGGTTGCGACGACCGACTTGATGCTCCAGAATCCACAATTTGGCTGCATCCCTCGAAGCCAACTTGATATTGGAAATCTGAAAATCTCGATGGCTCTCTGTGCAGATTTTGTAGCGGTTGTGTCCGTCAAGAAGAATGCGCTGACTGTCCTCTGTCTTCCAGACCGACAGGGATTCCCGACACCCGTCTCGCAAAATATGTTTCGTGAGGAGATCGACTTCCTGAGCACTCAGTGGTTGAATCAGCGACTCAAACTAGCTATCGATTGTTAGTTGGACGTTCATGCCGCACGCTTCCTTGGCTTCGCGGATTTGTGTGGCGATGCAGTCTGCGGTTCGATTCGAACGATTGCGGCGCTCATGCCGCCCTCTTGTCGCTACTCGCAAATGCCTTCAATGCCGAGTAGTTCACGAGCCAGCGATTGCCTATAACCTTGAATGGGAGCAGACCCTTCCGGGTCAATCGTCGAATGGAGTAAACGCGGACGCCGAGGAGCCTTGCGGCTTCGGACAACGGGACCAACAGTGGTTCGATGGATGCGACTGCGGGTGTTGCTGCGCTTTGATTGCTTTCAGGGGATACTGCGGAAGGGGACCGCTTAGATACAACTGCCGAACGACGTTTAGTGGACATTGACATTTTTGCTCTCCCGAGCCGTATCCGTGTTGCTGGAGCACCGTGGAGATCGGTTTGCGACCCCTCGGTTGCTGGGGATGGCTAGGAGCCACCCCGCTCTATGGATACTGAAATTTAATTGCGAGGCCGATAGTACCAGGACTATGCGGCAAAGTCAAGCCGAAACTACACGAATCGCTGTGAATCACAACGAAAAATGGTGCCCGAGAAGGGAGTCGAACCCCTATGCCCTTGCGAGCGGGAGATTTTGAGTCTCCTGTGTCTGCCAATTCCACCACTCGGGCGCCCGGCGAGGAGTTTATCACAAACTAATCGCTCTCAATGACGGTGGCGTTCGTCTGCTCCTCTTCGTCTGACTTGGAGATGTATCGGTTGAAAACGTCGGGTGTCAGGTGAGTCCCAGCATCAACAGCACTGATTTTTTTGTTTGCCATCTCCGTGATCGCACTTCGCCGCAGATCGTGGATCGTGACATGACCGCCGCGTCCATTGGTGATGCCCTCCGTTACCTTGGCCCACGCGCCGCGATAGTCTCGCACTGGCACACCCTTCCGCGTGAAGAGCGCGTCTTTGGGATTTCGGCCAGCAGTCAACTTCACCAGCATCTGGTATATTCCGCCGTCCCGCTGGATTGGGACTCGTCGCTCCATTTTATTCTTCGTCGTGAACGCCGGGAGAGTGACGACGGATGCTTTCGGATCGAAGTAGCTGACTGTGGCATTCAGCAGTTCGCTATAGCGGAATCCGAATTTGAAAGTCAGCGTGACGAGCACCTTCAACCAGAACATCTTCGGGTCATCGAGCCGGGCCAGCACGGTCTTGTAATCCTCGGCACTCAAGCGACCTTTGCGAACGTGATTTTTCTCGCTGTGCATCGCCGGGAAGTGAGGGAAGTTGTTCGCGGAGATTTTATCCCGGTTGTAATTGAAGATCATTTGCAAAACCCGGTTCTCTCGGTTCTGAGTGATAGGACCCGCGCCCTCCTTCATGCGCTGGAATAGATACGCTGAAACTTTATCCTTCGTGATCTGGGTTGCAAGCAGATTGCCGAACGCGGCTTTCAAGTGGTTGTTCCATCGTTGCCGGTAGTCTTCGGTGGTGCGCGGCTTGCAAGTTCGCTCGCACTCAGCAATCCAGATGTCAAACATGGACTGGACAGTGATTGGGTCGAAGGTCTTCGGCAATTCTCCGCTACGAATCTCCGCGCGCTTCACGTCCCACTTGATGAGCGCCGTCTGGCGGTCCGATGTGTCGAGACTTCCGCGAAAGCGCTGCCCTTTCCAGTGAAGTTCATACCAAAAAATATTGCCGCGCTCGAAAATTGTGCCCTCACCCTTGACGCGCTTGCGGGGTTTGGATTCCCGTTTGGGTTTCGGCATTACGGCCAATTTCAGTTTGCGAGCAGAACTGTTTTTGCTCAAAGGCGCACCGTTTGCGTTGTTGCTTTCCTGAGTTTGTTGCAGGACATTTGTGCTAGCCATTTCGCCTCCGATTAAGGTGAAGTGGTCAGGGGCAGATTGGCGTTCGCTGCGCCGGTCTGTCCCGACTTGGCCTACACTATACCCACAAAAGTCCGCCGTGTCAAGTATTGCATCGTGTTAAATCGTGCCGTATTGTGCAGGAACGACTGTCACAGATAGACCCACAATTCTAGGCCTGTCGCGACTTAAGCCAATACAAATCCAATAAATACGCATGTTTTTGGAATGTCGTTAGCGGACTCAAAATCCGTTGGTCGCAAGGCCGTGTGGGTTCGACTCCCTCCTCCGGCACCATCGTTTTATCGATCTCCCTCGTCATCGCAAGAAATTTCACCTGAACTCTGCCGACGCGACTCTTCTGATGCCTCGCAAACGATTCCGCGCTCCTACGAAGCGCCCGCCTCGACATTTTCTCTCGTTAGTAACGCTCCTGTACATATTACATCTTTTAATAATTTAGCTTGATATGCCGAAACTGCTAGGACTAGACTCCGCGCCATTAGGCACCCAAGAGCGCAAGAGTGGAGGCGCTAAGGGCGTCCGGTGTGTGCCATAACCCAGTGAGCAGAGGGATCATCCTGAGACAATCGATCCTATGAGTTGTGCAAGCTCGCGGGATAAGGGGAGTATTCCATGCGTAAATTGCTTTTCGTATTTGTGCTAGGGCTGTGTCTGCCGGCGGGGTACGCCTCAGCGCAGACTTTTGCCAGCCTCACTGGGGAAGTACGGGATTCGAGCGGCGCGGTGGTGCCCAATGTCGCGGTCACGGCCACCAATGTGGGAACAAATGCCGTGCGGTCGACCGTAACTGATGTTGCCGCAGTCTACGTCATTCCGGATTTAGTTCCGGGCTTCTATTCCGTAAAGGCGGTAATAACGGGTTTTCAAACCGTCGAACGCACCAATATCGAATTGCAAGTCCAGCAGGCGGCAAAGGTGGACTTCACGCTCGCGGTAGGCCAGACCACCCAAACCGTCGAAGTGAGCGGATCGGCGGAATTGCTCTCCACCGAAAGCGCCACCGTGGGCACCGTCATCGAGCAACAGCAGATCGTGGACCTTCCCCTGAATGGGCGCCAATATCTGAACCTGGTCGCTCTAAGCCCCAACGTGAACACGAATTTCTATCCCCCTGCGCAGGCGGTTGGCCGGGAGGGTGGCCTTCGCGCTAACACGAATATTTCCATCGCCGGGTACCGGGGCGTGTGGAACAACTACACGCTGGATGGCGTTACGAATACCGACCCCAATTTCAACCTGTACGTCCAGTCTCCGTCGATCGACGCGCTGCAGGAATTCAAGGTGCAGAGTGGAGTCTACCCCGCCGAATTCGGATGGGAAGCGGGGCAGATAAACGCCTCCACCAAGCCGGGCACCAATACGTTCCACGGATCGGTTTACGAGTTCCTCCGCAACGATTTCTTCGATGCCAAGAATTACGATTTCACCGCGGTCGAGCAGCCCAAGAGCCTCTATCAACAGAATCAATACGGCTTCGTTCTCGGCGGGCCGGTGTGGATTCCCAAGTTGTTCAACGGCCGGAACAAGCTGTTCTTCATGTCGAACTTCGAGCGCCTCACTTTCAACAATACCGTCAATACTTTGTATACGATGCCGCCCGCTGCATGGTTCACCGGCGACCTCTCCAGCGCGCTAGCAGGGTCCAAACCGGTTCAGCTTTATAATCCGTTCACCGATGTGCCCTTCGTGAACAATCAAATTCCGTCAAGCCTGTTCAATTCAGCCTCCGTCGCTTACATGCCATACTGGCCGAAGGCGAACCTAGCCACGGCGACGGTTGCCAATAACTTCCTGAATCCGCAGACGACCAAGGAGATTTTCGAACAGTTCAATCAGCGGATCGATTTCAATCAAAGTGCGAGTACGCAATGGTTCGGACGCTACAGCTGGACGAACGACACACCGTCATGCCCAGCCTGCCGCTCTCCGGGACGACGATTTTCACCACTTCCCGGCAGATTGTGGTTGGCAACACGCACGTGTTCTCGGCCACCAAGGTCAATGAATTCCGGTTCGGGGAAACGACCTTTGTAAACGTCCCCGGCCAGCAACTGGCCGGGGTCACCAACGTAAATGCTCAACTGGGTCTGAATACCCCGTTAGCTCCCGCGGTCTGGGGCATTCCGAATATTCAGCAACTCTCGGGAGGCCTGAGTGCCCCCGGAAACGGGACCAACGGGCCTTACATCGTCAACGACAAGGTGTTTCAAATTGTCGACAATTTTTCCTGGGTTCACGGCAAGCATTCGATGCGCTACGGCGGCGAACTCCGTTACACCATTTTCAAGCAAACGGGCCAGGAGTACGCGCGCGGCGCGTTTTCGTTCAGCGGCGTGTACTCAGCGGGACCTACCGGTTCAGCGTCGGCTGCCAGTTCTTTCGCAGACTACCTTCTCGGCGCAATGTCCAGTGCCAGCATAGCCGTGGCGATCGCCAAGACCGACTTCACGGCCAATGGGTTTGCCACCTACTTCGACGACACGTACAAGCCCACACCAAAACTCACGCTCACGCTCGGTTTGCGCTACGAGATGATGCAGCCCTGGAAGGACCTCGACGGGGATGAAGTAAACTACTACTTCCCACAGGGATTGCCCACATCCTTTACAGGCAACCTTCCGGCCGCAGCCCAGCCAGCGATGGTGCGCAGCGGCACCGGCAACTTCTACGACGGTATCAATTTCCGCTATCCCGGCATCAATGTTGCGCGTGACGGCCGGCTGGGCCCCCGGTTGGAAACCACCGACTGGAACAATGTCGCGCCGCGTTTTGGGATCGCCTGGAGTCCGACCAGTAAGTGGGCGATCCGCGCTGGTTTCGGCGTGTTCTACTCGCAGGAGAGCGGCAATTCCCGGTTCGATCTGGCTCGCAACCTCTCCGGCCGCGCCACCACGGCCGACAGTTCCGCAAGCTATAAGACAGGACCTCCAACTCTCAATTGGCAGAATTTCTACAACCCAGCCACGCTCCCATTTACCTTGACCAGCAACGGGCTCACATGGGGCATGGATCCCAACATTCGCACCCCCTATTCGATGACCGATGAACTCAACGTGCAGAGGCAGCTTGGCGACAACACGACCCTCGAGGTGGGATACAACGGTATCAACAGCCGGAAGCTGCAGAACCTGGTGAATGCCGATCCCGGCGTACCCTGTGGCACTGCAGTTTGTGCCGCAGGCGGGTCGGTGACAAACCCGACGAACCGGGCGCCTTTCCCGGCGGAAGCGGTCGGAGGGATCCAATATATTGTGGGCAACGGCGATGCCAACTATAACGGACTGGGCGTCAAACTGACCCAGCGCAATTTCCATGGCTTCACGACAATCGTCGCTTACACCTGGTCCAGGGCCCTGGATTTCGGCAGCGCCATCCGCGGCACCGACGGTGACCAGTTCGCCCAGAATCCCTATTGCATCAAGTGCGAGTATGGACCGTCCGCCTTCAACGCGGACAATCGGTTTTCTCTCTCCGCGATCTACGACGTTCCGGTGGGCCGGGGGAAATCCGTCGATATCAACAACCGGCTGCTCAACGCACTGCTGGGCGGGTGGCAGTTCAACGGCACCTTCACCCAACAAAATGGACAACCGATGGATGTCCAGGGGTGGGACGCTGCCGGCCAAGTCGTGGTGCCGAACTCGAACCGCCTGAACGTAAGTGCCAACCCGAATCTGCCAAGTGACCAGCGCAGTATCCATGCATGGTTTAACGGATCGGTCTTCTCAGAGCCTTTGCCGTCAGCCACGGGAGCCTTTGGCAACGCGGGGCGGAATTCCCTCGTCGGCCCAACCCTCACGGACCTGGATTTCGCCATGCACAAGAACTTCCGGATCACGGAACGGCAGAGCCTGCAATTCCGGTGGGAGAACTTTAACGTCCTCAATCACCCTCAATTCGGCCCTCCGAACGATACGTATGGATCGGCCTCCTATTCGGCAACGCCCAGCGCGGCATTCAATACGATCACGACCATGGCCAACAACAACAACGCCACCATGCGGGAGATGCAGTTTGCCCTGAAGTATATTTTCTAGGCGGAATCGAGACCTGCAACAACGGGGCGGTTCCGGGCGCACTCGCGCCCGGGGCCGCCCCTTGCGTATTGGCGAGGGCTACTTCTGTTCTGACGGCGTACATGCACCAATCGGGAGATTGGTGTTCCCAGGAGACAACCGACGCGAGATCTAGCCGGCGGCGGCGCCCTGGGTGTTGACGTAGAGGGCGTAGAGAGACGAGCTTGCGGCCATGAAGAGGCGATTGCGCTTCGGGCCGCCGAACGCGACGTTCGCGCAATCCTCGGGCAGGCGGACGCGGCCGATCAGCTTCCCATCCGGCGTCCAGACGGTCACTCCGCTATACCCCAGATGGGGTCCGGCATTGCTGCCGCACCAGAGATTGCCATCGACATCGACGCGGAAACCATCGGTGGCGCATTTCACGCCGTCCACCATGAAATCGGCGAACAGTTTTTTGTTGGCCAGCCGGTTGTCGCTGCCAACATCGAAAGCGGTGATGGCGCCCTGGCTCACGATGTAAACCTTCTTGTAATCCGGCGAAAAAGCGATTCCGTTGGGCAGCGGCAGCTCGCTTTCGCTGACGACCATGTCAATTTTGCCGCTGGAATCGATGCGGTAGACGTTTGCGGGTAGCTCGCGCTTGAGGCTGCCAATCTCCACGGGCTGCCCGAGGCGCTGTTTGACATGCCCCGCTTCGTTGCCGAATCCGCCGGGAGCGTCCGGCACGCCTTCATACAGGGAGTCGCCGAAAAAAGGATCGGTGAACCACACGCTGCCGTCCGGATGCGGCGCGAGATCGTTGGGCGAATTGAAGTGTTTGCCGTTGAAATTGTCGGCGAGGATCGTCACCGAGCCATCGTGCTCGTAGCGCACCACGCGACGGGTCAGGTGCTCGCAGGTGATCTGGCGTCCCTGAAAATCGAAGCTGTTTCCGTTGCCATTGTTGGAAGGCTGACGGAAGACGCTGATTCGGCCGTCGTCCTGGAGCCAGCGCATCTGGCGATTGTTGGGGAGATCGCTCCACACCAGGTAGCGGCCCTGCCCGCTCCAGGCCGGACCTTCCGACCAGAGCCCTCCGGTCCACAAGCGCTCGATGGAGGTATTGAAGACGTGATATTTGTTGAAGAGCGGGTCGACCACGAGCACGTCCGCATCAGGGTAGGGTGCCGGCGGCGCGTTCGGGCCGAAATCGCGGGGCGGATTGGACAGAACCGTGGCGGCTGAGGCGTTTGCGGCGCCCTGCGCGGTCTGCCCCATTTTATGTCCGAGGGCAAAGCCGGGCGCAACCGCCACAATTCCTGCTGCGGTTCCCAGACGTTTGATCACACCTCGCCGCGAAATCTCTTCGCTGATATGTGGATCGTGTGGGCTTTGTTTCATCTCGGAATGCCCTCCAGAAAAATGGGCCGGCACGATAACTTTCTCGGCGTGTCGTAGCTCGCGCATGGTACTCCTCTCGCCCCCCGCGAAGCAACGAATCTGGGGCGAATCCTGAGCGGAAGTGCCACGATTTTGGAGTCCACCCTTCCCTCTCGCAGCTCCGCAAGGCCCCGCAATCAATAAGGTTGCGAGGCGGAGCAATTCGCTCCGGGCAAAAAAACTTGCACCGTTTCAACTCAGCAAGCATCTTTAAAGGATGTTGAATCCTGGAAGAATTGCAACGATGCCCGCTGCCATATTGGCATTTGTGATTTTTACGGCTGCGGGGTGCCGCAATGCGTCGTCGCAGCCGCCCGCTCCCCCGCCTATGCGCGTCAAAACGGAGACGATCAATCTCGAACCCGTGCCACGCGTGGACGAGTACGTCGCTACGGTGAAATCGCGAAGGTCCGCGAGTATCCAGCCGCAGGTCGATGGCGCTCTGACGCGGATCGTTGTGAAGTCCGGCGACCACGTGAATGCGGGCCAGGCTTTGATGACCGTCGATCCGCTGAAACAGCAGTCCGTGGTCGAGCAGCAGCGCAGCACAGAGGCGCAGAAGAAGGCCACGTACGAATACAACCAGATTGAGGTGGAGCGCCAGCGCAAGCTTTACGAGGAAGGCGTGACCAGCAAGCAGAGCCTCGATCTGGCAGTGCAGGCGTTCGAGAACTCCAAAGCGGATTGGGAGTCTTCCTCGGCTGCGCGTGCCGCGGAACAGCGGCAGCTCGCCTATTACAACGTCACTGCGCCCTTCTCCGGCGTCGTGGGCGACATTCCCGTACACGTGGGCGACTACGTTTCGCCGCAGACCCTGCTGACCACCGTGGATGAAAATGCCGACCTGGAAGCGTACATCTATATCCCCACAGAGAAAGCGGCGGATATCCGCATGGGGCTTCCGGTGCAGATCGTCACCAGCACGGGAGTGCTGATCGAGGACACGAAGATTTATTTCATTTCGCAGCAGGTGGACAACGCCACGCAGGGGATCCTGGTGAAGGCGCCCGTCCATGGATCGCTCGACAAGTTTCGCAACGCGCAGCTCGTGAAGGCGCGAGTGGTCTGGAGCACAGCACCCACGCCTACCGTGCCGGTGCTGGCCATCACGCGCATCGGGGGGCAGGCGTTTGTTTATGTGGCCGAGCGGGGAGATAACGGGACAGTCGCCAAGCAGCGCGCGGTGACGCTCGGCGATACCGTCGGGAACGATTACGCCGTCACCAGCGGCTTGAAGCCCGGGGAACAGGTCGTAGTGTCCGGCACGCAATTCCTCATCGACGGTGTGCCCATCCAACCCACCAGCTAGCTTTACACGAAAGATTTCGACGCGCGCAGTGGCGGAGCGAACACGCAGGACCGCCGCTAGAAAGAGGAAGTGCCGGTTTGGTTGATTTTTTCATCAAGAGGCCCGTTTTCGCCACGGTATGCGCCCTGCTGATAATTCTTGCGGGCGCCGTTTCCATTCCCGGATTGCCGATCTCGCTGTACCCCGATCTGGCGCCGCCGCAGGTGACCGTCAGCAGCAACTACGTGGGCGCGAATGCGCAGGTGGTCGAATCGGCCGTCACCATCCCGCTGGAGCAGCAGATCAACGGCGTCGAGGGCATGCACTACATCACCTCGACGAGCTCCAACGACGGCACCAGCAACATCAACGTCACCTTCCGCACGGGCTACGACCTGAACATCGCGGCGGTCGACGTTCAGAACCGCGTGGCCAGCGCGCAAGGCCGCCTGCCGCAGGAAATTAAGAACACCGGCGTCACCATCACCAAGGCCAATCCAAATTTCGTTTTCGCCGGCGGGTTCTATTCGCCGGACGGCAGCCTCTCCAACCAGTACATCTCCAACTATCTCGACGTGTACGTGAAAGACGCGCTGAAACGCATTCCCGGCGTGGGCGACGTGATCATCTTTGGCGAGCGCAAATATGCGATGCGCATCTGGCTGGACCCGACGAAACTGGCGGCTCGGCAACTGACCGCGGCGGACGTGATCTCCGCGCTGCAGGAGCAGAACGTCGAAATACCCGCTGGGCAGCTGGGGCGTCCGCCCGCCGATCCCAAGCAGAATTTCCAGATCACGCTGCGCGTGGTGGGCCGCCTTTCGGAACCGAAGGAATTCGAAAATATTATTATCAAGAACACGCCGAATTCGATCGTGCAGCTGAAGGATGTGGGACGCGCGGAAATCGGCGCGGAAAGCTACGACACGAACCTTCTCTATAGCGGACATGAAGCGACCGGCGTCGGCGTGCAGCAACTCTCGAACGCCAACGCGCTGGACGTCGATAAGGCGGCGAAGGCGGCCCTGATCGAGCTGTCAAAATCCTTCCCCCCGGGCATGAAATACGTGATCGCTTTCGACACCACGACGGTGGTGGGCGACTCGGTGAAGGAAGTTGTGACCACGCTGGAAGAGGCGGTGCTGATCGTCATCGTGGTGATTTTCGTGTTCCTGCTGGACTGGCGCGCCACGATCATTCCGGCGGTTACGATTCCGGTGTCGCTGATCGGGACGTTCGCGTTCATCAACCTTTTCAAGTTCTCGATCAATTCGCTGACGCTGTTCGGCATCACCCTCGCGACCGGCCTTGTGGTGGACGACGCCATCGTGGTGATCGAAAACGCACAGCGGCACATCAACGAGGACAAGACCGACCCTCATCAGGCAACGTCCGCCGCCATGGCGGAAGTATCGAGCGCTGTGGTGGCAACTTCCCTTGTGTTGATTTCGGTGTTCGTGCCGGTTTCGTTCTTTCCGGGAACGACGGGCATTCTCTACAAGCAATTCGCCCTTACGATTGCATTCTCGATTGCGATTTCTTTGTTCAACGCACTCACGCTTTCGCCTGCGCTGGCGGCGATCCTGCTGCGCGGCGAGGAGCACAAATATTCCATCTTCGACTGGACGCACATCGGCTGGCTGTCGAATGGATATAAAAAGCTGGCGCATGGCATCGACGCCTCGATTCACGGGCTGGGAACGGCGTACGGCAAAGCCATTTGCAAGGTGTTGGCCTACCGCTACCTGATGATCGTGCTATTTCTCGCGGGCCTCGGCGCCACCGGCTATATGTATCAGCACGTGCCCACGGGACTGGTGCCGCAGGAGGATCAAAATTATTTCATCGTGGTGGTGCAGGCGCCGCCGGGCGCTTCGCTCAGCTACACGACCAACGTGTCGAAGCAGGCGGAACAGATTTTGCGGGCCGATCCGGACATTTTCGGCACCTTCGCCATACCGGGCTTTTCGCTTTCCGGCGGAAGCTCCTCGAACTACGGGCTGATCTTCGCTCCGCTGAAGCCGATTGCCGAACGCGCAGGCAAAGGGCACGCGGCGAGCGACATCGTGGCGCGCGTCTCGCCGAAGCTTTTCGGCGTACCGGGAGCGATCGTGGTGGCTTTCGAACCGCCCGCGATCAACGGCATCGGCAGCTTCGGCGGATTTCAGTTTGAGTTGCAGGACCTCGGCCGCAACACATTGCAGGACCTTGATGCTACCGCGCACAAGATCGTCGGAGGCAGCCGCCAGCGCCACGATCTAACGGGGCTCTTCACCAGCTTCACGGCCAACGATCCGCAGCAGCTGGTGCAGATCGACCGCGAAAAAGCCAAAGCCATCGGCGTACCAATCGACCAGGTGACGCAGGCGCTGGGCGTCTACATGGGCTCGGAGTACGTGAACGATTTCGATTTCAACAATCGCTCGTACCGCGTATACGTGCAGGCGGACGAACCCTTCCGCATGAGCGCGCGCGACCTGCGGCAATACTACGTACGCTCCAATACGAACGGCCTGGTGCCGCTGGGGAATATCGTTTCGCTGACGGAGGCTTCCGGGCCCCAGGTGATCAGCCACTACAATTTGTTCCGCTCGGCGGAAATCGACGGCGCGGCCGCCCCCGGATTCAGTTCGAGCGAAGGCCTGAAGGCCATGGAAGACCTCGCCAAGCAGAATATGCTGCAAGGCATGGCCTACAGCTGGACGGGACTCGCGCTGGAAGAAGTGGAAGCCAGCGGCAAGGCGATCATCATTTTCGGTCTTGGACTGCTGGTCGTGTACCTGACGCTTTCGGCGCAATACGAAAGTTTCGCGCTGCCCTTCATTATCCTGCTCGCGGTGCCAATGGCGGTGCTGGGCGCGCTGCTTTTTGTCTCCATGCGCGGGTTGGTCGATGACGTCTACGTGCAGATCGGCTTGGTGCTGCTGATCGGGCTCTCGGCGAAAAATTCGATTTTGATCGTAGAGTTTGCCGAGCAGCTGATCGGGCGCGGCCGAACCATCACCAACGCGGCCATCGAAGCAGCGGAGTTGCGACTGCGGCCCATTCTGATGACCTCGTTTGCGTTCATCCTCGGCGTGCTGCCGCTTTATTTCGCGACGGGGGCGGGAAAACTTGGGCGACACTCGGTGGGAACGGCGATCGTCGGAGGCATGTTGTTCTCGACCGTTCTCAATCTGTTCTTCATTCCCGTGCTGTACGTGATCCTGAAAACCGTGCTGGTGTCGTTTTCCTCGAAGAAGGCGGAAACACCGAACGCGCAGCCGGAACTTCCCCCTGCTTAGGCGCGGGCGGGCTTGAACGCCGCACGCGTGCCGGGAACAAGTTGCGGGCCTTCCGACTCACGGGCGTCGCGCCGACGTTGAAACCAGCCGGCCATCCGGCGGAAATGGCCCTTCCGGGCAGCGACCTCGATGAGGTTGAGAAGCAGCGCCAGAATCAGTAAATAGGGCCACAACTGCCGTCGCTCACGAACGTAGCTTCCCTTCTCGTCGAGCAAGCGCGCCAGTGTGGGTTCGATCTGGCCGCCCGTTACGCGGCTGACCTCGCTGAGCAGCGGCACGTTGATTTCGCGCGGCTTGAGTTCCTCGGTCTCGCGATAGAAACCCGCCTCGGGAAGCACGAGTTCGGAGCTGCCCGATACGATGCGATAGAGCCCGCGCTGGTCCGCGGGAACGCGGGCTTCGTAGTGGCCCGGCGCGGTCTCTTCCAGCGGTACCGCGTGCGGCGACTCACCCGGCGGCGTGACCATCACTTGCGGCGGACCCACCGCGCCGCCGGCGGAAGTCATTTTCTTGCCGGCGTCCTCGCCCAAAACGTCGTAGTAAACGATCGACTCGCCTTCGCGATCGCCCTGGCGAACACCGGCGCGCACCGTACGATCGCGGTGCGAAACATCGCGCACCATCTGCGGCCACAGCGTGCCGTAACCGGGCCAGCGAACCCAATCGGCGGACCAGCGCGCCCTGGCATCCGAGAGAAACGCCACCACTCGCCCCAATCCAAACTGCCAGCGCACGAGAAGAGGCTCGCCCGTGTCGACGCGGAGAATCGTTTCCGATCCCTTTTTGGCTTTCTCTTTGGCGAATCCGAGCAGGCGCGGCGCGTGGGTGAAGTCGACGCCATCGGCGAACTCGACCGGACGCACGCGGACCACGCGCACAGGGCGCTCTTCCACGGTGGAGGCCTGCAGATCGCGCGTTTCCCCGCTGATGACTTCCGGAATCTTTTCAGGGTCGTCGACGAAATAGGATTTTCCGTGCGTTTCCCGGGCCATGTCTTCGAGCAACTGCCTATCCACATCGTTGCCCACGCCCACAACGGAAATGGGAATGTGTTCGGCGGCGGCGGTTTTCTCCAGCTGCGGCAGGCCTCCGGGAGGTGAGACGCCGTCCGTCAGCAGAATGATGTGCCGGCGGGTGACGTGCTCGACCCGGATCGCGTCGTAAGCCATCTGCACGGCGGGATAGATTCTGGTGCCGCCATCCGCATTGATGGAATTGATCAAGCCGCTGATGCGCGACACGTCGGCGGCTGGCCCGAGCGGGACCACCCAATCGGGCGTTTCATCGAAAGCAATCACGCCGATCTTATCGATGGGGCGCAGCGTGGTGAGGCTCGCGCGCGCGGCTTCCCGCACCATGGCGATCTTCGGGCCGTCCATGCTGCGCGATTTATCCAGCACCAGCACCAGCGCGGTGGGCTCTTCCGGCGGCGGAGGCGGATCGCCCGCGACAGGCAGCAATTTCTCCAGCGGCGTGTGCGGGTCCACCGGAAGCTGCGCGTTGTTTTCGCCGGCGATGAAAATGAGGCCGCCGCCGGTAAACACGTACTGCTGCAGCGCATTCTGCTCGACGGCGTCCAGCGGGTGATCGGGATAGTTGTCGAGGGCGACGGCGTCCCAATCCTGTTTGGTGGGATCGATGGGAAACACCGGTGACTGCTCCACGTCAACGTCCGCGCGCTTAAGGGTGTCAAGCAGCGGCGCGGCGGGACCTTCGCCTCCGGCGATATAGAGCACACGCGGATGGCGCACCGTGACCGCCTGGGAAAACAACGCCTGCTCGATGCCGGCCGCGGCGATGTGAACCTCCAGAAGGCTGACGCCGGGGTCGGTGATGTGCGCCGCCAGATCCACGGCGTTGCTCCCGGCCTTCAAATCCACGGGCGTCGAGGCGATCTCCTGACCCTGCGAGGTAATCCACACGCGGCCCGAAAACGCGCGCGAACTATCGAGGCCGAGCGAAAGGGTGAACCGCTCGCCTGAAAAAACCTGTTGCGGCGACGCGACGCTTTCAAGCTGCACAGGCAAACGCGCCGTTCCGCCGGAAGGCACCGTAAAGACTTCCACGCCGCGCTCGCGGGCGCGCAAGGCCTCGGTAAGCGCGTGGCCTTGGGTCTCATTCCCATCGCTCACAAGAACGACGCGGCGCGCGCCGCGCTCGGGAAAGGTGCTCAGGGCGAGCTGCAAGCCGCCCTCGATGTCGGTAGCCATTCCGCCATCAAGATCGACGCCTTGCGGAATCGTCACCCTGTCCGCCTGCGCGGCGACCGACTGCGGGAGGGCGTGTTCGGAGAAGGTGATCAAGCGCAGCTCCGCGCCCGATTTTTTGCGAACGAGCTCGCGAAGAATCGCCTGGCCGCGTTCGAGAGATTCTCGCGGCATGCTCGCCGAAGTATCCATTACCACGGTGACGGCAAGCCTCTGCACCAGCAACTGGGCCCACGGATCCGCCAATGCAATCGCCAGCGCCGCAAAGGCAAGGCATTTCAGCGCGAGGCACACGCGGGAAGCCCCGGGCGTCCTGCGAAGCAGCAGCCACGGCAGCGGCAGCAGCAGGAGCAGCAGGAGAAAAATGGGCCGGTCAAACGTCATTCAGCCACCTAGGTGATGAAATTCGGATCAAGGGCGTCTTCCTTCTCTGTGACGGGTTTCTGCGCACTTTCGGGCGGAGCAGAGGGCAGCGGGCTGACTTGCAATTCGGATTGCTGAATCAACACGGCCCGCTGATTAACGCGCTGGGAGTAGAAGAGCCACCACTCCGCCCAGAGCGCCACTATCACCAGGAGCACGAGCCATTGCCATAAATAGGTTCCCTGATACGGGGCCGATTCTCCGCCTATCGGAGCGGATTCCGCGTCCGTTGGGGTAATGCGCTGCGCTGGCAGAAGCGGCGGGGCGTTTACAGCAAACGTCGTCGACCGATTCGGACCCAGAACGCGGTACAGGCCCGCATCGAGCGCGAGCAAGTGCAGGCTCGAACCGTTGCGCGCAAAAGGCACGTCGGCGCCCGACGGTGAAACGATTCGAGTGGCGGAACCCGGAAGATCGAGTTCGCCAGCCGAGAGAGAATCGGAAACGTCCTCGATGGGATGCGTCAGCCATTCGACCGCGCCTGCAATCAGCAAAGGAAACGCGGACTGCTGCGGAAAATTCGAATCGTGAGGATCGAAGCCGACGAGCAGCACCCTGTGCCGGTTCTGCTCGCGCGCAATAATCAGCGGTATTTCGGGACGTCCCTCGCCGGAAGCGAGAACCGCGTCCGTGGGGCGCACGCTCAGGCTTGCGGCGTTGCGCACGCTCACATCTCGCGTGCGCACCCAGCGAGTGGCGGCGTGCTGCGAATTCCAATCGGTGACGCGAATGGGACGCGCGCCCTTACTCTGAGGCCCCCTTACGAAATAGATGGAGTTGAACGCAGCCTGCGTGGGCGCGCTTTCAACATCATAAATTGCCATGTCCGGCGGCGGATTTACAGCGGCTCCGGGACGCACGAACTCCGGCCGCAGATACGGGTTGGTGGAAAGCACGGGACGCAAATCATTCCCGAACGAGGCGCGCGACGTGAACACCGCGATGTTCACCGGACGAAAAGGCGGGATGTACACGACCGCACGATCGTCGGCCTTCAAATCGTCGCTCGGCGTGATTTCAGCGGTGAGAAGACCGCCTTGCGCGGAGAGAAATTCGTCATTCAAGCCGCTCACTTGGCCGGGTGCCATTGACACCGCGTGCTGGAGCAGGGGCTGGCCGCCCACCGACAACTTGAGCACGAAGTCGGATCTCGATCCGCTGTAGTTCTTGAGCTGCGTCAGGAGATGCCAGCGTTCCGGCTGGGTGGCGTCGCGCTGCAAAGCCAATCGCGAGATTCCCCGGTTC
>Ga0302324_100009305_pt1 | contig 20577 bp, 18 predicted proteins | sample Palsa_T0_1_FD_201949 | JGI IMG/M metagenome (GOLD analysis project Ga0302324, IMG submission 201949) | Peat permafrost microbial communities from Stordalen Mire near Abisko, Sweden - Palsa_T0_1 | ecosystem: Environmental > Terrestrial > Soil > Palsa > Peat permafrost | place: Sweden: Abisko...
TGGGAATCACAGACGAGAATGGCAACGGGAACAGCGGATTCCCTTCGGGAATGACAGACAAGAAAGGCAACGACAACTGCAAGAGCAGAGGCAACTGCAATTACAAGGCAGAGGCAACTGCAACTGCAACTGCAAGAAGCGTTTTGTCGAGGATTGATCCCATATGAAAATTGATGCGATTTACCTTCGTGAGCTGAACCTGCCTCTGCTGCGTCCCTTTCAAACCAGCTTTGGCGTCACCAAGGACCGGCGCGTGGTGCTGGCCGAGATTCACTCGGAGGGGTTGATTGGCTGGGGCGAGTGTACGGCGGGTGAGCATCCGCATTTCTCCGAGGAGTCGGTGGATTCGTGCTGGCAGGTGATTACGGAGGAGCTTGGGCCGATGCTGGCGGCTACGGAGCCGGAGAATGGCGGGCAATGTCCGCGAATTTTTGGGCTGGTGCGCGGCAACAGGATGGCTAAGGCGACGCTGGAGAATGCGATCTGGGATCTGGAGGCGCAGCGCAAGGGGATTTCGCTAAGCATGTTGCTGGGCGGGGTAAGGGAGAAGATTGCTTGCGGGGTTTCGATTGGGATTCAGGCTTCGATTCCGGAACTGCTGGATGTGATTGGGCGCGAGGTTGCGGCGGGGTATCAGCGCATCAAGCTGAAGTGCAAGCCGGGCTGGGATGTGGAGGTTTTTGAGCGGGTTCGGGACAGGTTTCCGGATATTACGCTGAGTTGCGACGCCAATTCCGCGTATCGGCTCAAAGATGCGGATCATCTGGCGAGCTTCGATCAATTTGAGCTGTTGATGGTAGAGCAGCCGCTTTGGTATGACGATTTTTATTACCACTCGATGCTGCAAAAGAGGCTGAATACGTCGATCTGTCTGGACGAGTCGATTCGGAACCGGCGGGATGCGCTGGCCGCGATCGAGATGGAGTCGTGCCGGATTATCAATATCAAGCTGGGGCGCGTGGGCGGATTTTCAGAGGCCGTTGCGGTGCATAATGCGGCGTATGAGCGCGGGATTCCGGTGTGGTGCGGAGGGATGCTGGAGTCGGGGATCGGGCGATCGCATAATATTGCGCTGTCGACGCTGGAAAATTACTCGCTGCCGGGGGATGTTTCCGCGTCGAAACGGTATTGGGCCGAGGACATCATCGAGCCGGAGGTAACGGTGTCGCCGCAGGGAGAGATTGCGATTTCCGAGGCTCCGGGACGGGGTTACGAGGTTCGCACGGACCTGGTCGAACGGCTGACGGTGCGCAAGCAGGAGATACGCTCGCAGGAGTTGGTGGCGATTTAGGTAGGCCGTTGTCTGTCAGGTTAGAGACGTCCAGGGAAAATTGGCGTCTCCCGCCCTGTGTTCAAAATCGCACATGGGATGGGGTATCCGGCCCGATATTCTTTGGTTTATCTGATGAAGCCTCATGCGGGATTGTCGAACTGGCTCGTTCTGATACTGGCTGCGGTTGGGCTATGTGGCCTCTTTGGATGCAAGGAAGGCCAGAGGCAGGATACGGTGCTGTCGTCGGTTGCAAATCCGAGCCGTACTTACCGGGCGACGGTGCTTTTGCGCCAGTACTATTCCGAGGGGAAGCTTAATAACAGTCCTACGACGTATGTGCTGCTGGATCGGGATTCCGGCTCTGCCAATTATCGCCATGGGATGGATTTCAATGACTCGCAGGTGGTGATGAGTCCGACGCAGTGCGGGCCGCTGACATTGGATTGGGCTGGCGATAGTTTGCTGAGGATTCGCTGCGTGAATTGCGGGCTGGCGCTTTCGGCGGCGGGTCAGCATGCGCAGGGGATGGGGACGATTCGGATTGAGTATGACGATTTTCCGGCGACGTCTTCATGGGAAGCGCCGGCGGGAACGAATTAGCATTCTGCCCTGGAACCGTAAGCCTTTCATTGCTGGAACTGGGTGAGTGGCAGGTGCGTACTTATAACAGCAGCGCGACTTTGATGGTGGGCCTGCGTCTCAATCCAGAGAAGCGGTCTGGCCAGAGCGTTGGCGGCTGCTGGAGGATTGACTCGTGACTTCTCAGGAAGAACAGATGCTTAACTCGCTCGTTGAGCGGGTAAATTCCACACAATTGACTGAAAAGGACCCGGATGCCGCGGCGCTGCTGACGCGTGGATTAGGCGCAAATTCGGATGCGTTGTACATACTGGCGCAGAGCGTGCTGGTGCAGAATATCGCGCTGGAGCAGGCGCGGGCGCAGTTGACGCAGGCGCAGCAGCAGGTACAGCAATTGCAGCAGCAGCCAGCTCATGCGACGAGCTTTCTGGGCAGTCTGCTGGGGCATCGAGACCCGGCTCCGCCGGTGCAGGCGCCGCCGCAGGGATACCAGCAGGTGTACAGCCCGCAGGCTCCGCCGGAGTATCAGGCTCCTTATTATCCCAATCAGCCGTATGGCGGACCGCAGGGCGGGCCATATTATGGAGCTCCTGCGGGCTATGGCGCTCCTGCGGGGCCACCGAGCTTTTTGCGCGGAGCGGCGCAAACGGCTGCCGGCGTGGCTGCCGGGGCGTTGGCGTTTGAGGGCGTGGAGGCTCTGCTGCATGGTGGCTTTGGCCATCCTGGCATGGGCATGGGAATGGGCGGCTGGGGCATGCCGGGCGTTGGTTTTGGCATGGGGCCGGGAATGGGCATGGGCATGGGATACGAGCGGCCCATTGAAGAGAATGTGGTGAATAACTACTACGATTCGCCGGGTTCGGCCGGGAGTGAGCACTTTGAGCATGAGCATGGCGGCGAGCAGCAGTTTCACGAATCGGGGAATGACGGAAACGCGCAGCTTTCAGACGCCAGTTGGAACGACTCGGGGACTGGATTTGACGATCAGGTGAGCGGATCGGGGGATGGGGCGAGCTTCGACGCTTCGAGCAGCTTCGGCGATGATGGGGGTTTTGGCGGTGACAGCGGTGACAGCGGCGGATTTTAGGTTATCTCTGGCTTGAGTGTCGCGGCTATTGCTGATCCCACATCTCAAAATCGAGATATGGGGCACCCCGTGGAGGCTGTTGTTGATCCCACATCTCAAAATCGAGATGTGGGGCGCCCGCTGTATCTGTTGTTTTCCAATTCCGCCTATTTGGTTGGGGTGGTGGAGGCGGTGGCGCTGTTACTGGTTCTCAGCAGCTCGATTGCTTTCTGGTAGGTCATGCCCGGGGCTACTGGAGAGAATTGGGATAGCTCCAGGGTGGTGTCGAGCTTGATTGTCTTGAACAGGACTCGGGCGTTCATGACCAGGACCATGTGTACGGTGCGCCACTGGTGGTTGCCCACGTCGGCTTGCTCCAGCAGGAGGGTGCCGCCTGCGTCGAGTTTTCCGATCAGGCCTCCGAAGTAGTCCACATCGCGGATTCGCTTGCCTTCGAGGCGGGTGACGCGCTGCTGGGCCACGTCGATCCACAGTTCGCCAGCCATGCCTTTGAGGGCCTGAGCCTCTATGTCCTGAGGGTCGAAGGCGGGATTGGGCTGGAAGCTGAGCCGATAGCTGGGGCCTTGCGGCGTTTCGACGATGCCGGCGAACTGGTAGATGAAGGCATCGGGGAGGGCGCGCATGATTTTGCGGGCTCGCTCGGCGTCGCCTTGCTCGCGTTCCTGACGATGGCGCTGGAGATTGGGGTCGTCGAGCAGGCCTTTGAGGCGGATCTGCTCGTTCTGCTGGTCTTCAGGGCTGAGCGGGGTGTCGTTGACGGCGATGAGGCGGGCTACGTCGCCATCTTTTGTTTCTACGATGAGCTTGGTGGTGGACAGGCGCGGGCTCATCTTGCGCAGGCGATACTGCATGGGATGGGTGGCGGCGGAGTCCTGTGCGGACACAAGTTCAGTATTGAGGACTCGCTTGACGAGCGCCTGAGTCTCTTCGTTGGAAAGATGAGTGGGCGCGTCTTGGGTGGGTGGGGCTTGAGCGGGCACGCCTTTCACTGCGCCGGTTGCGATGACGGCGAGGGTCAAGAGTGCTGGCAGCAGCGACAGGGCCGCGCTGGACAAATTGCCGCGCTGGTTACTGCGCAAGTCCTTGCGCTGACGGGGGAGATTGGCGGTCTCAGTCGCCATGCAATTTCTCTAACCGGGTGGCTGAGTTCATTCCCCTTTTAGACGCAACCGGGGCGTTCGAGTTGCAGGAGTTTTGTCAGGTCCGCTCAGGGTTGCTATAGTGCGGGCAGGGTTCCATATCGGGCCCTTGAGGGAAGAGACCAATGGCAGTTGAAAATACACCGGCAAGGATCGGGAAATCGGTAGTCATCCGCGGCGAAGTCAAGGGTAGCGAGGACTTGATTGTCGATGGGCGTATTGAGGGCACGATCAGCCTTTCAGAGAGCCGCCTCACCATCGGTCCCAACGCTGTGCTGGCAGCTGATCTCACGGCGAAGGATGTGCTCATCCTTGGCCAGGTGCAGGGCAACATTATCGCCAGCGGCCGCGTGGAGCTGCGGGCTGGGTGCCAGCTGACGGGAGATGTGCGCGCGTTGCGTCTGGCGATTGAGGATAACGCGGTCTTTCGCGGCAAAGTGGACCTGACCCAGGGTGCTTCGGGTGGCGCGTTGGCAAAGGCGCCGGAGCATGCGCAGCCGGGGACGGGCGACGCGGCACCGGCTGGCGGCCTGTTCTAGCCGACTCGAATCATTTTCGGGCTAGAGCTCCGATGAAGTATGAGTCCAACGACGCCAGGGCTGATTACGCCGCGGCTGAGGCCGTGTCCTTTTAAAGGGAAACCATTCAGAGCGGGAGGGGGTTTTGATGCTGGGCAAGCTGTTTGACAGGCAGCCGGCTTCTGGCGCGCCCGCGGCGCATACGGGAGGACCTCGGATTCCTCGTCATTCCGGGGGATGGGGCACGCTGCGGAAACGCCTGGCGGCGGAGCCGGGTTTGCGGGTCCTGGATGTGGGAAGTACTTCGCCGACGAATATTAATTACCTGACCAGCCTGGGCCATAGTGTTTATATGGCCGATCTGGTCGAGGATTCCTCCTCCGGCGAGTGGCTGAAGGGCACGGATGAGGATGGCAAGCCGATCTGGGATGTCGAGGGGTTCACGCGGCAGAATCTTGGTTTTTCAGGGCGCACTTTTGACCTGGTGTTGCTGTGGACGACGCTGGATTATTTGCCTGAGGCTCTGGTGACGCCGGTTGCGCACGCACTGCATGGCGCGATGGTTCCGGGAGGCCAGCTGCTGGCGCTGTTTCACACCAAGCTGAATCCGGAGCAGTCTCCGTATCATCGATTTCATATAACGCCTACGGACGATGTGGAGCTCCAACTGGCACGCCCGGCGACGCAGCAGCGAGCACTGACCAATCGCAATATTGAGAAGCTGTTCGCGGAATGGTCGGGGTTGAAGCAGTTTTTGGCCAAGGATGGGGTTTCGGAAGCAATTATTGTTCGGTGATCGCTGATTGGCGAGTTGGCAGGTTAGCGAGTTAGCAAGTTGGCAGGTTGGTTGGACCTAGAGGTCTTGAATCCTGGTTCTTTACCTTAACTTTTGGAGAGGGAAATGAGTCTTTTGAAGGGAACGCGCGTGACCTGGCTAGGACACGCTACGGTGCTGGTGCAACTGCCCAGCGGCCTTAATATTTTGATCGATCCGTTTATCGAGCACAATCCCAAGTACCCAAAGGGCTTTGCGCTGCCGGAGAAGATCGACTACATTCTGCTGACGCACGCTCATATGGATCACACCGCCGATACCGTTCCAGTGGCGCAGAAGCATGGAGCGACAGTGGTGGCTATCTTTGAACTGGCGACTTATATGGCGGGGAAGGGCGTTGCTGAGACGATCGGGATGAATATTGGCGGCACTGTGCAACTGCCGGGAGTGGCGGTGACCATGGTCGAAGCGAAGCATTCTTCCAGTTTGCAGGAGGGGGATGCTTTTCTGTATCTGGGGGATGCGGCGGGATTAGTGCTAACGATTGAAGATGGGCCGGTGCTCTATCACGCCGGTGATACTGCGGTGTTTCGAGATATGGAGTTGATTCGCGATCTTTATGCGCCGGAGGTGGCGATGCTACCGATAGGCGGACACTTTACGATGGGGCCCAAAGAGGCTGCGCTGGCTGTTCGCTATCTGGAACCGGAAGTTATACTTCCGTTGCATTGGGGCACGTTTCCGCCTTTGACCGGAACGCCGGAAGAACTAGCGAAGCTGGTCAATGATCCACAGACCGTAGCTGTGGTTGCTCCTGGAGAGGAGCTGCGCGCCTGAGGGATGTCACGGGCTAAGGGGAGGGTTTAAGCTCGAGGCTTCCAAATAATCGGATGCGTATCTACGACAGTTAGGGTTGCGTTCCATTTCTCCTGTCACCGCTGACTCATGTTGAAGACATTGATGGCGACCTTTCGGGGAGAAAGGCCGCTCCGGCAACGAGGCATGAGAAAACATTTACAAGAGAATGGCCTGTGACGTCGCGAATCAGGTTACTTTGCAGCGGCCTTTTTCTGTAATTCCCAGCGGCGGCGAACTGCTTCGGCGATCCTTTTGCGGCCCTCGGGCGACAGGTTGCGTTTCTTCTTGCGTTTGACCGGAGCGTCAGCACCAATCTCGGCAGCCTTGTTCTTGCGGGTCTTCCGGGCTACCGGTGCAGAATCTCCGGCGAGTAGGGTCCGAGCTTGTTCGAGGCGCGCGATCTCCAGGTCAATCTCGGCTAAAATCTTCGTAAGTTGCATCATTCCTCCTGATATCGCCGGTCTGTTCTGCTAAGCGTTAGCCAAAGGCAGAGGACAGGTCGTATTTACTTTGTATGAAACATTGGTAGTGTTTGTAAACCCAATTATGCACACTTTTTGGTTTAAGTTACAAAGAGAGACAAACGGAAGTACCTTTTGGCTGTTTCGGATAGATTTACGACTTTATATACATGAATTTTCGTTCATATTACCATTTCAGGCCGAGTGGCACTGAGGCACGTTATGGGTAGTTCCTAGTCCGAGTTTGGGATCTGCGTTTGGGTGACTCGGGGCTGGCTTATGAGGGCGGACAAGCAGGACGATTCAATGAGGAGCTTCGGGAAGAGTTAACGTAGCGGTCCTGAATGACACGCACATTGGATAGCTAGCTGGCGTCTATTCCTGGCTGGAGCTGCCGGATCCCCTCGGCTTGCTGTTGGCGACGGGGTAGCCGACGGCGGTGAGCGCAGGATCGGAGCTGGACAGTGCTCGGACCGCCGGGCTATCGGCTACCTGATATCCGCGGAGATCTTTGACGATCTCCTGCTTTTCACGGGCATACTGGCTGGCCAGACGGGTGAGCGCGTAGGTGATGATGTCGCTGTGATGCAGATCCTGAATGGAAGGGTCGCGGCGCAGATTGAGCCACAGCCTGTGTACTAACTGTACGTCGTCGGGCCGCAGTGAAGGTGCGTGGGGGCCGAGATAGTAGACCTTCGATTCGCCAGATGGGTTGATGACATAGAAGTTAAGCTGACGCTTTGGCTCGGGCAGAGCTTCCCATGCCTGGCCGATATGAAAGGCCTGCTCTTCGGCGGACATTTTGGTGGAGAGGCCGGAGACGACGGAGTCCACTTCGAGCGAGTTGGCGGTCTGGATCAGAGCGGCGAAGATGTCGCCTGCGGGGACGACGAGGAGCGAGACTTTCTTGCCGAAGCTTTCGGCGACAGAGATGGCTTTGGTGAAGACCATCTGTTCGTGTTCGGAGAAGATCTGATCTTCGGGGCCGAGAAATTCTGGACCGCCTGCGCCCATCATGCGCACGGTAAGGACGACGACATCCTGCTCGTCAGTGCTGGTGCGAGAGAGCGCCCACTTGAGGGCGAAGGGATTGGCGGCGTCGCGCATGGTGACCATGATGCCGCCCGGCCGAACGCCGACGGTCTCGCGATTAACCACGTCTTCATGGTCGAGCTGGAAGTGCTCCTTCATCTGGCGGGCGTTTAGCGCGTGTTGCTTGGCGTTCCGCTTCTCAGAGATGGAGAAGATGACGAAGAAGGCCGCGGCGAAGAAGATGCCGCTGACGGTGGCGACCGACTTGGTGAAGAGGTTGACGATGGCGGTGGTCAACAGGACAAGAAAGACCGATGCCAGGCCGACTGGGATCTCGGTTTTGCCGATGCGGATGTTGGGCGGAACTTTCCAGCCGCGCTCACCATGGTATTTCCAGCGCAGGACGAGCATGGCCAGACTGTTGAAGGTGAAGGACCAGATGACGCCAAAGGCATATGCCTCGCCGAGCATGATCACATTACCCCGGCTGATGAGGATGGTGAACATCTGCATGCCGAAGACGAGGTTAATGATGCGATGGCTGGTGCCAAAGCGCCTGTGCGGCTTGCGGAACCAGTCGGTGAGCACGCCGTCTTCGGCAACTCGCATCAAGACGCCGGTCGAGCCGATCATGGAGGTGTTGATGGCGCCGGAAAGGATGAGGAATCCGACGATGACGACGAAGATGCGGAAAGCGATCTTGAGGACTTGAGGGCCGGTCATGTACATAGCCAGACCGGCGATGAGATTGTCCTGGTAGATGTGGGTGCGCGGTCCATCGGGGATGAGCATGGAGGCGAGCAGCGTCGCGCCTCCGGTAAAGACCAGGCTGTAGATGGCGATGACGATCGCGGCGCGCTTGAGGTTTTTGAGCTTGGGGTGCTCGATCTCGCGGTTGACCTGGGCTAGGGATTCTTCGCCGCTCATGGCGAGGACGGAGTGGCCGAAGGCCATGAGGATGCCGAAGAGACCGAGGAGAGGAACGAATTTGGTGCCCTTGAGGAAGCCCAGCGCGTCCTGGCTGAAGTGCATGTTGCCGGCTGTGGGCGCCGGAGGCAGGTGCGCACCCTGCACAAAGACCGAATAGACGCCCCAGGACAGAAGGATCACGACCATGACGGTGGTGATCTGCATGACCTTCATGGCTTTTTCGCTGGATTCCTCAATGCCCTTCAGATTTTCCCACCAGTAATAGATGGTGACGGCGGCGGCGAAGAGCGCCGAGGTGTGATTCATGTCGAATTGGAAGAGCGGATGAGTAGGGGTGGGCGACAAAGCCACCGGGAGCCAGCCGTGGCCGGCGCAGACACCGATCAGTTCGTTGAGGAGGCCTGTAATGTACTGTCCGGCGGAGACGCCTGAGATGGGGCCGGTGAGGATGTAGTCGAACATGAGCGCCGAGACGCTTAGCTTTGCGAATGTGCCGCCCAGTGCCTCTTTGACGACGCGGTAGACGCCGCCACGGGTGAACATGGAACAGCTCTCGACGTAGACCGCGCGCACGGCGAAGGAGAAGAGCATGACGCCGAGAATGAACCAGGGTGCGGCTTTGCCTACAGCTTCTTCAGCGATGCCGCCGGCGTAAAAGGCTGAGGAGCCCAGGTCGCAAAGTACGATGGAGGCCGCTCGCCAGAAGGAGATGAAGGTGAGCATGACCGAAGAGGCCACAACCAGCCGGACGCGATCAGGAATTGGGGCGTGAGTAGTTTTAGGAGTTGCCATGAGTACGAATGCGGCCTACCGGGCCTGACTTCAGTGTTTCTGATCGAATTTGCGGTTCGGATTCTGGTGGGGCGAAAAAGCGCACGCCCAGCGGTGAGTGTATTGTGCATCTCCGGCCCCGTCAACCGAAAGTTGCATATTTTTGGGAGCGGGACCTGATGCAATTTGGGAAAGGCCTTTTCCGGATCGGTTGCCGAAGGAAACGTTTCCGGAAGCAGCCGAGCTAGTCCTCGCCGAACAGTTCCTTGGCATCTTCAATGAAGCTGATGACCACCACGATGGCGGAACCGGCCATGCCCACGAAGAACATGACCTCAAGAACGTGCATTGCGAATAAGCCGAAAGCCATGAACGTGATTGTATTCCTGATTGCGGCGAGTTGCTATACGGTTTTCTGCTCCTGTTGCTGGTCTCGCTGGGCCGGAACTTGAGCGTCGCTCTGCTAAACTCAGCACGATGCGCGGCATTCCATGGCGACTTTTAGCGGCGGGCGCGTTGACTGCCATGCTGCTGGATTTGCCTTTTCCACTGGCGGGTCCGCTGCCGGCCTGGAGGACGGTCATTGCGTGGTTCGCGCTGGTGCCTCTGCTGCTGGGACTGCTTGGTCTGCCCCTGCATGCGCCGGGGCATCGTCGACGGTGGTATCTGGGGTGGTCGTTTCTCGGCGGATGGCTGAGCGGGGCGCTCTGGTTTGGGGCGAACTGCTATTGGGTCTACGGGACGATGCACACCTACGCGGGGATGAGCGCGGCGCTGGCCGTGGTTTCCCTGGTGCTGTTCAGCTTGTTCCTTGGGTTCTGGTTTGGGGTGTTTGCGCTGGCGCTGGGGCTGGTGCGGCTGGCAACGTTGCGGAAGCGCTATGCATGGTTGGCGCTGGCGGCGGTGCCGTTTCTGTGGACGGCGATGGAGTTTGCGCTGGCGCGGGTGCCTTACTTTCCCTGGGATTTGCTGGGGTATTCGCAGGTAGACAACGGCCTGTTGACAAGGCTTGCGCCCTGGACGGGGGTTTACGGGATCAGCTTTGTCGTGGCTGCCGTCAATGCGCTTGGGGCTGGGGCCCGGCTCTGGAAGAGGCCTGCCACTGGCCCACGCCAGCCACTTTTCACCGGTGCTGAACTGGTATTTGTGATTGGACTCCTGGCGCTTTTCGTTCAGTCGGCTGGGTTCGCTGCCAGGCCGCCTGTTCCCTCCACCGTCGCGACTGCTGTGCTGGTGCAACCGAATCTGGATGTGGCGAATGATGATGTTTGGGTGGGGCGGGAGTGGGATCGGCAGGTTGCGCAGTTTGAACGATTGGGAAAGCAGACCTGCCGAGGCTATATCGACGGCATTCCGGAGACCGGAGCGCCGATGGAGTCGGATATCGACTGCAATGTTGAGCCAAGGCCCAGCGTCATTGTCTGGCCGGAGTCACCGGCGCCGTTTCGGGATGCCGATCCGCGTTTTCAGGCAGCGATGGCGGAGATTGCGAAGGCGGACAAGGGTCCGATGATCGTGGGCGCTGTCGGGATGGATGTGGACCGGGCAGTTCAGACGTACCACATTTACAACTCGGCTTCTGTGGTGGCGGCGGATGGGCGGTTTGTAGGGCGGTACGACAAGATGCATCTGGTGCCGTTTGGGGAGTACATCCCGTACCGGAATTTGCTGTTTTTTGCCAAGCAGGTGACGCAGACGCTGGCCGATATGAATACGGGGAGCGAACGCAAGGTTTTTCGGATCGCCTCTGCTCAGGACGGCGCACGTCGCTATGGGGTGTTTATCTGCTACGAGTCGGTGTTTGGGGATGAAGTGCGGCAGTTTGTGCGGTTGGGGGCTGAGGTTCTGGTGAATATCTCAGACGATGGCTGGTATGGCGACACCAGCGCTCCGTGGCAGCACCTGAATATGGCGCGCATGCGCGCGATTGAGAACCGGCGGTGGATTCTGCGCGACACCAACAATGGCGTTACGGCTTCGATTGACCCTTATGGGACGGTGCGGCAGAGCATTCCGCGGCACTCGGTTGGGGCGCTGGCGGCGCAGTATGGGTACAGCTCGGAGATCACCTTCTACACAGAGCATGGCGACTGGCTGGCGCAGCTTTGTGCCATACTGAGTCTGGCGCTGGTGGTTTGGGCTGGGCGGACTTTGCTTTGGGGTTTTTCTTCGAAGAGTTCGCCTGCGCAGGCGACGCGCTTGTAATTCCATATCAAGTCAGGTCTTGAGGCGAAGATGTCGTCATTAAACGATCTTGAATTTGCATTCGCTCCCCTCCGCGATACTGTGCGCGACCTGCGGGAGTATCTTTGACCCAGCCCGCCTGCATCGCGAACTAGATTCCATTGGGAAAAAACTGGAAGACCCTTCGATGTGGTCGAATTCTGCTGCCAGCAAACCGCTGATGCGGGACCGCAAGCGGCTGGAACTGCTGATCGCCGATGACGAGCAGTTGGTGAGCCGGCTGGGCGATATTGAAGCCTATTTTGAGCTTGCGAAAGAGGGCGCTGAGGAGGTCTTGCCGGATCTCGAGCGGGAGATGAACTCGCTCAGGGAGTTCTGCGAGGCGCTTGAAGCGAAGACGATGCTCTCAGGCGAGACCGATCCGCTGAATGCCATTGTTACTGTGCATCCTGGAGCGGGTGGGACCGAGAGCCAGGACTGGGCGGAGATGCTGATGCGCATGTACCTGCGCTGGGCGGAGCAGAACGGCTACAAGACGGAAATGAACGACTACCAGGATGGCGACGAGGCCGGCATCAAATCGGCTACGTTTACCATCACGGGCGAGTATGCGTTTGGGCTGCTGGCGGGTGAGTCGGGAGTGCATCGGCTGGTGCGGATTTCGCCTTTTGATTCGGCCAAGCGACGGCATACCTCATTTGCGAGCGTGTATGTTTCGCCGGAGATCGATGATTCGATTGAGGTGAATATTCGGACGGAGGATTTGCGCATCGATACGTATCGCTCGGGCGGCAAGGGCGGCCAGCATGTGAATACGACCGATTCTGCGGTGCGGATGACACATTTGCCGACGAATATTGTGGTGACATGCCAGAATGAGCGTTCGCAGATCAAGAATCGCGATAAGGCGATGAAGATGTTGCGGAGCCGGTTGTACGAGTATGAGCTGGCCAAGAAGAAGGCTATTACCAAGGACATTGAGGACGCGAAGCTGGAGATCAATTTCGGGTCGCAGATTCGCTCGTATGTGTTGCAGCCGTATCGCATTGCCAAGGATCACCGGACGAAGGTGGAAGTGGGCGATGTGGATAAGGTGCTGGACGGGTATCTGGAGCCATTTCTTCGCGGATTTCTTTTAATGAAGCGCCGGGGGACTGCGGCGGCATCGGATAGTGGGGATGATGATCTTGATTTGTGAGGCTTGTGAGTAATGACGACTGCTGTGAATCGCGATGCTTTGATTGACGAGATGCTGAGTGCTGCAAAGACGGTTGCCGTGGTGGGGATCAGCAACAAGCCGGAGCGGGCGAGCTACAACATTGCCAACTATCTGGCCAAACGCGGCTATCGGGTGGTTCCGGTGAATCCGGCGTTGAGCGAGGTGGTGGTGAATGGCTCGACACTGGCCTGCTACGCGACGCTCGAAGATGCGCAGGCGGCGGTCGCGGTGGATATTGAGGCCAGCGGCAAGATCGACCTGGTGGACGTGTTTCGGACTTCGGATGCGGTGCCGGCGATTGTGGACGATGTGATCCGGCTGCATATTCCTTATCTTTGGCTGCAGGATGGGGTGCAGCATGACGAGGCCATTGCGCGGGCCGAGGCTGCAGGTGTGAAATGCATTCAGAACGATTGCATTTTTCGGGAACATGCGAAGCGGGCGTGATCTTCGATTCGTCTGAGCTAGATCCATCAGTTCTATGAGGCTACGTCCGCACGTAGGAGCCGGCGGAAGCTATGAAGCACGCGCTGAGATATACTTCTCCAGATTTGGCGCAGGTGGTTTTGGCCCATGGTTCCTGATGCTTACTCTCGGCGCTTCGTTACGGCTCGGGCGCTGCGGTGCCTGGCGCTGGCTGCTTTGCTGGTGACAACTGTTGCTTGTTTCGGGCAGGAAGAGCACCCCACACTGGCGCTTGGCTCTCAGGCGCCGAGCTTTTCGCTGCCCGGCATCGATGGCAAGATGCACTCGCTGGACGAATACAAGGCGGCCAAGGTGCTGGTGATCGTGTTTACCTGCGACCACTGCCCAACGGCGCAGCTCTACGAGCCGCGGCTCAAGAAGCTGGTGGAGGATTACAAGGGCAAGGGAGTTGACTTTGTGATGATCCAGCCCAACGATCCGGATGCGATACGCCTTGATGAGCTGGGCTATACAGACGTGAGCGACAGTCTCGAAGATATGAAGATTCGCGCCACGTACCGGCACTTTGATTTTCCGTATCTCTACGATGGCGCCACGCAGGAAACCAGCCGCGCCTATGGACCCAAAGCAACGCCGCATGTTTTCATCTTCGACGCCGAACGCAAGCTTCGCTTCGAGGGTCGCATCGATGACAGCCAGCGCGAATCTCTGGTGAAGCGGCAGGACACGCGCAATGCGATTGACGCGCTGCTGGCGGGCATGCCTGTGGCGGTTGCTCATACAGGAGTTTTTGGCTGCTCGACGAAGTGGAAGTCGAAGACTGCGAGCCGGCTTGAGTACCTGGCCAAGGTTGAAGCGGAGCCGGTGACGGTTGAGGAAGCCAGCGGAGATGCGTTGAAGAAGCTGCGCGCCAACTCTACAGGGAAGATGTTGCTGATTAACTTCTGGGCGACATGGTGCGGGCCGTGTGTGGTGGAGTTTCCAGACCTTGAGACCACTTATCGGATGTTTCGGAATCGCGACTTTGATATGGTGACGGTTTCGACGAATATGCCTGATGAGAAGGCTGGAGTGATCAAGTTCCTGCAGAAACATCATGCCAGCTCGCGCAATCTGATCTTTGGCTCGACTGACACTTATGCACTGCAAGCAGCTTTCGATCCCAAGTGGGAGTCGGGAGTGCCTTATACCGTTCTGCTCGGGGTAGACGGCAAGGTGCTTTACCAGCAGGTTGGCGATCTTGACGTGCTGGCGTTGCGGCGGGCGATTCTGGCGAATCTGCCGGATCCTGATTATCTGGGGCATCGGACTTACTGGGCCAGCCGTTAGCTGAATAGGCGTAACCAATGGCCTGGCTGGCGCGTCCACTGAGTGAAGTTCATTTGCAAGCGAGTTGGATATTGGCTACGATGCGTTTCTTCCGTTTGATATTCGCGCTGGGTTTCCTGGTCATTGCAGGAATGCCTGCGCTGGCTGCTTCGAGTTCGGCGGATGCTGCGCATCTGCATGTGCAGCTTGTTGTGCCTTATCCAGTCATGGTTACAGGTGGGCCAGGGGATGCTGGGATCTATTTCAAGCTGGAGCCGGGTTGGCACGTTTACTGGAAAAACGCTGGAGATTCCGGTGAACCGCCGCGAGTTCGCTGGACTTTGCCCGAAGGCATCACTGCTGGTGAGATTCAGTTTCCTGCGCCGAAGCGACTACCTCTTGGGCCGCTTATGGATTTTGGTTATGAAGATGAGGTGCTGTTTCCGCTGACGCTCTCGCTTGATAAGGCGGTTAAGACTGGCGATGCAGTGCTCCATGCCAAGGTAGATTGGCTAGTTTGCCGTGAAGTTTGCATACCGGGTAAGGCAGAACTTGAATCCAAGATATCCATAGTCGATCACATGTTGAAGGATGCTCCGCCTCCGGGTCCCGACGTGGAGATCTATAAGCGACTCTTAAATCGTCTGCCTGAGCCGCTGCCGTCGAGCGCAAAAGCTGTCTTCAGCGCTACGGCGGATGGGTTTCGGCTGGCGCTTACGACGGGTCAGAGCGAGAACTCGGCGCAGTTCTTTCCGTCTGAGCAAAACATACTGAGCAATCCGGCTCCGCAGACCGTTGCTCCGACGAAGACCGGGCTGGTTCTGGATTTGAAGAAGGATCCGAATATGACCGCTGTTCCTGCTCGGCTGAGCGGGGTTGTGGAGCTTTCCAATGGGCGCGCTTATGAATTAGTGGCTGTGCCTGGGGCTGTCGCAGCTAATGCGCCGGTCACGACCGCGGCTGATATCGGTAAGTTTGCGGGGCTGGCGTTTCTGGGTGGGATGATTCTGAATCTGCTGCCTTGTGTGTTTCCGGTGCTGTTTATCAAGGGATTGTCGCTGGTGCAAGCTTCAGGTGAGGAGAAGCATAAGCTGCTGCGGCATGGGCTAGTCTATACGGCGGGGATTGTGGCTTCGTTCTGGGCGCTGGTGGCGGCGCTGCTGGGGTTGCGCGCGGCTGGGGCTACGCTGGGGTGGGGATTTCAGTTTCAGTCACCGGTGTTTGTGGCGCTGATGGCGGGATTGCTGTTCTTTCTGGGCCTGAGTCTGGCAGGGCAGTTTGAGATTGGGTTGACATTGACAAGCGCAGGCGGCTCGCTTGCGCAAAAGCAGGGGTATGCGGGGAGCTTCTTCACCGGGGTACTGGCGGTTATTGTGGCTACGCCTTGCACGGCTCCGTTTATGGGCGCGGCAGTGGGGTTTGCGCTGGCGCAGAGCGGGGTGGTGACGTTTGCGATCTTTACGGCGCTGGCGCTGGGGTTGGCCGCGCCTTATCTGCTGCTGACGATTCAGCCGGCGTGGACGCGGCTGCTGCCGAGGCCGGGCGCATGGATGGAGGTGCTGAAGCAGGCGGTCGCTGTGCCTCTTTTTGCCTTTGTCATCTATCAGGTTTGGGTGCTGGCGCAAATGCGAGGCGCGGCTGGTGTGACTGCATTACTTGCGATGTTCCTGATCTTGGCGATTGCGGGTTGGATTCTGGGACGCTGGCCAGCGCGGCGTTTCTCGAGCATCGCTGCTGGGCTGGTGATTGCAGGGGCTGTCGTTGTTTGCGTCTATGGAGTAAACTCGCTCGCAGGTCCCGTTCCTGTGGCTGCTGGCGGTGGTCAGGCTGATGCTGCTGGCGGGTCCCACTGGGAGCCGTGGTCGCAGGCGGCGGTGGATAAGTATCGTGCCCAGGGGCGGCCGGTGTTTGTGGACTTTACGGCGAGCTGGTGCCTGAGCTGCCAGGTGAATGAGCGCGTGGCGCTGCGAACGGATGCCGTGGACTCGGCGTTCAAGAAGGGCAATGTGGCGCTGCTCAAGGCGGATTGGACTTCGCATGATGATGCGATTTCGCAAGTGCTTACGTCCCTTAGGCGCAGTGGCGTGCCGGCGTATGCGCTTTACGCGTCCAATTCGACTGGAGATCAGCCGGTGCTGCTGCCTGAGGTGCTGACGCCGGGGATTGTGATTGATGCGCTAAGTAAGTTGCCAGCCGCTACTTCGGCATCGGCGATAAAACCCTGAAATCTTTCGAAAAAAAGCCAAAATATCGAAGAACTTCATCCATAGCTGAAGGTATCAGTCAAAAAACCGATCATTTGAAAGCAAAATAATCATTGCGAGCGCATCTTCTTTCGCCTATACTCCGGCCATCTCAAGTTTCCAATCAAGGAGCGCTCCCAATGACGAAACAATTTTTGCGGACCTCGTGTAAAGCGGTTTTGGCGAGTCTGTTGGTGGTTCTCACATGCTTCCAGCCCTCATTTGCGCAGGATAGCAAACAAGGCAAAATCCTGGGCGGATACTTTGAGGAATGGAGTATCTATTACGCCGGTTACAACATAGCCAATCTGCAACAGAACGGTGTCGCAGATAAGCTGACACACCTCATTTATGCATTTGCCAATGTAACGACCACTCCCGCGCCCGCCTGCGCCATAGCCGATACCTGGGCCGACTATTCGACTCCCTATCTTCCCAGCGTGAGCGGCACGGCATACGCAGGGCCGCTTTACGGAAACTTCGCAGCGATTCAACAACTAAAGCAGCTTCATCCAAAGTTGAAAGTGCTGATGTCCATGGGAGGTGCATCCGCCACTAACCTTGCAGCCTTCGTGAGCGCATCGAGTACCCAGGCCGGTCGCCAGGCGCTGGTTTCGTCGTGCATTGATATGTTTGTCAAAGGCAACATCGCCCCAGGCATTACAGCTCCCGGCCTCTTCGATGGCTTCAATATCGATTGGGAGTTCCCGACAGCAACCGACACGCTGAACTTTACTGCGCTTCTCACAGAGTTTCGCACGCAACTGAATGCTTTGGGGAAGACGACTGGCAAGCAATATGTTCTGTCGTTCGATGGGCCGGCGGGCGCGCAGAACTACGTCAACATCGATCTTAAAAAGGCCGCAGAACAAGTGGATTTCATCACCATCGATGGTTATAACTATGCTGGATCGTGGGATACGCAGACCAATGACGCATCTCCTCTGTTCGATACGCGCAGTGACCCCGCGTATGGGCAGAATCTCGACATCGATTCAACAGTAGACGCGTATCTCGCGGCCGGCGTTCCGCCATCGAAGTACACAATGGGCGTGCCGCTTTATGGCGCCGGCTGGACTGGCGTTCCCAAAGTGAATCATGGCTTGTACCAGAGTTCAACCGGCCCGTCTCCAGTTCCCCTGGCCAACGGAACAGGCTTGTGCACCGACCTGAGTGGTAACACTGCGGGATGCGACCCTCTGCTGACTCCGGGAACCGCGACTTATGCGACGCTCGCGAATCTTAAAGCGAACGGATACAGCACCTACTTCGATCCCCGAAGAATTGCCGTATCGCTGTATGATCCAACGTCAGAAACCTTCTACACCTACGACGATCCAGACACAGCATTTCTGAAGATGCTCTACATAGACCTCAAGGTACCCGGAGGACTTGGCGGCGCCTATGTCTGGGCTCTGAAAGACGACGATGCCAATGGAAGCGTGGTAAAAGCCATGGCTGCTGCTCTGGAGCCCTAGCGATAGCGACTGACAAACTGGAATGAAGCGGAACGCTCAGTGTCCCATCCTTGACGCGGCTTTGTCGTGGCTTTGTCGTGTCGAGGGTGGGACACTTCGCAGGTATGCCCGAGTGGTGATACTCCGGCGCTGTTGCGGGAAGTGCTAACGTGGGCGTATTGTGACTTATGCCTTAAGTATAGCTGCCTGCCGCCACGTCAGCGGTGGCGACGAAACCCTGATATCCAATTGACAACGAAACAAGGAGGGCTCGACATGGTCTGGAACCTTCAGCTATCGCGATTATCCTGCTTGCTGGCTGCGTTATTCTTCAGCGCTGCTGGTGTTGCTGCAACTGCGCAGGCGGTTCAGGTGGGTGGGCCTGCGCCTGATTTCAAGGCAAGTGACTCCAACGGCAAGACGGATTCGCTGGACCAGTATCACGGCAAGTATGTGGTGTTGGAGTGGCATAACCAGGGTTGCCCCTATACGAAGAAGCATTATGTGAGCGGCAACATGCAGAGCCTGCAGAAGGAATGGACTGCAAAGGGCGTGGTGTGGCTGACGGTGATCTCTTCTGCGCCCGGCGAGCAGGGTTATGTGACGGCCAGCGAGGAGAACAGCTACCTGAGCCGCATGCACGCTGCTCCGACTGCGGTGCTGCTGGATTCGCAAGCGAAGATCGCCCGGCTTTACAGCGCCAAGACTACTCCTCAGATGGTAGTGATCGATCCGAACGGCAAGGTTATCTATGACGGGGCGATCGATGACAGGCCTACTCCGGATGTGGACGACATCAAGGGTGCGAAGAACTATGTGAATGAGGCGCTGAATGCGGCGATGGCGGGCAAGCCGGTGCCTACGCCTTTCACGCGGCCTTATGGGTGTTCAGTGAAGTACGCGGACTAGAGAGTTGGGTTGCTGAGAGTGTTATTAACGGCATCCGGCGACGTCTTTTGCGGGTTGAAATAAACCTTGAACCCGGGTGGTATGCGTTTTTCTTGCGCAAGCTGTTGATATTGCTTGGGTTGCGTCGAATTTTTGTGCGCGTATGGGACGTTTTACCGCGCTTTTGGGGCACGATTGCAACAGCGGATTCCCTTCGGGAATGACAGCCAGAAAGGCAACGGCAGTTGCTGCCCGATTTAATTATGCGCCTTTAGAGCGAAATTCCCTGCAAAGCGGATTCTGGATTAATCCACTGCAGGGGCGATGCCGAGGTGAATCTCGACTTCAGCGCTTGCTGGGTCGGTGGCGCGGTGGTCGTAGACTTCGTAGTCGGTTATGAATGCGCGCTTGCCGCCCAGTTCTGAGGCCGGCATCGACCAGATTTCTTTCCAGGTTCCCACAACCATTTCGGCGACAGGTCCCTTTTCGGTCGTTACAACTGCGTAGTCGCCGGTGGCGATGGCGGCGAAGGTCATGCCGGGCGGGAGGTCGTTGATCGAAGAGACTGGTGAGCCGAGAAGGTAGTCGTATTCGCCGTATTCGTCGCTGGCGTAGTTGGAGTACACGACGTAGAAGCTGTCACTGGTGCGATTGGGGATTTGTTCGAGGAGGTTTTCGGCGAAGAAGCGCTGCCAGAGTGCGCCGATCTGGCCTTCGCCGGAGAGTTCCTTTGCGTTGCTGGTGCGGATTTGGATGCCGATTACGATCTGGGGTTCGTGGAGAGTCTTGTATGTGATTGAGCTCATCGGAAGTCCTCGGATTCATGATGATGCTAGCAGGACAGAAGCAGATCCCCTGCGGGAATGACAGACAAGAAAAGCAAGGGCAAAGGCAACAGCAGATTCCCCTCCGGAATGACAGACGAGGAAAACAGAGGCTAGCGCTCGCTTAGGAGTTTCGTTTGGATTGGCGGATGCGGCGGAGTTCTTCCAGGCGCTGGGCTAGTTGTTTTTCGCGGCCTTCGTTGGTGGGTTCGTAGTAGTGGCGGCCTAGCAGGGATGGGGGCAGGCAGTCCATGTCGGCTACTTTGTTTTCTTCGTCGTGGGCGTATTTGTAGCCTTTGGCGTAGTCGAGGTCTTTCATTAGTTTAGTTGGGGCGTTGCGCAGGTGGAGTGGGACTGGCTCCTGGCGGGTGGATTCGATGTCTTGCTGGACGGCGGCGTAGGCGGTGTAGACGGAGTTGGATTTGGGTGCGAGGCAGAGGTAGACGACGACTTCGGCGAGGGCTAGATCGCCTTCGGGTGAGCCGAGGAATTCCATGGTTTGGCGGGCGCTGAGGCAAAGGTTGAGGGCTTCGGGAGCGGCGAGGCCGATGTCTTCTACGGCCATGCGGATTACGCGGCGGGCGAGGTACATGGGGTCTTCGCCG